>JGI26085J52751_1000371_pt1 | contig 9213 bp, 10 predicted proteins | sample SaaInl25SG_5_DNA_FD_52751 | JGI IMG/M metagenome (IMG submission 52751) | reverse complement strand
GGCCGCCCCGCCCCGCAAACTGCCAGCCTAGCCCTTGCGCTTGGGGCGGCGGTTGCGGCCTTGAGCGGCGCTTGGCCTGCCTTGATCGGGGCGCCTCTTGGTGCTTGGGCCGTTGCTGCAATCGCGAAGCGCAAAATTGGTGGGCAGACGGGTGATATTTTAGGGGCCTGTCAGCAATGCGCCGAAACCTGCGCCTTGATCTGTCTCGTGGCCTTCCTTTGAGGCCACCTCAGCTGACGCGGCCCGCGCCGATCCTATTGATCTGTTGCGCGCGTGTCGTGTCACACCCGCTCTAGCTGGCGGCCGGAACCACACGCGACATCAGCACATCGGTGATTTCTTGCCCGGCTGTTGATTCTTCGGCCCCGTTCACCACGGCAATTTCGCGTGTGAGACGCTCAAGTGCGGCTTCATAAAGCTGGCGTTCTGAATAGCTTTGCTCGCGCTGGTCATCGGTGCGGTGCAAATCACGCACCACCTCGGCAATTGCGATCAAATCACCGGAATTGATCTTCTGCTCATATTCCTGCGCTCTGCGGGACCACATAGCGCGTTTCACCTTGGCTTTACCGCGTAGGATTGCCATGGCATGGGCCACGACATCGGGCGTTGCCAATGGGCGCATACCCACTTCAATCGCCTTATGAGTTGGCACGCGCAGGGTCATCTTGTCTTTGTCAAAAGCCACAACGAATAACTCAAGAGTGATGCCCGCAACCTCTTGCTCATCAACCGCAGTGACCTTGCCAACCCCATGGGCAGGATAGACCACATACTCATCAATACGGAAATCAAGTTTCTTCTTACTCATCTTCGTCCTTTCACGCCGACGCACCGGTGAACCTGCTGTAAGGAACCAGCCTTAAGGTCAGATTAAAGAGGATGCGCTTGGCGCTGTGTTAAAACAGCTGTTCATCTGAATGTAGCATATCATATTTTGAGCGATTGTTAAAGCCGGGCTATTTACCCGCCAGTTCCGGCCGCTTCAGAGAAATATTTCTCTAACTTGCCCTCTTCGCCGTCGCGGGCTTCCGCCTCTGGAAGCTCGTCTTTTTTAGTAATAATCACAGGCCAGGCCTCGGAATACTTCCGGTTGAAATCCACCCATTTTTCCATATCCGGCTCAGTGTCCGGACGAATAGCATCGGCGGGACACTCAGGTTCACAAACACCGCAATCAATACATTCATCAGGATGTATAACCAACATATTTTCACCCTCGTAGAAACAATCTACCGGGCAGACCTCAACGCAGTCTGTGTATTTACAGGCGATGCAATTATCTGTGACAACATATGTCATAATCGTGTTTCCTTTGACTTCACCCTGCGCATAAACCGCAAGCTGCTCTTTGGCAAGTTACGCGCGGCTTAGTTCTCTTCAAGTTCTTGCTTAAATTTTTGAATGGCCCGGCGCTCGCGCGCCGTCGGGCGGTGATCGGCCTTGGGGCTGGCGGTGAAGGCGGGTTTGGGTGCAGGGGGCGCCAAATCGAGATACAGGGCTTGGGCCTCTGGAGCGGGGCCGCGCCGCGTGCCGAGTGCGCGCACTTCAATCACCCTTGTGTCCAATGCTTTTGGGAAGGTCAGCACATCGCCGACGCTGATCATTCGCGCCGGCTTGGAGATCAGATCGCCATTCAGGCGCAGCTTACCCGATTGCACCAGCTTTGTGGCCAGGCTCCGCGTCTTAAAAAACCGGGCCTGCCAGAGCCATTTGTCAATTCGAAGACCCGGTTTTGCCTCACTCACTTTTTGTTAAATCCCATCAAGGCTGCGGCAAAGGGGTTGTCTGGATCAATCGGCTTGTCGCGTTTGGGGGGGCGAGCTTGGAAGCGCTCCGCCTTGCCCGAAGTGCCGCCTGGCTTTGCGCCTTTGCCCTTCGGTGCACGCTCTTGCTTGGGCTTACCGCGTGGTTTTTGGCCTTTGCGTGGCCCATCCGCCGCGCGCTCCACACGTTTCGCGCCCCATGCGAAGGTATAAAACACCTCCATTTCCACAGGCGCCGCCTCCTTGGTGGCATCTTCGCCCTCTGAGGTGGGTGCCTCGGGCTCTGCTGCTGGGATCTCTGCGGTGGGCGCATCGTCTGGGGCGGTCTCGACCGCCTCCGGCATCGCGTCGCCTGAAACTTCCGCATCACTGGCAGGCCCCGAAGCCACCGGTTCTGCCGCGGGCGCTTTCACCTTGACCCGCTCCGCCTTTTCCGCGCGATACCCTAGGCCCTGCATCAAATTGGCAAATTGCTCCAACGTCATGCCCGTGATCGACAGCATATCCGCCGTGGCTTCAAATCCACCACGCGTGTCCTGAGTGCGCAGCATATCTGCGAGGCGTTCAGCCATATCGACACGCAAAGCCCGTTCGCCAGCGGCGCGATACCCAGATTTCAAATGATATCCCGCAGGCTTTGTCTCATCGGTCGGCACAGTCACCAGACCCGGCGGCGGCGCCTCGGGAAATTCTTGCAGGCCGGAGGCCAAAGACCAAAGCAACAACCGCAAGCGCGTTGGCGCGGGTTTGAGCAACAACGGCATGAAGATGGTAAACTGACCAAATCGGATGCCATGCTTGCGCAAAGCACTGCGGGCCTCTTGATCCAAGGATTTCACGTCCTCGCCCACATCCGCCCGGTCTAAAACACCCAGCCCTTCGATCATCTGAAACGCAAAGCCGCGCGCCATGCCCGTGAGGCTTTCGTCGCGCTGCATATTGATCAATGGCTCAAATAAAGTGGCTATTTTACGATCAATGAAATGCTGCAGACGTCGCGTTACCTTCTCAGCCACTTCTGGTCCGGCCTCGACATCGACAAAGGCCTGCACATGCGGTTTGAGCGCATTTGAGCCGGGAATCAGCTTGCCCACCGCCGAGCTGCCCCACATCAGGCCGCCTTGTTCGGTGAAATCAATTTCCGTATCTGGCGCATTATACATCCGATCAGCCCGAAGGTGGAACTCGGGGGCCAAGGCTTGAAGACTTGCGCTACGGAGCGTCTTGGCCTCATCGGGGGACGCGCTGGCATCTTGCCGAAATTGAAATCCCTCAAGCCGCCCAACAAACTGCTCTTCTACTGTTACTTCGCCATCTTTATTCACGTCGGCCACAAGGCTCTCCTTCTGTTTCAATCGCCGCATCAAAATAGATGTGCGCCGATCGACAAATCTTTGGGTCAGCGCGATATGCAGCGCGTCTGACAATCGGTCTTCTACAGCGCGGGTCGCTTCGCGCCAATGTTCATGATCTTGGGCCCAGTCTTTGCGTTGTGCAACATAGGTCCATGTGCGGATATAGGCTAACCTTTTTGACAGGGCGTCAATGTCACCCTTGGTATTATCTAAACTATTTATGCTCCGCGCGAGCCAATCTTGCGGAATTTGGCCCTTTTCATGCAAATAGTTGTAAATAACACCCAGAAGCTCGGCATGTTGCCGGTTTGAGATGCTTCGAAAATCAGGGATTCGGCAGACGTCCCAGAGCAGCGCAACCGAGGCGCCATCGCTTGCGCGCGCCGCAACCTCTGCATCTTGCACCAAAGTCTTAAGCGCAGCCAAATCGCAGCTTTCGCGCACGCGGGTCAGCCATTCATTGCTGGTATGTTGTTCCAGCGCAGAGATCAGCGCTTTGGTGGAGCCAAATTGCAGCTTGGCATTGCGCCAATAAAGCTTGGTCAAAGGCGCAAACCGATTTTCGGTAATGGCCTCAACCAATTCATCGTGCAAAGGCGCAGCTTCACCGGTCACGCCGAAGCTGCCGTTATTCATATGTCGTCCAGCACGGCCTGCGATTTGCGCCAGTTCAGTTGGCAAAAGCGGTCGCATGCGGTTGCCATCAAATTTCGATGTCGCTGAAAACGCCACATGATTCACATCCAAATTGAGCCCCATGCCAATGGCATCGGTGGCCACAAGGTAATCCACATCGCCGTTTTGATACATTTCAACCTGCGCATTGCGCGTCCGCGGGCTCAAAGCCCCCATGACCACCGCCGCCCCGCCCTTTTGGCGCCGCAGAAGTTCGGCAATTCCATAGACATTATCAACGCTAAACGAGACAATGGCAGAGCGTTCCGGCATGCGGCTGATTTTCTTTTGCCCGCTGTAGCTCAGCTCGGAAAACCTCTCCCGATGCATAAAATCCGCAGTCGGAACCAAAGCCGCAATGGCCTTTCGCATGGTCTCTGCACCCATAAAGAGCGTTTCATGCAAGCCGCGCGCGCGCAGCAGGCGATCCGTGAACACATGACCGCGCTCAGGATCGGCGCAGAGTTGGATCTCATCTACCGCGAGAAAGTCACACCCCATGCCCTCGGGCATGGCCTCAACGGTACAGACCCAATATTTCGCGCGCGGCGGCACAATGCGCTCCTCGCCGGTCACCAAAGCCACAACAGACGGCCCCCGCAGCGCTACGATTTTGTCATAAACCTCGCGTGCCAGCAATCGCAGGGGCAATCCCATGATTCCCGTGCGATGCCCCAGCATCCGCTCAATGGCATAATGGGTTTTGCCCGTGTTGGTCGGGCCTAAAACGGCCACAATTCGGTTATTTGGAGCCATTGGCCAATCCCTTAAGGGGTTACAGGGCTTGCCCTAGGGTTTTTGCTTCAAGTCGCGTGCGCGCCTTGGATAGAATTTCGGCATGAGGATGTATAGCCTCAATTCGTCGCAGGATCTCAAAAGCCTCCTGATAAAGCCCAGCATCATCGAAAATCAGCACCAGCCCTTCAAGCGCCTGAAAATGGCGTGGCTCCAGCGCTAAGGTGCGTTCGAGAGCGGCCAAAGCAGGGCCTATTTTACCCATGTTGAAGAGGGTCACCGCGCTAAGATTCCAGCCCTCAGCAAATTCTGGCGCATGATCTGTTAGGGCTGTCAAATACCCCATGGCCGCTTTCTGATCGCCTGCATCAATGGCAATCTTCGCCCGCGACAGCAGCAAATCAGCCGCTGCAGATCCGCTTTTCGACCATTCCTGCCGGATTTTCGCCTCCAAAGCCGGCGCATCAGCGGCGTCCACATTTTTTAAACGCTCAAACAATGGGTCCAACCGCGCCGATTGTCCCGCCGCCATCCCGGTTGCCGCAACAAATAGGCAGGTTGCCGCCACGATTGATTTGAGTTTCCAAACAACACTGGTCATAAGTCAGATGTAGCACAGTTTTTCGGGGTTTCAGCCCCTCGCTGTAAAATAAAATGATTAAGGAACCTGTTGTATGAGCGAAATTTTGAACCAAGCCCGTGATGTTTTAACGCAGAAGCTGGACGGCGGCGTTTTTGATGGCTCTGCAAAGTTTTCAATTGCCGGTGAAGGCGCTTTAATCCTGGACAACCAAGGGGTGCGAATTTCTGATGATCCGGCAGATGTGACCCTTTCGGCCACGGCAGACGTCTTTGAGGATATTCTTGCCGGCACGCAAAACCCAACCTCGGCTTTCATGAGTGGCAAGCTCTCGGTCGAGGGAGATATGGGTTTGGCCTTGCGACTGGCAGGTGTTTTGAGCTGATGCTCAGCCCTGCGCCGCTTGCGAATGATCTGGCGCGCGGCCCGGCGGAAGCTTCAGGCCATTGGGTGCAAACGCCAGACGGGCTGCGCTTGCGTCTTGGGGTTTGGAGGCAAGGGGCCAAAGGGACGGTCCTGATATTTCCCGGGCGCACTGAATATATCGAAAAATACGGCGGCGCCGCAGCTGCCCTTGCCGAGGCNGGTTACACCTCCCTGGCCATAGACTGGCGCGGCCAGGGCCTGTCAGATCGGCTGNTGCCAGATCGCTTGATTGGGCATGTGGACAGATTTTCTGACTATCAGCGGGACGTGCAAACTCTTCTGGCCGCAGCCAAATCCTTAGACCTGCCCAAACCGTATTTTCTGNTGGCCCACTCNATGGGTGGCTGCATTGGGTTGCGGGCGCTTTTGCAAGGCTTGCCCGTGCAGGCGGTCAGTTTCTCCGCACCTATGTGGGGAATTTTGTTTCACCCTCCTGCGAAACGCGCCTTGGCTTGGGGGTTATCCAGCCTCCTGTATCCGTTCAAANTGGCTGAGATGCGCGCGCCCGGAACCTCTGTTGGATCCTATCTACAGGAGGTTTCNTTTGAGGAAAANCAGTTGAGCTGTGATCGGCAAATGTTTGAAATGATGCGGCATCAACTGCAAGAGCTTCCCGATTGCGCCCTTGGNGGCCCGAGCCTNCGCTGGCTCAATGAGGCCNTGCGCGAGATGTTATCGCTGCACCGNCNCCGCGCGCCNAANTATCCCGCCCTATGCTTTGTCGGTGGACTGGAGACCATTGTCGACCCAAGGCGCATTCAGCAGCGTATGGCCCATTGGCCCGAAGCCAGCCTAAAGGTCATGCCCCAGGCCAAACATGAATTCATGATGGAACGCCCCGAAATCCGTGGGGCGTTTTACCGCGAAACCATCGCCCATTTTGATCGGCATCACCCAAGCGCATGAATGCCCTCCGCATCGGTATTGGCCCCAGACTTCATCCAGCCCTGCTCAGATCCGATAAAGAACATATGCGCCCCAAATTGCGCCCAATCTGCCGCTTTCGCAGCATTGGGCACAAAGGTCATATAGGCTTTGCCCGACACCTCCGCCGCCGCGCCGCACCGCGCTAAGGCGGCGCGCAATTGCTCAGAATTGGTGTCGCTATAGCCCATTGAAACGCTCATATCCGAAGGCCCCAGAAACAAGCCATCCACACCCGGGGTTGCGGCAATCTGCTCGACATTCTCCAGCGCCTCGGGCTCTTCAATCTGGGCAATCACAACAGTTTGACGTGCCGATTGCGCCAACACTTCCGCCATATTTTGCCTGCCATACCCGGCCCAACGCGTGGCGCCAGCAAAACCGCGGCCGCCTGGGCCAAAATGCGCCGCGCGCACCAAATCCTTGGCCTGCTCTGCCGTGATGATATGCGGTGCCACCACGCCAACCGCGCCCATATCCAAAACCTGCAACACGGTTTGCGGTGCAAAATGCGTCACCCGCACCAGCACCGGAAAATCCAAGGCCCGCGCGACCGCCAAACAAGCATCGGTGCGCGCGCGGTCAAAGGGACTATGCTCCATATCGATGCAGATGAAATCTAGCTCCGAAGTTGCCAGAACCTCCACCAACTCATAGGCTGGCGTTTTCAAAAATGTCCCAGCCATCATATCGCGATTAGCCATGCGGGATTTAAAATTCTCGATGCGCATAAGTTCTCCAATTCTAGCAACAGTCAAAGCAGAGCATGAAGCGCGGGGAAATTCAATTTGAATTGCAGGCGCCTAAAGTGGCTTTCCTCTCGGCCCGAAAAACATTAGGTAAGGGACGAGATACCGAATANTNTTGCTGCTCAANATTGGGCGTTTTTGAGCCAGCTNACCGAACAATACAGCCCTGATGGACCAATTCATGCTAAATGACACCCGCGTATTTGAGGCCAATTCNCAAGGCGGCGGAGCCTTTGGAGACTTGCCAGAATGGGATCTCAGCGATCTTTATGCCTCCGAGGACGCAGCAGAGCTGCAGGCCGATCTNANATGGCTTAAACAGTCTTGTATNGACTTTTCAAATGATTATGAAGGAAAGCTCGCGCAACTCAATGCGGATGAAATGCTCAAAGCCGTTGAGCGCTATGAGGCCATCGATATCATTGCCGGTCGGATNATGTCTTTTGCGGGTTTGCGTTATTATCAGCTGACAACCGATCCCGAGCGGGCGAAATTCATGTCAGATATGCAAGACAAGCTGACAGAGCATACGACAAAATTGGTTTTCTACGGGTTAGAATTCAATCGATTGGATGAAGAAGCTCTTTCGAAATTGCTGTCGCAAAATACGGCTCTGGCGCGTTATAAGCCGGTGTTTGACCGTATGCGTGCCATGAAGCCCTACCAGCTTTCGGACGAGATGGAGAGGTTCCTGCATGATCAATCGGTGGTCGGGGCAACTGCGTGGAACCGCTTGTTTGACGAAACGATCGCCAGCCTGGTCTTTACTATTGATGGGGAAGATCTACCGCTCGAAGCTGCGACCAACAAATTGTCCGAACAAGACCGAGACACGCGTGAGGCGGCAGCCCGCGAAATCGCGCGCGTATTGCGTGAAAACACCAGCCTGTTTGCCCGGGTACATAACACGCTGGCCAAAGACAAAGAGATCGAAGACCGCTGGCGGAAAATGCCAACACCGCAAACCGGGCGGCATTTGTCCAACCATGTCGAAGCCAAGGTTGTGGAGGCTCTCTGCGCAATGCGGTCGTGGCCGCCTACCCCAAGTTATCGCATCGCTACTATGCGCTCAAAGCCAAATGGCTTGGTCTTGAGACAATGCAGGTCTGGGATCGGAATGCTCCTTTGCCAATTGAAGATGACAAGCTGGTCGATTGGACCGCAGCGCAAGAGATGGTGCTGTCCGCCTATGCCGAATTTTCGCCAGAGATGGCCGAGATTGCCAAACAGTTTTTTACCAAAAGCTGGATCGATGCGGCGGTTAAGCCAGGTAAGGCACCCGGCGCCTTCGCGCATCCGACCGTCACCACCGTACATCCCTATGTTATGCTCAACTACCTGGGCAAGCCGGATGATGTGATGACACTGGCCCATGAGTTGGGTCATGGGGTGCATCAGGTTTTGGCCGCCCAGCAAGGCGAGCTGCTGTCCTCAACGCCGCTCACCTTAGCAGAGACAGCTTCCGTTTTTGGCGAAATGCTGACCTTCCGCAAACTCTTGGCCGCCGCAAAAACCCCACAAGAGCGTAAAGTGCTTTTGGCCGGCAAGGTCGAGAGTATGATCAACACCGTGGTGCGCCAAATTGCGTTTTATGACTTTGAGTGCAAACTGCACGCCGCCCGCGGCGAGGGGGAGCTCACGCCAGATCAGATCAATGCAATTTGGATGAGCGTGCAGGGTGAGAGCCTAGGGCCGGTGTTTGAATTCATGGATGGTTATGAGACCTTCTGGTCCTACATCCCGCATTTCGTGCATTCCCCTTTCTATGTATACGCCTACGCCTTTGGCGACGGCTTAGTAAACGCACTCTATGCGGTCTATGAAGAGGGCGATACGGAGTTTCAGGCCAAATATTTCGACATGCTGCGGGCCGGTGGCTCAAAGCACCACACAGAGCTGCTCGCGCCCTTTGGTTTAGACGCCAGTGACCCCAAATTTTGGGACAAGGGGCTCAGCATGATCTCCGCGATGATTGATGAGCTGGAAGCGATGGAGGATTAATC
>JGI26085J52751_1000366_pt1 | contig 9281 bp, 8 predicted proteins | sample SaaInl25SG_5_DNA_FD_52751 | JGI IMG/M metagenome (IMG submission 52751) | reverse complement strand
TAAAAGCACGTCAGCTCCTCGCGGGCTTCAAAGGCGGCATTGCCCTCAAAGAAACTGTAACAATGCGGCCCGGCAATCATTGACACGCCCATCTCATCGCAGAGGGTTTGCAGCTGCCCCCCGGTGCCGCAATCCGCATAGACGACGAAAATGTCGGAATAATCACCCCGGTGTTTTTCGATATAGCCTTTGACCGCTGGCGTGATTTTCTCTGGGGTGTTGTGATAGATGGCGGGCAGGCATTGCAAATCCATATGCTGCCACTCATTTGCCTTCATTAAAGCCAGGATTTCCCGCGCCAAAGCCCCGCAAGCAATCAGCAGCACCCGGCCTTGATTGCGCAGCTGCATGCCTTCGGTCGCGAGCTGGTCGTCTGAAACGGGGTGTCCCATCGCACGTCTCCTGCGCTATTGTCACGAAAACGGCCCCACCTGAGACAGGTCGGGCCGCATAAGCGCTTTGCTGCGTTTTGTNTTTACGCGTTGGCGGCCAGANTGTTGTGTTTGCGGGCCATGAATTCCTTNGCCGTTTCCACAGCAACCGCGGCATCGCGGCAATAGGCATCGGCACCAATGGCCTTGCCAAATTCCTCATTCAACGGCGCGCCACCCACCAAAACTGTGTAATCATCGCGCATGCCTTTTTCGACCATCGTGTCGATCACAACTTTCATGTAGGGCATTGTGGTGGTCAAAAGTGCAGACATGCCCAGGATATCGGGCGTTTCGGCTTCAATGGCTTCAAGATAGGATTCAACCGAGTTGTTGATGCCCAGATCCACAACCTCAAANCCGGCGCCTTCCATCATCATGCCGACCAAGTTTTTGCCGATGTCATGGATGTCCCCTTTGACCGTACCAATCACCATTTTTCCGACGCGCGGTGCACCGGTTTCAATCAGCAAGGGTTTCAAGATGGCCATGCCACCTTTCATTGCATTGGCTGCAAGCAGAACTTCAGGCACAAACAAAATGCCGTCCCGGAAGTCATTGCCCACGATGGTCATGCCGCCGACCAAAGCTTCGGTCAAAATGCGGTAAGGCTCCCATTTGCGTTCGAGCAAAATGTTAACGCCTTCTTCGATCTCCTCTTTCAAGCCGTCATAGAGATCGTCAAACATTTGAGCGACGAGATCTTCGTCATTCAATTCGGATAGGATGATATCGTCTTCTTGGTCAGACATTGGCCAGCGCCTTCTTATGGAATATCTCTTCCCCCGTATGCGGTCGGTGGATCGATTTGGTCTTCACCGATTGCGACAACAAGGCTGCCGCTACCGACCTTTTGCACAATGCCCTCTGTTTGTGGCGGTTCGTGGGTCTTAGCTGCTGCGCCGCCTGCGGTTTTGCCGCAAGCGGGTGGGGCCCGTGCCATCCGTGCCGTCGCTGCCTGAGGAGAAGCCGCCCAGAGCGGACTCGATGTCCTGTAAGCTGGGGCGGTCTTGTGGCACATGTGTTTCCAATGCTGTGCGCATGGCGCGCAGATGTTCCGGTGTGGTGCCGCAACAGCCGCCAATGATGGTTGCGCCGCAGTCGCGGGCCAAGGTGGCATAATGGGCCATCAGCTCTGGCGTGCCGTCATAATGGATATGGCCGTCGTGATATTTTGGGATGCCCGCATTGCCTTTTGCAACGATGGGCGTTTGCGTGCCCGTGGCGGAAAATCCCAAGATCGTCCGCAGCAGATCCGACGCTCCCACGCCACAATTGGCCCCAAAGGCGAGCGGTTTGTTCGGAATTTTGTCCAGNAGTTTCACCATATCGGGTGCTGTGATGCCCATCATTGTGCGCCCNGCCGTATCAAAACTCATCGTGCCGACCCAGGGCATATCTGCCAGGGCAAAGGCCTCAGCTGCCGCGCGATACTCGTCACCGAAAGAGATGGTTTCGACCCAAGCCACATCTGCGCCACCGGCTTTCAAACCCTCGGCCTGTTCGTGGAAAATTTCCACGGCCACAGCATAGGAGAGCGGGCCCATGGGCTCCATGATTTCGCCGGTAGGCCCGACGGAGCCTGCGACGATGACCTCACGACCAGAGGCATCGGCCACTTCACGACCAATTTGCGCCGAGATGCGCGACAGCTCTGCGGCGCGTGCTTCAGCGCCATGAAGTTTTAGCCGGGACCTATTGCCGCCAAAAGAATTGGTCAGGAATAAATCGGATCCAGCATCCACGCTGCCTTTGTAGAGCGCTTTGATTTTATCGGGTGCGGTGTCATTCCACAGCTCCGGCGCATCACCCGAAGACAGCCCCATGTTGAACAAATTGGTGCCCGTGGCGCCATCGGCCAATATCCAATCACGCTTTGCCAGCATGCGTTGTAANGGGCTTTGCGAGATTGCTGACATGTCATGACCTTTTTGATAATTCAGAGCTTCTGTAATGCCCGAAAGTCAAACATGAGTGAAATTGATTTTTATCATGAAGATTATGAAAATTTGGCGATCGGGGCCGGGCCCGCCACCCCCAAATAATACCGGTTCCAAAAGGCCATCCCGTTTGGATCTCTCCGCATATGTTTTTTAGCCCTGGGCAAAAAACTTGCCGTATTCCGAGGGCGAGAGCGCCCGTGCCGACTTGCCGCCCGTCGCACATTGCCATAAGAGGCGAGCAAAGCACGGAGAGTCACATGGCACGTCGCAAGTTGGTTTATGAAGGCAAGGCAAAGATCCTCTATGAGGGTCCAGAGCCAGGCACTTTGGTTCAATATTTCAAAGATGATGCCACTGCATTCAATGCAGAGAAGAAAGANATCATTGAAGGTAAAGGGGTGTTGAATAACCGCTTGTCCGAATTTTTTATGACCGGTCTCAATACTTTGGGCATTCCGACCCATTTCATCAAAAGCCTCAATATGCGCGAGCAGTTGATCCGGGCGGTTGAGATCGTGCCATTGGAAGTTATCGTGCGCAATTATGCCGCTGGCACGATGTCCAAGCGTTTGGGCATTGAGGAGGGCACGGCCCTGCCGCGTCCGATCGTCGAATTTTGTTTGAAAGATGATTCTCTGGGCGATCCATTGGTGTCAGAAGAACATATCATCGCGTTCAACTGGGCCAGCCAACAAGATTTGGACGATATGTTGGCGTGGCGTTGCGCGTGAATGATTTTCTTTCCGGCGTCATGTATGGGGTTGGCATTCGCGTTGCGGATTTCAAAATTGAAATCGGCCGCGTCTATGAGGGCGATTATCAACGTCTGATCATCGCAGATGAAATCAGCCCCGACAGCTGCCGGCTTTGGGATCTCAAAACCGGTGAAAAACTCGACAAAGATGTGTTCCGCCGTGATCTGGGTAGTCTGACGGATGCCTATGCAGAGGTGGCGCGCCGCTTGGGCGTATTGCCGGAAAATCCAGCGCCCATCAGCAAGCCCACTTTGATCAACTGACCTGAAGGACAAGACAATGAAAGCTATCGTCACAGTGATGCTCAAGAATGGTGTGCTCGATCCGCAAGGCGAGGCCGTTAAATCGGCGCTTGGAGGCCTTGGCTTTTCCGGGGTGAATTCCGTGCGTCAGGGCAAGGTGATCGAGCTGGACTTGGCCGAGGGTACAGATCCGGCGCAGATCGATGAGATGTGCAATCGCCTTTTGGTGAATGCGGTGATTGAAAGCTATCAGCTGGACATAGCATAATGCGCGCCGCGGTTGTTGTATTTCCCGGATCGAACTGTGATCGTGACATGGTTGAGGCGCTGCGCCAATCGGGCGCTGATGTGGCCAAGGTTTGGCACAAGGACGCCGACCTGCCGCAGGGATTAGATCTTGTCGCGATTCCCGGTGGGTTTTCTTTTGGCGATTACCTGCGGTGCGGTGCGATTGCGGCGCAATCTCCCATTTGCCGGGCGGTGGTCGATCATGCCCATCGTGGCGGCTATGTCTTGGGGGTCTGCAATGGCTTTCAAGTCTTGAGCGAAACCGGTCTGGTTCCCGGTGCGTTAATGCGCAATTCTGGGTTGAAATTTCTGTGCAAAACCGTCGGATTGACCGTTGAAACACAGGACAGCGCTTTTACCGCGGCCTATAGCCAAGGCTCTGAAATACAAGTGCCAATTGCGCATCATGACGGCAATTACTATGCGACGGAAGATGAGCTGAAAGCCCTGGACGGTGAAGACCGGGTGGCGTTTCGCTATAGCGACAATCCCAATGGGTCGATGTCGTCCATTGCGGGGGTCTTATCAGCCAACCGCCGGGTTTTGGGCATGATGCCCCATCCCGAGCGTGCGATGGATGCGCAGATGGGATCCGCCGATGGGCAGGCGCTTTTCCGCGCGTTGGTGGGGCAAACCACCCAGGCCTAGGCTTGGCCGCTTGAATGGCGGCGCCGAGCACCGTAACGCTAGTGCATGTCTTCCGTTACAGAAAATTCTGAAACACTCGCACCGCGTGTCGCCAACCTGTCTTGGCGCGTGCGGATCGCTTTGTTGACGATTTTCTTGATCGCGGTCGGCACAGTCTATTTTACCAACCAATTGCTCACCGCAAGGTTTACGCAATCCACTCTGCAAAGGGCGCAGCTGCGGCTTGCGCTTTACTCGGGCAATATGGTCAGCGAGCTGCAACGCAACTCGATTGTGCCCAGACTCCTCAGCAGTGATGCGGAGCTGGTGGGGGCGTTGAGCTCTCGAGATTATCAGCGGACCTCGCAGCGCTTGCTGTCATTTGTGGACGAGATCGGCGCGGCGGCGATTTTGCTGTTGGATTTGGATGGCCGCGTTGTGGCGGCGACAGATCGCAATCGCTTGGGTGAAATACAGCGCAATCTGCCACATTTCGTAGAGGCGGCTCGGGCCAGCGAAACGGTGTTTACCACCCATCAGATAGATGTTGGCGGGTATGATTTTGCCTATTCACGCCGCGTGGTGGCCAATAACAAAACCCTTGGTGTGATCGTGGTTGAGGTGGATTTGCGAAAGTTTCAATCGGCTTGGGCGGGGATATCTGACGCGGTGATTGTGTCGCTCCCCAATGGTCCGATTGTTTTGGCCACGGAAAAAACTTGGATTGGCCTGCCCGAAGAGGAGGCGCTTGCGCTGCGCTCCGCGCCCAGTGCGATTGAGCGCGCCATTCGGGCCACGCAAGATTGGACAGCCCTGCCGGCGGATGCCTATGTGCAAGGGCGGGCGGTTATGCGGCGCGAATTGCGGGTGCCGTTTCGGGGTTGGACCATGGTTTTATTCACCACCTATGGCGGAATTCGCCAGAGGGTGAATGCGGTATTGGCCCTGGAGATCATGGGGTTTTCAATCCTGTTTACCTTGGCCTTTTATCAACTGTCGCGTCAAACCTTAACGCGTGCGCTGTTCTTCCAACAAGAATCTGATGACCTGCGGCAACTCAACCTGCGCTTGCAGCGAGAGATTTCAGAGCGTCAAAAGGTCGAGAAGAACCTGCAAGTGGCAGAGCAAACCCTGGCGCAGTCTTCGAAATTGGCGGCTCTGGGGGAAATGTCCGCAGCGGTCAGCCATGAGCTAAATCAGCCTTTGGCCGCCATGAAAACCTATCTTGCGGGGGCCAAGCTGTTGCTTCAGCGCAAACGTATGGACGAGGCTTTAAGCTCTTTTCAACGGATTGACGATCTTATTGGCCGCATGAGTGCCATCACCCGGCAACTTAAATCCTATGCGCGTAAGGGCGGCGATGATTTGGTGCCTGTGGACGTGCGCGCGGCTCTCAATGGGGCTCTGGAAATTATGGAGCCGCAATTGAAATCGCGGCAAGTCTCCCTATCTACATCAGTGCCAAGCACGCCTGTTATGATTTTAGGTGACCAACTGCGTTTGGAGCAGGTCGTGGTTAATTTGCTGCGCAATGCGCTTGATGCCACTTCGATGATCGACACGCCCGAGATCGAGCTTTTGCTGATCGGCGGTGAGACAGCGACCTTGACTGTGCGGGACAATGGGGAAGGAATTTCAGATCTCGATGACCTGTTTGAGCCGTTTTTTACCACCAAGAAGCCCGGCGATGGGGTCGGGCTTGGTTTGGCAATCTCCTCAGGGATTGTTTCCGATCTTGGGGGGCGTTTGGTGGCGCGTAACAGTGACCAATCGGGCGCGGTCTTCGAGGTGACGCTGCCGATTATTGATAACTACAACGACGAGGATTGAACATGGCCCAGGCGATGAAAATTGCAATCATAGATGATGAGCAGGATATGCGGCAATCCATCAGCCAATGGTTGGCGCTCTCTGGTTTTGAGACTGAGACCTTCGCCTCAGCAGGTGATGCGCTTAAAGGATTGAGCGCAGATTATCCAGGCATTATCGTGACAGATATCAAAATGCCCGGCATGGACGGCATGCAATTTCTTAGGAAGGTCAAGGGCATAGACAGCAACCTCCCGGTGATTATGATCACGGGGCATGGGGATGTGCCCATGGCCGTCGAGGCCATGCGCATCGGTGCTTTCGATTTCTTAGAAAAACCCTTTAATCCCGACACAATGACCGATTTGGCCAAGAAGGCGACACGGGCGCGGCGTTTGGTGTTGGACAATCGGCAATTGCGCCGTGAGCTGTCTTCGGGCAGCTCCATTATGGAGAAGCTCGTTGGCGCCAACGGAGTCATGGAGCGGTTGCGCGAGGATATTTTAGATCTGGGGCAAGCGGATGGTCATGTGCTGATTGAGGGGGAAACCGGCACTGGCAAAACCCTGGTGGCCCATGCGCTGCATGCAGTTTCCGCAAGGGCCCGCAAGAAATTTATTCTCTTCTCTTGCGCGGGCGAGGAGGAGGAGACGATCATGCGGCGCCTATTTGGCCCTGCGGGCGAAGAGGATCGCCTGCCGGTCTTAGAGGCCGCAAGGGGCGGAACCCTTGTTTTGGAGGATATTGAGGCGTTGAGCCATCAGGTGCAATCGCGCTTGCTCAAAGCGATTAATGCCCAAGGGGACCCCTCTGAAACCCGCATTATCGCAATTTGCAATCTGCAGGAGCAGGGCAAGACCTGCGAAGATGTGCTGCGCCCTGATCTATATTATCGCTTGGCGAGTTTGCGCATTGAATTGCCACCTCTCCGCACGCGCGGTGAGGATATATTAACGCTCTTTACGCGCTATGCCGATCAATTTGCGGAAGAATACGGATGCGACAGCCCCAGCGTGACGGCGCAGGAGGCGGCGCAATTGCTTCAGGCTCCGTGGCCCGGCAATGTGCGTCAGTTGATCAATGTGGCCGAGCGGGCAGTGCTGCAAAGCCGCAGAGGCAATGGCACCATTGCCTCGCTCTTGATGGCAGAGGGCGATGATGATCGGCCCGTGATGACCACAGAAGGCAAGCCGCTCAAGGAATATGTCGAGGCGTTTGAACGTATGTTGATTGACAATACCATGCGCCGGCATCGGGGCTCGATCGCGAGTGTGATGGAAGAGCTCTGCTGCCGCGCCGGACTTTGAATGAAAAAATGGCCAAATATGGCCTCACCCGTGCGGATTATATCGGCTAAAATCCGCGCGGTGGACCGGGCAGGGCGTTGGGCGCTGTTTTCTGAGGAAATCAGCGAATTGTCCCGCCGGTCCAATCTGCAAAGCGCCGCTGCTTGCAAGAGATTGCGCCGGCAAGTGCATTTAGCCATTGTCTTCCCCCCCGCTTGCCCTTTACAGTCCACTTAGCTCTACGGTTGTAAGATACCCTGGGCGAATGGTTTTTTTCGCAGTCTGTTGCGCGTTATAAAATGCGCGGGGGTGCGACGGAAAATGGCTCTGACGAGCCACGAGAGATGACCCAGGTTTTCAGATTTGATCGAAGACAAGGGCAGTTAACAGGCAGGAGAAATTCTGTCACAGAAAGCAACGCGATGACACAGGCGCAGGCTATAACATTGGATGAAGGCAGGCCTTTGAGCCGCCCCCATGTTGCGTGCATCGCCCTTAATAGACATCCCTTCGGTTTTGGCTTCCTTTCAGGGGGCCTGCTGAGTGATGCAAGTGGATATAATGGCAAAAAAGATGCTTATCGATGCCACGCACGCGGAAGAAACCCGTGTTGTCGTGGTCGACGGAAACAAAGTTGAGGAATTTGACTTTGAATCACAAAACAAACGGCAAATAGCTGGCAACATATATTTGGCAAAAGTAACGCGGGTTGAACCCTCGTTGCAGGCCGCCTTTGTTGACTATGGCGGAAATCGCCACGGCTTTTTGGCCTTCTCTGAAATCCATCCGGATTACTATCAGATCCCAGTTGCGGATCGTGAAGCGCTCATGGCGGAAGAAAAAGCCTATGCGGAAGCCATGGCGGCGGAAGCTGAGCAGGAAGCGCAAAAACCCAAACGCACGCGAAAACGCCGGGCAAAACCCGCCGCGCAGCACAGCTCGGACCCCATTGAAACGCGGGATGTGACCGCGGTTGATGGGGTGGTTGATGGGATGGAGACCATTGATCTGTCTGCGGATGAAGAGGGGCAGGCTGCCGCTCCTTTGCTCGAGGACAATCTGTCTGAGGCTGCCCCAGATGCCGAAGACGCCAATGAAACAGCAGAAGTTGCACCAGAGTCTGAGCCTGCATCTGCGGGCTCTGAAGAGGTGGTTGAGCCAGAGGCGGCGCTGGACACTGCGGAGGATCCCGATCAAGAAGATGAAGATCAGGCCGATGACGGGATCGAATCTGTCGCCCAAGAAGATGACAGCGAAGATGTGCGCCCGGTGCGCAAGCCGCGTCCAAGGCGTTATAAGATCCAAGAAGTGATCAAAGTGCGCCAAATCATGTTGATCCAAGTGGTCAAAGAAGAGCGCAGCAACAAAGGCGCCGCTTTGACGACATATCTATCGCTCGCGGGGCGCTATTGCGTTTTGATGCCAAATACTGCGCGCGGTGGCGGAATAAGCCGCAAAATTACCAATGCAGCTGACCGCAAGAAGTTGAAAGAAATCGCCACCACAATTGTTGTGCCCGAAGGGGCGGGTCTGATTGTGCGGACCGCTGGTGCGAAACGCACCAAGACGGAAATCAAACGCGATTATGAATATCTGCAACGTATGTGGGAACAAATTCGTGAGCTTACCCTGAAATCTTCCGCTCCGGCGGCGATTTATGAAGAGGGTGACCTGATAAAACGCTCGATTCGCGACCTTTACAACCGCGATATTGACGAGGTGTTGGTGGAAGGTGCGGCGGGCTATCGCAACGCCAAAGACACCATGAAAATGATCATGCCGTCCCATGCCAAAAACGTGAAGCATTACATGGAGTCAATGCCACTTTTTGCGCGTTTTCAGGTCGAAACCTTTATGGATGGGATGTTTAACCCCACGGTTCAGCTGAAATCTGGCGGCT
>JGI26085J52751_1000348_pt1 | contig 9416 bp, 6 predicted proteins | sample SaaInl25SG_5_DNA_FD_52751 | JGI IMG/M metagenome (IMG submission 52751) | reverse complement strand
GCTTGCGGGATCTCTTTGTGCAGCAGGGGGCTCGATTCGAATCTGGGCGGATTTATATACCGCGTCGCTTGATTGCGCAGGCCGTTGCCGCTGCTCCAAAAACCATCACTTTGCACGGCCGGGATCCCGCGCGCAGCATCGAAGTGGGTGGGGATCGGGTGCATTTTGGCACCGGAGGCGCGGCGGTGCAGACTTTGGATTTGGACAGTGGCGATTATCGTGCATCAACGCTGCAGGACCTCTATGATTTTGCCCGGCTTCAGGACCAATTGACCAATGTCAGCTGGTTTACCCGTTGCTGCGTTGCCACCGATTTGGTTGGAGAGGAGGCTTTGGATATCAATACAGCCTATGCCTTGCTCGCAGGCACCAGCAAACCTGTGGCCACCTCTTTCACCTTAGCGGACCATGTGGCGCCCATCGTTAAGATGATGGATATGGCGGAGGGTCGCGAGGGGGCGTTTTCGGAGCGGCCGTGGTTGGCGGCCCATATCAGCCCGATGATTTCACCGCTGCGATTTGGCGCGGATGCGGTCGAGGTGTGTTTTGAATGCGTGGCGCATAATATCACGGTCAGCTGCATCACCGCGGCACAATCAGGGGCAACAGCGCCGGCCACCCCCGCGGCATTTTTGGCGCAATCTTTGGCGGAAACATTGGCGGCTCTGGCCATGGTGCATGTGATGAAGCCTGGCCATCCGATGATTTTTTCCAACTGGCCATTCGTGATTGATCTGCGCAGTGGAGCGTTCTCGGGCGGAGGTGGTGAGATTGCTCTCATGAATGCCGCATCGGCACAGCTTTCAAATTGGTTGGGCCTGGTCAGCGGTGTCGCCAGCTCGATGACTGATTCCAAGGCGATTGATGCGCAATATGGCTCGGAGAAAGGGGTGACCGCCCTCGCTGCAGCCTTATCGGGTGCCAATATGATCTACGAAAGCGCCGGCATGACCGCGGCTTTGCTCGGGGTTTCTTTCGAAGGGTTTGTTCTCGACAATGATATGCTTGGCAATATTTATCGCATGCTGCGCGGGGTTGAGGTGACCGATGAGAACCTCGGCTTTGATGTGATTGTGGACGTGGTCCAAGGGGAGGGGCATTTCCTAGGTCATCCCCAAACGATGGCGGCGATGGAGCGGGATTATTTCTATCCTGAGACCGCCGATCGAGAGGCGCCGATTACGTGGCGCGAACGGGGCAGCATGGATGCGCAGACCCGGGCCAAAGCCACGGCGCGCACTTTGTTGCAGCGGCATCCGACCTATTTGTCGGCCCAAGCCGATGCCCGTATTCGCGCGGCCTTCGACATCCAACTGCCACCGCAGCGATAGTTTTATTCGATTGCGGCCCCGCTGAGCATGGCGTTGATCCAGCCTTTGGTCTCGGGGGTTTTGGCGAGCCGAAGAAAGGCGGCGCGCTCGCGGTCGAACATATCTTGTTCTGTGACCTCCAGCGGCGCATCGGAGCTGGTGTTGACCACGATGGTCGCGATTTCCATTGCCGTGGTTTTATTGTGCGGTTTGAACCAGCCCTTTGCCAGGCCATCGGCCATGAAGGCGTCCATTTTTGCAAAGATGGCTTGCCCTGGCAGGGTCATTTTTGGTGNCTCTGGCGGTGTGTAGCCCGGGGCCATGTCGCGGATCATCGCGCTGGCGCGGGTGATGAGCTTGTCGCGGTTCATCACTGTTTCGTCATGACCGGGCCGGAAATACCGAAGTTTTGTAGCCTGTTCTGGGCTTTCGCCGGTTTTTCCATAACCGATTTGCATCCAGGTTTCCCAAGCGGCGGTCTCTGCATCGCCCGTTGCCTCAAACCAGCGTTGGTAGGTGGTTTTNACCCCGCCGCCGCCGGGCACAACCCCAACGCCACTTTCCACCAATCCCAGCACGGAATTGGCATGGGTGAGCAGTCGGTCGCAATGTAAAAGCACTTCGAAGCCTCCGCCAAGCGAGAGACCCGAGGGCGCGCCCACAACTGGCACGGGGCAATATTTCAGCGCCGCAACGGCTTGTTGGAAGTCATTGAGAAAGGCGTCCATTTCCCCCCAGGCTTCGCGGGCAATGAAATCGGCAAAGCGGTTCAAATCAACCCCTGCGCTGAAGTGCTGCGCGTCGTTATGGATCAAAATGCCTGTGCCGTGATCCTCGGCAGCTTGGCGCACGATGGCCATGCTCTCACCTGTGAGTGCATTGGCTTTGGAATGAAATTCCACCAAGCGCAGACGCCGGGCAGGCTCCAAAGGCTGGCTGCGCGGTTGCTGGCAATTGGGGTTAGAGTGCGGCGCGTGAGGCTAAAGCGCTCTGTGCCTTCGGGCAGTTGCACGGGTTTGAGCTGTGATGCAGTTTGATCAAAATTGCGGACCATCAAAGTGCCCTCTTGCACCTGATAGAACGGGCCATGTTCTGCGGATGTTTGCAGGGCTTGGGGAATGGTGCAGCCGGCGTCTTGGGCCAATTTTATGACCACGTCAGCGCCCAAAGCATCGATCATTTCAAATGGGCCGCGGATCCAGTTGAATCCCATCTTCATCGCGTCATCAATGTCTTGCGGCGTGCCGGTGACATCCGGGATCAAAGCGGCCGCATAGGCCAGCACGCGGCCGAGGAAATTGCGACAATATTGGTGATGCGGCTCTGCGCCTTCGATCATCATGGGCAGGGTTTCGAGCCCATCTTGCTGCGCATTGGCGGCTTTTTGTGCCAAGGCCGGCAGTTCGGTGATGCGTGGGCGCAGCGTGCCGCTGGTCAAATCAAGGGCTTGATCCTCGCGATAAAACCCGCCCTTGCCTGATTTCAGGCCGGTGAAACCTTCTGAGATCATCCTATCGATCAGGGCGTTTGCCGGGTTGTTGGAGCGTCCAACCGCGTGAAATACGTCATTTTCTGGCAGAATATCGCCCAAAGTGTCCACCACATCGGACATGAGGTCCACGCCGATCATATCGTAAAGACCAAACACCCCCGTTTTTGGAATGCCCATGGGACGGCCCATCAGAGCATCGGCATGTTCGATGCAGAGCCCCTGTTTAAAGGCCTCGTCCATACCCACTTGCAGCGCAAAGACCCCAACGCGGTTGCCCAAAAATCCTGGCGTGTCATTGCAAGGAACCACGCCCTTGCCGAGAATTTCGTCATTGTAGCGCGACAGGCGCTCCATCACATCGGCGCGGGTGTCTGCGCCGCGGACAAGCTCCAAAAGGCGCATGTAGCGCACGGATTAAAGTAATGGGTGATGGCAAACCTTTGCCGGAAGGCCAAAGGCATTTCTGCCACCAATAGTTTGATTGGAATGGTGGAGGTGTTGGAGGTGACGATACAGTCGTCGCTGATCACCGCATCCAAACGTTTGTACAGATCGCGTTTGATGTCGAGCCGTTCGACCACCGCTTCAACGATCCAATCGCATTCGGCGAGCTTGTCAAAATCGGCCTCGATGGTGCCAGTTTCAATCAGATCAACATTGCCACGCTGGTGCAAAGGTGCGGGCTCAGACTTTTGCAGCCGTTCCAAAGCGTAATCGGTGGCTTTGGTTGTGAGGTCCAAGAGGAGAACCTTGTGGCCTGCATTGGCGATTTGGCCGGCGATGCCAGAGCCCATGGTGCCAGCGCCGATCACTGCGATGCGTTTGAATGTCATGCTCGATGTGCCTGTTAGAAAAATGCCCGGAGGGCTTTGTTGACGTCAAAAGGGTGTTCGGTGATCGACATATGGCCCGATTGGGCAATTTCGACCAGCTCACCCCCTAGCGCAGCCTGCAGGGCCAATCCAGTTTTACGGGGCGTCATTCGGTCCTGGCCGCAGACCACGGTTAAGGTGGGGCAGGTGACAGATTGCGCGGCGGTGGGGCCATTGTCATAGGCGTTACAAGCCACCAAATCTTTGTGAAGTGTTCCGGGCGCATTGCCAGCCATAAGGCGGCTGCCGTAAAGCATATGCGAGGTGCCGGGCATTGTGTGGTCATGAATATGCCCTGCTGTGCCATGGCCCCAGTCCATCATCGCGGCAATGGCCGCGCTTTCGTTTGTTGCGGCCAGATTGATCAGAGCGTCATTGACCGGGATCGCCAGCGCCGTGCTGATAAAGGCCGCCTTGGCGACGAGATCAGGGTAGCGGCTTGCCAATTCCAATTCGATCAAACCGCCCATGGAGTGACCGACCAAAATGGCTTTGGGGATGCCGAGCGCTTGCATGAATTGTGCATACCAATCGGCCATGGCCTCCACTGTTGTGAGCGCCTCACCCTTCGACAGCCCATGTCCTGGCATATCGGGCGTGATGCACTGAAAGCCACGATTGGCAAAAAAGCGATGTTGCAACATGAAGCCAAGATGCGATTGGCCGGAGCCGTGCACGAAGAGCACAACCGGTCCTGATGATGGATCAAAATCGCGCCCGCCGGTTGAGGCAAAAATTTCGACATTATTCAGCGTCAGTTTCATGCGCCTGTTCCTTTTGCCTTGGCAGCGGTTAATTTTCCAGCCGTGCGCAGCGCTTGTTTGAAGTCATCGATAATGTCTTTTTGATCTTCCAAGCCCACTGAAATTCGGATCAAATCATCGGTCAGCCCAGCTGAGGCCATGGCCTCAGAGGTCAGATGTGAATGCGTGGTGGAGCCGGGGTGGATCACCAGCGTTTTGGCGTCGCCCACATTGGCCAAATGGCTGGCCAGCTGCACAGATTCTATGAAGGCACGACCCGCGTCACGGCCGCCTTTGATGCCGCAGGCAATGATTGAGCCTTGGCCTTTGGGCATGAGACGCATGGCGGTGTCATGATCTGGATGATCAGGCAAGCTGGGGTGTTTGACCCAGGCGATTTGCTCATGACCTACCAAAAACTCTAACATGGCTGCGGTGTTGGACATATGTTTTTCCATCCGCAGACCAAGCGTTTCCAGGCCTTGTAAGATGTAGAACGCATTTTGCGGTGACATGCAGGGGCCGACATTCATCATGCCTTCCGTGCGGATGCGTACTGACAGGGCCGCCGGGCCAAACTCTTCCCAAAGAATCGCGCCCTGATAGCCGAAATGCGGGGTGGTGAGCATGGGGAATTTATCATTTTGGCCCCAATCGAAATTGCCCCCGTCAATCACGGCACCACCCAAAGCAATGCCATGGCCACCCATCCATTTGGTGAGTGAATGGATCACCACATTTGCGCCCAGTTCTATCGGTTTGACCATCCAAGGGGTGTTGAACGTGGCGTCGATGACTAAGGGAATCCCCGCGGCTTGGGTGATTTTGGCCACAGCCGGCACGTCCATGATATCCATCCCGGGATTGCCGATCACTTCGCCAAAGACCATTTTCGTATTGGGGCGAATGGCCTCAGCAATGGCTGTGGGGTCATTCGGTGGCACGAAGCTGGTCTCGATCCCGTAGCGTTTCAGCGTATGCTCAAACAGGTTGATATTCGCACCATACATTTGCGAGGAGCTGACGATGTGATCGCCGGCTGAGCAAAGTGCCAGAACGGTCACAAACAGCGCTGACATGCCGGAGGCTGTTGCAATGGCTGCAACCCCGCCATCCAAAGCGGCCAGGCGTTGCTCGAGCACGGCGACGGTGGGATTGGTCAAGCGGGAGTAGATATGCCCGCCAACTTCCATATTGAACAGGGCAGCGGCATGTTCTGTGCTGTCAAAAACATAGCTGGTGGTTTGGTGAATAGGCACGGCCCGGCTGCCAAAGCGCGCATCGGGGCTTTGGCCGGCGTGAAGCGATAGGGTGTCGAACTTATAGTCAGCCATGAGTGTGCTCCTGGGCAAGATTTTCAGCGTCGTTGCTATCGCGCAATGGATCATAGCTCAAGCGTCTGCGCCATGGAATTTCATGCGTTACCATCATATATAATTGAAATTTCGAGAATATTGGGAGATGTGACGTAGGGTGAGATTGGGCCTGCACAGGGGGCAGACTGCGTCTTGCACGATTTTGTCTTGCGCTACGGGCGGGAGATGGGTTTTAATACTTCCATTATGACATTGATATTTAATGTATTATTTTTAGTTTTGNTCTTGGTGGCGCTGGCTTTCTTGCTTTATATGCTTCACNGCGGTCGCGTTGAGCGCCGGAAAATGCGCCGCCTTATTGACCGGTTGCGCCTGTCNAACTCCAAGCTCTCTCGCTATGTTGATCTTGATGATCTGACTGCGGCGCAATCGCGCCGGTACTTGGTGGATCGGATCGACCGCCACAAGCGCCGCGAAACCCACGCGCTGCTTTATGTGGATTTGGATGAGTTCAAGACCGTGAATGACACCTATGGCCATGATGTCGGGGATGCGTTGTTGATCAAGGTGACTGATGCCATGGTGGCGGCTTGTCGTCCTGGAGATTTTGTTGCGCGACTTGGTGGGGATGAGTTNTGCGTCTTTCTTAAAGGCTGTGACTTGGANCGCGCTGGGCAGGTGGCGCGCCGCTTTTTGCAAGCGGTGGTGGAGGCCGATGTGGAGGTCGCGGGGCGCCGGGTGATCCGCACCGCGAGCATTGGCGTGTGCGAATTGCGGCCAGATCAGAGNATGGAAGATGCATTGAATGTTGCCGACGCGGCGCTCGATGAGGCGAAATCTAAGGGTAAAAATCAAATTCTAGCGGCGGATCAAGATGTTGTGCTCCGCATGCGGCAAAAACAGTCACGCCCTTCTGCTGAGGAGGTCGGAGCGGCTTTGGAAAATGGGGAAATCACCTATTTTGTTCAGCCAATTTTTGATTTGGAACAGGATCGAATTGAAGGGGTTGAGGCTTTGATCCGATGGGTCAAGCCGGATGGTGAGATCTTATTGCCAGGCCAATTTTTGGATCTGATGGCGGACAGTTATAAACGCGGCGTCCGGCCACCACTTGAGGAGGCCAATGCGGCTGCAATTGGATTTTCCAAATTGGACCCGCCGATCTACTGCGGATGGAATATTTCGAGCAAGTTTCTGAACAATACTGTACTGCCGGGCGCAGACGCGGAATGGCTCAAAGCCTTGCTCAACGGCCTGCCGCCAGAAATGACAGTTTTTGAAATTGTCGAGAGCACCGTGATTGAAAATCCCGAGGCCACCAAAACGCTCATCAATAGGCTGAGATCCAAGGGCGTGCGGATTGCCTTAGATGATTTTGGCATTGGGATGTCCAACCTGGAGCGATTGCTGGAATATCCGATTGATATTTTGAAAATTGACCGAAGCTTCGTGCAAAGTCTGACAAGAGGGAGCCGTGAGGGGATTATGCGCGGACTTGTTGAGATGTCCAAAACTATGGGCTTTGAAATTATCGCAGAGGGAATCGAGACTCAGAATCAATTGGACCTCGTGCGCGCTGCGGGAATCACCCATGCGCAGGGGTATTTTCTTGGAAAACCAGGGACAGCTGACTATTGGCTCGAAGAAATATTCCGCCGGCGGTCTCAAAAAACGACATCTGAGTGAAAATATCGATGTGGATATATTCGAGGGTCGGAACTGGCCCTAAATATGTCATTGCCTATGTCCTAATAGAAGGGCAGAAATAAACCCACAGAGATGCTGCGAGAGAAAACCGTGGCATATTCAATCCCTTTAAGGAGCTGCCCCATGAAAATGACCACTGAAGAAGCCTTTGTAAAAACGCTCCAGATGCACGGTATCCGCCACGCTTTCGGGATCATTGGTTCTGCCATGATGCCTATTTCTGATATCTTTCCAAAAGCTGGAATCATGTTTTGGGACTGCGCCCATGAAGGGTCCGCTGGAATGATGGCGGATGGCTACACCCGCGCCACCGGCGAAATGTCCATGATGATCGCACAAAACGGTCCTGGCATTACCAATTTCGTTACTGCGGTGAAAACCGCCTATTGGAACCATACCCCCTTGCTGTTGGTCACACCACAAGCGGCCAATAAAACCATCGGTCAGGGTGGCTTCCAAGAAGTTGAACAAATGAAATTGTTCGAAGATATGGTTGCCTACCAAGAAGAAGTTCGCGACCCGAGCCGGGTGGCAGAAGTTCTGAACCGTGTCATTATGCAGGCGCATCGGGCCTCCGCCCCGGCACAGATCAACATTCCGCGCGATATGTGGACCCAGGTTGTTGATATTGAGTTGCCAAAAATCGTTGCATTCGAGCGCCCACAAGGTGGGGAGAGTGCGGTTGCGGAAGCGGCTGAGTTGATCTCGAATGCGAAATTCCCGGTCATCTTGAATGGCGCCGGCGTTGTTCTGGCCGATGCGTTTGACGATGTTGCCGCTTTGGCAGAGCGTTTGGATGCACCGGTCTGTGTGGGCTACCAGCACAATGATGCATTCCCTGGCTCGCATCCTTTGTTTGCCGGTCCTTTGGGTTATAATGGCTCAAAAGCGGGCATGGAGCTGATCTCACGGGCTGACGTCGTGGTCGCGCTGGGCACACGGCTTAACCCGTTCTCAACACTGCCGGGCTACGGGATTGATTACTGGCCGGTGAATGCGAAAATCATTCAGGTGGATATCAACCCAGATCGGATCGGTTTGACCAAGCCTGTAAGCGTGGGCATCGTTGGGGATGCGAAAAAAGTGGCGCAAGGCTTGCTGGCGCGCCTGTCTGATACGGCCGGCGATGCGGGTCGTGAAGAGCGCAAGAATTTGATCGCGACAACCAAATCAGCTTGGGCGCAAGAGTTGACTTCAATGGATCACGAAGATGATGATCCAGGCACCACTTGGAACCAGCGTGCACGTGCGGACAAGCCAGATTGGATGTCTCCGCGTATGGCTTGGCGTGCTATCCAATCGGCTCTGCCAAAAGAGGCAATTATCTCCTCAGACATTGGCAACAACTGCGCCATCGGCAACGCCTACCCCTCCTTTGATGAAGGCCGAAAGTATCTGGCTCCGGGTCTCTTTGGTCCCTGTGGCTACGGTCTGCCGTCAATCGTTGGCGCGAAAATTGGCCAACCTCACGTTCCTGTGGTTGGTTTTGCAGGTGACGGCGCCTTCGGGATTGCGGTTAATGAGCTGACGGCCATTGGTCGGGACGAATGGCCTGCTGTGACACAGATCGTGTTCCGCAACTACCAATGGGGTGCAGAAAAGCGCAACTCAACCCTCTGGTTCGACGATAACTTCGTTGGCACTGAGTTGGACACCAAAGTCTCCTATGCCGGCATCGCGCAGGCCTGTGGTTTGATTGGTGTGCAAGTGAAAACCATGGAAGAGTTGACCGATGTGTTAAACCAAGCCATCAAAGATCAAATGGAAAACAATAAAACCACTTTGATCGAGGTCTTGTTGAACCAAGAATTGGGTGAGCCTTTCCGCCGGGACGCAATGAAAAAACCTGTTCAAGTTGCAGGCGTGTCTTCGACAGATATGGCGGCTGAATAAGGAGCTTCGGTGTGGCGGCATTTCGCGATATTCTTGCCGCCACCTCTGGCGCAACACCAACCATTGTATTGAGCGAGGGCGCC
>JGI26085J52751_1000339_pt1 | contig 9627 bp, 14 predicted proteins | sample SaaInl25SG_5_DNA_FD_52751 | JGI IMG/M metagenome (IMG submission 52751) | reverse complement strand
GGTTCAGGTTGTTCAGCGATTCGTCAATTCGGCAATCGGTGTCAAAAGCGGACTCGACGAATCAAACCCTCGGCCTCACCGAGTCGAGGATCGCGACGACGACAGAGGTGTCGCATTCAGAAGACCCAAGAATCGCGGGCTGTGATCAAAAACGAGCAGGAGTTGACCTGGATTTTGCTGAGTTGAACCCATGAATTCACGGCTTGATGGGTGATTGGACAAGGGCAGGTGTTGCGTCAAGCGGTTCAACACTTTCCACAGGTCAAGAGTCAAGTCGTAGACAACGAAGAGAATAATTAGTTCGAGCTTTTATTTCAAAAGAGAATCAGGTTAGATCGATAAAGCATTGATTTAATGATGTTTATTTTTAGTGTTCAAAATTTGATCAGACGCATTGTTTGCAGGCGTCACGCGGGCTGTGCGGACTACCTCACTTTTTATCCAAAAAGTTATCCACAGCTTTTTTGGGTAACCATTTTGTCAATACGCGACGCAAAAAAAATGGAAAGAATTGAAAGATCATGAACAACCCGCACAATGAACGGCTCAACAAGGAGTGATTTATGCTAGATCTGAAAACAGCCAACCATATTGTGAACCACATCATCGATGCCGCATCGAAGCGTGACGACCTGAAGCCGATGACCGCGGTCGTGATTGATGCCGGCGGCGCGGTGATCAGTGCTCAACGCCAAGACGGAGCATCACCAATTCGCATTGATCTGGCGAAAGGGAAAGCGCATGGAGCGGTAATGATGGGCATCAGTAGCCGTAAGTTGGGTGAGCGCGCAGAGCAGCAGGCATATTTTATTCAGGCTGTGAATGCCTTGTGTGATGGCTCACTGGTTCCTGTCGCAGGTGGCGTCCTCGTCCGTGATTCAACAGGTGCCATTATTGGAGCAGTCGGTGTGACTGGAGACACGTCAGATCATGATGAAGAGCTCGCCATTGCAGCCATCGAAGCCCAAGGTTTGCAAGCCGACGTTTGAGACCATTCAGCGCGTCAGTGACTGGTCCGCTTGCGGCCGAAGGCGTTACCGCTTGGGCCGCTTTTGGACCAGCGGACCGATCGCTTGCGTCATTGGTCTCAATCCATCGGTTGCCAATGCGCACACTGACGATCCCACGAACCGTCGCCTAATCAGTCTACTCGGCGATCTGGGGTTTGGAGGGTACTGGCTGGTGAATCTCATTGCTGAGTCAACGCCTTATCCGGATCAGTTAGGACGGCGGTCGAGACGCTTATCGATGGTCAATCGACAGGTGATTGAGCAAGCGATTGATGAGTCCGATCAGACGATTCTGGCGTGGGGTGCAGGAGGCATTCGGTGTGACTTCCGCTTTCGGTTGGTTCGATCCATTCATGAACCTCAATGCTTTGGCTGCACCAAGGCCGGCGAACCAAAACATCCACTCTACCTGCCGAAACATTCCACGCTTCATGGTTTTCCTGGATATGCCCATCAGGATGACGACAAAATCTCGGCCAGGGTGCGTCGTAGAGACTCTTGATACTCGGTTTCGGACGCAAAACCTGAGGCGATCTCATGAAGTTTGGCATTGGGGTAAAGGGTAGCCAAGTGCTGAGCCAAATGCATTGGATGCAGCGCGTCTTGATGTTGACCGATCACATCAATGCGACCCTTGAACTGTTGGAGATCTGAGGCACTCAAGGTCAAGGCCTCGGATTCAAGCGCATCCATCCAAATCATCAGATCATTGAGTCGTGGATGATCAAGCAATCGTTGGTAGGTCTCTTGGTTCCGTGGAGCAGTCGCTTTCAGTGCCTGAAAGCGAGGTTCATCCATTAATTCAGTGAGCCATTGTGATTGTGGCTGTGTTCGGATAATCGTTTGTAATGCCCGAAAAACAGCGAAGTGATCCGTATTTTGATCGACGCCAAAAGCTGGCCGAGAAAGCACCAGATGCGGGATCGCAATCTGTTGACTGAGCTCCATCACTAACGCGGCGCCGAGCGACGTCCCACCCATGATTTGTGGGTCCTCACCGAGATGGTCGATGAGTTCATGCAGGTCCATCACCGCTCGCTGGAATGACAATTCCTGACTGGGGCCCAGTTCGCTAAACCCATGCCCGCGAGTCTCAAGACACACCAGACGCGAGTCTTGGAGGTCTGGCCAAGTCTCGAGAATCTGCCGGTGGTCCATGGCGAAGCCATGCTGAAAGATCACGAGCCGCCCGTGCCCGTGATCGAAGTAGTGGAGAAGGGTGCCGTCAGATGCTCTAAAGGGTTTGAGCATCGATGTCCTTAATACGAGTCAGCTTCCTCAATGGAATCCTGTCCGAGGTAGATCACGCCGGGCGCTTTGTCCGGGATGTCTCCAGATTGATCGTTAATTTGACTCCACCAGTGCGCAAATTCTTCTTTGCTCATTTGATGTGGGTAGAGTGTGCCTGTTTGATTGTGGTTTGTACTCATCACTTACTCCAAATTGCTCGGGTCAGTGACGATCCTTGTCGTTGATTACCACCTTGGTCGAAGTATCCTGCACAGGTTTCTCATCGACTGCAAGTGACGCATAGTCGAATGCAGGTTTTTCGCTATCATGTTTTGGCTATTTTGGTCGATTGATTGTGCACGGAGGAAAGATTGTGCGATTGGTAGGGATTTTATTGAGTTTGAGTTTGAGCTCCGCGGTCTATGCCGAGACTTGGCTGTGCCGTCACGAGAGTCCTGACCATGAAGATCTGACCTTCATGCCGCAATCAGATGGCACCGTCACGTGGCAACATCAAAAACTGGGCACGATGGAGCCTCTCAAGTTGATTGTGAATTCCGATGGATTACTCACGATGGCGACACAACGGCTGAATATTCTCTATTCCCGGTTTTTCCATCTCGACAAATTTAGCGGTCGAATGGGTGAAACCACGTTCCGCGGTTCGACCTTACGTCGACTTGCCGAAAAAGATCCAGAGCTCAACTGGGACATGGTCACGACCTTGTGGCAGTGCGAACAGACGAGTCAGTCAGCGAAGTAACAAGTCGCAGACAATCAAGTCATGATCAGAGATCGTGAGTCCATCACGGCCAATGGCTGGGATTGTTTTCGGGTGTTGCGCGATGAGTTGTTTGACAAAGAACCAGTCAATGCGGCCGAGCGGAGCCTTGGGATAGCCGCGTTCGCGCGGTCTTTGTGTGACGTCCTTTGTATTGCAGGTCCCCCATTGAAACTCGTGGTGATGACAGAGATCAAATAGCGGTTCATAGGCGCAAGGGTTCAAAAAACGATCGGGGTACGCTATCGCCAATTCGGCTCTTTCGCGGAATGGATCTGTGTGTAATCTGGGGTTCAATGTCGATGTATTGAGATCACCACCAAACACGGACGGCAAATGCGTCAATCGACGGTCGAATAACTCCCTTAAGGCGTCTGCTCTCTCTATTGGTCCTTGATTATTTTCAAGATGGGTCGTGAATATCTCAACTGGTCCAATGGAGGTTTCGAGCGTAGCACCCACTGCAATTCGACCCCCCAGTCTTGGTTCATTAAATCGCCGATGCCACCAGCTTCCGTCGCTTTGTGTGAATCGATGAAGCCAAGGTTTGTGTAACGGATATCGGCTGAGAATGGCGTTGCCATGCAGTCCAGCCACGTTGGTGCTCTCTACAGGGCTCGCGATTTCCCAGGGATTGCCGAGCTCGAGCTCGACAAATTCAACTGCAAACAAGCCATGCCAACCAAGCCTCGCTGCCAATTCCTTGGCAGTATGCTGCTGTCCGGATCGACTCATTCCAAGATCCATTTCACTGAGAAACAGGACCTCAATATTCTCCCGCTCGATCAGGTCAGCCGCCCGTTGCCACTCTTTACCACGTTCCAGATTCCAACTTCCAATGCGAATCGAATCCTCGATGACGTGATTGGATTCAACATCCATCACTTGAAGCTCATTGAGGCACGGAAAGAGTTGTGCCCAGTCGCAATAGGGATCCCCGCGATCGACTGCGACGAGAGCGTCAGCACGAAGCTCGATTGAGGGGATGGAGATGTCATTCACTCGTTTTGTCATATAACTCTGGCAAACTCCTCACACGAGGTGATTATGGAATGCATTGCACACCGTGGCTCGGCGCTTCGAGTACCTGAAAACTCGCTCGCTGGCATCAAGTACACGGCAATGATGGATATTAAACAGATCGAATGCGACATTTCTGTGGCATCCGATGATATTGCTGTCATTTTTCATGACGAGTCACTTCGTCGCATGACTGGTGACCCGCGTTCAGTGCTTTCAGTCTCTAGTGAAGAGCTAGTGACGATTCCACTGATCTCTCCATTCAGATCAGCGACTCAATACATCCCCACAGCACTTGATTGGATGCAGGAAGCATCTCGTCACGGCCTGTTTATGCACCTTGAAATCAAAGTTCATGATCAAGAGTTTCGGCGGGCAGTTGATGCCGCGTTAAGGGCTTTTGACGGATCAGGCTTGACGAAGGATCACGTTCGGTTTTCATCATTTTCGTTCCAAGCGCTCCAGTATCTATCGTCGATTCGCCCAGAACTCTCTTTGGGTTTGGCGGTGGCGCAATATTCAGAGATCGCAGATCGATCAATCGAGGAGCTCGATCTGGAGTCGATGCATTTGCAGGTAGAGTTTGTGACTCGTGAACACCTACAGGCGGCTCAAGAACGAGGGCTGACAGTCTGTCTCTACACCGTGAATGAGTTATCGATCCTGGGTGATTTACCCCTGCAGGCCATTGAAGCTGTATTTACGGATGATCCAGTGACGCTGCGGGGCGCAATCGCCGCCCTGAAATTTTGAAATTCAACCCCATATACACGCCAGGAGGTATTGCTCGTGCGGTATTTTGATGTCAACCAGAATCCTGTCATGATCAATCAAGAGGGAAAGGTGTATCGCTTGGAAACGGATAACATGTTGGTTCAAGAATCGGCGAATTATCAGTTGTCTGAGGAAGCAATCGAACTCACCGAAGTGAGTTTTCTGAGACGATTTCATGATCGTCTTGCGCATGCCTTCATACGATCACTGGATCCTCATCCAATCACTCATGCCGACAACGAATAAGGTTGATCTGACCCGATGAATCTAGAAACAGTGCTTTCTGTGCAACACTACTCGGATGCGTTATTTTCCTTCAAAACAACCCGAAGTGAGGATATTCGCGCGTTTAAAGCCGGCCAATTCACAATGATCGGTATGGGCGACAATGATGTCTTGCGCGCCTATAGCATTGCATCTTCACCGGCTGCTGATCACTTGGAATTTCTTTCGATCAAGGTGCCAGGCGGGCCACTGACAGAGCGCCTCAAGGATATTCAAGACGGGGATCAGATCGAGGTTGGCGATCGTCCGACCGGAACCTTGGTTCTCGATAATTTGCTTCCAGGGAAACGGCTTTGGTGCGTGGCAACTGGGACAGGCCTCGCGCCTTACCTGTCAATCATCCGTGACCCGGCGACTTTCGAACGATTTGAGCAGGTGATCGTCACGCATACGGTTCGGACGACCCAGGAGTTGGCCTATCGGGAGCTCCTTGGCTCGCTGCCGATTACCTATTATCCAACCGTGACTCGCGAACCCTTCGCGACTGAAGGCCGAATCACCCAACGGATGGATGATGGCTCACTGTGGGACGATTTAGGGCTCGATCCTTGGAATCAAGCCTGCGACCGCATCATGATTTGTGGATCTCCCGAGTTCAATAACGAATTGAGAAACCGTTTGCAGTCAGAGGGTTTCTCACACGGGACAAATCGAGCTGCTGGTCATTTTGTCCAAGAGCGCGCGTTTGTGATGCAACGGGTTGATTAGCGTTGCTTCAGGCCCTTGAGCCGATCAAAGAGAATCGATGAATCTCGAGAGCCTAACCCATTCTCCATGATCGACTGATATTGCTGGTGGACGAACTCAAGACAAGGAAGCGACAGATGCTGATCAGCCGCCGTGTCGCAAGCGATACCCACATCTTTGGCATGTAAACGCGCCTCAATCCCTGGCTCGAAATCTTCAGCAATCATCTTCGGTGCCATCAGAGACATCATTTGACTGCCCCCCATCCCGTCTTTGATGGCTTCAAATACCGCATTCGGATCAGCACCCAACGTTTTTGCAAAGGTTAAACACTCAGCAACACCTTCAATGGTGATGGTCTGCGCAATCTGATTGCTGAGTTTTGCGATTTGTCCATGGCCAGCATCGCCCACGCGAGTGATTGCTTTGGCATAGCACTCGATGACTTGATTCGCTTGTTCACAGGCCTGAGTGGAACCACCTTGCATCACGATCAATCGAGCTTCCTCAGAGGCCCAAACACCTCCTGAGACGGGAGCGTCGACAAACATCATTCCCATCTCGCCGAGTTGCCTGGCAATGCCCATCGTCCGTGCTGGATCAATCGTTGAGTGATCAATGAATAACGTTCCAGGGTTGGCCGCGCGACCTGCCCCATTGTCACCAAGAAGAACGGCTTCTACATCGGCCGTCCCTGTGACATTGGTGATGATGACATCAACATTCTGTGCGACTTCCGTGAGGCTTAAGCAGGGTGTTGCACCGAGTTCGACAAGGCCTTTGGCCTTACCCTCGAATATCTCAGGCCGTCTCGCATAAAGTTTCACTAGCGAAGCCCCGATTGATAATATGACGAGCCATGGGAAGACCCATGGTACCTAGCCCGATAAATCCTACTGTGAGAGTCATGTTTTGCCCTTGAGTCGATGGAAGTCAGCATGAAAAAAATTGCTCTGCATCTTGCATTGGTTCTCGCGCAGACTGCAACTGTTTGCGCGTCAGAACGACCGTGGTGGGAAACTGAGGTGGCTCGCGAGATGGCGTTGATGGAAGCGCAAAATGAAGAGATCCGACGAGCGATCGAGACAGAACTTCAGTTTCATGATCATGCGGTATTTGCTGAACTTGAGCGTCTATCAGACGCCTATTTAGAACAGACAGAGAAACAGTGGAGCGCCAACGACGAGGCGGTGATTCGGCAAGAAGTTGAACGCCTGAATGCTGCAATGCGGCCTTACTTCGATGCAGAAAGACACCTATTTGAAGTCGACAGTTATATGACTGATCGAACCAAACGGTAAGGATAGTCGCGGACCTCATCAGTCACCGGAATCCGATGGAATCCGAGATGTTCAAAAAATGAGACGGCACTTTCGTGAGCTTTTACCAACAGGAGCTCAAGGCCTTGATCGAGTGCGACCTGCACAGCTTCATGGATCAGTCGGCTTCCCAGTCGACGTTTCTGATGGTCCTTGCAATAAAGAGGCCTTGAATCTGAAGGCACTGATGATCATCCGGTAGATCAGAGCTATCCTCATTGACAACCAAGATTGCAACGAGAGTGTTGTTCTCGTTGCGAAGCCCGTAGAATTGGTGATCAATCCAGTCAGAATGACGATAGCGGTAGGCGTTAACGCTGAGCCGGTAGAGTCGGTCAGATAATTGCCAAGCCGTGATGGACGATGCCAAAACCTGGTTAATTGCGTCCAACGCGTCTGGTGTTTCGTGGGTCAATCGATAAGACATGGCTAAGTCTCCAGCAGAGGCTTTGATATGGGGGATGAAAAACAGTGTTCAAAGCCGTGAAGCAGAATCAACTGGTCTATGCCTATGGGCTCGGCTTGGTTGGCGTTGTGTGTTTTGCCGCGACACTCCCTCTGACCACCATCGCGCTCAATGATTTCTCACCCACTCTGATTACCATGCTCCGCGCAGTCATTGCAGCATCTGCCGCTTTGGTTTGGATTCTGATGAGCCAATCAAGTCGTCCTGCCCAGCATGAGATTAAGCCACTGTTGGTCAGTGGTTGTGGTCTCATCTTTGGCTTTCCACTCGCAATGGCGATTGGGCTTCAATCGGTTCCTTCTTACCACGGTGCTGTTGTTTTGGGTGTTCTGCCACTGATGACAGCCGTGCTTTCGGTTCTTGTCCATGGCTATCGGGCGCGCTTAGGATTTTGGTTGTGTGCATTAGCCGGCGCGTCACTAGTCATTGTATTTACCCTGCGAGAGCAGGGGGGATCGGTCAGTTGGGCTGATCTTTGGTTGGTTCTAGCGGCACTGATGGCTTCATCTGGCTATGTGATTGCCGGGGATCTTGCCAAACGCCGCCCAGGTCCTTGGGTTATTTGTTGGTCATTGGTACTGCTGTCGCCGATTGCTCTGGTTGGAACCCTGATGGTTTGGCCCGATTTTTTCTGGGCACGTCCAGATAGCTCACTTCTGTCGGTCTTGGCACTTGGACTGTTTTCGATGTTTTTTGGCTTTTTTGCCTGGAATTCGGGGTTGGCGTTAGGCGGCATTGCCGAGGTTGGTCAAGTTCAGTTGCTTCAACTCTTTTTGACGCTACTTTGGGGAAGTATCCTGATTGGGGAAGTCGTGACGTGGGATGTTTGGGTGTTTGCTCTGCTGGTCGCACTGACAGTTTATATCGGTAGGAAGCTCGCGTGATGGATGAGACTGTTGATGCGCAAGGCGCTCGGGGACTGGATCGACAGATCATCGCCTCAGGAGTGAGTGGCTTTTGCTTGATGATGCGGGCGGCTAAGGCAGCCTGTGATCGGCTACTGGATGAGCATCCGCAGTCGGTCATCTGTCTGGCGGGCCCGGGGAATAACGGTGGCGATGCCTATGGAGTGGCTGGGCTTCTTGTACTGGCGGGTATCCCGACACAACTTGTCGCGCTGACCACTCCGACAGGCGATGCATTAAAAGCACGGCATTTCTTTGAAGATGTGGGTGGAGTGGTATTGGATACCGTGACGGCACTCAACGCTGCAGATTGGGTTGTTGATGGGCTTCTCGGCACCGGTTGTGATCGTCCACCAGAGGGCTTGATTGCAAGCGCAATTCATTGGATTCATGCACAACGGGCAGAGGGTGCTTTGGTGATGTCGCTCGATGTCCCATCGGGGCTCAATGCGTCGACTGGACAGGCCTATTGTCCGTCGGTTGAGGCCGACATGACCCTGACGTTTTTAGCGCTGAAAACGGGTCTTTTCACCGGAGAGGGACCATCGATGTCTGGCGAGGTCTGTTTTGATGCGCTCAAGCCTTGGTCAGTCAACATGCTCGCGCCCCATACACGATTGATCAGTCAAGAGCAGATCGATCTTCCCAGCCATTCGAAAACCGCACACAAAGGATCTCGAGGAAGTGTTCTTGTAGTCGGAGGGCGTCACGGGATGGAGGGCGCCGGCCAACTGTGTGGACTTGCAGCCTTGCGGACCGGTGCCGGGAAAGTTTTCTGGGCAACCGATGCGCCCGTCTCTGAGATTCCCGAGTTGATTCGCGTGCCATGGGATCTCAATGCGATCACAGACTGTGCGACGAATTGCCTCGCGGTGGTCATCGGTCCGGGATTAGGATTGGATGCAGGGCCAGTGATTGAGGCGTTGTGGGCGCTGAATGTCCCATTGGTCGTCGATGCAGATGCCTTAAATTGGTTGTCTGAGCATCCTTTGCCCAATCGTCAAGCTCCTTGGATTGGAACGCCACATCCGTTGGAGGCGCATCGATTTACCGGACAGTCATTCGATGATCGTTTTACCATGCTCGAATCGCTCGAAACGTTGTACGAGGCGACTTGGGTTTTAAAAGGTGCAGGGACCTTGGTGACCGG
>JGI26085J52751_1000331_pt1 | contig 9715 bp, 10 predicted proteins | sample SaaInl25SG_5_DNA_FD_52751 | JGI IMG/M metagenome (IMG submission 52751) | reverse complement strand
AGCTCGATCATGCCTCAAAAGAAAAATCCCGATGTCCCCGAACTTGTTCGTGGAAAATCTGGACGGATGTTTGGACATCTGGTGAGTCTCCTGACGCTGATGAAAGGCCAGCCACTNGCTTACAACAAAGATAATCAAGAAGACAAAGAGCCGCTCTATGATGCCGCAGATACCTTATTNGGATCATTGCGGGCCTTTGCGGATATGATGCCTTCACTNGTGGTCAATCGGGACATCCTGAGAGAATCTGCCATCCGCGGCTTCTCAACNGCGACCGACCTCGCAGACTATTTGGTTCGACGAGGTCTTCCATTTCGTGACGCTCATGAGGTCGTTGGTCAGGCAGTAGCACTGGGTGTCCAAACCCAGAGAGACTTATCTGAAATGGATCTCGCTGAGCTTCAGAGCTTCAGTGACTTAATCGGCGATGACGTCTTTGAAGTCTTAACAGTTGAAGGATCTGTCAATGCGCGAGATCACATCGGTGGTACAGCGCCGAATCAGGTTCGGGCGGCAGCGGCGCGCGCACGAGCTCGACTGGAATCGCGTTAGTCGGGAGCGATTGCCGCTAAGATGGCTTGGGTTTGAAGTGCTGTCGACCCACGATGTGCCTCGACCCAAGCCTCAGCCGCCGAGCCCATTAGCTCGGCATTCTCCATTGCCTTAGCCAGGACTTCCGATAGGTTCTCCTCATCGGCTCGATACAACCCACCTGCCGTCTCTAGCCCATCGGTAATCGCCTGAAAGTTATACATTGATGGTCCAGCAACTAGAGGCTTTTTCAGTCGTGCCGGCTCGATTGGATTCTGGCCACCTTTGCCAGAAAAGCTTCCGCCAATGACAATCACATCCGACTGCGAGATATAGGCACCCATGTGACCGAAAGTATCACCGATGAGGAGTTGCGTCCCTGGATCAAGCTTCAGTGACATCTGACAAGCGTTCAATCCAGCCGCTGTTGCCGCATCGCGAATATCGGCTCCTCGCACTGGATGCCTGGGGACAATCAATAATGCCATGTGTGGCTCTTGACGAGCCCAACGCATGAATAACGCATCATCCTCAGGGTGACTGCTCATTAAACAGACGAGGGGGCGTTTGTTTTTCCAAGTCATCACCTGATGCGACTGCTCTTCTGGAATTGGCGGTACTGGTTGATCCAACTTGATCGATCCAACCTCAGAAATCGCATGTGCAGGTACGCCCAACAGCTGCGCATGGCGCGCGTCCCCAGGGAATTGCATCAACGCGCGCGATACCTTCGACCACATCGGCCTGGTCAACCCGCCNAAACGCAGATATCCGCGAACAGATCGATCACTTAAGCGCCCATTAGCGAGGATGACAGGAACCCCAGACTCATGACAGGCAGCCACTAAATTTGGCCACAATTCGGTTTCAATCACGATCAGCGCTTTCGGTGTTAAACGCCTTAACCATTGACTCCAGATCCACGGAAAATCCCAAGGAAACACATGACTTTCAAATTCACTNTCAGACAACACATTCAAGCCTGAAGGCGTCGTTGCCGTGATCAAAATCTTCAGTGATGGATCCTGCGTCATCAACATTCTGGCCAACGCCAAGCCGACTTTGCACTCCCCAAGNCTACAGGCATGAATCCAGAGGGTATCCGATCGAACCATCGGGAGTTCTAACCCCAGTCGGTGGCGCACCATGGGGTCTGATTTTTCACGACGATATTTCCTCACCACGTGCCCGATCAGCAGTGGCAAGCAAAGTATCAAGATCACTGAATACAGATGTCGTCCCATAATTGAAGATGCTAGCATGCCTTCATGAAAATCATCGTCGGCGGCGGGATTTCAGGGCTCTGGTTAGCAGCTGAACTGAAAGCTCGCAACATTCCATGTTGTGTCATTGAAAAAAGTGCGCTCGGCCAAGGTCAGACNCTGGCAAGCCAGGGCATGATTCATGGTGGGACTAAGTATGCACTCGACGGGCTCTTAACCAAAGCGGCCAGCGAAATCGGTGCGATGCCCAGCCGGTGGAAACAGGCGCTGAGTGGTCAGGGGACAGTCGATTTACGACAGGTGCAGCTGGAACGCAGCGATCAATTGTTGTGGTCGGTGGAATCCATCACCGCCAATCTTTTAGGCTTTTTCGCAAGCAAAGCCATGCGATCGCGCATGGAGCGGATCGATCCAACCGAAGAAGCCGCGTTTGATCACCCGAATTTTCACGGTCATCTCTATCGACTCACTGAACCTGTTCTGAAACTCGATACATTAATTCACGCATTCTCAAATCTGCTCCACGGTCAATTATTCACGGCAGAAGTGACCGAGTTAATCGTTGAAAATCAGATGATCACAGGTGTCGAAACAACCGCCGGTTCTTTAAAAGGCGACGTGATTCTGACTGCGGGCGAGGGAACCGAAGCTCTGGTTTCCGCACTCGATATTAACCCACCAAGGATGCAACGCCGTCCGCTAGCAATGGCTGTTTGTCAGCTGAAAGAACCTATTCCACCGGTATTCGGACATCAACTCGGAACCGGGAGTAAACCAAAGCTCACTGTCTCAACACACCGTGTTGGTGAATCTCAGTTTTTATATTTGGGTGGGCAACTGGCTGAAGATGGCGTTGAGCAAGATGATCTCACCCTGTGTCATCGAGCCGAACGTGCGGTACAAGAAGCCCTCGGCTGGCTTAAACCGCAAATCCAATCCACCCACGTGTTTCGAATCAATCGGGCAGAGCCCAGTACTCGCGAAGGTCATCGACCGGATACAGCGTTTGTCTCCAAGGCCCATCGCCTCATCATTGCTTGGCCAACAAAGCTTGCGCTAGCCCCAGCCCTCGCAGATCAGGTCATTCCATTGCTTGACGAGGAGCGTGCAACCGTGTCCCTTCCAGCGTGGCCGGGTGCTCACGTCGGAGGCTATCCATGGGTATGACCCGGCGTCCGCTTGGACAGACCGATTTGCTATTGAGCCCTATCGGACTCGGCACGGTCAAAATTGGTCGAAATACCGACGTGAAATATCCTGAGGGATTTGAGCTTCCTTCAGACCAAGCGGTCGTTGATTTACTGAAANTGGCTGCTTCTCTCGGGATCAATTGTCTGGACACAGCACCAGCTTACGGCGAATCAGAGAAACGCTTAGGTGAACTCCTTCCACACATCAATGAGTCATTTCATCTGATCACGAAAGTTGGCGAATCCTATGCCAAAGACACCGGTAGCCATTATGACTTTTCAGAGAAAGCCATCATTCAGAGCATTGAGCGCAGTTTGAAACGTCTCAACCGTGATCACCTTGATGTCGTTCTATTGCATTCAGACGGACATGATGTCGAGCATTTACAAGCAGGCGCTTTCAATCCACTCATTCAGGCGCGGGACGAGGGACTCATCACCGCTATTGGGTTATCCGGCAAAACCATCGAAGGGGGACGTCTCGCACTCGAGCAGGGTGCCGACTGCCTGATGATTACGCTCAATCCACAGCAACAGGACGAGCGTCCCTTGATTGCTGATGCTGAGCAATTCGGTGCGGGACTCCTGATTAAAAAAGCGCTGGGAAGCGGTCATTTCATCACATCGATGAGCGAAATTTTTCATGCTCTATTCGTCCACTCACAGATCACATCCGCTATCATTGGCACCATTAATCCTGTGCACCTGCAAGATAATTGCCGTGCACTCCCAGCAGAGATTCAAACATGAGCTTAGACGCGATCAAGGCCACTTTTCAGGCCAGCATCGACACCAAAACCCTCTTAGTCAACGACATCGAGCGACTTGAAGCCTTGCTCGAAGTTGCTGGTGTGGCATCCTCGACTCTGAAAGCGGGTCATAAAATGATGTTGTGCGGCAACGGTGGTTCGGCTGCAGACAGCCAACATATTGCAGCAGAGCTTATTGGTCGGTTTGAAAAAGAGCGTCAGTCCATGGCAGCCATTGCACTGACCACTGACACATCTGCGCTGACCGCCATTGGCAATGACTATGGCTACGATCAAGTCTTTTCACGACAGGTCGAAGGGCTTGGACAATCTGGCGATTTATTGATTGGTATCTCAACCAGTGGAAACTCAAAAAATGTCGTCAAAGCCATGCAAGTGGCTAAGAGCAAAGGCATTCGAACGGTGGCTCTGGTTGGTGATAAACCAGAGGGCGCCATGCAAGCGATCGCCGATTATGTGTTGGCCGCACCCTCAACCAACACTGCGCGTATTCAGGAATGCCATATCCTGATGATGCACACGCTTTGTCAGTTGGTTGAATCCGACTCTGTTTGACGAATTTTCGCGATTAAGTGGCTGGTCGACAGATTCGCCACTTCACCCAAGACTTTGACTTCACCACCATAGGCGAGCACCCGCTCAAAGCCCACCACTTCTTCAATCGATTGATAATCACCACCCTTCACCAACACATCTGGCCGGATGGCATCAATCAAGGGAATCGGGGTGTCATCCTCAAAAGCGATCACCGCATCAACAGCGCCAAGCCCGAACAGGACCTGAAGGCGTCGCTCAACCGAGTTAACGGGGCGCTCCGGACCCTTGAGCCGCGCGACCGACGCATCCGAATTCACTGCAACAATCAAACGATCACCCATGGAAGCCGCTTCTTTCAGGTAGGCCACGTGCCCAGCGTGTAAAATATCGAAGCAACCGTTGGTCATCACCACTTTTTCACCCTGTGCCCGACAGTGTTCCGCCCAGAGGACTGCTTCATCCACCGACTGAAACAGACCATGATCGACCGATAACGCTCGTTCGAGCTCGCGGCTACTCACGGTCGCTGTTCCCAATTTCGACACCACAATACCAGCGGCACGATTTGCCAGTTCCGCAGCTTGNGCCAGACTCATCCCAGAGCCAAGGNCTGCAGCCATCGTCGCGATCACAGTGTCACCAGCGCCTGTAACGTCAGCAACTTCTCTCGCAGTTGCGGCAAAATGATGAACCGAGCCATCACGATGTAGAAGTGTCATTCCTTGCTCTGAACGGGTGACCAACATGGACTCCAAGTCCAATCTGGTCATGAGGGCGCGTCCTTTCTCGATCAGCTCCTGGTCATTTGACCAAGCACCACAAACCGCCTCAAACTCAGCACGATTCGGTGTCAGCAGTGTCGCTCCTCGGTATTTTTCAAAATCCGTTCCTTTCGGATCAACCACGACTGGGATCCCGACTGCCTTTGCTTTTCGAATCAGCGACTGCGGCTCCAGACTTCCTTTCGCATAATCACTGAGGACTAAGGCGTTGACACCTGTCATCAAGACGGTCTCTGCAAGGGATGCAGCATCGGTGGCAGCAAAAGGAGCTTCAAAGTCGAGCCGGATCATCTGATGCGACTGAGCCAAAACACGTAATTTCGTAATTGTCCGATGTTCAACCCGCATCAAGACCGGATCGACGTTATGGTTTTTTAAGGTTTGCTCCAAAAGATCCGCATCAGCATCCGATCCCACTAAGCCTGCGCAGCTCACCTGTGCACCCAGCGATGACAGATTCAATGCCACGTTAGCCGCACCACCTGGCCTCGCTTCATCATGGGTGACACGNACAACTGGAACTGGAGCCTCTGGAGAGATGCGACCTGCATCACCGTGCCAATAACGGTCCAACATGACATCGCCAACCACTAAAACCCGCGACGCGGAGAACATATGTGACACAGAAGATCTCTCTTAAGATTCGAAGCTTGTTATAGTACCGAGCTTCATCACTGAACCCAACCGGATTACACATGGGCTTATCTTTCGTTCCGCTGGGACTTGGCTTGATTCGATTGCTGGCACTGATGCCTCCGGCACTTGGTATGGCAACCGGGCGACTGATTGGCCGTCTTTTATTTTACGCCGCAGCCAACAGACGGCTGGTGTGCGAGCGTAATATCGGTGTGTGCTTTCCACAGTTAAACCCAAAGGCCCAGCGTCAACTGGTGAAAGAGTGTTTTGAGGAACATGGGATTGGCTTAACTGAAACGGCCTGGTCTTGGCACAGGCCTGTCGATTTTGTTCATGACAAACTGGTGGTCTCAGGAGACGAGCATCTGTCCAATGCGATGCAAACGGGCCGAGGTGTGCTCTTGCTCTGCCCGCACTACAGCATGCTCGATTTGGTTGCGCCCTTGATGCATGCCATTGCTGGGCGTTTTGTCATCAGTTACCGTCCCAATGACAACCCCCAATTTGATCAGGCGGTGTGTCGCGGTCGCAAACGCTATGCTGAATTAGTTGATGTCCGCGCGTTACGCGAGATTGTGAAACATCTCAAACAAGGTCAGATGGTGTGGTTTGGACCTGATCAAGATATGGGTCCAAAAGGGTCGGTCTTCGCGCCTTTCTTTGGTCGTCCTGCATGCACGGTGACAACACCTGCTCGACTTGCTCGCATGTCAGGTGCCGTGAGTCTCTTTCTTGATTTACACCGGGATGATCAGGGCACGTATCAGGTGCGACTACAACCCATGCCAGAGAATTATCCCGCAGAAGACGAAGTGGAAAATGCGACACATCTGAATCAGTGCATCGAAGACGCACTCAACAACCATCCGGCTCAATACATGTGGATGCACAAACGATTCAAGACCAACCCAGATCTTACTCGGCAGACGCTCTATCAAGCTGACTGACCCACATCATCACCTCGTTGGCGGCGATATCATCCATCTGACCTGTCGAACTTTTCAAAATATGTGATTGCGCGCCCACAGGACCCACTAATCCAGGTTTTGTTGGACCATACAAAGCAAGCAATGGAATACCAAGCGCATCGGCAATATGCGCAAGGCCCGTATCAACCGAGACAACAGCTCGAGCCCCTGAGATTGCAGCCGCGACATCACTCAAGGACTGCTGATTCAAAATCCGAACAGGCAGACCCTCTGTTAATCGGCGAACAGCTTCAAATTCCGAATCGCTGCCCACCGGTAGAACGACTTCTGAAAACTGAGGCAACGCATCCTCAATCACAAGCCTCCATGCCTGATCTGACCAACATTTCCGCTGACGACTGGCTTGCGTCATCAGCACCAGTCGATCCGCCAAATCAAATGGACGCCCTAAATCAATCGAAGCATCGGGGTCTGTGTCTGGAACAGCATAGCCGAGTGCGTGAGCAAATAACTCTCGAGTTCTCGAAATCGCGTGCTTCGATCGATCAACACGATGCCTGACGTCATAAACGCTTGCTGCCCAACCTTCTTTGGCCGATCGCCGATCGAACCCATGCTTCGGTCCATTGTGAATCGAGTAATCAGATACGCACTTTTTAACAATCCCTGAGCATCAATCACCGCATCGTAATGCTCTGCACCCAGGACTTGTTTGTAAGCAGCAAGATCGTTCGAGAACAACAGTCGATGCAGTCGACCTTTCCAGCGTCGCAACGGGATCGCAAGCACATCACCCACTGATGGATGCCAATGTGGAATTTCAGCAAAAGCAGGCTCGCAAACCCAATCAAACCGAATGTCGCCCAACGCTGTGTAAGCATCCGTCAATGCAGGCAAAGTATGAACCAAATCACCCATGGAGGATGTTTTCACCACCAAAACGCGCATTAGACGAGCCGATTCATTTGGCTTACAAGTGCCTGGAACACCTCATCAACAGACAGTTCTGACAGGCATGCTTGATGCTTTAACGGACATTCCCGTTCAAAACAGGGATGGCAGGGCACAGGATGGGTGAGCGTCACTGCCGATTCACTGAGCGGCGGCGTATGCACAGGGGATGAGGGCCCGTAAAGCGCGACCAACGGTCGGCCGGTAGCGGCAGCAACATGCATCAGACCCGAATCATGCGTCACGACTGCTTGAGTCAGGCCGATTAAATCAACAACCTCAGGAATTGAGGTTTGGCCAGTCAAGTTAACAAACTCAGATCGTTTTGGCTCAGGCACCTGATCCATGATCAACGCAGCATCTTCGGCGTCGTTCGGGGAGCCAAGCAACAACACTTGGTATCCCTCATCAACCAAACGTTTTGCTAAATCAGCGAAGCGATCCAACGGCCATTGCTTGGCCGGACCAAACTCAGCACCAGGGCATAGGCCAACCAACCGAGTGGTCTCTAACCCATGAGTTTTGATCAGTGCCGCCTGCGAGGCCTCATCGACCGCTAGCTGAGGGAGTGGAGGGGCCTCAGGTAATTGATTGGCTGATAACGCAAGATTCGCTGGAAATCCAAGCGCCATATATCGATCGATCATCCGAGGAAATCGGGTTTCGTGGAGAATGCGAAGATCGGTCAATAATTTGTACCGATACTCGCCACGCCAGCCAATACGTCTTGGAATACCCGCCATTGCCGGAATCAATGCGGATTTCAGTGAGTTAGGTAAAACAAAGGCGCGATGGTAATTGGAATAGCGCAGTGTTCTCGCAAATGCCCAACGTTTTTTCAGCTGAAGTTCGCCATGATCAAAGGGCAGTTCAATCGCCTGATCAACTTCAGGCATCCGCCGCGCAACATCCAAACTCCACCGAGGAGCGAGCATATGAATCGGATCTTCTGGCCGTTTGGATTTTAAAAACGCAACCAACGATTGCGCCATAATCATATCGCCGACCCAGTTCGGGCCAACCACTAAGGTTGGCATCGATCAGTCCTTAACGAGTGTGACCCACTCGCTGAACTTTTCATGACGGCCGTGCACGACATCGAAATAATCTGCTTGCAGCATTTCGGTAATGGGTCCACGAGTTCCCGTGCCGATTGGGCGAGAATCAAGTTCTCGAATCGGTGTCACTTCAGCGGCAGTTCCGGTAAAGAATGCTTCATCGGCGATCAACACTTCATCGCGCGTGATTCGCTTTTCAATCACAGTCAAACCATGTTCGTTGGCGAGCGTGAAAATCGTCTTGCGGGTAATCCCGTCAAGACAATTGGTTAATTCAGGGGTGTAGATCACGCCATCTCGGACAATAAAGAAATTCTCACCAGACCCTTCAGAAACATAGCCCTCAGGATCCAACAATAAGGCTTCATCAGCTCCGCCTGTCAGCGCCTCTTGCAACGCAAGCATGGAATTCATGTAGTTCCCATTGGCTTTGGCTTTCGTCATGGTGATGTTGACATGATGACGGGTATAGCTTGAGGTCCGCACCTTAATACCGCGCTTCATATTTTCTTCACCCATGTAGGAGCCCCAAGCCCAGGCTGCAACAATCACATGCGCTTTTAATGCATCCGCACGAAGTCCCATGCCTTCGGAACCGTAAAAGACCATGGGTCGCAAATAGGCATGGTCTAAATCGTTCGACGCCACCGCTGCTTTTTGCGCCGCATTGATCTCTTCCATCGAAAATGGAATCTGCATTCCAAGGATTTTCGCCGAATCGAACAAACGNCGNGTGTGATCTTGCAANCGAAAAATTCCGGCGCCGTTGGCCGTGTGATAAGCCCTCACNCCCTCAAAACACCCAAGACCGTAGTGCAAGGTGTGGGTGAGGACGTGGACCTGACAATCCCGCCAAGGCTTGAGTTCTCCATCAAACCAAATCAAACCATCTCGATCAGCAAAGTTCGGCTGCATGTTTTCTTTCCAATCAATTCACAAAGACATCCACTGCGTCCAAAGCGCCTGCACCAACATTCGATCATTCTCAATCGCACTCGTTTTAACCCGACCAACTCGGTCAGACAAAATGGCGTCATGATTCAATGCCCGATAATGGATATACGCTTTTTTTAACGCATCTGCATCCGCAGTTGAAATACATCCGGAC
>JGI26085J52751_1000327_pt1 | contig 9807 bp, 9 predicted proteins | sample SaaInl25SG_5_DNA_FD_52751 | JGI IMG/M metagenome (IMG submission 52751) | reverse complement strand
GGCGCGAAATTTGCATGGCAAACAGATCGGGGCGGGTCTGATACCCGATTTCAAGCAGATCCCCAAAACCCTCAGTGATCATCAAAAGCACTCTTGCGCCCTTACGTTCCAACAAAGCATTGGTGGCCACAGTTGTGCCCATCTTCACCGCGGCAATATCGGCCTCATCCAGCTCTGTATCGGCGAGTATGTGACGTATTCCAGCGACAGCGGCATCAATGTATTGCTCTGGGTTTTCAGACAAAAGCTTGTGACTGTGAAGCGCGCCAGCCGGATCTTGCGCCACGATATCCGTGAACGTGCCTCCGCGATCGACCCAAAATTCCCATGCCATTGTCTGCTCCTTCTGTCTGTCCTGCACAAAGGCCGCAAACGCCCCTCGGGTCAAGAGGAGGATCCCTGAAATGCAGCCGTTTGGATTTCAACTAAATTGTTCACATTTGAAACCAGAGGATAAGATCTCATTAATATTTACCTGTGAGAAAGCTGCCAAGCGCATTTTGGAGACCTGTTGTGGGAAGCTTTCAGTTTAATGGGGCAATTTCGGGATCCATCCTGAACAACCCGCTTGGGGATGCGCGATTTTACGAACATAATGGACAGATTACCCTCGCCAGCGATGGTGGGCAGGGTGTTGTGACGCTCACCACCGGCGCCAATCAGACCGCCACCCTTGCCCACAGCGTGCCAATGAGTGCCACGGCTCCCTCCCAGAATGTGGCCCTTGGCGGGCGCGTGATCTCAATTTCGGATCAAGATTTGACCGCTGTACTCAACAGCAGATCCGACAGTTCGTTAACCCTGCATTCGGGCAATTCAGGCCGATATTCGGATCGCTTTGAAGCGGTACATCTGCAGACCGGCGGAACGGGCCTTGTGGTGCTCGCAGACACGACCGGCAATGGATTGGCCACCTTTCAAGTCGCCAGCAACGGGACGATGGTGGAGCAAAACCAAGTGGCCAGCCAGCAGGCCGCATTCACCGACAAATTTCCGCGCTGAGCGTCGTAACCCAAGGCAGCAATAGCTTCGTTTTGGCCGCCTCCGCCAGCAATCATAGCATCACCGCCTATGCTGTCTCCTCCAACGGCACCTTGTCGCCCGCGTCCACTTTGGGCGCACAGCAATTTTTGCCCATTGCCACACCGCAGGATATGGCCACGGTCTCAGTCCAAGGACAAAGCTACATTGTCCTGGCCAGTGCGGGCACAGGGTCCTTAACCGTCCTGACCCTAGATTCTGCGGGTGTCTTGTCGCCAGTGGATCAGGTGGCAGACAGTCTCAATACGCGATTCCAAGGGGCCCAGGTTCTGGAGAGCTTCACCCATCAAGGAAATGCCTATGTCATCGCTGCGGGACAAGACAGCGGCCTGTCGTTGTTTCGGTTTTCGGACGATGGGCAGCTCGTACATCTTGACACCATCGCCGATCAACTCAACACACCGATCAACAGCATTACAGATATGTATGTCGACATCATTGGCGGTGACGTTCAATTGTTCACAGTCTCGGGATCGGAGGCGGGCATAGGTCATTTCACCCTCAGCCTGAGCACAACCTCCAGCGCACAGGCCGATGTTTTATTTGCACAGGATACCGGGCAAGCCCTCAATGGCGGCGCAGGAGATGACCTGCTGCGCGATGGGGCGGGCGTGGATCAGCTCACAGGCGGAACTGGAGCGGACACATTCATGTTGATTGGGGATGGTGGCACCGATCGCATTACCGATTTTGAGCTTGGGCAGGATCGTTTGGACCTGTCCCATTGGGCCGGCTTCACCCATGTCCAACAATTGACCGTGACCAGCACAGCAACCGGAGCAATAAGTTTCAACAATGAACAGCTCGTGGTGGACAGCGCCAATGGCCTTACCCTGTCTGCCACAGATTTCACCAACGCCAATGTCATCGCCCTGCCCCAAACGGACCTCAGCGCCACCCTCGCGGCCGAAACAAATTTCACCGTTTCGCACCAAGCACTTACCACCGGCCTGACAGGCCAGCATAATTGGGCGGTGCAAACCCACACAGCTGCGGCGGTTTATACCGCACAGCAAATGGCAGGCCAAACGGCAGCCACAGCCAGCGGTGACAGTTTTGTTTTTCTCCCCCAAGGCATGCCGCTTGCCACAGAGCTCGAGGCCACGATAGATACGCTGGCGTTGCAGAACATCCAAGGGCTGCTCGATGAGGGCTCTGACCAAACGCCCACTGCTGGCCCCGCGCAAGCCACCCTCATCAGCGCCGCCGCAGAATTTCGCATCGCCAATTATGACGCCGCAGACATCGATCAGTTTGTATTTTTTCAGAGCTAAAGATCGCTGGCGTGGATCCTAAATCGCCGCGCGGATCGCTCGTATGTTCTCACCATAGGGTGCGGGATTTGCCACTGAGCCACCTTTGAAAACAGCTGAACCTGCCACCAAGACATCGGCCCCCGCACGAATCAACCCTGGCGCGGTCAGCGGTGTGACACCCCCGTCAATCTCAATATGGATGGGTCGGTCGCCAATCATCGCCCGCAATTGCGCCACTTTACTTTCTAGTGGGATAAACGACTGCCCGCCAAAACCGGGATTCACAGTCATCACACAGACCAAATCCACAATATCAAGCAAATGCTCAACTGCGCCGGCGGGCGTGCCAGGATTAAGCGCCACCCCGGCCTTGGCGCCCGTGGCTCGGATCGCTTGCAGGCTGCGGTGAATATGCGCGCCAGCTTCGACATGGGCGGTAATCACATCCGCACCGGCCTCGGCAAATGCCTCGATATACGGATCAACCGGAGCAATCATCAAATGCACATCCATCACCGTTTTGATATGCGGCCGGATCGCGGCACAGGTTGCAGGGCCAAATGTGATATTAGGCACAAAATGCCCATCCATGACGTCGACATGAATCCAATCGGCGCCTTCTGCCTCAACACAGCGGATTTCTTCTCCAAAGTTGGCAAAATCCGCAGAGAGGATTGAGGGTGCAATTTTTACAGATCGGTCGAAAGACATAGGCTCACCTTTATATCGTTTCGCAGCAATTATCGTGGCAGAAGGCGATTGTCACGCGCTAGAATGCTTGAATTGCAATGCAATCCCATGCACACAAGCGTTATGGAACAAATTACGACGACAGNNACGCAGTTGCCTCAGACACTCGAGCCGCGCAATCCCGGATTGCCGCTTGATTTGGATTGGGCNCTNTCNGTTCAGGCCAATACCTCCGCCATTGAAAGGCGCTGCGCCAGCCTGCCGGGACGGCGCTCTGTCAAAAAAGATCATCAAGCCGCTTGGCTCGCGCGGGCAATCAGCTGCATTGATCTTACCACCCTGTCGGGCGATGATACTGCGGGCCGGGTCAAACGTCTCTGCGCCAAAGCCCGCCAGCCGGTACGTCAAGACATTTTACAACAGATCGGCCTGCCGCATCTGACCACCGGAGCGGTCTGCGTTTACCATGATATGATTGAGACCGCAGTGACCGCATTGCAGGGCAGCGGCATTCCCGTGGCCGCCGTCAGTACCGGCTTTCCCGCNGGCCTATCGCCGCTGCATCTTCGNATTGAGGAAATCCGCGAGAGTGTNAAAGCCGGGGCCTCNGAAATTGACATCGTCATCTCNCGCCGCCATGTTTTGACNCAAAATTGGCAAGCTCTCTATGATGAAATGGCCGCCTTCAGAACGGCCTGCGGTGATGCGCATGTGAAGGCCATTCTTGCCACAGGTGAGCTTGGCAGCCTGCGCAATGTTGGACGTGCCAGCTTAATCTGCATGATGGCCGGAGCTGATTTCATCAAAACCTCGACGGGCAAGGAAAGCGTGAATGCGACCCTGCCAGTGACTTTGGTCATGCTGCGCGCCATCCGTGCCTATTATAATCGCACAGGTTTTCGGGTCGGCTATAAACCAGCGGGCGGGATCTCAAAGGCAAAGACGCCATCACCTATCTGGCTTTGATCAAAGAAGAACTGGGCGACCGCTGGTTGCGCCCCGATCTGTTCCGCTTTGGCGCCTCCTCTTTGCTCGGTGATATTGAACGCCAGCTCGAACATCACCTCACTGGCGGATATTCTGCCAATCACCGCCACCCGATTGGATAATCCGATGCCTATTGAAACAATTTTTGACACAATGGAGTATGGCACAGCCCCTGAAGATCGCAGCGTAGCGCTTCAGTGGATTGCCAATCACGGCGGCCTTATTGGCCCTTATGTCAATGGCGCCTTCGCGCCTGCGCGGGACGATCTGACCATTCGCAATCCTGCGACAGGCGAGAAGCTTGCAGGCATGACCCTATGCACAAAAGATGAGGTGACAGAGGCGGTGCAGAGCGCCAGAGCTGCGCAACCTGACTGGCAAAAAGCAGGGGGGCCGGCGCGCGCCCGCGTGCTCTATGCCCTCGCACGTTTGATGCAAAAACACGCAAGATTGCTCGCCGTGATGGAATCTTTGGACAATGGCAAGCCCATCCGTGAAAGCCGGGACATTGATATCCCTCTCGCCATTCGACATTTTTACCATCACGCCGGCCATGCACAATTGATGCCCTCGGCCCTATCGGATCGCGTGGCTTTGGGTGTCTGCGGGCAAATTATCCCGTGGAATTTCCCGCTTCTCATGCTCGCTTGGAAAATTGCACCCGCCTTGGCGATGGGCAATACGGTTGTCCTCAAGCCCGCCGAATATACGCCGATGACAGCCATGATCTTCGCCGATATTTGCAGCCAGGCCGGCGTGCCCCCAGGTGTGGTGAATATCGTAACTGGGGACGGCAGCACAGGCGCCGCATTGGTCGATGCCAGCGTGGACAAAATCGCCTTCACCGGCTCAACCTCGGTCGGGCGGCAAATTCAAGAGGCAACGGCCGGCAGTGGCAAATCCCTCACCCTCGAATTGGGCGGAAAATCTCCCTATATTGTCTTTGATGACGCCGATATCGACAGCGCCGTCGAAGGGCTCGTGGATGCGATCTGGTTCAACCAAGGTCAGGTCTGCTGCGCCGGGTCGCGCTTGCTCATTCATGAAGCCATTGCCGATGATTTTCACAACCGTTTAAAGGCGCGGATGGATAAATTACGCATCGGCGACCCGCTCGATAAATCCATAGATGTCGGGGCAATTGTTGATCCCATTCAACTTCAGCAGATCCAAGCGCTGGTGCAGGCCAATACGGCTGGGCAGACCTATCACGCCCAAACGCCCGTGCCAGAGGGCTGTTTTTACCCGCCCACTTTGATCACCGGGTTGCATCCAGCCGATACCCTGATGCAGGAAGAGATCTTTGGTCCCGTGCTGGTCTCAACCACCTTCCGCACCCCGGCAGAGGCCGTGGAGATTGCCAACAACAGCAAATACGGTTTGGCAGCGACGCTCTGGACCGAAAACATCAATCTTGCGCTGGAAATCGCCCCTAAGCTCGTGGCCGGTGTGGTCTGGGTCAATGCGACCAATCTNTTTGACGCTGCAGCCGGGTTTGGCGGCACGCGCGAAAGTGGATTTGGCCGCGAAGGCGGCTGGGAAGGGTTGCAAGCCTATAGCAAGCCAANACAGCCCTTGCCCGAGCCGGCCCAAGTGACGCCTTTCACCGGACAAGGTGCCGCTGCCGATGATATTGATCGAACCGCGAAACTCTTTATCGGTGGCAAACAGGCCCGGCCGGACGGAGGCTATAGCCAAGCGATTTTTGGCCCCAAAGGGCAACTGCTCGGCCACGCGCCCATCGCCAATCGCAAGGACATCCGCAACGCCGTGCAAGCGCAATTGGCCTGCGGCTGGGGCAAAACCACTGGTCACTTGCGGGCACAAATTCTCTATTACCTCGCCGAAAATCTCGCGGCCCAAACCAATAGGTTTGCTGAGCGCTTGGACGCGATGACGGGCTTGACCACAGGCGCTGAAGAAGTGCGAGCGGCGGTCGATGTCTTATTCACCTATGCCGCTTGGGCCGATAAATTCGAAGGCCGGGCCAAATCTGTACCGATGCGCGCAGTGGCTTTGGCCATGCGTGAACCCGTGGGGNCGATTGCAGCTCTTTGTTCAGATCAACATCCCCTNCTGGGCTTGGTCACGCCCATGGCTGCCGCTCTNNGCACGGGCAACTCTATAACCCTCTGCGCCAGCGCGCCNTTTCCCTTGGCGGCCACAGATTTCTCGCACATCCTTGAAGCATCTGACGTGCCGGCCGGGGTGGTGAATATCCTCACCGGTCCTCAGGCGGACCTTGCGCCACATCTGGGCGCGCATATGGGGCTGGACACTGTGTGGTGTTTATCAGGAGCAGAGCTCACCCAAGAGGTGCAAGCGCGCGCCAGCAGCAATATCAAACGCGTTTGGCAAGGGGCGGCACAAGACGATCACGACAGCTGGCTTGATGCGGGCACAGAGATCAAAACCATCTGGATCCCCTACGGCGAGTAATGCTGCATTATTTGCGGCGAAACCACCCTTTGACGCGGTCCGAGGTCTCCTCTGCCGCCGCATCAATCCGGTCAATGACGGGATCCACGCGCCGCGCCCAAAACCCGCGCAGGCGCACATAGACCGCCCAAATCAAAGCCGCCAATAGGACCAAAAAGACAATGTTAAACCAAGGGATCAACCGGACATCCGGCCCGGCGACCGGCGTGAGGCTAACGGCATTGGGGTAAATCGACCAAAACGTGTTGCGCCACCCATAATGCCGCAGAATATACCATTCTGGCGCCTCCTTGCTGGAGACAGCATCTTCGGCTTCGGCCTGGAGGTTTGAGCTGTCAAACTTGAGATAGGGCGGCCAGTTAAAGCCCGTGTCTTCATTGCGATACACGCTCACCTTGCCATTGGCCCGGACGGTATTAATCAACCTCAAATCACGGTTCTGAGTTTGCGCCTCACCACTTTGTGCTGCCGCATAGAACATGCCAGTCCAGCCCGATAAGTCTTTGCGCAAAATCTCTGTGCCCGTGATGCGCACAATGTCGCGTTGGGGTAAATTATAATGAAACACCGCAAGCACCAGCAAAGCCAATAGCACTTTCAAAATCCATCTCATTTTGACCAGCATCCAAACCGCTCCTTTGGGGGTGTCTCACCTTTGGACTATATAGGGGCACAAAGTGCCAATCAGAAGCCCCTTGGCTATGATTTCACGCGCGCCTTTATCCCGCGCGCCGGATTTTCAGCGCCGTACTGACATAGCAGATCATCAAAGCCGGCACCCAAACGGCTCCGGTTCCAACGGTCCAAATCACGCCGGAAAGGGCTGTATCTTGCCAAGGGGCTGGGATAGTTGAGGTGATCCAAAGGCAATGCCAGAGGAAAACCACCACAAAAGCCCAGGCAAGAGCCACAGCCGCTTCTTGCCAAAATTCCCCAATCCCTTGCGGATCCCGCCGCCCCGCACGGCGCCCAAGAAACAACGCCGCAAGCACGGGAAAAGACAAGGAGAGCAAAAAAATCATCGGCGCGTTAGACCCTGTTGTGAGCTTTTATGCGCCAAGTAATACGCTGCAGAAGAGAGGTGTAAAGCGTCACCGCTGTGAAGTTGCGCCGCAATCTGCTGGCACGCATTCTTGCGGGAGGATTTATATTGCCAATGCGCGCCCAGTTGCGCATCGTGAGATCAGCACAGGGGGAGGCAAAATGCGACTTCATGGAAAAACCGCGATTGTCACAGGGGCAGGTTCAGGCTTTGGAGCCGGAATAGCTCAACAATTTGCTGCCGAAGGTGCAACAGTGATGGTCGCAGATATCAATCTGGATGCCGCGCAAGCCATCGCAGAACCACTTGCAGCGACGGCGCAGCATGTGGATGTCGCAAGCGACAGCTCTGTCGCTCATATGATCGGCGCGGCGCAGGCCCTTTGGGGACGGATTGATATTTTGGTCAACAATGCTGGCATCACCCATTTGCCGCAAGCGATGGATCAGGTCAGCGAAGCAGAGTTTGATCAGGTCTTCGCCGTGAACGCCAAATCCGTTTTCTTGACCGCACGCCATCTTGTGCCGCTGCTCAAGCGCCAAAGGTCGGGCGCCATCTTGAATATTGCCTCAACCGCCGGTGTATCGCCCAGACCCAATTTAAATTGGTATAATGCCTCAAAAGGCTGGATGATTACCGCGACCAAAGCCATGGCCGTTGAATTGGCGCCATTTAACATTCGGGTCAATGCGCTCAATCCTGTGGCCGGTGAGACTCCATTGCTCGCCAGTTTCATGGGAGAAGACACGCCGGAGATGCGGGCAAAATTTCTCTCGACTATTCCGCTTGGACGTTTTTCAACGCCGCAGGATATGGGACATGCCGCCAGCTTTCTGTGCTCTGATGAAGCCAGTATGATCACCGGAGTGGCGCTGGAAGTTGACGGCGGGCGCTGCATTTGAACCCGCCCAGTTCTATAGGCCAAACGGCGGATATTTATGCCGGGCGCTTTGCCAACCAACGGCAAGTGTTCACGCATCTGCGCGGCGCGGCCGGCACGGCGTTTATTCCAGATCGTGTCGAGGTGATCTGCAACGAAAACCCAGAACCGAGACTGGCGCATTGGTTCTCACAGGGCGATAGCGCAGCCATTGAAGATAGTTTGGGGCTCAACACCACATGCGTCATCATCTTTGAACATGCGCAAGCTGAGCTGGACACGGCTGGAACAGATCGCTTGACCTATCTTGGCTCTTTCGTGGCTTTGCGCCACAGACCCTAAGGCGCCCGCCCCAGTAGTGCATCCAGCAGGTCACTTTCGGGATCTTCCAGGCCAGCGATGATGTCGAAATGATGTTTTTTNGGCTCAATTGTCAGGTCCGATTGCCAATTTTCTGCCAAAAGCCGCGCTTGNTCTANNAACGCCGGCCGCTCATCCGCGCCAACCCAAATATGTGCGCGCNTCGTTTCGGGCGCCGGGTGCAAGGCCGGACTTTCCGCCTTGGCAATATCCTCGGTCAGCCCCAGTGGCCCGCTCATCTGCGTCTGCAGTAACGGCCGCAAATCGGCAACCGGCGATATTGGCACAATGCTCCGGATCCGCGCGCGAACCTCTGAAGACAGGCCGCTGTCCACCTGCCCCATACGCGCCACCAAATGCCCCCCGGCAGAGTGACCTGCCAAAACAATCGGTCCAGGGATCCGATTGGCAATCTGACCTATGGCCAAGGCCACCGACTGCGTGATCTCAGGGATCGATGCACCAGGGGCCAATGGATAACTGGGCAAGGCCACGGCCCAATCGCGCGCGCAGGCGCCTTGGGCCAAATGAGAAAAATCTCGCCGTCCGAATCGCAACCAGTAGCCGCCATGCACGAAGATCATCAGGCCCAGCGGGCGTCCCGCCGGAAAGAACAGGTCAAAAGCTTGGTCTGGATGCGCCCCATAGGGCTGGTTCAACTGTGCCCGGCCCAGCGTATGCTCGGCGTCTCGATAGCTGCGCGCGGTTTCATCCCAATAGGTTAAAAACCCGTCGGCATCGGGAATATAGGCGGCATTTGCATAGGCATCATCAAGGCTCACTTCGCTTCTCCTCTGGACAAATAAGCGATCAAATGGTCTCACATCCTTAACCTAGGGAGGCCAAAATGCTTGATTCATCCACAGATCTAAAATCCATGCTCTCAGATCCCAGCTTGCTGCAAACGCAAGCCTTCATCAACAACCAATGGGTTGATGGGGAAAATGGTGCAACCTTTGACGTTTCAAACCCCGCGCGCGGTGATGTGATCGCACAGGTCGCTGACCTTTCGCGCGCCGATTTGGCACGGGCGATTGACGGCGCTGAGGCCGCACAAAAGAAATGGGCCGCGCTGACCGCGAAGGAACGCTGCAATATCCTGCGCAACTGGT
>JGI26085J52751_1000319_pt1 | contig 10002 bp, 8 predicted proteins | sample SaaInl25SG_5_DNA_FD_52751 | JGI IMG/M metagenome (IMG submission 52751) | reverse complement strand
GCTCACCCGAGAAGCTCTGGGAGTCATGGTCGGAGCGATGTCTCTTGAGCACATTGTGGAGCGACTTCGCGAAGGTTTCGTGGTGTTAGTGCCGGGCGACCGGACAGATGCGATTGTGGGCGTGCTTGCGGCTCATCGCAGCGACCACTTCCCTAGCCTTGCGGCGCTCGTGCTGTACGGAGGTTTTGAACTGTCAGAAACGGTTCTGCGCCTGATGCAGAGCCGGGATGATGGTTTCCCCATCATCAGCACCCACCACGACACCTACGAGTCGGTGCTTCACGTTATTTCAGCCCGAGGAAAGCTAGCGGCTGATTCGCAGCGAAAATATGACACGGCTTTGCAGTTATTCCATAACAACGTCGATACCGAAGCTCTTTTGCAACAGCTAAATATTTCCCGGGCCACGGTGGTCACACCGTTGATGTTCCAGTACACCCTGCTCGAGCGCGCGGGGGCGCAGAAGAAGCACATCGTTTTGCCCGAGGGCCTCGATGATCGCATTATTCGAGCGACTGCCACTTTGCTCTCGCGTAACACTGTGGACGTGACGCTCTTGGGTGATGAATCCCAGATTCGCAGCCGTGCCAGTGAGTTGGGGCTGGATATTTCGAGTGCCCGCATCATTTCGCCAACAGACCCGACCCTGGTGGAGCGCTTTTCCGAGGAGTACGCAGCTCTGCGTGCACACAAAGGTGTGACGGCCGAAGCGGCTCGCGAGATCGTGTCGGATGTCTCCTACTTTGGCACCATGATGGTGCACCTGGGGTTGGTCGATGGAATGGTGTCGGGGGCTGCCCACACCACGGCACACACCATCACGCCAGTTTTGAGATCATCAAAACTGCCCCGGGGGTCTCCATTGTCTCCAGTGTCTTTCTGATGTGTCTGGCCGATCGGGTCCTCGTGTACGGCGATTGTGCGATTGTGCCAGACCCCAGTGCGGAACAGCTCGCGGACATCGCGGTGTCCGCGACCGCCACAGCCCGGTTGATGGGAATCGAGCCACGTGTGGCGATGCTGTCCTATTCGACGGGCGAGTCGGGTAGCGGTGCCGATGTTGACAAGGTTCGGCAGGCAACGGCGCTGGTGAGGGAGCGCGAACCAGACCTGCTGCTGGATGGTCCGATTCAATACGACGCGGCCATCGTTCCCAGTGTTGCGGAAGCCAAAATGCCCGGCTCCGCACTGGGTGGGGATGCAACGGTCTTCGTTTTCCCGGACTTGAACACCGGCAACAACACGTACAAAGCGGTTCAACGCAGCGCGGGAGCTGTTGCGATTGGTCCTGTTTTGCAGGGGTTAGCGAAACCCGTCAACGACCTGTCGCGGGGTGCCACCGTGAAGGACATCATCAACACTGTCGCCATCACTGCCATTCAGGCTCAAGGGATTACACCATGAGCGTTTTGGTGCTCAATGCTGGCTCGTCATCGCTGAAATTTCAGGTGATCGATACCGACACGGAAGCTTCGCTGCATTCTGGTGTTTTCGAGGAATTGGCTGTTTCAGCTGATTCGATGTCGATTGACGCCGCAATTGAGGCGGCCCTCGAGTCGCTCCCGGCAGGACTGAATGTGACCGCTGTGGGACACCGTGTGGTGCATGGCGGTGAGCGGTTCGTGGACCCCACGCTGCTGCAAGAGGACGTCCTCACCCAGTTGGAGGGCCTGTCCTTTCTCGCCCCACTGCACAACCCTGCGAACGTTGCGGGAATCCGGGCAGCAATGCGGGCATTGCCTGAAATCCCGCACGTCGCCGTGTTTGACACCGCTTTTCACCACACGCTGCCAGCAGCCGCGTCCACGCTCGCTCTTCCCGAAGAACTTCGTCGACAACGGGGCATTCGCAAGTATGGGTTTCACGGGACGAGCCACCGCTATGTGTCGGGCGTCGCTTCAGACCTGCTGGGGGGCGACCCCGCTGCTCACCGCGTGATTACGCTTCATTTGGGGAATGGGTCATCGGCAACGGCGATTCGCGGCGGTCAATCAATCGACACGTCGATGAGCTTCACTCCGACTGCTGGTCTTGTGATGGGGACAAGACCTGGTGACGTGGACCCGGCTGTCGTCACGTTCCTCCTGGAGCACGGGGGATACTCAGCCGCCGAGATTCACACAGTGCTCAACAGTGACAGCGGGTTGAAAGGCTTGACGGGAAGTTCTGATTTTCGGGAAATCACACTTCGAGCACGGTCGGGCGATGAGGATGCGGTGCTGGCCATGGACATCTGGTCCTGGCGCATTCGGCATTACATCGGTGCATACGCCGCACTCCTGGGAGGTCTCGATGCCCTTGTCTTCACAGGCGGAATAGGCGAGAACTCTGCTGAAGGTCGCGCTCTGTGCGTTCACGGGCTCGACTTCATGGGTGTATCGATTGATTCCTACCTCAACTCACGACCCAACAGCACGACCCGCACCATTTCGCCCTCGTCGTCACCCGTGTCCGTCTATGTGATTCCCACCCAGGAGGAGCTGGAGATAGCGCGGCAGACCGCCGCGCTGGTCAGCTCCCCCCGGTAGGCTCAAAGCGTGGTCACCGCCCTCTACCGTCGTTATCGTCCGGAGAGCTTTGCTGAGCTCATTGGCCAAACTCACGTCACCGATCCGCTTCGCCACGCGCTTTCGGCCGATCGTGTAAATCACGCGTATCTCTTTAGCGGGCCGCGAGGATGCGGTAAAACAACGTCCGCTCGAATCCTCGCGCGATGCTTGAACTGCCACGAGGGTCCCACCGATACGCCATGCGGTTCGTGTCCCAGCTGTCTCGAGCTTTCGCGAGACGGCGGAGGCTCCCTTGACGTCGTCGAGATTGACGCCGCCAGTCACAACGGTGTGGATGATGCGCGCGATTTGCGCGAGCGAGCGGTTTTTGCTCCCGCCCGAGACCGTTTCAAGATTTTTATTCTCGACGAAGCGCACATGGTGACGCAGCAGGGCTTCAATGCGCTGCTCAAGATTGTGGAAGAACCACCCGAGCACGTGAAATTTATTTTCGCCACCACGGAGCCGGACAAAGTAATCGGCACTATTCGTTCTCGGACCCACCACTATCCGTTCCGGTTGGTGCCGCCGGCTGAACTCCTTCGGTATATCGAATCGGTCTGCGAGTCCGAGAGTGTCACTGTTGAAGACGGAGTGCTTCAACTTGTGGTCAGGGCTGGAGGAGGCTCGGTTCGAGATACTCTCTCTGTTTTGGATCAGCTCATTGCCGGGTCAACGGACACCACAGTCACCTACGACCACGCGACCGGTCTCCTCGGGTACACACACGAAGAGCTTCTGGTGGAGGTAATGACCGCGCTTGCCTCAGGTGTGGGTAGCACCACGTTCCAGGCCCTTCACAAAGTGATTCACACGGGGCAAGATCCACGACGGTTTGGCGAGGACCTATTGGAGTTTGTCCGGGATCTGATCATTGTCGACCAGGCGGGCAATGAGGCAGCTGGTCTACTCCCGGGAGCCAGCGCAAGCACGGTCGAGGTGATGAGTCGGCTCGCAGGAGAGCTGGGGACCCCGCGTCTCTCCGCGATGGCTGATGTGATGGCACAGTCTCTTGCCGCAATGACCGGCGCGACCTCGCCAACACTGCATTTAGAGCTTCTGATGGCTCGCCTGCTGGTAGCGAGAGGGGTTACTTCCGCCACCCAGACACCAGCCACACGGCATCCGGCATCGGAAGCCACGCCGAAGCATGCCCCTGAAAAAGAGCCTGCGGCACCGGCTCCTGAACCCTCGGCAGTAGCGACCCCCACCTCGGCTCCAGCAAACAGCTCCACCACCGAGGCTCAGGTCGAGACCGAACCCCTTTCCTTTGCTGGGCTTAGCGCAGCGTGGCCGGGAATTTTGGACGCAATCGGAGAGAAAAAGCGAGCTGTTTGGACGGCTCTTGCCGGGTCAGAAGTGGTGGCTCTGGATGAGGACATCGTCACAATCGGGTTTCCGACCCTCTCGAGTGCTGACGTGCTCAAGAAGCCTCAGGGTGAGGGCATGCCTGCGAACGCGGAGTTGGTCAGGCAGGCCATCCTCGACGTTACGGGACACCGAGTGAGGTTCAAGGTCCAGGAGATTGTCGTCGCGGAGGAACCGCCAGCTATGAGCGGTGAGCCTAGCCCCGGGACCCCTGAGCCTTCAGAGTCCGCTGAAGAATCAGCGTCGTGGCCTACCGTCAGCCCACCGCGCGGCGATGACGAGGCCGAACCAGAGATTCCCGAGGAAGAGGAAGCAGCTGCACCAGTTGGTCCGGTGGCGGGAGCCCAGTCGCAGGTGGGCGAAGCGGTCATTCGTGAGGTATTGGGCGGCGAGCTTATTTCTGAAACCGCGGTTGATGAGGGACACCACTAGTCGTGTACGAGGGGATTGTTCAAGACCTCATCGATGAATTTGGTCGTCTACCGGGCGTGGGCCCAAAGTCTGCGCAGCGCATTGCCTTTTACATCGTCCAGAACGAAAAATACGACCCCACCGCGCTGTCGGAGCTCTTGCATACTGTGAGAGAAAAGGTTCGGTTCTGTCAGACCTGCGGAATGATTTCCGACAGCGATACCTGCGGTTTTTGCAGTGATCCCCGCAGAAACCCGGGCATGATCTGTGTCGTCGAGGAAGCCAAAGATGTTTTGGCTATTGAAAGAACCCGAGAATTCCGGGGTTTGTATCACGTGCTGGGTGGAGCCATCAGTCCGATTGATGGCATTGGACCCGATGATTTGCGCATCAAAGAACTCATGTCGCGCCTTTCATCTTCCGAGGTCACGGAAGTAATCATCGCCACGGATCCCAATCTTGAGGGAGAGGCGACCGCCACCTACCTCAGTCGACTGTTGCACCAGCCAGGCCTGACCGTGAGCCGGCTTGCTAGCGGTCTGCCCGTGGGTGGCGACCTCGAATACGCCGACGAGGTCACACTGGGTCGCGCCTTCGAAGGTCGCCGCAGCATCTCGTAGCCAGCGAAGCGCCTCCGGGCAGCGGGTACACTAAGGGTTTCTGACCGGCTTATCGGTCGCTGGGTGCCGGGAGTGTGACCGTGAGTCTGATTGTGCAAAAGTTTGGCGGGTCGTCCGTCGCTGATGCACCGAGCATTAAACGCGTTGCCGCGCGCATTGTTGAGACCAAAAAAGCGGGCAACGATGTGGTCGTCACGGTCTCCGCTATGGGAGACACCACTGACGACCTTTTGGACCTCGCCCACCAGGTCAGTGGGCAACCCGATTCGCGGGAAATGGACATGCTGCTGACCACAGGTGAGCGGATGTCCATGTCGCTTCTGGCCATGGCCATCAGAGATCTCGGCTTTGACGCCCGCTCTTTTACCGGCAGCCAAGCGGGCATGATGACCGATGCGCAACATGGGCGCGCGCGAATTGTGGATGTCACCCCCACGCGTGTGCGCGCGGCGCTTGACGAGGGTGCCATCGCCATTGTGGCGGGCTTCCAGGGTTTCAATACGGACTCTCGCGACATCACCACGCTGGGCAGAGGCGGTTCAGATACGACCGCGGTGGCCCTGGCTGCGGTGTTGGGCGCAGAAGTGTGCGAGATCTACACCGATGTTGATGGTGTCTTTACCGCGGACCCTCGAGTAGTTCCGCGCGCGCAAAAGCTTGCCGCCGCAACCTACGAAGAGATGCTGGAACTGGCGGCGGCGGGGGCAAAAGTCATCAACATCAGAGCCGTTGAGTTTGCCCGGCGACATGGGGTGACCTTGCACGTTCGGTCATCCTTTACGCAAGATGTGGGAACGTTCATTTCGAAAGAACATGGGGGAGAAGCAGTGGAAGAGCCAATCATCGCCGGGGTTGCCGGCGACACGAGCGAAGCCAAAATCACCGTTGTTGGCGTTCCGGATATTCCCGGTAAAGCGGCCGAGATTTTCACCATCGTGGCCGGTGCCGGCGCAAACATCGACATGATTGTTCAGAACGTGTCCGTTCATGAAGCGGGCCGGACAGATATTTCTTTCACGCTGCCGATTGAAGACGGCGAACGGACCATGCAGGCACTCGAGGACGCGCGAGAAGAGTCAGGCTTTGAATCGCTCATTTATGACGACGAGATCGGCCGCCTATCGGTCGTGGGAGCCGGAATGCGGACAAATGCTGGAGTCTCTGCGCAACTCTTCACTGCCCTCTCGGGAGCGGGAATCAATATCGAAATGATTTCGACCAGTGAGATTCGCATCTCGGTGATCATGCGCTCAGATATCCTCCCCGACGCTGTTCGAGCCGTGCACCGAGCATTCGGACTAGACGGTGACGTTGATGCCACCGTGTATGCGGGGACAGGGCGCTAATGGTTGCCCTCGGTGTAGTTGGCGCGACTGGGCAGGTAGGCCAGGTCGTTCGTGACCTTTTAGTTGCTCGGTCTTTCCCTGCTGACAGCGTGCGGTTTTTTGCTTCGTCTCGGAGTGCCGGTCGTACCCTTCCCTGGGGTGAGGGATCCATCGAAGTCGAAGACGTTGCCACGGCGGACCCTTCAGGCCTGGACATTGCCATTTTTAGCGCAGGAGGTGCACTTTCCCTCGAGCAGGCGCCGCGATTTGCACAAGCGGGAGTAACCGTTATCGACAATTCCAGCGCCTGGCGGATGGACCCTGATGTTCCGCTCGTGGTGTCCGAAGTGAACCCGCACGAGGCCCTATCCCCCACAAAAGGAATTATCGCTAACCCCAACTGCACGACGATGGCGGCCATGCCCGTATTGAAGCCTCTGCATGATGAGGCCGGGCTCAGACGCCTCATCATTTCCACCTACCAGGCCGTTTCCGGTGCGGGTCTCGCGGGCGGCGAAGAATTGGCCCGTCAGACCAGAGCTGGCGCGGGGCAAGAGTTGCTCGCTCTCGTCCACAGCGGCGCTGCGCTCGATCTTCCGGCTCCGAGTGTTTTTCCTGAGCCCATTGCATTCAATGTTGTCCCTGTGGCGGGGAGCATCGTTGATGATGGTGCACACGAGACGGATGAAGAAAAGAAGTTGCGTAACGAAAGCCGCAAAATCTTGAGCATTCCGGACCTCCTGGTCAGTGGCACGTGTGTTCGCGTACCGGTCTTCACCGGCCATTCGCTGCAAATCAATGCGGAGTTTGACAAGTCGCTTCCCGTCTCTCGTGCTCGGGAGCTCCTGGCGNCAGCTCCGGGAGTTGCGCTGGAGGAGATTCCTACGCCGCTGAAAGCGGCAGGGGTCGACCCCAGCCTTGTTGGCCGGCTGAGACAGGATGAAGGTGTGCCGGATTCCCGAGGAATCGCACTGTTCATCAGCAGTGACAACTTGCGAAAGGGNGCTGCGCTCAATGCGGTGCAAATCGCAGAAATCGTCGCAGCAGCCCGCTAGGTTTTACCCTCNCGCACAGCACGAATGATCAGACTGACGGCNACAAAAGCAGTGAGCAGTCCAAACAGGACTGCTGCCAACCGGGGCGAGAGCGCAAAGGCGGTGTAGGCGCCGAGTGGCGCCGCGGCCACTGCCCCCAGTGCTACCCAGGCTCCGTCACGAAGGAGCGCATTTTTGCGCCGGATATGCAGGATGCTTCCGCTGAGTGCTCCGGGAGCCATGGCGAGAAGTGAAATGCTCTTGGCGGCAACATCGCTCCCGCCGAGAAACAACATGATTGCGGGTGTCACGATGACCCCACCACCAATTCCCAGCAATCCTGCGCCGATGCCCATCAGCAACCCGAGTCCCAGCAAGATGAACGCCGTGACCGTGGTGACCTCGATAGTTCCCCCGCGGGAGGGAACCTCGAGAAAGAGTCCGACGGAGGAGAAAATAATGAAAGCAATGAACGCCCATTTCAGGGGGACTAGCGGAATCTTGGCGAGTATCCTGGCCCCGAGTTGAGCCCCGGCAACGCTACCCGCAGCGACGAAGAGGGCCGGAAACCACTCAAAAACGCCCCCGATAGTGAAAGACACGGCGCCCACCAGGGCAGCAGGAGTAATCGCCAGTAGNGATGTCGCATTAGCTTGGCGCTGATTGAAAGTGGTCCACCACAGCAGGAGCGGCACCATGATCAGCCCGCCACCCACACCGAACGTCCCTGAGAAGAAACCGCCGATTACGCCGATCGTGACGAGAGCGGGCCACGCGGGGCGATAGCTCTCATCCACCAGCACAGTCTAGGCGGAGCACGCGGGCTTAGGATTGGGNGGTGATGGACAGATTTGACGCGGTTTTAGTCGGTGGCGGCATNATGAGCGCCACGTTGGGAACATTACTTAAGCAGGTTGAGCCATCATGGAAAATCGCCATTATTGAGCGTCTTCCCGGCATCGGGGAGGAGAGCTCCAACGCCTGGAATAACGCGGGTACCGGGCACTCGGCGCTGTGTGAGCTTAACTACACCCCGCAGAACGACGATGGCTCCATCGCGATCGACAGCGCAGTCTCCGTCAACGAACAATTCCAAGTGTCCCGGCAATTCTGGTCGTGGTTGGTCGAGCAAGGCGTGATCCCTCAGCCCGCCTCGTTTGTCTCCCCCTCGCCACACATGAGTTTTGTGTGGGGTGAGGACAACGTGCGTTTCTTGCGCGCCCGGTTTGAGGCTCTCAAGGACCACCCGCTGTTTGTTGGTCTGGAGTATTCGGAAGACCCTTTGACTATCGCCGAGTGGGCTCCACTCCTCATTGATGGTCGCGCGAAAGGTGAAGCGTTAGCGGCAACACGCTTTGTTGAGGGAACCGATGTTGATTTCGGGTCCCTTTCTCGCCAGCTCATTGACTACCTAGCCCAGTCCACGGCCACGGTGTATTCGGAGACAACGGTAACCGCACTGCGCCGCTCGACGAGCGGATGGAAGGTTGCCCTCCGCTCGGAAGTGGGGTTCACGCCGGAGGTTATCGAGACCCCCTTTGTTTTTGTGGGCGCTGGTGGAATGTCGTTAAACCTGTTGCAGCGATCCGGAATTAAAGAGATCCGCGGCTACGGCGGATTCCCGGTGAGCGGTGTGTGGATGCGGTGTGACAACCCCGATGTTGCGCGACACCACCAGGCCAAGGTTTACGGAAAAGCCAGCGTGGGAGCGCCGCCGATGTCCGTTCCGCACCTTGACACCCGAGTGGTTGACGGCAGTGAGAGTGTTCTGTTTGGTCCCTACGCAGGATTTACCCCCAAGTTCCTCAAGAACGGGTCGTGGTTTGACCTCTTTGCCTCGATTCGCTGGCACAACCTCATTCCCCTCCTGGCAGTGGCTGCGGGCAACTTTTCCCTCGTGCGCTACCTGGTGGGTGAGGTTTTCGCATCACGGGCCAAAAAGCTCCAGGCTCTGTGGGACTTTTACCCCTCTGCCGACCCAGACGATTGGTATGAGCAGACCGCCGGGCAGCGGGTTCAGGTCATCAAGCCTGATCCCAGAAAGGGTGGCGTGCTGCAGTTTGGTACCGAGGTCATCGCGAGCAAGGATGGCTCAATGTCGGGTCTGCTCGGCGCCTCCCCAGGGGCCTCCACCGCAGCACCCATCATGATCAACGTCCTCGAGCGCTGCTTCCCGGATAAGGCAGACCAGTGGCGAGCCAAGCTCGAAGAGATCGTGCCGAGCTATGGCATGAAGCTTTCTGACAAGCCTCGTGAGGCGAAAGCGTCACAGAGACGCACCGCCAAGGTGTTGGGGCTCAGCGCCAAGCGTTAGTGGCGCAATGCTCCCCGCGACGGGCCGACAACGTAGGTGGCAGGCGCCTGATAGCCGTGTTCGGTGAAGGCGCCATCCAGAGCAACCTGCAGCAGCGACAGGCTGCTCTCGTCAACCAGGGCATAGAGCGCGCCCGACTCTCCGAGCCCAGTCATACGAGCCCCGTAAGCCCCCTGGGCAAGGCATGTCTCGACGGCAAGGTCAATTTCTTTTCCGGAGGCGTCATAGTCATCCCGCAGTGAGGCCTGTGAGGCGCTCAGTATCTCCCCCAGTGACTCTGGGCCTTCCGTTCGGAGAGCTTTCGCAGCGTCAAGAACACGTTGGTTCTCATTCACGATGTGTTGCGCTCGCCGATAGGTTGCAGGGGACAGTGCCTCGCGG
>JGI26085J52751_1000308_pt1 | contig 10135 bp, 12 predicted proteins | sample SaaInl25SG_5_DNA_FD_52751 | JGI IMG/M metagenome (IMG submission 52751) | reverse complement strand
CCGGTAAGAAGAAGGCCGCGTAGTACGCGCCCCCTCGATAACAGGATTACGGAGAAAAAATAATGGCAGCACCGAAAGCGACAGCTCGCAAGCCGCGGCGTAAGTCAAAAAAGAACATTGCTGTGGGCCAAGCTCACATCAAGTCGACCTTCAACAACACGATTGTTTCGATCACGGACCCCTCGGGTGCCGTGGTGTCCTGGGCATCCTCGGGTGGTGTGGGCTTCAAAGGCTCGCGTAAGTCCACTCCGTATGCCGCACAGTTGGCTGCAGAATCTGCCGCCCGCCAGGCCCAGGAGCACGGTATGAAGAAGGTTGACGTCTTCGTGAAGGGTCCGGGTTCCGGCCGCGAGACCGCCATCCGTTCACTCCAGGCCGCTGGCCTTGAGGTTGGCTCCATCACCGATGTGACCCCACAGGCTCACAACGGGTGCCGACCCCCCAAGCGTCGCCGCGTTTAGTCTCCCGGAGTCGGCGCCCTATTGCGTCGCACTCCAGCCCCCCACAACCGCATAGTTAGTCCCGGCCCCGGCCGAACCCCACACAAGTGTCATATAGCGGACACTTAGCCGAAAGGAATCACCAGTGCTCATTGCACAGCGCCCCACACTGACAGAAGAATCACTCTCCGATTTCCGCTCAGCCTTCGTGATTGAGCCCCTCGAGCCAGGTTTTGGCTACACGCTGGGTAACTCCATGCGTCGCACCCTCTTGTCCTCCATCCCCGGTGCCGCTGTTACCAGCATCCGCATCGACGGCGTACTCCACGAGTTCGCCACTGTGGAGGGTGTCAAAGAGGACGTCACCGAGATCATCCTCAACGTCAAGAACCTTGTCGTCTCCAGCGAGCACGACGAGCCCATCACCGCCTACCTGCGGAAGCAGGGTGCCGGTGCGGTCACGGCCGCTGACATCCAGGCTCCTGCCGGTGTTGAGGTTCACAATCCTGAACTCCACATCGCAACCCTGAACGACAAGGCAAGCTTCGAGCTGGAGCTCACCATTGAGCGTGGCCGCGGTTATGTCTCCGCTGTTCAGAACCGCAACGAGTATGCCGAAGCCGGACAGATTCCGATCGACTCGATCTACTCGCCCGTGCTGAAGGTCACCTACCGGGTGGAAGCTACCCGTGCCGGTGAGCGCACTGACTTTGACCGCCTTGTGGTGGATGTCGAAACGAAGCCCTCCATGAGCCCGCGCGACGCTGTTGCCTCCTCTGGCCGCACCCTCGTTGAGCTCTTCGGACTCGCACGCGACTTGAACCAGGAAGCGGAGGGCATCGAAATTGGCCCCGCACCAGTGGAAGCCGTGCTTTCCAGCGAAATGGCGATGCCCATCGAGAGCATGGACCTCACGGTGCGCAGCTACAACTGNCTGAAGCGCGAAGGNATCAACAACGTGAGCGAACTGGTGGCTCTTTCCGAGCACCAGCTGATGAACATTCGCAACTTCGGCCAGAAGTCGGTCGACGAGGTTCGCGACAAGCTCATCGAAATGGGTCTGTCTTTGAAAGACCCAATCCCAGGCTTTGACGGCTCTGCTTTCTACAGCGGGCTTGACGAAGGCGAAACCTACCAATAACACCGGGGTCACCCCCACTACGCCCTGTGAAAGACGGAAGAGAACACGACAATGCCTAAGCCCACAAAAGGACCCCGCCTGGGAGGCGGACCTGCCCACGAGCGCCTGATGCTGGCAAACCTGGCCACAAGCCTGTTTGAGCACGGTCGCATCCAGACCACGGAGACTCGCGCCAAGCGCCTGCGTCCCTACGCTGAGCGTCTGGTGACTTCGCCAAGCGTGGAGATCTTCACGCTCGCCGACGGGTGATGACCGTGATCCGCGACAAGTCCGTCGTGCACAAGTTGTTCATGGAAATTGCGCCCCAGGTCGACAAGCGGGAGGGTGGTTACACCCGGATCATCAAGACGGGCTTCCGCAAGGGAGACAACGCGTCGATGGCCGTGATTGAGCTTGTTCTCGAGCCGGTCAACCCCAAGCCCAAGACCAAGAAAGCCAAGGTTGAAGAGCCCAAGGCTGCCCCCGCTCCCGAGGTTGTCGAAGATGTGGTTGAAGACGTCACCGCTGCGGAGTCTGCCGAAGCAACGGAGACGGTAGATGTTGCGGTGGAGGCTCCTGCAGAAGCAGAGGCCATAGTCGAGGAAGCCCCCGCGGACTCGGCAGCCGACGAGACCGAAGCCGTTGCTGATGAAGCGGGCGAGGAAGCTCCGGCGCAAGCGCCTGCTGACGAGGACGCCGCCGACAAGAAGTAGCACTGTCGAAAAAGCCCCCAACCGCGCTGTTGGGGGCTTTTTCTTTGGGCGGCAGGCGTTATTCGAATTACACTGACGACGTGTCCGTCCGACTAAAAATTGAGTGCGCCTATTTGGGCACCAGATATTCGGGGTGGGCCAAGCAATCTCATCGAGTCACGATTCAGGGGGAACTTGAGCGCGCCCTGGCAACGGTGTTGCATGCCTCGCTTGCCGAGGTCACCACTGTGGTCGCGGGACGCACCGATGCGGGGGTGCACGCGATCGGGCAGGTTGCTCACGCAGATCTTGCCGATTCGATCACTCTCACGCCCGCTGCTTTATCGTCGCTTGCGAAGCGGGTAAATGGAGCCCTCGGCACCGATGAGATTGCTGTTTACTCGATTACGGTTGCTCCGGAGGGTTTCGACGCCCGATTTTCTGCGCTGTCTCGGCATTACGAATATCGNTTGGCAGACCGTAGGGCCCACAAAAACCCGCTGAAGAAGGACATTACGGCGGTCTCCCCCTATGCCCTGGATGCCGAGGCCATGAATNATGCCGCCGACGCTCTGCTGGGTNTTCACGATTTTCGGGCATTCTGTCGCCCACGGGTGGGTGCCACCACTATCAGGACTCTTCAGAGCTTCTCGTGGAGCCGAGAAGCCGATGGAGTCCTGGTCGCTCAGCTGAGTGCCGATGCGTTCTGTCACTCGATGGTTCGCTCGCTGGTGGGAGCGTGTGTGGCGGTTGGAAGGGGAGTGTTGACTATCCCTGACCTCCTCGCTGCGCGTGACCGCGGCGAGCGCACCAGTTTGTGGGTGACGATGCCAGCCAAAGGGCTCACGCTGTGTTCGGTGACGTATCCACCCGAGGGCACCCTGGCGGCTCGGGCGGAACAAACCCGCGCTTCCCGTGAGAAACCGGGGGATTGACCGCCCTCGCAATGTCCCCTAAGCTTGAGCGCTGGTGGCAATCGCCGATTGTTCACCAGGTTGAGCCCTCCACCGGGCCGTTCTGATTCAGAACACCCACGGAGCGGGATTCACGAACACCTCGAACCGCAAAGGAATGTCGCATGACGCGCACCTTTTCACCCAAGCCCGCTGACGTTCAGCGCGAGTGGCTCGTTATCGATGCCGCTGACGTTGTTCTCGGCCGTTTGGCCTCCCACGCCGCCGCTCTCTTGCGCGGCAAGCACAAGCCGACCTTCGCACCGCACATGGACATGGGTGACCACGTCATCATTGTGAACGCTGACAAGGTTGTTCTCACCGGGTCCAAGCTGACCCAAAAGGTGGCCTACCGTCACTCCGGCTACCCCGGTGGTCTGACCGGCGTCACCTACGACAAGTTGATGGAAGACAACCCGGTCCGTGCAGTGGAGAAAGCTGTCCGCGGCATGCTCCCCAAGAACACCCTCGGTCGTGACCAGATGGCCAAGCTGAAGGTGTACACCGGTGGCGAGCACCCTCACCAGGCGCAAATGCCCAAGCCCTACTCTCTCGACCAGATCGCGCAGTAGCGCAGAAGCTAAGGACACCTAACGTGGCTATTTCAGAAGAAACCTCCAGCTCCACCGTGGAAGCAGATGCTCCCACCTCGTTCAGCACCGAGACCCCCGCATCGTCACCCGTTGCCGAAAAGGCACCCCGCAAGCCCCTCACAGTGGGTGGCCACGCTGTGGGCCGACGCAAGCAGGCTATTGCCCGCGTTCGTTTGGTTCCCGGCAAGGGTTCCTACACGGTCAACGGTCGCACCCTGGAGGAGTATTTCCCGAACAAGCTTCACCAGCAGCTGATCAACGACCCCTTCACGGTCTTGGAGCTTGGTGGCAGCTATGACGTGATCGCGCGCATCACCGGTGGCGGTCCCTCCGGTCAGGCCGGTGCCCTGCGTTTGGGTATTGCCCGTGCGCTCAACCAGATTGACGAAGAGCACAACCGCGCAACGCTCAAGAAGGCAGGCTTCCTTTCGAGGGATGCCCGTGTGAAAGAGCGTAAGAAAGCCGGTCTCAAGAAGGCCCGTAAGGCTCCTCAGTACTCGAAGCGCTAGTCGCGCTCCTGGCACATGGGTCGTCTCTTCGGCACCGACGGGGTCCGGGGGCTCGCTAATCGCGAACTCACGGCGGACATCGTCGTGCGCCTTAGCCAGAGCGCAGCTCTGGTCCTCACGAAGGGGCGTCACGCTGAAGAGCTCAAAGCCGAAGGTCGCCGACCGATGGCGGTTATGGCCCGCGACCCCAGGATTTCTGGGGAATTTCTGGGCGCTGCTGTTGCGGCGGGTTTGGCAAGCTCCGGCATCGATGTTTATGACGCCGGGGTTATTCCCACGCCTGCGGCCGCGTACCTGGTGCGTGAGGGTGGCTTTGATTTTGGTGTGATGGTGTCCGCCTCTCACAATCCTGCCCCCGACAACGGAATCAAGTTCTTTTCGTACGGCGGAACAAAACTGCCGGATGAGGTTGAGGACCGCATCGAAGCCATGATGCACGAGCCTGCGCTCGCGCCCACGGGCGGTGACGTGGGCCGTATTCAACGCTTCGCCGATGCCGAGGATCGCTATCTTCTCCACCTTTTGCAGACCCTCGAGGGAGACCTCGCAGGGCTCCACGTCGTGCTCGACTGCGCGCATGGTGCGGCATCGGCCATTGCTCCGCGGGCTTTTGCGGACGCCGGCGCTACGGTCACGGTGATTGGTGATGATCCCGATGGCTTGAACATCAACGATGGTTTCGGTTCCACCCACTTGGAGAAGTTGCAGGCCAAAGTGACGGAGGTTGGGGCTGACTTTGGCATCGCTCACGATGGTGACGCTGACCGCGCGCTGGCGGTCGATCACGCCGGAAGAATTATTGACGGTGACCGCATTATGGCGATCCTTGCGCTGTCGATGAAAGAACAGGGAACCCTGGTGGGTGACACGTTGGTCACGACGGTCATGTCGAACATGGGTTTGCGCAAGGCGATGGGTGAGCACAACATTACGGTGGTCGAAACAGCTGTCGGGGATCGCTACGTCCTCGAGGAACTTGAGCGCACGGGTGCCAGGCTTGGCGGCGAGCAATCAGGTCACGTGATCCTCACCGATCACTCCACGACAGGCGATGGAATTCTCACTGGCCTCCAATTAGCCAGAGAGGTGTTGCGTACGGGGCGGACCCTCGCCGATCTTGCCGATCAGATAGAGATTTTCCCCCAGGTATTGCGCAATGTCCCCGGTGTAGATCGCAGTGCGTTGGAGGACAACGAGGTGGTCCAATCAGCCATCGGCGATGCGTCGCGTGAGCTGGGGGACTCGGGGCGCGTGATGGTGCGGGCCTCGGGAACAGAAGCCCTGATTCGCGTCATGGTGGAAGCCAGTGATCAGGCCACCGCGGAGCGCATTGCTGATCAGGTCGCCGACGTGATCAGCGTCGAATTGGTCCTGCCCTAGGTTTTTCGCAGCAACACCGTGTTGATGCGGTGGTCTTTTTCTTTGCGCAGAATCAAGGAGGCTCGAGGCCTAGTGGGGAGGATGTTTTCCACGAGGTTCGGTTCATTGATTTCTCGCCAGAGGCGTTGTGCCTCTACCCTCGCGTCGGCTTCGGCCAGGTCGGCGTAACGATGGAAGTAGCTTCGTGGGTCGCTGAAGGCTCCCTGCTGGAGCTGGACAAATCGCTCCTCGTACCACTGGGCGATGTCGCTGGTGCGGGCATCCACGTAGATACCAAAGTCAAAAAGGTCACTCACTGCTAAGGCCGAATTGGTCGTCGGGGGAGCGAGAACGTTGAGCCCTTCGATGATCACGATGTCGGGCGCCATAATTTCGATGCTCTCGCCTTCCACTCGGTCATAGACGAGGTGGGAATAGACCGGAGCGTGGACAGGGGACACCCCACTTTTTAGTTGGGCCACAAATCGCAGGAGCGCGCGACGGTCGTAGCTCTCCGGGAACCCTTTGCGATGCAGCAGGCCCTCCCGGGTGAGCCGCGACAGTGGCTGCAAGAACCCATCGGTGGCAATCAGCGCAACGTTGGGGGTGTCGGGGTTGCGTGAGAGGAGTTCTGCGAGCACCCGGGATGTCGTCGATTTTCCTACCGCCACACTGCCGGCCACACCAATGATGAAGGGGGTGTGGGCAACGCTCTCACCCAGGAAACGGCGAGTGATGGAGTGGGTGTGGCGAGCGCCTTCAGCATAAAGAGAGATCAGCCGCGCGAGAGGTTGGTAAACCTCCAGCACCTCCTTCGCATCCAGCATGTCTCCCACGGACCGAACCCGTGCAAGGTCGTCCTCAGAGAGCGGCAAGGGGGCGCTCGGTGCCAAGGCAGCCCAGGTTGCACGGTCATATTCAACAAAAGGGCTCGCGTGGTCTCGCTCGAAACTCGAAGAAGCCATAGCGNCAAGGCTAGTGCGCGAAGCCCGCTGAGGCTCATCGCCTAGACTTCAGGGCATGTGTGGAATCGTCGGTTATGTGGGTCCCCGCTCCAGTATGGATGTGCTGGTGGCCGGTCTCGCACGCCTGGAATACCGCGGTTATGACTCTGCGGGAGTCGCTGTGGTCTCGGAGAGCGACGGGTTGGTTTCCCACAAAAGGGCGGGCAAACTCGCGGTGCTGCGAGATGATGTCGACGCTCATCCGCTGGCTTCCGGAGGAACCGGAATTGCCCACACGCGGTGGGCAACGCACGGCGCCCCAACCGATGCCAACGCCCACCCCCACCTGGCCGATGGCGGCAAATTGGCGTTGATTCACAACGGCATTATCGAGAATTTTCACGAGCTTCGGGAAGAACTGATTGCTTCGGGCGAGCATTTCCTCAGCGAAACAGATTCCGAGGTCGCAGCGATACTTCTTGCCCACGCTTTCCGCGAAACAGGAGATCTCACCACCGCAATGCAGCAGGTCGTAAAACGCCTCGAAGGGGCTTTCACGCTGTTGGTGGTTCACGCGGACAAACCCGGCGTGGTTGTGGGTGCCAGACGCAATTCCCCCCTGGTCATTGGCGTGGGAGAGGGCGAGAACTTCTTGGGTTCGGATGTCGCCGCGTTCGTCGCGTTCACCCACAAGGCGCTCGCCCTAGGCCAGGATCAGATTGTCACCCTGACCGAGAGCACCATTGATGTCATCACCTTTGACGGTGACGAGGTGCACCCACCCGAATTCACTGTGGATTGGGATGCTTCCGCCGCCGACAAAGGTGGGTGGTCAAGCTTCATGGCCAAGGAAATCTCTGAGGAACCCGAGGCGGTGGCCAACACGATTCGTGGCCGTCTCAGCTCGGAGGGTCAGGTCGTTATTCCGGAGCTAGAGGCACTCGATATCGATCGGATCGACCGGGTCATCTTCATTGCCTGTGGCACTGCTGCTTACGCCGCCATGCTGGGTGCCTATGCGATGGAGAAATGGTCGGGGATTCCCGTCACGGTTGAGCTCTCGCACGAATTCCGTTACCGGGAGCCGGTAGTGGGGCCGGGAACGCTGGTGGTGTCGGTGAGCCAATCAGGCGAGACGATGGACACCCTGATGGCGGTGCGGTTTGCCAATGACGCTGGTGCCCAAACGCTCGCTATTTGCAATACCCAGGGCGCTACGATTCCTCGCGAATCGACGGCCATTGTGTATACGCACGCCGGTCCTGAGGTGGCGGTGGCCTCCACGAAGGCTTTCCTCTCACAAGCCGTGGCCGTCTACCTCTTGGGCCTCTACCTCGGCCAGCACCGCGGGGTGGTGTCAACTGAGGTTGCCGCGTCGCTAGCCAAAGATTTGCACGCTCTGCCCGATCAGATACAAGAGATGGTGGAAACCGGGCCGCGCATCAAAGAGCTTGCCGGCTGGATGGCAGACACCCGCTCGGTCCTGTATCTCGGGCGCCACGTGGGATACCCGGTGGCTCTCGAGGGCGCGCTCAAACTCAAAGAGCTTGCCTACATTCACGCCGAAGGTTTCGCTGCCGGGGAGCTTAAGCACGGGCCCATCGCGTTGATTGAGCCGGGACAAATTGTGTTCGTGATTGTGCCAAGCCCCCGGGATCCTTCCTCGCTGCACAGCAAAGTGGTCTCCAATATCCAAGAGATTCGGGCTCGCGGGCTCGGGTTATTGCGATTGCCGAAAAGGGGGACGCTGCTGTGCTCCCCTACGCCGATGAGGTCATCACCATTCCCCCGGCATCGCCTTTTATGGAACCCTTGCTGGCCGTTGTTCCCCTCCACATTTTCGGCATGGAGCTTGCCGGTGCCAAAGGGCTTGATATCGACCAACCCCGAAACTTAGCCAAGTCCGTCACGGTCGAATAGTCAGACGCGTCATGGTGGTGGGGATCGGAGTCGACATCGTCGACGTGGCACGCTTCGAGCGCGCCCTCGAGAGAACCCCGCGACTAGCTGACCGTCTTTTTGGGAGTGCGTTTGACCCCGACATGACGGGGGCGTCCCTGGCGGCTCGCTTTGCTGCAAAAGAAGCAACCCTGAAGGCTTTGGGGGGACACATCCCTGGTTTTCGCTGGACGGACATTCAGGTGGTCGGAGACCGAGGCCAGACACCACAGCTCGCCCTCACCGGGAGCACGCACTCTCGCGCTGCGGAGAAGGACATCAGCAGCCAACACCTCTCGCTTTCGCACGATAGCGGGATGGCGATTGCGTTTGTCGTGATGGAGACCTCGTCATGACCGCTATGCGAGAGGCCCGCATTCGCCCTGCCGCCATCTCCCACAACGTCGAGGTTCTGCGCTCAATGGCCCAGACCCCGCACATGTTGATTGTGGTGAAGGCAAACGGTTACGGGCATGGCGCGGAAACCGCAGCACGCGCCGCCCTGGACGGGGGCGCGGACTGGTTAGGCACCGCAGACATCGACGAGGCTCTAGAGCTTCGCCGTGCGGGTATCGCGGCCCCGATCCTGGCGTGGTTGTTTGGACCCCATGAGAACGTCCAGCCAGCGCTGGAAAACGGCATTGATCTGGGGGTGTCGTCTCTCGCCCAGCTGGAGCAGGTCGTGGCCGCACGAAACTCGGGCACGCCCGCGCGTATCCACCTCAAGCTCGACACTGGTTTAGGCCGAAACGGGGTTGGCCCCAGGGATTGGGAGGAGTTCTTCCGCACGATTGCGCGAGCCGAACAGGCCTCCCAGGTCCACGTGGTCGGGATGTTCACGCACCTCTCCGGAACCTCCACAGAAGCCGACGCTGGGCAAGGGGAAGTGTTTGACCAGGGTGTTGCGCTTGCGGATACTCATGGAATTACCCCGGAAATACGGCATGTGACCTCCAGCATCGGCACGAGTGATTCACCATCACTCGCCCATGACATGGTGCGGGTGGGAGCTGCTGCCTACGGCGTTCCGGTGACCGAGCGCTACCGCGAGGTCGGATTGATTCCTGCCATGCGGGTGAGCGCCCAGGTGATTCTGACAAAGCGTGTCGACTCTGGATGGGGTGTCGGCTATGGCCACACCTACCGGACCGCCAAGGAGACCACCTTGGCTTTGGTTCCCCTCGGGTATGCCGATGGCATACCCCGCCACGGCTCCTCGGCGGGCCCTGCGGTGATCGCCGGTGAGAGGTTTGTGGTGTCTGGTCGAATCTCGATGGATCAACTCAGTATCGATGTTGGGGACGCTGCCGTGAGGGAAGGGCAGTGGGCGGTCCTTGGGGGACCCCGCAGAAGGTGACCCCAGCGCGAACGAATGGGCAGAAGCTAGTGGAACCATCGCGTATGAAATTGTGACGCGTTTGGGTGCGCGAGTCCCGCGCGTGATTGCGGGGTGAAACTTAATGTTGCGACCTCCGAGGATATGGAGGCTCTGGGTCAACGACTTGGCGCGCTTGCCCGCGCTGGCGACATTTTTGTCCTGACCGGAGAGTTAGGGGCGGGCAAAACGACCTTCACCCGCGGAGTGGG
>JGI26085J52751_1000306_pt1 | contig 10153 bp, 8 predicted proteins | sample SaaInl25SG_5_DNA_FD_52751 | JGI IMG/M metagenome (IMG submission 52751) | reverse complement strand
ATTCTCGTGGATTACGCCACGGGCATCGGAGGGCTGTGGACCCTGCTCGATGGGTGGGACACACTGCGAGAAAAAGGCCCACGGCGCGTGTTGCCGATGACTATTCCCATGCTGATGCCCAATGCTGCGGCTGCCGCTGTCAGCATGGGGCTCGGCGCCAAAGGGGGCGCCCGGACCGTCGTGTCGGCGTGCGCTTCGGGAACCGAGTCCATCGCTAACGCCTATGAGCACCTGCAACTGGGGCTTGCGGACATCGTCGTAGCCGGTGGCACGGAGGCCGTCATTCACCCGCTGCCTATTGCCGCTTTTGCCGCCATGCAGGCACTCTCCAAACGAAATGATGACCCCGCTAAGGCCTCCCGCCCCTATGACACCAACCGCGACGGGTTTGTCTTAGGCGAAGGCGCGGCAACCCTCATTCTTGAAACCAAAGAGCACGCCCTTGCGCGCGGGGCGAAAATTTATGCGGAACTTGCTGGGGGCGGCATTACCAGCGATTCGTACCACATCACAGCTCCTGACCCAGAAGGTGTGGGAGCGTCCCGCGCAGTGTTGGCCGCGCTCAAGCAGGCAGGCGCACAGCCGGACGACGTTACTCACATCAACGCGCACGCTACATCTACCCCGGTAGGCGACGTGGCCGAATATGCCGCACTCCACTCAGTCTTCGGCGATCGGGTGAAAGACATTCCGGTCTCTGCCACCAAGGCTTCCACCGGGCACCTTCTCGGGGGAACGGGCGCTCTGGAAGCTCTGTTCGCTGTTCTGGCAGTGCATGAGCGCACAGCACCCCCCACAATCAACCTTGATGACCAGGACGAAGCGATTCCGCTCGATGTGGTGACGAGCCCGCGGAAGCTTGGCGCCGATCCGCAACTGGCGATCAGCAACTCTTTCGGTTTTGGCGGGCACAACGCGGTTGTGGCATTCCGGAGCCTCGACTAACCCACCTGGTGAAACCAGACCACGCCGGTGTCGTCTGTGGCGTAACGGAAGGGTTCTAGTTCATCGTCCCACGCAGCACCCCAGGCCAGTCTCAACTCTTGTGCAATCCGCCTGGCGTCACCTCTGCCCTCCTGTAGAGCGGCTTTGAGACGATCTTCGGTAACCATGGTGTTTCCCGCCGTATCCATCGCGGCAGAAAACACCCCTAAATCGGGCGTGTGCATGAAGCGCGCCCCATCGGATCCGGGGGACGCTTCCTCGGTGACCTCAAACCGCACGTGCTCCCAGCCGCGCAAAGCCGCAGCCAGCACACGCCCTGCCCCTGGGGGCCCGGCCCAGGGAAACTCGGCGCGAAAAGTGCCCTGCAGAACGGGTTGTTCGTGCCAGTCCAGCACGACGTGGTGACCCACAGTAGAGCCGACGGTTCGGTCAATATGACGGCACAGGGAAGACGGAGCAGAGTGCACAAAAAGCACGCCGCGCGCGGTGGCTATAGCCATACTCATCTCCGATTCCTGTGGTTCGACTTCCCCATCGACCTGGAATCAGATGCTCCGACGCTTCGCGTCGTGCCGTCAGTATGCGCTAGTTGGCCTAAGAATTCAAGTGACGGTCAGCCGTGAAGCAGCGAACCATCAGCTTTCATGACGTTCTTTTCTCCGGCCTCAATGGCAAACGGGAAGCGATTCTGCGCCGGAGGCAGGGGGCAGTTGAACGCGTAGGAAAAAGCGCACGGTGGCAAGACGGCGAGGTTGAAATCGAGCGTGATCGTGCCATCGGGGTTGGGGGCAACAAACAGGAAACGCCCCACACTGTAGGTGCTCACATCGTTCGTGGCATCGGCAAAGACAAGCTGCAATGCTCTCCCTGCTTTGAATGCGGCCAGGGTGTACTCCTGACCATCGTGGTTGATGGTGATTTCCCCCGGGATCACCTCGTCCCTGGAGACGCCTTCGTCTTTGAGATGCTCAAAGCCCACACTTTTGCCCCCGGGTATTTCTTGCCAGGAGCCCGTAATAACCCACTCCGGCGCGTAGTCAAAGGCGTCGATGTGACCGAAGGCTTGAATGCCCTCGGAATTGCTGTCCCATACCCGAAGCGCGTGGGAATCGCCCTGGGCGATGACATGTCCTACCTGGGTGTCGCTAAAGACCACGTCAGAAGGATCCTCGGTTCCCTTAGCCCGGACATCCACGGTTCCCTCTACGGGCTCCCCATCCACGGTAATGCCGTCTTCGGCAGAGGCGGTTAGTTGCAGACCCGACAGACCCTCACGCGGCGCCCAGACCCCCGGGACACCCCAGACAGTCTGCTCCATATCAATCCACTGGGTGTTGACCAGCGCCAGGGGACCTTGGGGCTGGACCGCGGCTAAGTTTCTGCGCTCACGAAAGAGCGCGAGCTTTTCGCCAGGGGTTTCCATGTCTCGCTAGCTAGTCAGGGCCGGAATGATGGCTCCCGAAAACACTTGGTAAGCCAGTGCTGTCTTGGCAATCAGGCTCAGCGTGATGTACATCCGCTCTCCCCTGATGTAGTCAGCCCAGCCACCCACGCGGTGATACTGAAGAGCCTGGTTTACCGCAAACGTGTTGAAGAACAGGAACAGCGAGATGATGATGCCGGTCACAAATGCTGGCGCTTCAACGGTCCCTGCGGACCCGGGTGCGAAGAAGTAGATGAGGATGACAATCCAGGGAACAATCCCCGTCATCGAACCGAAGACAAACGGGAGGAAGCCTCCACTGCCAGGACTTTCATACTTTTCCTGGAGGGCACCAAACATGATCATCGACGCATTCACCGCGAAGATCCCAAAGAGTGCTGCGATATCGGTGATTCCGGTGATCTGCGCTACCAGCCAGATCATGACCGAGGAGCTCAGCGAATACTCGGTCCAGCGGAAATAGTTGCGGTTTTTCTTCAAACCGTTTCCGTAACGCGTGAAGAACATAGGAGAGGAAATCAAGTAGTGGAAGAACGCCGACATTGCCAGGAACGCCACCACGCCAATCCCCACGTTGATGTCGAAGAGTTCCACTCGTTCCGCGGGAACCGGGACTCCAGGAGGGCCGCCTAGATAGTCGGCGGTCACAGGGAAGGTGACCTGGTTATCCAGGAGCGTCAGCACATAGCCGAGCCCGAGCGCTTGGAGAAGGTGGAGGGAACCGGCAACGACGTTGTAGGTCCTCAGGCGAGTAATTTTCTCGTCGATGGTTCTTTGAGTTTTAGCCATGATGTCTCCCGAAGTTCTTAAAGTGATTTTCACTCTAGCTGGAAGCGCGGCGTCGGTGGGGTTGATTCGACCCCGTCGGGGATCAATCCGATGTGGGGACCGACCGGGGCACAACAGCACCGCTCATTGGCATGAGCTGGACGTTGTCTGGCAGTATGCCCAGAAACTGACCATCTGGTCAGGAAATCACAGCGACGGGCTCTAAGGTTCTTTTGTGACCCACAAGGAAGACATTCTCAACATCGCGCGCGACAGGTTCGCGCACCAGGGAATTCCTGCTACCAGTGTCCAAGACATTGCCGATCACAGCGGGACCTCAAAGGCCAACGTTCTCTACCACTTCACCACAAAAGAACTTCTGCTTGACGCTGCCCTAGCCCCCGCGCTCGATGGTCTCGAAGCCATCGTGGCCGGGGCACAGCAAACACTTCTCTCCGACAGCTCGGACCGCCAAGTATTCGTCGATGCGTTCGTCGATTTCCTCTTGGCGCACCGGATGTCGGTCCAAATCGTGGTGTCACACCCCTACCTCGCCGACACAGCACAATCTCTGCAGCGAGCGCAAGCTCTCATGCACCGACTCGCATCGCTACTAGCGGACCACACGGCAGATGAAACAGAGCTCACGCGGTTCGGTATTGCGGTCTCCGGTGCGACGTATGCGCTGGTATCCGGGGGAATACTGGGCATCGAACCCATGGATCCGGACAAACTTCGGTCTCTCCTCAAGGATTTCTTGCAGAGCACACTCCACCTGGAGGCCTCGGCCCCGGCGGTGGTGAGCTAATGGCCACACTGCTTTATCGCCTCGGCAAAGCGAGCTTCTCGCGCGGGTGGCAGGTCCTGGGCGTGTGGATCGTTGCTCTCTTGGTGCTCGGCGGCGGCGGACTGGCGCTGAGCGGGCAAACGGACGAAGAATTTAGAATCCCCGGAAGCGAGTCCCAAGAGGCCTTCGACCGGCTACAAGCCGTCTTCCCCTCGTTTGGTGGCGCGAGCGCACAAGCGGTTGTTGTGGTGCCCGAAGACTCGCAGGTCGATTCCGCCAGCAATACGCGGTTTATTGAGGACCTTGCCGACGCTATTGAAGCTGAAAGCTTCATCGACGAAGTCACGTCTCCGTTCGATGAGTTCGCGGGCGACGTGATCAGCGATGACCGCCGATACGCCATCCTCCAAATCCAGTTTGAGGTGGGCGAGCGGCAAGTCACCGACGACATGTTGGATGCGCTCATCGAGTATCGCGGTGTCGGGGAAGGCTCCGGCATCACGGTCGAATTTGGCGGGTCACTGTTTCAGGATCAAGAGGTTCACCTCACCATCGCCGAAGTATTTGGCGTCGATCTTTGCCGGCCTGGTGTTGATCGTCACCTTCCGGTCCGTTCGGCCGGCATGGCAACCCATCACGAGCGCTCTATTCGGGGTCGCCATCGCGATCGGCATCATCCTGTTCTCCACGCGGGTGCTGACGGTATCGAGCTCAGCGCCCCTGTTGGCCGTGATGCTCGGATTAGCAGTGGGCATCGACTACTCACTCTTCATCCTGCAGCGGCACCGAACGCAGTTAGCGCGGGGGGTAGAGGTTCGCGAGTCGGCGGCAACGGCTGTGGGAACCGCGGGTAACGCGGTCGTTTTTGCCGGTATCACGGTCGTAATTGCGCTGCTCGGACTTTTCGTGGTGGGGATTCCGTTCCTCAGCATTATGGGCGCGGCGGCTGCCCTGGCTGTCGTCATTGCCATCGCCGCAGCCATTACGCTCTTACCGGCACTCATGGGGCTTATGGGAGAAAGACTCCGACCTGCCGCAGGGTCCAAAGCTGCTCGCCTCGCTGACCCGACAAACCCGAAACCCTCGGGTGGACGCAGATTTGTCCGGATGATCATGAAGAGGCCGCTTATTGTGGCGGGGCTCTCCATCGCCGGCCTCGTGACGCTCGCGGTCCCCGCGCTCGAGCTTGACCTCAACCTGCCCAGCGGTGGTGCTGAGCCCGTTGATTCGACGCAACGCAAAGCGTATGACTTAATCACCGAAGGCTTCGGCCCTGGCTTCAATGGCCCCCTGATCGTTGCGGTGGACATCGCAGCCAGTGATGACCCCATTGACGACCTAGAGACGCTTCGGGAGGAGTTTCAGAAAATCTCAGGAATTGCGAGCGTCTCTGAAGGGTTCCCCTCCCCCACCCTGGAGACCGGAATATTCCAAGTAATCCCGTTGTCGGCACCCGATTCTCAAGAAACCAAAGCACTGGTTGATCGCATGAGAACCGCGTTCCCCGCCATTGAAGCGCAAACCGGGACGGCCCTGGCCGTCACGGGTGTCACGGCTATCGGTGTGGACGTCTCCCAACGAATTCAAGGCGCCCTCATCCCGTTTGGACTCGTGGTCGTGGGACTCTCTTTCGTTCTCTTGCTCCTGGTGTTCCGATCAATCTTGGTCCCGCTGAAAGCCGCAGTGGGCTTTCTTTTATCGGTGACGGCCGCGTTTGGCATTGTCGTCGCGGTCTTCCAGTGGGGCTGGTTTGCCTCGCTCCTGGGAGTTGACACCCCGGGGCCCATCCTGAGTTTTATGCCGATCATTTTGATGGCCGTGCTGTTTGGGCTCGCTATGGACTACCAGGTGTTCTTGGTCTCCGGTATGCGCGAGCACTACGTGCACACCGGTAAATGGCGTGAGTCCATCGAAGAGGGCTACGCGCAGGGCGCCAGAGTCGTGGGGGCCGCAGCGCTCATCATGTTCTTTGTGTTTTTCTCTTTCGTACCCGAGGGCATCCCGCTCATCAAGCCGATTGCGCTGGGCCTCACCGTCGGTATTGCCCTCGATGCTTTCGTTGTGCGGATGCTCCTTGTTCCTGCACTCATGACGCTCTTCGGCGAAAAAGCGTGGGCCCTGCCGCGCTTCCTAGATCGCGTGCTGCCTCACGCGGATGTCGAGGGGGAAAAACTTCGCGAACACTTGACGGCTCTCGACTGGGCACAATCACAGCACGGAGCGATTGTGTCAGCAGAGAACCTGGTGATGGACAGGGGAGCAGAGCGCACAGCGCCAATCAGCTGGGTGCTCGAAGCCGGAGCCCGACACGAGTATCAAGGGACTGTGCTGGACAGTGCGCTCTATGCCGCCACGCTCACGGGAGCGCGCCCTCCGCTCTCGGGATCGCTCCAGGTAGCGGGAATGCCGCTACCCAGCCAAGCTTCGGCAGTCCGAAGGGTTGTCGCCATCACCAACACCGCTCTCCCCAGTGGCTCGCTCACCATCGGCGAGTGGGTGAGCCTGCACCACGCCGACCGGTTCCCGGTAACGACCAGCCGTGACGAGGTGCTCGCAAAAATCCTGAAGGAAACAAACAGCCTGATAGGCCAGAGGGCGAAGTCACCTTCGTCTCTGATAACCGCAGCAACGCCGATTTCATCGCTGACTGCTTCCCAGCAAGTGCTCCTCCAGGCAGCTCTCGCGGTGCTGCCTAGCTCCCCAGTCTGCATCATTGGCGCTGGTTCGCCGGTGGAGCCGGGGGACACCGCTGCGCTGTGGTGGCAGGGCATCAACCACTTTGCTCTGCCGAGCCAGGTTGTCATCCTCTGCACGCTTGCCGATGAGACCGCAGATTCCCAGCGGACCACAACACGTCAGGAGGCGCTTCGATGAAAGCACGTACTCCGCAGCGTTCTCGCCTCTGGTGGGCGATTGTGGCACTGGCTATGCCCGTTGTCGTTGTCGGTAGCTTGTTGGGGCTGACCTCAAGTGCAGACACCGCTCTTGAGCGAATCCCCGTAGCACTGGTCAACAATGACGAGCTCGTGGAAACCACCAACGACGACGGCGAAGAGGAAATCATCCTCGCGTCAAAACCGCTGATCACCGAACTCGTTTCCGGCGATAACACGGAGGTGGAGTGGGTCATCACCAGCACGGAGGCGGCGAATACGCTGCTTGCGGCCGGCGAGGTCTACGCAATCTTTGAGATCCCCGCTGACTTCTCCGCCGCGGTATCAACGCTTGGGGGAAGCAACCCTGAGCAAGCTCAGTTCACCGTGCGGACCGACCCTTCGCGGAGCTATCTCGCCGGCGTCTTAGGCGACCAAGTGGGCGACTCCATCGCGCGGGCTTTGAGCGTCGAATTCGCTGAAGCCACCACCGAAGGGTTGTTCACCGTCATCGTGGACCTCGGGGATGCGTTCGAGGAGGCGGCTGACGCCGCCACCGAGCTCGCCGAGGGAACGGAAGAGTTTGCCGATGGCTTGTCGGAACTCGCTGCGGAAATGCCCGATCTTGACGACGGNGCGAGCGATCTCGCCAGTGGGTACGCAACGTTCGACGACGGACTCGGGGATTATGCCGATGGAGTGACCTCTCTCTCCGACGGCCTTGATGCTCTTTCCTCGGGAACCAGTGGGCTGGGTGCCCTCTCCAGCGGCATCAGCGATTACACCGCCGGTGTCTCGGCGCTGTCTGCCACTCTGAGCTCCCTTAACGCGTACATCTCAGGTCTGGACGCCTCGGTGGGCAAATCTACTCTTCAAGCAGTGGAGCAAAATCTTGCGTTGACCGCCGCGGGCGGCGCCACCCTCTCGACAAAGACCAGTGAGGCACTCTCTGGGCTCACGACCGGAATCATTGGCGTAGACAAGGGCGCGGATGCGCTCGATACCTCAGGCCAAAAACTGGCCGATGCCTCCGACGAATTCCGCGACGCAACCGCTGATTTCGCCGAGGGGATATCTGAGCTCGCAGACGGGGTGGCCGAATTGGATTCTGCCGCCACCAAGATCGCGGAGGGCACCGCAGAATTCGCTGATGGCCTCTCGGAAGGTGCCGAGGAGCTTTCGGATAACGACGTTTCCGTGCCCAGCGAGAGCGCACTGGAGGCTCTAGTGTCTCCGGTGGTGTTCGACGCCCAGGACCGAGGTGACGCTGTGGGGGTGCAGCCCACCCTCGCCAGCGTGATTATTCCGTTGGGTCTGTGGCTCGTCATGCTCGTCACTATGGTCATGGCACCCCCCATCACCGCACTGTCTCTGACCGGAAACCGTGGCCCCCGCGCACTCGTGTGGCGTTCACTCAACACCACTGCTGGGGCTGGGGCTTCTTCAGGGCCTCATCGCACTGGCTCTCCTGCATACGCTGGGTGGCGCCGAGTGGGGCACCGTGGGAGCGACCTCGGTGGTTGTCGGCGTGGGAATGATCGCCTACCTCTCCCTCCACTTCCTGCTCTGGGTGTGGCGGCCCACGTGGGTGCCCGCGGTCTCCATCACTGCAGCTGTGGTTCAGATCGCCAGCGTCGGTTCACTCGTGCCCACCGAAGTCTTCCCCGCCCCCTATCGGGTTCTCGAGGGCTTGACACCGCTGGCGTGGTTCACTGATGCGCTGCTGGCAGCTGTAGCCGGGGGAGACACCGCCCGCGTTGCCGCCGGAGCACTCTCTTTGGTGGCGCTCTCGGGAATTGCCCTGGTGGCCTCGATCCTCGCGATGAAAAAACGCCAGACCGCAGCACTCAACGAGCAGTTGGGCCTGAACGAACGGGTAACCACCCGGTAGCAAGCGATGCCTCAGCAGAGCCGCGTGCTTAGCTGAGGATGTCCTTACTGGCCAGGCGCCCGTAGGCGAGAGACCCGAAGACGGCCACGTAGCCGAGCTGAAGCAGGGCGTTGCTTGCCATGCTGGAAAGTTCAATGGGTTGGCGCAAAATATCGGCAAAATCCAACCAGTAATGGGTGAAAAGCCAGGTGTGGATCACTTCGAACTGGGGCAAGTTATCGAGGATTTGACTTACACCGCTGGTGACGAGCACCCCGGTCATCGCTCCCACAGGGATGGTTGTCAGCGTAGAGATGAAGAGCCCCACGGCCAGCATGCCCGTCATCGAGATCGTCGTGTAGCTGGCGACCAACACCATTCGCCACACCGCCTCCCCCACGCCAATGACATCACCGCTCAGCAGAGTCACGGGCCCTACCGGGAACAAGAGGGCCCCAATCAGCGCCCCAGAGACCATCAAAAGGAAGGTGCCGGCGAGCGTGAAAGCGATGGTGCCCAGATATTTGACCACCAAAAGCCGCAATCTGCTGACAGGGGCAATCAGCAAGTACCGAAGTGTTCCTTGGCCGGCTTCGCCGGCAATGGTGTCGCCCGACACCACCGAAATAGTGAGTGGTAGAAAGAGCGGCATGGCCAGAAGCATGGCCGTAAAACCGGTGAACAAACCGTTTTGCGTCACCCGATCCAAAAATGGTGGGCCCTCCCCTGGCGCTAGGCGCTCGGAGCTCAGGGCAACAGCGAAAGCCAACACGATGGGAATCAGCGCAATTGCCGCGAGCATCGCCCAGGTTCGACGCCGGGTGAACATGATCTGCAGCTCGGTGAGCATCAGCGAAAGGCTGACGGATTTAGCGAACAACATCGAACCCCTCCCCGGTGAGCTCCACAAAGTAATCCTCCAGTGAGGGGCGCTCCAGGCGAACTTCCCTGACCCCGATTTTCTTNTTTACCAACGCCGCTGTGAGTGCGGCGGTGTCAAAGTCATCGGGGACCTCGGCGCGCAGATAACCCTCGGAGAGCTCCACCACTCCCCCGCTATGGGCCTCCACGACAGCCTGGGCCTGTGCAGNGTTGTCGACGGCGAGCACAACCCTGGTGGAACCTTGCGCCCGGAGCTCCTCAAGAGAGCCTTGCGCCAGCAACTCGCCAGCGTTCATCACCGCGGCGTGGGAACACACCTGCTCAATTTCGACCAAAAGGTGGCTGGAGAGAAAAATTGTTATGCCTTCAGTGGCGAGTTGCCGAATGAGGTTTCTCACTTCCCTCGTGCCCTGGGGATCGAGCCCATTGGTGGGCTCGTCAAGGATGAGTAAGTCCCGCGGCTTCAACAGCGCGTTGGCGAGCCCTAATCGCTGCTTCATGCCCAGCGAATACTGCCCCGCTTTCTTGTCAGCAGCGTTAGTCAAACCCACCCTGTCTAACGCCGCCGCCACGCGTGCTTTACG
>JGI26085J52751_1000297_pt1 | contig 10246 bp, 10 predicted proteins | sample SaaInl25SG_5_DNA_FD_52751 | JGI IMG/M metagenome (IMG submission 52751) | reverse complement strand
TGTACTGGTATACATTTGCACGGGTTGGATAAATATTTACACCTGTTAATACGTGCTCTTCACGCTTTAACAATGTGCCATTCACCACTGCCACAGCGTCTAGGTCAAAACCGCTACTGGCAAAAGGTGTAGGCCAAGGGTCGTTTATAATCCTACCCTTGCTATCTCGGGAGCCGAAGCTATCGTTTACGCTCCCCACCACATCTATCAGTCGCACGTAGTTTACTTCGTTCATACCCACTTCTTCCAAATCGAACAACGTACCATAAGGTGCTTGATGCTTTCCCGCCAAATTATATATTTTAGTTGGGTCGGTATATCCGAAATTATCCGTTTGAAAACCCGTATCTATCACACTCTCATTCGGAAAACGCACAAAGTCAGTTCCATTTTCACTTACCTCTACGAAGGCTAACTCTAGGTAATATGAGAGTCCAACGTTAAATCCATTTTCGAAAACCGCAAAATCATACCCGTCGCCATTTTGTATAGGCCGTGCAAAGCTTAAAGTAATAGTACCTCCATCGCCTAGGCTTACTAAGTCGCCATCAAAAGCTCCCAAGGCACTTGCTACTGTGCCTAGGGTAGGATAACCAAGCGATGAGTCACTATTTTGCAAAGGGCCTACTTGCAAATCAGCTGACGTCGCCCATGCTGTAATACTTGCGTGATCTTTATCTATCGACATGCTGCCCGATTGGCCTCCCGGCCCATCAAACTGAGCTTGAGCAGCAAGTGAAATTACAGTAACTATTAGCGTAACTAATCTCATTGTTTTATAAATCGTTTGGTAGCTGTGCCTTTTGCGGTGGTTACGGTAGCGAAGTAAATACCTGACGTTAGAAATGTTGTACTTACCTCCACTTTTTTTGATAACACCCTATTATCAATATGCGTTAATACTCTACCATCCAAGCCCTGTATTTTCACTTCTTGTATCATCTCATCTGCCTGCAGATTTAGTTTATTTATAGCAGGATTTGGAAAAGCTTTTAACCGTATTATAGCATTCTGAGTCGCAATAGATGCCGGGCGTAGCTGAATAAGGCTCAGACTAAAATAAGCTGGCGTATTCATCCCAAAACTTCCATTATCAGATGACTGCAATTCAAATCCAATCTTATGGCACGGTGATATTTTTGCTTCTTTCCATTCCTTCAGGATGTAGTCTTTCGAGTTATCTTCAAATCTAAAATCTGCAAGGTATACCGTATCGGTATCCAGGATATCTCCTTGCACAGAAATACTATGTATCAGTAACCTAAAATAATCAGGGTCGTTACCGCCTGCTCCTCCAAATTTCTTACTAAAGCCACTCCCCTGCTCCATATCTCTGTAAGCATACGTCGTGTTTGTAAGGTACAATGCAATAGGTGCAGGTGGTACAAACAAGCCAAATAGTGAAGGGTCATTACCGTCTAAATATGGCCCACGTATTTCATTGGTCACTCCCCCACTAATAAAACACTGCTGATGTACTACATCGTTAGAATTTGGCAAAGTACTTAACGGCATCATCATACTTGAGTACTGATTTCCGTAAGCAGGTGTCACAGTATCATACATCGTGCTCATACTCCATCCACTCCAACTATTCCACGTAGAATTAAAATTATTTGGGAAAAACATTTGGTCTAAGACGAATCCCCCAGAATTATCATTTCCATTATAAAATGTATCTGCTGCCAGTGTGAATCTATCACCAAATACTTTTCCATCGCTTATTGCATTAAAATCATCCATACAAAAGTATTTTGGCGTATTCAAGCCAAACTCACCAACATCGCTCCCTTCATATCGGAACGAAATACTATCTACTTCTATATCTGTCGTAACATCCTCATTAAAATCTACAAACGTCCAATCCTTCACTATATAATCTTGGCTATTATCCGCAAAACGAAAGTCTGCTAAGTAAAAAATCGTGCTATCCACAAAAGTATCATCCAAGTACGAGCTAATGATAACTCGCAGATAGTCTTCATCATTACCATCATCTCCACCAAACTTTTTACTAAATCCACTTCCTTGTTCCATATCACGAGCCGTATAGGTTGCATTGGTAAAATACGCCCCAGAAATGAACGTCGGCTCATCTAGTTTGATATATGCTCCATTTCCGGTGCTGACCATATAATTTGGAGTTCCACTAACACCACTACCAGTGATAGCACTATACTGATTGATAAACCCAGCAGTAACCGTATCGGTCATATTGCTAAGTGCCCATCCACTCCAACTTCCCCAAGCATCATTGTAAGCATTGTTCCACGTTCTTCCGTAATGGGTAAACCCAGCACTACCGTCTACTCCATTATTAAAGGTATCCGCTTTAGCCAACGGTAGGTTATCAAAGGTAGAATACACACGTGGGTGGGTAATCTGAGCGAAGGTGGCTTGCACCAAAAATGCTGTGAAAATTAGGAGTAGATTTCTTTTCATGAATGTTATGATTTGATGGTATAATTAATGTTGATTTTAAAATTTCTGCCCAGCAACGGTGTGCGTGGTTGCGTAAAGTAGGGTGTATTTAGCACATTGCTGGCTACCGCTCCTATTCTGATTTGTGGCCATTCGTAGTAGCCTCCTAGTTCATAAAGTTGGTAAGGATCTAATGAGCTTATATTATCGGAAGAGTAATAATTACTGCTCACCATGTGTGCATTGGCATATAGACCCAAATTGCTGTGAACTACTGTAAATGTTAGGTTACCCGTAAGCTGCGGGGTGAATATGAGCTGCTTTCCATTTCGTGTATCATTCTCATCTTCATACTGATAAGTGGCACGTACATAATTTATATTTGCCTGAGTAAGTAGTCGTATCCCCTTAAATTTCTTCTCGTGATTCGCCGTAAGTACGGCACCATAAACCATTACACTGTGAATATTTACGGGTGAGATTTCAGTAGCTCCTGTCCATTGTATCCAGTTTTCAAAAGTACCAATATGCGGATTTATCGTTACCTGCATATTTTTTCCGTAGCGGCTTAACTTTGCTTCTGCTTTGTAGCCTTGTTCTGGTAGTAAGGAGTCGTTGCCCATTTCCTTCCCAGGGTTATACCAGTAAAGCTCATTGAGCACAGGTAGTCGATATACACGCTGTACACTTGCAGTCCATTGGTATATTTTAGCAAACCCACCATTTGCCGTTAACCCACCGCTCGTTGCTAACTTTCCTTCATAGGCTATGGTGTTTTGGTGCAGCTCTAGTTTCACTTTTTTGAATCGCTTAGCTATATCAAAAAACACTCGTGGTCTATTCCAAGTTGCATTTGCTACTAACGCTTCTGACTCATAGTTGGCCATATCCAGTGCTGCTCCAAGTCTGGCAGACCACGTTCTTTTAAAATACTTGCTTACTGATGCAGTAGTATTCACATTGAGTACTCGGCTATCGGTGGTCTCTCCGCTTTTCCAATTATCAAAAACAATCTGTTCTGCCCATAGCTGATTTGCTATTTCCCACACCCAGTAATTCCGAGATCTATGACGAAACTTATTCACCATCATAGCATTAGCATCCTGCTGTCTACTTTTATTTATCTGATAAAAAGGAGGAGGAATACCACGCTCAGCCCCTTGCAGATATAACGTATTGGTCCATTGACTTCTGGCCCATTTGTACCCTACGGTTTGTAGTATGCTCGCTCTTTTAAAATCGGTATTAGGCTGTACATCTGGCATATTATAGTGGTCAAGATCCACCACATTTTCAGACTGTGTAGCGATACCGCTTATTCCGTAGTACCATTTTTTCTTGCCAGTTACATATTTCACAGTGGCAGAATATTCCTCTTGTGTACTGCCACTAANNCCTAGATGAAGCCCGCGAGGACTATTAAGAGAAGAGAGGCTGATGGCATCACCCATATTTTGAACTCCGGTGCTATTTGCATCAGCTTGGCACAGACTAAGTCCACCAAAATGAGCTGCATCTATAATGCTCAAGTCCATCGTACCATTCATACTACTCTGCATATTAGCCCCATTGATAAGGATAGGCGTTTGTTGTGTACCAAGACCTTTATAACTTGGAGTGCTGAGCACACCTGCACCTCTGCTGCGTATGAAAATACCGCTTTGTTTCTGCAATAGCTCAGCAAAGTTTTGACTGGGGTTGGCTTTGAGCAGTGTTTGAGATATCAGATTTCTATCTACACTCTGCTTCATCACAGCTATGGTAGCAGAGTCTAATATCCGAGGCATAACTGTATCCTTACGTGCTAAACGTTCCGTCTTGACCTGTCCCATTGCGGCGAGGCTAAGTATAGATAGTATGACAGCTAGTGCTGATTTCACTGGTTGGTTTTTTATCCCGTTATCAAACACAATAACCCAAGAGGCAAAAATTTTATAAAAGTCTGGCGTACGAGTACACTTAAGGCTCTTACAGCTTTTCTTCCCGAAAGCATATTGAGTACTAATAGCATAAGTAGGTCTTCTGACTTAGTTCCTAATGTTGCGACCTTCCCATCCCGTAATGTCGGGACAGTGGTATTGAGATAAGCAACATTATAGTAGAACAATACAGCTGCGGGTACAGTGCAAGATTTTCACTTGGCTTCCCTTAACTTTTGCTAATGCAATGTTAAGGCAAAAAAATTGTGCAGAACTATCGTGTGGAAATGTTGGCTATTTTATAGTTATTTGNTGTACTATTTTAATTTAGTCTAAATAAACATAAAAATGATAAGAGAACGAATCAAAAACGAAACCGCACAAAACCATAAAGACGTAGAAGCTGTAGGCTTCAGCGGGCAGATAATGAGCGGTAGACTCACACTAGACGAGTATAAAAAACTTATTTTAACCAATCTTATGCTAAACAAGGGATTTGAGGCACAGTGGTCAGAACTAGACTTCGAAATTCCAAAAGATATAATGCTAGAGCAACGCAGAAAAACTGCTACATTAGAAAAAGATGCAAAGGCACTTGGAGTTTCAATACCGGATACAGATAATCTACTATTTCCCGCTGATACATATGAGGCATTTATCGGTTCACTCTACGTTTTTGAAGGGAGTACACTCGGAGGTGCTATCATTTATAAACAACTGAAACAAAATGCTAATCTTAGCACGTTGGATGATTTTCATTTTTACTCCTGCTATGGAGAGAGGCTAGGTATGATGTGGAAGATTTTTCTAGATCACCTAAATGAAATAGAAGATACTTTGAAGGTAGACAAAGCCATTGAAGCAGCCAAGACAACTTTTGATATAACCAAAAATACTTTTGTACGGATGAACCAAGAGACGTTTTAAATTTCTAATCAAAATTACGCTCAACTGCAATATATTTGCCCTCCATGGCAACAACACAAGACTTATCAAGAGGAATGTTTCTACGCTACAACGGCCAGTTATGCCAAGTAGTAGACTACCAACATACAATGCCGGGTAAAGGTGGAGCTTTTTATCAGGTAAAAATGAAGAATGCCATCACTGGCAAATCGATGGAAAATCGATTTAGAAGTGGTGAAACGATAGACGATGTACGTGTAGATCTCATAGAAATGCAGTACCTATACAAAGATGGCGACAACCTAATGCTGATGAATACCGAAACGTATGAGCAGGTGGCAATTCCCGAAACTATGATGGGAGAGCAAATGAAATTCATCAAAGAGGAGATGATTTTGGGTGTTTATTTTGATGATGGAAATCCTATCATGGCTGACGCTCCTAAGCATGTAGTGCTCGAAGTAACCTACAGTGAGCCAGGCATAAAAGGTGATACCGCAAATAATCCACTAAAACCTGCTACTTTAGAAACTGGTGCTGTTATAAACGTTCCCCTATTTGTAGAAAGCGGTACCAAGATAAAAGTAGATACACGCACAAGCGAATACATAGAACGTGTGAGATAAGACCATCATTCTAGCGTAAAGATACAAAAGGGAGTGAGTTCGTAGAATTCACTCCCTTTTTTTTTACGCTAATATTCATCAAAAAAAGAGTTTCATTTGTGGCTGAGCATTTTACAATATGAAAGTACTGAACGCATCATCCAATTTTCTTGGCATAACGGAGCATGCATATTATAAATACAAATCATGCCAATGTGTTGTCCAACAGCTACCCTATGAGCATACATCAAGCTATAAGCAGGGTTCACATAAAGGTCCAAAAGCTATATTATACAACTCCCAGTTCGTAGAGTATTACGACATAGAATTGGACTCCGAATCGTATAAAAATTGCGGTATCACCACGGTAAGACCAGTAGATTTTGAAGGTGTAATAAATGAAGATGCTATGCAACTCATTTACAAGGAGACTAAGAAATATTTAAATGACGATAAGTTTCTAGTAAGCCTTGGTGCCGAGCACACCATTAGCTACGGTGTATTCAAGGCATTTCAAGAAAAATGGGAAGACATAGGCATACTACAACTGGATGCACATAGTGACTTACGCCAAGAGTACGAGGGGAATAAATGGTCACACGCGAGTGTAATGGCCCGTATACTTGAGTTGGCACCGCCTATCTTTCAGGTAGGAATACGAGCACAGTGCATAGAAGAATCCCAACTTATCCAATCATCTGATAATATCCATTGCTACTACGCTCACCAAATATGGGAAAATGACGAGTGGATGGATGAGTTGGTAACCAAGCTGCCTAAGAACCTTTACATCACCATAGATACGGATGGTTTTGACCCGAGTATATGCCCAAGCGTAGGCACACCAGAACCAGGAGGCCTGCAGTGGCATCCTACGCTCAAACTATTACGCAAAGTATTTGAAAAATGTGATGTAAAAGGATTTGATATTATGGAGCTCAACCCACCTACCCACGATGATACAACAGCTTACACCATGGCACAACTATGCTATAAACTCATTGGTTATAAATTTTGCCTATAGAATTTCTGCATACTTTGGTTATAATACTTTGATGAAAGGATGGCTTACTCCACCCTAAATTATCTTACTTTGTACTAAGCAATGCAGGTATACTTAGATAACGCGGCTACTACTCCCATGGACGTACACGTCATAGAGAAAATGACTGAGGTAATGCACGATTGCTATGGCAATGCAAGTGCTATACACGGTCAAGGCAGAAAAGCAAAAGCTGTAGTAGAGATGGCTCGTAAGCAAATTGCCAAAACTCTAAATTGTGTAGGTAGCGAGATTATATTCACAGGAAGCGGAACCGAAGCCGATAATATGGCTCTGCGTTGTGCCGTAAATGACCTCGGCGTAAATCATATTATTACGAGCAACATAGAACANAAAGCTGTACTCGATACTGCCAAAGAACTGGAAGCAAAAGGTTTAGCTCAAGTAAGCTACGTCAAAATAGATGAGTACGGTAGAGCAGATGTGAAAGACCTAGAGAGACTGGCAGAGGAAAACCCGAAAAGTTTGATAAGTCTAATGCACGCTAACAACGAAATAGGTACACTAAATGATGTAGCGGCAATTAGCAAAATAGCTCGAGCCCATGATTGCTATTTTCATACAGATACTGTGCAAACTATCGGTCATTACCCTATAGACTTAAAAACGTTGGACGTAGACTTCATTGCATGTTCGGCTCACAAGTTTCACGGACCAAAAGGAGTTGGATTCTTATACAAAAACAAATCACTACGCATACGCCCACTCATGACAGGAGGAAGCCAAGAAGGTTCGCTACGAGCAGGAACTGAAAACGTAACCGGTATAGCAGGTCTCGCTAAAGCACTAGAAGTAGCATCACGAAATATCGAAGTAAAAATAGACACCGTACAACGCACCAAGGCTTACCTCAAAGAGCAGTTAGAAAAAAACATAGCCGGTGTCTCTTTCAATGGAGATATAAGTAACGAGGGCGGTTTATACACCGTACTGAATGTTAGTCTCCCTCCGCACGATAATGCAAGCACACTACTTTTTCAGCTCGACATGAATGGAATATGTGCCAGTGGAGGATCTGCTTGTAATAGTGGTGCAGTGGGTTCTAGTCACGTATTAGAAGGCATTGGTCATCCTACAGACCGATCGGCTGTGCGATTTTCGTTTAGTAAATATACCAAGCGTGAAGAGCTCGACTATACCGTTGCGACATTGAAGGAACTTTTCAAAAACCCTTAGCCTTCACCAGCTGCTTATTTTTAACAATCCTAAATGATACTTGGGTTACATGCAGTATGTAATTACCGCTGTACTATTGCTCAAAATATAACATTCATAAAAGATGAAAGCATTTGGAGTATTATTCACTTTCGTATTAGCATTTGCAGGTTGCAATGGTCAATCTGACCAAGTTAAAACGTTATCACAAAAGGATTTAGCAAGTAAAGTACAACAAGAAAATGTCGTCCTAATAGATGTGCGAACTCCAGCCGAAATAGCGAGCGGCTATATTCCGGAGGCCGACTTGTTCATAGACATTAAAGATTCTGACTTTGAGCAAAAGATAAGTGAGCTTGACACCAGTAAAACATATGTAATGTACTGTCGAAGTGGAGCCCGAAGTGGCCGAGCGGCGAATCTGATGGTAGAAAAAGGTTTTGTAAACGTGTACAACCTACAAGGCGGCATATTGGCCTATACCGGACAACTGAAACAGTAAATAGCACATTGGCCTTGACAATAAAACTCATACGCGGCATATTATTAACGCTCATACTCGTTGTCGGTGCGTTATTTATAAAAGAGTGGCTAGGATTTAATGCCATTCTTATCTCACTTGTATTGGGGATCATCGTCGGGAATATCATCACCTTACCTGACTCTTTCAATCCTGGCATAAAATTTTCCAGCGGCAGATTTTTGGAAGTAGCCATTATGCTGATGGCTTTTAGCATAGACTACGGAAGTTTTCTTCGTCTGGGATGGGAAACCATACTCATAGTGGTGGTTACTATGGCGGCGGTCTTACTTATGACCGTATGGCTCGGCAAAAAAATGGATTGCCCAAGTAGTGCAGGATTGCTCGTAGGATTTGGCACTGCGATATGTGGCTCTACGGCCATTGCCGCATTGGCTCCCAGTGTGAGCGAAGACAAAAGTGATATGGGCATTGCCATGGCGGTGGTAAACCTATACGGTCTTATTGGGATGTTATTCTTACCCGTACTTACCTCTGAGTGGCTATCCGATCTTCAAAACAGTGTATTACTAGGTGCAAGTCTCCATTCGGTAGGCAACGTAGCAGGTGCAGGATTTGCGATGAGTGATGCCGTAGGTGAAATGGCCGTTACCGTAAAGTTGGGAAGAGTAGCTCTTCTTACTCCTGCCCTGCTCATATTGACCCAGTTTACCGACAAGAATAAAAAGACATCTACCAAAGAAAAATTTAAACTTCCTTACTACTTAGTCGTGTTCATTTTCATATCTGTAGTTGTTTCTATTTTCCCGCTTCCGAATTCTGTATTAACTATGAGTAAGCAAGGTAGCAGCTTTCTGCTAGCCATGGCTATGGCTGCAATTGGGCTCAAGGTAAGTTTTAAAACTCTCGTAGGTTCAGGTAAAAAAGGATTGGTATTTGGGGCTATATTGTTTGCTTTTCAGCTCATAGTTATTGGGCTGCTTATGCTGGTTTTAATGCGATAATTTTACGATACTTGTACGATGAAATACATCGTATGCCTTTCCGTCTTTTTCTGTTATTGCTCTTCGCCAACGCCTGCTAACCGTGCAGAACTAAGTGAAGAAGTAGCTACGCTCATAGAGCAATGGCACCGCGATGCGGCAAATGCCAACCTAGAAGGATACATTGGCCTAATGGACAGCACCTGCAACTACATAGGTACAGACGCTACCGAAAACTGGAAACGCTATGAATTTGCTTCTTTTTGTAAACCGTACTTTGATAAAAAGAAGACTTGGAACTTCACCACGGCACAACGTGATGTTCGCGTAAACGCAACAGGTAATACCGCTTGGTTTGACGAGATACTAGATACACACATGGGCACGTGCCGAGGCTCGGGAGCACTAGAACTTAAAAATGGCGAATGGAAACTTATGCAATATGTNTTGAGTGTTGCTATTCCTAATGAGAGTATGGAGGCGGTTAAGGAAGCTAAGTTTAAGGGGGATTCCTCGTTTAAGTCTAAGATTAAAGGGTAAGTGAATAGAAACTAGATGAGAGGTCAATAAATACAAACTCAAATGACAAGTTCAGGTTCAAGTTCAAATAAAGTAGTTACTCTTATAACTCTATGTATATTCTTTTTTTCTTGTTCAAATAACTTGAATCAGAAAAATTTAATCGGCAAATGGAAAGAACATATGGGCTGTGG
>JGI26085J52751_1000264_pt1 | contig 10792 bp, 12 predicted proteins | sample SaaInl25SG_5_DNA_FD_52751 | JGI IMG/M metagenome (IMG submission 52751) | reverse complement strand
GTCGAGTGACTCCGGCGACGAGCCCTCAGAGGGCGGCCAAAGCCGCTCGCGTAACGGGGGAAACTCTCGCGGCCGCGGACGCGACCGTCGCCGTGGGCGCGGTGGCTACGGCGAAGACGGGGAACCCGAAGTATCCGATGATGATGTCCTGATTCCGATTGGCGGAATCTTGGATGTGCTTGATAATTACGCCTTTGTCCGGACCCAGGGTTATTTGCCCGGTCCCACAGACGTCTATGTTTCGCTCGGCCAGGTCAAGAAGTACAACCTGCGCAAGGGTGACGCGGTGATTGGTGCTATTCGCCAACCGCGCGAGGGTGAGCACCAGGGTCGCCAGAAGTACAACGCCTTGGTCAGCGTGGACACGGTCAACGGCCAAACCGTCGACGAGGCTGCGGCTCGCTCTGAGTTCCAGAATCTTCAAGCGGTGTACCCCACCGAGCAGCTGCGGATGGAAACCACGTCGGAGGCTCTCGGCACGCGGATGGTGGATCTGTTCGCGCCCGTCGCTAAAGGGCAGCGCGCTGTCGTTGCCGGAGCACCGAAGACCGGTAAGTCAGAACTGATCCACGCGATGGCCCAAGCTGTGGCCCTGAATGCCCCTGATGCACACCTAATGGTCGTGTTGATTGATGAGCAGCCAGAAACCATTTCTGAAGTCCAGCGCGAAGCCAAGGGCGAAGTGATCGCTTCGAGCTTTGACCGGTCCGTTGATGACCACACCACCATCGCCGAGCTCGCGATTGAGCGCGCCAAGCGATTGGTGGAGCTCGGTCACGATGTGGTGGTCCTCGTGGACTCGCTCACGCGTTTGGCTCGCGCCTACCAGCTGAGCATCGGCGGCGGTTCTCGCTCGGGTTCTGCGGATACTGCTTGGGTCTACCCGACGAAGAAGCTTTTTGGCGCAGCTCGCAACGTGGAAGGCGGCGGATCGCTCACGATGGTGGCGACGGTCGTCACAGACACTGGAATCACCATGGATGATGTTGTCGCCAGCGAGGTTTCTGGCGCAGCAACGATGGAGCTTGCGTTGAGTGCGGAAGCGGCAGGGGCCCGAGTGTTCCCGGCCTTCGATATCGCACGCTCAGGAACTCGCAAGGAGGAGCTCATCCTCGGGTCTGACCAAGCTTCTGCTGTTGCCTCGTTGCGGCAGAAACTAGTGGGTTCTCCCGCTGTTGAGGGGTTGCAGAACCTTACCTCCAAGCTGGCGGGCACATCGAGCAATGTTGAGGCGCTTGTCGCTCTACCGAAGAGCCTGTAGGCCCCATGTTTGAGTCTGTTGATGCGTTGATCGCGGAGTACGCCGAGCTCCAAGTGAAGCTCGGCGATCCCGCGGTCCACGCTGATGCAGCTCTGTCCAAAAAACTCAATCGTCGCTTCGCGGTACTTTCAAAAATCATCGCCGCTCACGAGCGGATGGTGGCGCTGGGGGATGACCTCGCAGCGGCGAAGGAGATGGCCAGCGAAGATGAGGCCTTTGCCGAAGAAGTCCCCGGGTTAGAGAACAGCCTCGCCGAGGCTACCGAGTCCCTGCGGTCACTTCTCATACCTCGCGACCCGGACGATGGCCGCGACGTGATTATGGAAATCAAAGGTGGCGAGGGAGGCGAAGAAAGCGCGCTTTTTGCCGCTGATTTGCTGCGCATGTACCTCCACTACGCGGAATCGCGTGGGTGGAAAACCGAGGTCATCGATAAGACCGAAAGCGACATGGGGGGCTTCAAGAACGTCCAAGTGGCGATTAAGTCCTCGGCAACCGATCCGGCGGATGGCGTGTGGGCCAGTATGAAATATGAGGGGGGCGTGCACCGTGTTCAGCGTGTGCCCGTGACGGAATCCCAGGGTCGGATTCACACCTCCACGACGGGTGTGCTGGTCTTTCCCGAAGTGGACGAGCCCGAAGAGCTCGATATCAACCCGAATGATTTGAAAATCGATGTGTTTCGATCCTCAGGTCCCGGTGGTCAGTCGGTGAACACCACAGACTCTGCCGTGCGCATCACGCACTTACCGACGGGAATTGTCGTGTCGATGCAGAATGAGAAAAGCCAGATTCAAAACCGCGAAGCTGCGATGCGCGTGCTGCGCGCGCGCATTCTTGCGCAGCAGCAGGAAGAAATTGCGGCGGCCCAGTCAGATGCCCGAAAGAGCCAGATCCGCGGTATGGATCGCTCCGAGCGCATTAGGACCTATAACTTTCCCGAAAACCGCATCGCCGATCACCGGACAGGGTTCAAGTCTTACAACCTCGACCAGGTCATCAACGGGGCATTGGATGCGGTTATCAAGTCCTGTGTTGAGGCGGACGAGGCAGAGCGCTTGGCAGCACTAAACCCCAGCTAATGGAGCTTCTTACCGCGCTGCGCGATGCCGCCCACCGCTTAGAGAGAGCCGGGGTTCCGACACCGGGAGTGGATGCAGAAATACTTCTCTCCTACCTGCTGGGGGTGACCCGCGGAGCACTGCTGGCTGATGCTCAGACAGGGAAAACTCTGAGTGCCTCGCGGCAAGCTGAATGGGAGAGCATGGTGTCTCGTAGGGAAGCCCGCGAGCCGCTGCAACACATCACCGGCACCGCGCCGTTCATGGACTTTGAGGTCGTGGTGGGGGACGGCGTTTTTGTTCCGCGCCCCGAAACCCAAGCTCTTGTGGAAGCAGCGATTACGCATGCCCAATCCATTGCCGTGGGGGAAAGCGGCCTCCACATCGCGGACCTGTGCTCCGGCTCCGGCGTGGTTGCTCTCTCCCTGGCGCGCGCTGTTCCCCAGGCCCATGTCGTAGCGGTGGAAGCGTCGGAGCAGGCGATTGCCTACCTCACCCGCAACGTGGCCGATTTAGCACCGGATGTCGAGGTTGTGCAGGCGTCCGTGGAACAGCTCGATCGAGCCTCCGCGCGGTTCGACATGATCCTTGCGAACCCACCGTATGTGCCCGTATCCGAGGTGCCAAACGAACCTGAAGTGGCACACTTTGATCCCGCCATCGCTCTTTTTGGTGGTGAAGACGGGCTCGATACTGTCCGAGAAATCGTGGACTACGCTCTTGGTGCTCTCCGACCCGGTGGATACCTAGCGATCGAACATTCCAATCTGCAAGGACAGGCGCTGCGAGAGCTTCTTCGGGGGGCAGGGTTTTTCGGTGTTGAGACAGAAAAAGACTTTGTTGGCCGAGAGCGATTTACGCGGGGATTTCGCCCTTAATTCCTGCCTTCAACAAATTCGGTAATTGCTTGGATGACCGTCTCGCCCGAATCATGGGGGGAAAACCACTGGCTGGTGATGCCAATCTCAGTGGCTCCACGGAGGTTGTCGGGGGTGTCATCGACAAAAAAAGTTTCGGCGGCACTTGCCCCATAGCGCTCCAACACCCGCTGGTAGACCACGGGGTCTGGTTTCCTCGCGAAATAGTGGGCGGTCGCAAACATATGCTCGCCAAAGACCGGGACAAGTTCCGGGGCAACTTCGGGCAAATGTTCACCCACCAACATTCCGTTGTTTGTGAGAAGGGTGACCTGACCATAGTGGCTCGCGAATTCCACAGCGGGCAGCACTCCGGGCCGAAAGTCCATCGCCTCAATGCGCAGCGAAATCCAGTGCTCGCGGGTGATGCTTGAGCCAAAAGCCTCATTGACTCGACGCAGATACTCCTCGCCGGTGTCTGGCTGTCCCGCCTCTGCTTTCCATTCGCCGTCGTCGTGCCACCAGCGCCGGCGAAGCTCATGAAAGTCATGACCGGTGATAGCTGTCAGGGCTTCCATGCGGACTCGCCAGTGATAGTCGTAGAGGACGTTGTCCATATCGAAGATGAAGAGCATGATTGCTCAAGCCTAGGCCCGTGCTGGGTTGGCGAACCCGCGGTAGAATCGGGCCATGGGAGCCTTGCGCGTCGACACAACGTCGCACGATGAGCGCGAGGCGGGAATCGCGGCTGCCAAGCGTGCCCTCGCCGCCGGTGACTGCATCGTCCTGCCGACGGACACGGTGTACGGCATTGCTTGTGACCCTTTTCAACCAGCGGCCGTCCAGGGTTTGCTGGATTTAAAAGGCCGCTCACGCGCAATGCCACCGCCAGTTTTGGTTCCCTCCATCGAGAGCGCCGAAGCACTGGTCGCTCATTTTCCCCACGACCTTGGTCCAGCGCTTCAGCGGTTTTGGCCCGGGGGCGTAACGTTCGTGCTTCAGGCAGCCCCGGAGGTGTCCTGGGATTTGGGGGAGACCGAGGGGACTGTTGCGCTGCGCATGCCAGCCCACGATGTGGCCCTCGACATTCTTCGCGCTACGGGCCCCCTCGCGGTCTCGAGCGCAAATCTGACCGGTGAGCTTGCCGCCATGAACGCACAAGAAGCCATCACTCAATTTGGTGATGGGGTCTCGGTGTACTTTGACGCAGGCCGGGTAGGGGCGTCTTACTCGGACGCTCCGGGCAACGCTGGCTCGACCATCATCGATGCGAGCATCGTCGCAGAGGGTGGGGCGTATCGAGTTATCCGGCGAGGAGTTGTTCCTGTGTCTTCCATCCGGGAAGTCTTGCCGGGGGAGTGGTCAGAGTAATGGGGTACGTGCTGGTTGCCGGTATTGCCGCGGCCACCGCCCTGGCGGTTGCCTACGTCCTGCTTCGTTTGGCAGAGCGCTACCAGTGGCACCCGGAAATAAGGCCCCGCGATGTTCACCAAACCCCCACCCCACGGCTCGGGGGCATTGCCGTGTTTGCGGGCATGACCGCGGGGGTGATTGTCGCTAGCCAGCTGGGCTACTTCGATGAGGTGTTTGCGAACCCTCGTGCCATCATCGCGGTGTTTGTTGCTGCCGGGATCGTCCTGGCGCTTGGGGTGATCGACGACGTTATTGATTTGGATTGGCTCACCAAGCTGTCCGGGCAGTTTTTGGCCGCTGGAGTCGTTGCCTGGCAGGGCGTGCAAATAGTCTCGCTACCGATTGGTGGTCTGACCTTGTTTTCTCCGACTCTTTCGCTGATTCTCACGGTGCTGGCGATTGTCGTGGTCATGAACGCCGTCAACTTCATTGACGGGCTGGATGGCCTTGTGGTCGGTGTTGCTCTCATCTCCAACGGAGTGTTTTTTCTCTACTCCTTTGTTCTTTCCCTGGGAGACCAGGGCGCCCCCTACTTTGGGCTGGCCACCATTTTGACCGTATTGCTGGCGGGAGCACTCGTTGGTTTCCTGCCCTGGAATTGGAACCCCGCGAAGCTCTTCCTCGGAGATTCGGGCGCTCTGCTGGTAGGCCTCATGATGTCGGTCAGCGCGGTGTCCGTGACCGGACAAATTGATCCAGGCGCAGTGAACCCGACCCAACTACTTCCTGCTTTCTTGCCGGTCATCCTCCCGCTGGCGGTATTGATTGTCCCGCTTCTTGATTTTTCCCTGGCGGTCGTGCGTCGGTTGCGACGGGGAATGTCGCCCTTCGATGCTGATCGGGCCCACCTCCACCACCGTCTGTTAGATATGGGTCACACACACCGCCAAGCGGTCCTCATCCTGTACTCGTGGACGGCCGTGCTGGCCATAGGAACGCTGATGTTCCTCTTTGTCGCGTGGTACTGGGCGCTGGCGATTATCGTTCTCGGGTTGGCGGGATCCACCGTTGTTACTCTGTCCCCAGATAACCGGTCATCACATGACCCGCTCAAGATTGACCAGGAGGCCTCGTGAACGTCAACGCAGTCGTGAAGAAAGCGTTCTTCACGGGATTGGTTATGACATCGCTGGTGGCCTTTGTGGCGGCTATCTGGGGAGCGCTGGTGGCCGATATTGAAGGCGTCTGGGCAGCACTTGTCGGTGCAGGCATAGCTTTCGGACTTCTTGGCCTCACCCCGCTGAGCATTCTGTGGGGTTTCAAACTGGGCAAAGGGGACATTTTGTCTCCTGGATTTTTTGCCTCCGTGTTAGGAACCTGGTTGGTCAAGTTCGTGGTGTTTCTCGCCGCGGTCTTTTGGCTCGGTGATCAAACCTGGTTGGAGCGCACCACCTTGTTCCTGACGATTGTCGCCGCGCTTCTGGTGGGCCTCTGTCGTAGACCTCGTGGTGGTGGCACGGTCTCGAATGCCCTACGTCTCTGATGTGGACCTGCCCGGGGAGAGCCGCAACAAGTAGCTCTCGGGGGAGGCCTGGCCCAGCTGGTTAGAATCGTGGCGTGACCTTTGGCCTCTCTATGGAAAAGCTCTTCCTGATTGGCATCATCGCGCTCTTTTTGATCGGCCCCGATCGGCTCCCGGCCTATTCAGCACAGTTAGCTCGCCTGATTCGCCGGCTTCGAGAGATGGCATCGGGCGCTAAAGGCCGGATGCGAGACGAGCTGGGGCCCGACTACGACGATGTGGATTGGAAGAAACTTGATCCGCGACAATATGACCCCCGTCGCATCATCAGAGAAGCCCTGACCGAAAGCGCCGTAGAGCCCGAGGCAGCGGCTGCTCCGCAGGACGTGGCCGTCCCCGGGCACGTTGCCGAGTCTGCGAGTCAACAACGCAGCCGCCGAAGCCCCGGTTCCCCTGCTCCGTTTGATCCTGATGTCACCTGACCAACGGCGCTGGGTCTCTCCGCGATGAGCGCTGTGGTCTATCCGATGCGGACCCCAACCGAGGTGGTCACCGGCCTGAGGCACGCGCGATCGGCAGTGGCTCGCGGGCAACTGGTGTGTGTGCCCACCGATACCGGTTATGCGTTGGTGGCCGATGCGTTTAACCCGCAGGCTGTTGAGCGCCTACGACAGGCACGGCAGATGCCAGAGCGCGCGCCGGTCGGGGTGTTGGTTTCTGGCCCCGAGGCGCTTCACGCTCTGGCAGCTGACGTCGCGCCAGAAGTCCAGGCACTCTCGCACGCGCACTGGCCCGGACCCTTGACCCTGGTCGTCCCCTCCGGTGATTCACTGTCGTGGGATCTCGGTGATACCGAAGGAACCGTGGCTGTGCGGATGCCCGGACATCCGGTAGCACTGGAGTTGGTGACCGAGACCGGACCGCTCGCCCAATCAGCTGCCCGCGTGGGCAGGCAAAAGGCCCTGGTAGCTCCTGCTGCTCTCGCTCGCCGTTTTGCCGATGAGGTTGCCCTTGTTCTGGGTCCCGGCGAGCAAAAGCCCGGTGGTGTGGAATTCCACAGTTGTCGATGCCACGGCGCTCGAGCACCCAGCTGGAAAACTGGCCATCGTGCGGGAAGGCGCCGTGAATGCCGCAGCATTGTTTGCCACGCTCGAGCGCACCAAATTCACCTCAAGTAGCGGGTGAGAGCTGGATTAGTTGCATCCAGGATGGGTTTGGTACTGTTCTTGAACGACGTCATTCGCCGCACAATTGCGTGCCCCGAAACTGGAGATCGAGCTGCTAGCTGAAGCCACCGAGATACTGATCCAGTTTCCGGCCAGTGACGCGGGTGGATTCTCTCCCCCCACGATTGAAGAGTTCTTCCCTCCCGCTGTCCTCTTTGAAGGCACCATCTTTGAGATGAACCGAATCGTCTTGATTCGACTTCTCGCGGTGGCAGCCCTGTTCCTCGTTTTCTGGTTGGGAACGCGGAAAATGCAGGTTGTGCCCGGGCGCTTCCAGGGTGTTGTGGAGATGGCCCTCAACCTGGTTCGCGTCAACATCGCTGAGGACCTCCTCGGCGAGAAAGATGGCAAGCGGTTCCTCCCCCTGCTGACCTCCATCTTCTTCCTGGTGTTGTTCATGAACCTCACCGGAGTGATCCCCGGTCTGAATATTGCCGGCACCAGTGTGATTGGTATGCCACTCGTGTTGGCGGTGACCTCCTACCTTGCCTTTATTTACGCGGGTTTCCGGAAGCACCCGGGTGCCTTCTTGAAGAATTCACTGCTGCCTCCGGGAGTCCCGTGGCCGCTCTACATCATCGTCACGCCGATCGAATTTGTGTCGACATTCGTGTTGCGTCCGGTGACCCTCACCTTGCGTCTGCTCATGAACATGGTGGTGGGCCACTTCCTCCTTGTGCTCTTTTTCTCCTCGACCCACTTCTTTGTTTTGTACTCCGATTCGGCGATGGCATTCTTTGGTATNGGAACCATCGCGTTCTCGATTGCCTTCACCTTCTTCGAGTTGTTGGTGTCGGTANTGCAGGCCTACGTCTTTACTCTCTTGACCGCCGTTTATCTCCAGCTCGCGCTGGCGGAAGAACACTAGACCTCAACCCGGTGAACACCGGGTTGACAAATGGAAGGAAACACCTGTGGACGCAACATCGGTTATCGCCGAACTATCCGGAAACATCGCGACGGTCGGTTACGGCCTCGCAGCAATTGGTCCCGCCATTGGCGTGGGAATTGTTGTGGGCAAGACCATTGAGTCTGTCGCTCGTCAACCAGAACTTCAGGGCCGTCTGACTGTTCTGATGTATATCGGTATCGCCTTTACAGAAGCACTGGCGTTCATCGGTATCGCCACATACTTCATCTTCACTGGTTAGGCCACACCATGATCCAAGAAGCACTCCTTCTCGCAGCGGAAGGGGAAGCACCTAACCCGTTGCTCCCCGCGATCTATGACATTGTCTGGTCGATCATTCCGTTCGCTTTGGTGTTGCTGCTTTTCTGGCGTGTGGTTCTGCCCAGGCTCCAGAAGACTCTGGATGAACGCTCTGACGCCATCGAGGGGGGCATCGCTGAGGCGGAGTCCGCGCAAAACGAGGCAAAAGAAGCCCTGGAGAAGTACACCAAGTTGCTGACCGATGCTCGATCGGAAGCCGCCGACATCAGGGAAAACGCCCGCACGGAGGGCGCCCAAATCTTGGCGGAAATCAAAGAGAACGCTCAGGGAGAAGCCAACCGCATCGCTGCGACGGCCAAAGCCCAGATCGAGGCCGAGCGCCAGCAGGCTGTGCTCTCACTGCGTAAAGAGGTCGGCGCGCTCGCGCTNGACCTCGCTTCCGCAGTCGTNCAGGAGCGGCTNACCGAGGATGCGCAGGCGGCATCGGTCGTGGACAAGCTGTTGTCGGATCTGGAAAAAGAGCCGGCCGCCAAAGCCAAGGCTGCGCCNNNAGCGAAGGCGCCCGCCAAGAAGGCTCCAGCAAAGAAGGCTAAGAAGTAGATATGGGCGCTCAAACAAACCAATCACTGGTAGCAACGAAAGACTTCGTTTCGGGGACCGGCGGAAACGCCATGGNCCTGGCTGAAGGCCTTTTTGCTGCTGCCGTNGGTTTGTCGAGCTCCCCACCTCTGCGTGCTCAGCTGAGTGATTCCTCGATCGATATCGCGCTGCGACGTCGCGTGGCCGATCGCGCCTTCTCGTCGTTGTCCACCGACGTGAAGGGTGTGATTGCCGGCACGGTCGCGTTGCGCTGGTCGCGCTCTGAAGACCTTCAGATGGCCCTCGAGGACATGGGCATTCGCTCGGCAGCCTCGTCAGCGGCTGAATCCAGCGACGTAATCGGGGAGCTCCTGGCTGTGTCCAGCTTGATCCACGGTAACTCCGACATCGAGCTGGGATTGGGGTCAAAGCGCGCTGCGCCTGCGGCCCGCGCGCAGCTGGTCAAGAGTTTGGTGGCAGGTCGCGTCTGCGCGCAGACTCTGGCAATCGTCGCCCACCTTGTTACTGACCCGCGCGGTCGTCGAATTGGAGCGATGTTGGATCACGCTGCCGAAACTGTGGCCGACCAATCGGGGAAGGGTCTTGCCGTTGTGGATGTGGCCCGGCCACTCAATGCTGCGCAGAAGTCCAGCATTGAAGCCCTGCTTGTCCGTCGGTTTGGCCGTCCGCACTACATCGCTGAGCGGGTCAACCCCGATGTTGTGGGAGGCGCCAGGATCCGCGTCGGAGACACGATTATCGATGGCAGCATCGCCCACCGTTTACAAGATTTGAGAGGGAAGTTGGCCGGCTAGAGCCGATCGACTGACCGAACCGAACACCCAACAAAAGGAAGAACCATGGCAGAAATTACTATCAACCCGGAGGAAATCCGCGACGCTCTCACCGAGTTCGCGAGTTCGTATGACCCGGGTTCCGCCACAACCACCGAGGTGGGCCACGTGGTGGATGCAGCGGACGGTATTGCCCACGTCGAGGGGCTGCCGGGGTGTATGGCCAACGAGTTGGTGAAGTTTGCCGATGGCACATTGGGCCTGGCCCAGAACTTGGACGAAAACGAAATCGGTGTGGTTGTCCTCGGTGAGTTCAGCGGCATTGCAGCAGGCCAAGAGGTGACCCGGACCGGCGAGGTGCTCTCTGTCCCCGTGGGTGAGGGATTCCTCGGTCGTGTGGTGGACCCTCTCGGGAACCCGATTGATGGTTTGGGTGCCATCAAGACCAAGGAGCGTCGTGCGCTGGAGCTCCAAGCTCCAGGAGTTATGGCACGCCGCAGTGTTCATGAGCCGCTGCAGACGGGCATTAAGGCCATCGACGCGATGATCCCGGTGGGTCGCGGACAGCGTCAGCTGATTATTGGTGACCGCCAGACGGGTAAAACCGCGATTGCGATCGACACCATCATCAACCAGAAAGCCAACTGGGAAACCGGCGACCCTAACCAGCAGGTTCGTTGCATCTACGTGGCTATCGGTCAAAAAGGCTCCACAATTGCCGGAGTGAAGGGTGCTCTTGAAGCAGCCGGGGCGATGGACTACACGACCATCGTCGCCGCGCCCGCATCCGACCCGGCAGGGTTCAAGTACCTGGCGCCGTACACCGGTTCTGCAATCGGGCAGCACTGGATGTATGACTCCAAACACGTGCTGATCATTTTTGATGACCTCTCCAAGCAGGCAGAGGCCTACCGTGCGGTTTCTCTGCTGCTGCGTCGCCCACCGGGCCGTGAAGCGTACCCCGGTGA
>JGI26085J52751_1000262_pt1 | contig 10887 bp, 7 predicted proteins | sample SaaInl25SG_5_DNA_FD_52751 | JGI IMG/M metagenome (IMG submission 52751) | reverse complement strand
GGTTTGAAGTTTACGATCCAATTCGACCCGCGAGTGCTCTCTGCGGGCCAAACGGTTGATCAGGCTATCGAACGGTTTATTTGCCACCGTGCTGGCGCATCGCCTCAAGGCGCGCAAATAAACTGGATGTATCCCAACGGTTTCCGCCCATCGCTTGGACTTCACCATACAACTGGTCAACAGCCGCGGTAATGGGTAACGCTGAACCATTCTTCCGCGCTTCAGCCAGACAAATCGATAAATCTTTCCGCATCCAATCGACCGCAAAGCCATGCTCAAACTCATCAGCGAGCATCGTCTTGTAGCGATTTTCCATTTGCCAGGATTGCGCAGCACCTTTACTGATCACATCCACGACTTTGTGGGCGTCAAGACCTGCTGCACGGGCAAAGGATAATCCCTCAGATAAGGCCTCAACGAGACCGGCAATACAGATTTGATTGACCATCTTGGTTAACTGACCGGCACCAACGTCTCCCATCAAGGTACAAGCGCGGGCAAAGGCGTCAATCACGGGAGCAGCTCGATCGAAATGCGCTTGGCTACCACCAACCATCACCGTTAGGGCACCATTCTCGGCACCCTGCTGGCCACCAGACACGGGCGCATCCATAAACCCAACATTGAGCGATTTCGCCATCGCACCGAGTTCGCGAGCCACCTCAGCGCTAGCTGTGGTGTGATCCACGAAGAGCGCACCTTCACTCATTCCGGCGAAGGCCCCATCGTCACCCAAGGTGATGCTCCGTAAATCATCGTCATTCCCCACACAGGCGAAGACGATGTCTTGGCCAACAGCGGCCTCTTTTGGGGTTTTAGCGGATTGGCCACCAAACTCCTCAGCCCACTGCTGTGCTTTCTGAAATGTTCTGTTGTAAACCGTGACCTCATGTCCCGCTTTGGCCAAATGACCCGCCATGGGATATCCCATCACGCCTAATCCTAAAAATGACACTTTCATGTGGAGTCCTTTATCGTTGTCTTAATCGTGCAAAAGTCCTTTGGCAGCTAACTTTCCTGCCAAAGGATGTGTCGTCGTCCATTCCATGGGGGCTAACATCGCCTGTATCCAGTCAGGCGTGACCTCTTCGATGGTCGCAAACCGCCACTGAGGATTTTTATCCTTATCGATCAGGAGAGCACGAACACCTTCGCACCACTCACCGTCCGACAACATCTGCATTCCGATATCGTGTTCCTGAATAACCGCATGAATGAGATTTTGATATTTCATGCGTTGTTGCTGATAGCCAGCAACCATGGCGGCGCCTGGGCTTGCTTGTTCAAGACCGATAAATAACTCCGGGACGTCATGGTGCCAGGCTTGCATCGCGTGCCAAACGTTCAGGGGCGTTTGATGACGAATGCTATTGGCTAATCGTTCACCATTTTCTTCCCAAGGACCTTGCCTTGGAGATTCAGTCGTTGCGTCTTGCAGGATCGAACCGAGTTCCGCTAACGCCTGAGATTTTGACGCATAATTCAGCGCTAACACAGCATCAAAGAGTGTCGATTTCTCAGCTCTTGGTAACAACCAATCAGCCAGATTCAACCAACAACCGTCGGCTGCTCCGACCGTTGCACCACTCATAGCCAAGCAGATTCCAAGACCTTTGGGGACATGGTTCAAAAACCAACTGCCACCACAATCTGGAACAAAACCAATGCGCACTTCTGGCATCGCGAGACTTGAATACTCGGTGACGAAGCGAACATCAGCACCTTGGAACACGCCCATTCCGCCACCCATGATGTAACCATCACCCCAAGCAAATACCGGTTTCGAGCAGTACCGTAACCAAACATCCAACAGGTATTCATCAGCCAGATAGTCTGAGGAATTACTCAGGTCTGTTAATCCGCCAGCCTGCCCATGATTGGTCACATCGCGCACATCACCACCGGCGCAAAACGCTTTTTCAGCCGAGGATTCGATCCACAATCCGCGAATCGATGCATCCGACTCAACGGTCTCAACGATCGTTAACAGTTCGCGAATCATGGTGTGATCCAGGGCATTCAGTGCCTTTGGGCGGTCCATGACCGCGACACCCAGAAGGCCATCGGATTGTTTCAGCGGAATGGTGTGAAAATGAACGGTAGGCTCTAACATCAAATCTCCATTGAACATAAAGATATCTTTATATTATTATATCCGTCATGTGGACATCCTATGACGACTATATCGACGCATTAAAGGCGATGGCTGAACCGACTCGGTTCCGACTCACGCGCCTGTGCGCACAAGGCGAGTTGACTGTATCAGAACTGATGCGGATTGTCGGCCAATCACAGCCGCGCGTTTCCCGTCATTTAAAACTACTACAAGATGCAGGAGTGCTCGAAAGCTTTCGTGAGCAACACTGGGTATTTTACCGAGTCGCCCAGAATGTGTCTTGTCAGCAATTGGTTCACGACTTACTCGAGCAGTTGCCGGTCGATGATGATCTGATGGAATTAGATCAAGCACGACTCAATGAACTTCGTGATGCACGTGCAAAATTATCCGAAGAATTTGTCGAAACAGAAGTGCCTGATTGGTTGCGTTTGCACGAATACCATGGTGACGAACAACGCTTCAGTGATGCCGTTCAAGAGGCTCTGTCTGGAAAGCCCGTTGGGCATTTATTAGACATCGCGACCGGAACAGGTCGTATGCTCAAAATCGCTGGACCTTTAGCAGCCAGCGGTGTCGGCATTGATCTCTCGAAAAAAATGGTGATGGTCGCAAGAAACGCGCTGGCCGACGCTGATCTTCCTCACTTGACGGTACGCCAAGAAGACATGTATCAAATGCGCTTTCCAGCACGGCATTTTGATACAGTCACCATTGATCAAGTGTTGTATTTCGCATCCAATCCTGATGCGTTGATTAAAGAAGCCACCCGAGTCCTGAAACCCAATGGCCGATTGCTCTTGGTGGCATTTACCGCGTCAGCAGAAGCAACAACGCCTCCGTCGGTCAGTATTAAAATCTCCGATATCCACCACTGGCTTCGAGAAGCTGGACTGACGATTTCGTCCACCAACGTCCTCCCCGGCGACGTCTTGGATATCAGTTTATTGGTTTCAGAAAAGAATAAGGATCGAACATGAGTGCGCCTCGCGTATCATTTGAATTTTTCCCCCCAAAAACTCCTGAAGCTGAGGCAAGTCTTTGGAAAACGGTCGAACGATTAGCGCCTTTGAATCCTGAGTTTGTGTCTGTGACTTATGGTGCTGATGGCTCGACACGTGAGCGGACCCATCAAGTGATCGAGAGCATCTTAACGAAAACCGAACTCAAGCCTGTGCCACATTTGACCTGTGTTGGCGCGCCGCGTGATGAAATCGATGCGATCGCAGATGACTATTGGTCGATGGGGGTCCGACAAATCGTCGCACTTCGTGGTGACCCTGAAGGTGGTGCTGAAGCCGACTATCAACCACACCCGAATGGCTATGCCTACGCGTCGGATTTGGTCGAAGGCCTACTTGCGAAACATCCGTTTGAACTCTTTGTTGCAGCCTACCCCGAGACGCATCCACAGGCGATCTCGGCCGACACCGATCTGGATAATCTCAAGCGCAAAGTCGATGCCGGCGGACACCGTGCCATCACCCAATTCTTTTTTGATAACGCAATTTTCTTAAGGTTTCGAGATCGTGTGGCTGCAGCAAACATCAATGTCGAATTGATTCCAGGGATTCTACCGGTCACGAACTTCAATACCTTAGTTCGGTTTGCAGATGCCTGTGGTGCATCGATTCCAGCGACCTTGAAAACGTTGTTTGAAGGACTCGATGAGGACCCAAGCACACGCCAACTCATCGCAGCTCATGCTGCGGTATCGCAGGCGGAAGATCTCGGTCGCGAGGGCGTCAGCGATTTCCATTTTTACACATTAAATCGCGCGGACTTAAGCTTTGCTGTCTGTCACGCGTTAGGAGTTCGGGGTAACGCATGACACGTGACGATCGCATCGAGTGGCTTGAGTCCACACTGACAGAATCCATCGTCATTTTAGATGGCGGCATGGGAACCATGATCCAAGGTGCGGGGCTCGGTGAGAGCGACTATCGTGGTGATCGATTTCAGGATTTTCCCCAAGATCTCAAAGGCAATAATGATCTGCTGACGCTGACCCAGCCAGACCTGATCGCATCCATTCACAAAGCGTATGCCGATGCGGGTGCAAGCATTCTTGAAACCAATACCTTTAATTCGAATCATCCGTCGATGGCTGACTACGCCATGGAAGATTTGGTCAGCGAACTCAATCGCGAGGCTGCAAAGCTCGCACGCACAGTGGCTGATTCATACGATCGACCTGTGTTGGTCGCTGGTGTTCTTGGCCCAACCAATAGGACCTGCTCGATCAGCCCCGATGTGAATGACCCAGGCGCACGCAATATTACCTTCAGCCAACTCGTCAAGACCTACACAGAGGCCACCCGCGCGCTGTTGGAAGGCGGCGCTGATCTGATTTTGGTCGAAACCATTTTCGACACCTTAAATGCCAAAGCCGCGCTATTTGCGATTGACGAGGTCGCCAGAGAAACCGGCATCCAGATCCGCATCATGATCTCCGGGACCATCACGGATGCGTCAGGTCGGACCTTGTCGGGTCAGACAACCGAAGCCTTCTGGTTCTCTGTTCGTCATGCCAAACCCCTAACCATTGGTCTTAATTGCGCACTTGGGCCACAAGAACTCCGTCCATTTTTGGCGGATCTGTCACGCGTCGCTGATACCTTTGTTTCCGCACACCCCAATGCTGGCCTTCCAAACCAATTCGGTGAATACGACTTAGACGCTGCTGAGATGGCGGATATCGTCGCGGAATACGCGAGAGCTGGGCTGGTCAATATTATCGGCGGCTGTTGTGGAACCACTCCCGAACACATCCGCCTCATCGCCGATCAGGTCGCATCCGAGAAGCCACGACAGGTTCCAACGATGAAACCGCTGATGCGATTGTCTGGCCTTGAACCCTTTATTGCCGATGAAACAACCGGCTTTGTGAATGTTGGAGAACGGACCAACGTCACAGGGTCTGCGATGTTTAAACGCTTAATTCTGAACGGCGAGTTCGATGAAGCCTTAGCGGTCGCCAGACAACAGGTGGAAAATGGAGCCCAGATCATCGATATCAATATGGATGAAGGCATGCTCGACTCGCAATCGGCCATGGTGACTTTTTTGAATCTGATCGCATCTGAACCTGATATTTCCAGAGTGCCTGTGATGATCGACTCATCGAAATGGGACATCTTAGAAGCTGGAATGCAATGTGTTCAGGGCAAAGGCATCATCAATTCAATTTCGTTGAAAGAAGGCGAAGCCATTTTCATCGAGCAGGCACGCAAAATTCGGCAATACGGATTTGCCGTTGTGGTGATGGCTTTTGATGAAACTGGTCAGGCGGACACTCGAGCTCGAAAACTCGAAATCTGCCAACGCTCCTATAAGATCCTGACAGAGACCATTGGATTTCCTCCGGAGGATATCATCTTTGATCCCAACGTCTTTGCCGTTGCCACGGGAATCGAAGAACACAATAACTACGCGCTCGATTTTATTGAGGCCTGTCGCGACATTACCGAGCATTGTCCACACAGTTCGATCTCGGGTGGCATCTCCAATGTTTCTTTCTCATTCCGGGGCAATAATGCGGTGCGTGAAGCGATGCACTCCGTCTTCTTATTTCACGCCATCCGCCAGGGACTCTCGATGGGGATCGTCAATGCTGGACAGTTAGCGATCTATGAAGATATCGATTCCAAACTCAGGGAGTTGGTTGAGGACGTGATTTTAAATCGTCGTGATGATTCCACTGAACGCTTGGTCGACGCAGCGCCCACGTACAATGTTGATCGAGAAGAGGAAGACACAACCGTTGCTGAGTGGCGCAATGGTTCCTGTGAAGAGCGACTGGCTTACGCCTTGATCAAGGGAATCGATACGCATGTTGTCGACGACACCGAAGAGGCGCGATTAAAAGCACCTCGACCCTTATCAGTCATCGAAGGGCCCTTGATGGACGGGATGAATACCGTCGGCGACCTCTTTGGGGCCGGAAAGATGTTTCTACCTCAGGTCGTGAAGTCTGCACGAGTCATGAAAAAAGCGGTGGCACACTTGATTCCGTTCATCGAAGAAGAGAAAGAAGCTGCCGGTGATACCAGCCAAGAACATGGGGTCATCATCATGGCGACGGTCAAAGGTGATGTGCATGACATCGGCAAAAACATTGTCGGCGTTGTTCTTCAGTGCAACAACTTCAAGGTCATTGACTTAGGTGTCATGGTCCCGACTCAGACGATCTTAGATGCAGCACGTGAGCATCATGCTGACATCATTGGTTTATCCGGTCTGATCACACCATCGCTTGATGAAATGGTGACCGTTGCCTCTGAAATGGAACGCCAAGGTTTCACCTGTCCCCTGTTGATTGGTGGAGCAACCACGTCGCCTGCTCATACATCCGTGAAGATTGATCCGGCATACTCAGGCCCCGTGCTCTATGTCAAAGATGCGTCCCGTGCTGTCGGTGTTGCCTCGAAGCTATTAAGTGATGAACGCGATGCTTACCATCAATCCATTCGTGATGATCACGAGACCAAGCGCAAAGCACATGCTGGTAAAGCACCGAAAAAGCTCTTATCCATTGTTGATGCCAATGCGCGTGCAGCCAATCTCACCTTTGATCATTCCACCATCGTTACACCCAATTCCATCGGGCGGATTGTGTTGAATGATTACCCCTTGGATGCACTTTTAGACACCATCGACTGGATGCCGTTTTTCAATGCTTGGGAGTTCAGTGGTCGATTCCCGGATATTTTGAATGATCCGAGAAAAGGACCAGAGGCACGTCAGCTGTTTGAAGATGCCCAAGGCATGCTCGATCGAATCATCGATGAAAAGTGGTTGCGGGCAGACGCGGTTGCAGGCTGCTTTCCAGCATATTCCGAAGGCAATAGCATTGTCATTTTAGACCCCGAGGACCANGAGCGTGAGCTGTTGAGAACACACTGGCTGCGACAGCAACGNCCAATGCCTGATGGCAAACCACAACTGTGCCTNAGTGATTTCATCGCTCCGAAAGAATCCGGACAGTTGGATTACATCGGTACGTTCGCAGTCACCACCGGTCACGGCATCGATGCACACGTCAAAGCCTTTGAAGACGCGCACGATGACTACCAAGCCATTCTACTGAAGGCCTTGGCTGACCGTTTTGCGGAGAGCTTTGCAGAACATCTGCACCGTAGAATCCGAACAGAGTTCTGGGGCTATGCGAGTGACGAAACCTTATCGAATGATGAATTAATTCGAGAAAAGTATCGTGGGATACGCCCAGCACCTGGCTATCCAGCCTGCCCAGATCATCGCGAGAAGCGCTCGCTCTGGTCACTATTAGATGTTGAAGCTGCCACGGGAATCTCATTGACTGAAAGCTTGGCGATGTGGCCGACTGCCTCAGTGAGTGGATTTTATTTTGCGCATCCAGATGCGCGTTACTTCACGCTGGGACAAATCGGTCAGGATCAGTTGAAGACCTACGCTGCACTTCGTGATGAAGCTGTGGATGAAAATGCACGTTGGCTCTCACCCATTCTTGGGTGAGACCGCGTTATTTCTTTTGGGGATTGCGGAAGATTCGATGATGAACAGGGCCAATACGACGCCCATTCATGTGGATCTCGCCACGCCAGCGGCAAAACGTCACGAAGTTCACCATTAACTCGAACAACGCGCGGAGCGGCCGAAAGCGCTCATATTTGCCATGTTGCACAAGCGCTTCGATTTCGGCGCGTTCCATACCACGGGCTGACAACGCCTGATCAGCAGTTGATCCNGTCCATTCTGTTAATTTCAATCGCATCGATCCTTCCCCGCGAACTGTGTCACTAAAGTATAAGGGATAGGTTGTGCGCCGCAACATCTTTTAGAGAGGATAACGCTCCGATTCTCGTCTCAGCCGATACATTTTCCGAACTTCATCAAACACATCCGGCTTTTCCATCTCAAACGCCCGAAAAACGCGATCGCGAAGTCTTCGATCGGTCTCGGCCATTGGACACACCTGTAAAATTGTCTCGATGAGATGTTGTAAGTCCGGTCGCGGTCCAGCAACAGACGAGAGAAACGTCTCTTCATCGAGTGGCTCCAGCTCAAATCCAAAAACATCTGCCACCCGCCTCAAAATCTGCTTTGTTCCGCGATACTTTCCTTCGGCAGAATGCCCTGCGATGTGTGGACTGATGCGCCAGGCACGGCTGATCAGAGCATCACTGATCACGGGCTCGTTCGGGAATACATCCAAAACCACATCAAAATGGGTTTGGTTGAGCAAGTCGTGTTCGTGCAACACCTGCCCACGTGACGCATTAATTAATAGCGACTGACGCCTCATCCGTGACAACTGATCGGCCGTTAATAAGCGATCGGTTCGATAGTGTCCCACTGGAATCCGCGGAACATGCAGACTGATCACATCCGACTGCCGAATCACCTCTTCTAGCGCCACATGATCTGATAAGTCTCCAGCATCGTAGCGAGGCTGGTCCGACAACACAGTGTGAATCCCAAGCGCTTGGGCGCGTTGATGCAAGAGTGAGCCAACCGCGCCCACACCAATGATTCCAAGGGTCACCTGATTGACTGCACGACCCCGTGATTTTGCCCAACTGAACAGATGAGAAAGCACATAATCCGTGACAGCAAATGCGTTACATCCAGGGGCTGAGTGAACTGCCACTCCCCGCTCAGCAAGGGCTGCCAATGGTAGATGGTCTGTACCGATCGTGGCGGTCCCGATCAATCGAATCGATTCCGGTAACTGATGTACGGCGAGACGAGCGGTTGAACGCACTAGCAGTGCATCTGCACCCTCCAGCAAGATCGGTGAGATATCACGTCCAGAATACCAACGGATCTCGCAATGACTGGGCACCAGCTCGGCGAGCCCCAGTAGTCCTTCATCAGCGACCAGCACCGTCATTGAAAGTTCTCCCAAGCGAAACCATGGATTGTCGCCTATACTCTCGTCTCAAACAAAGCCACGACATGACATGCTGATACTTCAACCACCATTAATCGATTCGCTGCCAACGGCTGGCAGCCCATTAAAAACGCTGTCGAATCTTCCCAAAAGCGCTATTCCACTGGCCATCGCTGACATTGCCTCGCGGTCGAACTCGTTAGTCTTAGTCTTGGTNGANAAATCTCAAGATGCCCAGCAACTCGTCAATGCGCTGCATTTTTATTTGGGCCAGGAGCACCATTTGGATGCCGAGGGCGAAGCTGATGGATCGGTTGATCTTCCAATCGTGCATCTNCCTGATTGGGAAACATTGCCTTATGACAGCTTCTCCCCGCATGAAGATATTACCTCTGAGCGTTTAAAAGCACTGAGTCAGTTGAGTGACCTGCACCGAGGATTATTGATACTCCCGATCCAAACACTCGCACATCGCTTACCCCCACGAGAGCATCTCGATGGCCAGCGCTTTGTGTTAACGACCGGAGACACTTTTGATCTGCATACGGAGCGGCGGCGACTCGAGGCATCTGGATACCATGCCGTGGACACTGTTCATGAACATGGTGAATTTGCCGTCCGTGGTGCCATCTTGGATGTTTTCCCCATGGGCTCACAACAACCGCTCCGTATTGAGCTTTTTGATACTGAAATCGAAAGCTTAAGAGCGTTCGATCCAGACACTCAGCGCACCATTACCAAAGTCGACTCAGTCACACTCTTACCTGCGCGTGAAATCCCGCTTACCGAAACCGGGATCACGACATTTCGGAATCATTGGCATGAAACCTTTGAAGGGAATCCGAGAGACTGCTCGATCTATCAAGATGTCTCATCTGGCTTAGCGCCCCCGGGCGTTGAGTACTACGCTCCGCTATTCTTCAACCACATGGCAACGCTGTTCGATTACTTGCCAAATGACACTCAAACCGTTCGGATTGGCGCATTACATCAAGCACTCGAGCAGTTTTGGGGGGATGTCGGAACTCGCTATGAGAGTCTTCGGCACGATCGCCGTAAACCGATCTTGGCNCCTGAAAAGTTATTTGTTCGNACCGAGGAACTATTTTCTGAGCTGAAGCCTTATGGCTCCATTGAAATCCGCGATCCCGATACGCAGCATCCGCGGCTTCGACCATTACCCGATGTGACCTTCGATGCCAAGGCGGACGACCCTGCCGCTAAAATCAAACGATTGATGCAAAGCGGCCAATCCGTGGTCTTCGTCGCAGAATCTGCGGGGCGACGGGAAGCGTTACTTGAGCTTCTCGCCAAACATGGCGTACGNCCTCAACCGCTTGAACAGTTCAGTGATTTCAAACCTGAATCCCAACCGGCAGTGATCACACTCGGCTTATTGGATCAAGGGATCACCGTCGATGGATTTTCGATCGTTCCCGAAAGCCAACTCTTTGGTCGTCGAGTGCCGCAAAGACGTCGACGGAAACAGCACGAGATCGCGACAGACCTCATTGTTCGGGACCTCTCAGAAATCGAAGTGGGCGATCCGATTGTGCACCTCGATCACGGCGTCGGTCATTACCAGGGGCTTGAGACGATTGCGCTTGGTCATGACATCAATGAATTTGTCACCGTCGAATACCGAGATGGAGCCAAGCTCTATATTCCGGTGACCAATCTTGGCGTATTAAGTCGATATGCAGGCGGTGACCCCGACGCCGTGTCTGCACACAAACTCGGCACCGATCGCTGGAGTAAAGCCAAACAAAAAGCCGCAGAGGAAATCCGAGACAAAGCCGCTGAACTTTTAGACATTTATGCGCGACGGGCCGCGAAACAAGGCTATGCACATCAAATCGATGAGACCCAATATGATCGGTTCGCTGACGGTTTCCCA
>JGI26085J52751_1000257_pt1 | contig 10967 bp, 9 predicted proteins | sample SaaInl25SG_5_DNA_FD_52751 | JGI IMG/M metagenome (IMG submission 52751) | reverse complement strand
CTGCAAAGTTTCCGGTGTATCCAAGTCGGAACATTCGAGGCTTCGAACTTTCAGTGTTCCCAAGCGCAATCAACCAATAGTCGCCTGTGTTGATACGTGGATTTTCCCACTCGACGTGGTCAAGTCCCGCCACGTGGTTGAGCCGTAAACGTGACAACTTAGCTACCGCCTTTCGGCGAGAGAAATATGAAAGCTATTAGTTGATTTCGATGGTTGTCCTGGTGGCATCCGCAGCGAGAGTAACGGCCGTCTCGCCCGACTCATAAGCAACATCATATGTGCCCGAACTCGCCGAGGAAGCATTGCCAGACGCAGCCAAGGAAGAGTCCGGAGTTCCAATGGTCTCGACTCCGGTTGCAGTCGTGAGCTCTGCGCTGGAGGGGAGTGTCCCAGTCAGACTTGCTAACAGCACGTTAGAAGAGTCGTAAAAGTTCACAGTCAAAGATTTTGCGCCACAATCCGAGGCGAGTTGGGTAGATGCATCAGTAGAAGCTCCGAGTGTCACGGTGTCGACCGCAAAAGATCCGCTCGTAAAGGTTGAGCCCAGCGCAACCTCAAACGAGGAATCACAACCTGCGATTGCCGAGTTAGCCTGCGCGAAATCGATTACGTCCTCTGTCGCGTTATTCACGGTAATTGAGGCCGCAAATACTGAGCTGGCAGCGCCGAGACCGGCTACACCAAGCAATGCGGTGTAAAAGATTCCACGTTTTGACTTTTTTTCGGTCCGGCCGGCTGGAATAGCGGACTCTAGAGGGCTTCGAGACATTCTTGGCTTTCCTTTCCTGGCCTCGTTTGCGGCACAGTTAATTGATACGATTTGTACGATACAGCTTTCGTCGAAAATATGCAACAGTGTAAAATAACGAGTCTTGGCGCAGGCATCGCCAAAAGGAAAAATCCATGAGTTCCATAGACCTTTTTACGAAGGCATGCGTCGAACTAGTGAACGAGGCTGGAGTCGACGGGGTCTCAGTCTCAGCGATCTGTCAAAAAGCCGGAACTACGCGCCCTACCTTTTATGCCAAGGTAGAAAATTTTGACGGTCTCCTCGCAGAAACTTGGCTTGAATATTCCCCAGATTTCTTTCTTTGCCTAGAAGCGGAGGAATTTGAGCCCACACCAAATTTCCTCGCCCTCTCAAGGATTCTGGCTGTAGCGCACCGCGTACCCGACGTTTCTTTGTGAGCCAAAAGGCTCTCCAAAATTGGTGGGATCAACGCGCGCAATCAGAGCGGGAGGCTTTGAATTGTGGCGAATTGCGAATCGACTGGGGTGGGCAATCTCCACTCCTACGGTTCCGTTCCCCGCTGAATTTTCGATGATTGACCGGATGCTCGGCGTTCTTATGTCGACACCAAGTCTTGACACCGTGGCCGCCCCCGGGCAAATTGAGCTTGCCCCACCAGCTCCACTCAGCGAGATCCACGACGCAACTGTTCAAGTAATTGGGCGGTGGGGCTACCACAACGCGTCTATGGCTCGAATCGCTCGAACATTACGTGTGAGCTCTGGCTCAATTTATCCCAACCACCCCAAAATTTCCGCGCTTCGTGAACAGTCCTACGCTTTGTACCAGAAGCAAATCTCTCTGCTCAACGTTGAGACCTGGAAAGCATCCTTGTCCACGCCATCGGATTACGGAACTTTTGTTCGGGCAGGGCTAAGTCCCCACCGAAAAATCTGGCGGCAGCTTCGTCTCGAAACGTTATTGGCTGCGGATTCCAGCGAAGCCCTGCGAGGAGCTGTTCAGGCGTCGATCTCGGACATGTCCGCAGTTATGAAGCCCGTAGTAATGGCGTACGGAGCTGGTGAAGGCGCGGCCCATTTGGTGTCGTTACTGTTCCACACCCTGGGAGTCGGATTTGGTCTCCTCTACGAGCTTGGAGTGCCAGTCACTGAGTGCAACCATGAGACGGTAGCTGCCGAGCTCTCGAACATGCTTCTAACTCCAAGTCCAGAATAGTTAGCACCACGGGAATATTTTCGGGTGTCGAACAAGATGTTCTGTGAAAACCTCCCGCCCTTTTGCCCACTTTCATGCGCGTGCCACGTGGTGAAAGGAGGCAACCAATGAGAATAAACGTTGGGCCAGGTATGACAAAGGTGGCATCCTCGGACGCCGTTGACGCATTCAGGCACCGAGGCCCATTTTCACGTCGCCAACCTCGCTGATCGAGATATTTCCAATAATCCAGGTCACACTCTGAAAAACGACAGACGCCTGCCACCTCAAGTCGTCGACCGGGTGACGATCCGTTCAGATGACCGGGGAATCAATCAGCGTGTTGTCGGTATTCGACGAGACAAGGCTCCTCGAACCTTCACTACTCGAGACAATCCAATGTTCTCGCGCAAGCAACGGCTTCTGCAACGTTGAGGACACGCACAGTTTCAGACGCGCTGCGATTCCTGTGGACCTGTCGCTCTACACGCTTACGGTCAGCTGAGCCCATCAGCACCTGTTTTATCTGAGCGGCCGAGAGGGAATGGTTAGCGTCTGCAACTTGCTGTGCTGCAGCCGCGACGACAGGTGTTGCTTGGGAGCATGAACGCACGTCACCATAGACGGCTCCCGAAGCGTAGATCGTGTTTTCTAAGAACGGGCCGGTGTGGTTGCCTGTAACCGATTCGTAATCGTCGTTGTACCGGCACACAAAGATTACGGTGTCCATACCAACCCCCGTGACGGCCATTGCAGTGTCAGTATTGCCACACAGTTGTTGCATATCTGGCGCCAGACCATCAGCACTCATGCAATCGAGTAGTTCTCCAGACTCGAGGCCGAAGTGATTAGCGTTCGACGCCACGATCAAGGTGTTGAGCGAATCCTGGTTTTCTTGCCACCATTTCGCCCAATCATAGGAAGTCCTCTTCACAGACCAGGTGCCATATTTCTCAGTTTCGACCTGCACTACCTCCTGGCCTTTGAGAAGCCATTCGTAGCCAGCAAGCGTTGCGGGTCCTTGAGCCTCAGCAATAGCCCGGCTTTCCGGAAGGTCACCGAATGGATAGCCATTCCACAATCCGTCTGTGTCGTTGAATTCCCATCTTTCGTTCGTTGCTTTAGCAACAATTTTTGCCCGATCTGATGGTTTCATCGCAAAAGCTGACACCGCATAGAGGATTGGGTTCGAAAGGTTCTCCACACCAATCTGAGCGGCCATGTTTTGATAGCGTCCATCAACTTCTCCCGATAATGGAGTGAACCACGCGTCAGTCATCAGAGCCTGAACACCTACCTCGGGGTAGGCGTGAACAGCGTTCTTGGCCATTCTTTGGCCGTGCCCAGAAGGTAAAGAGCCATCGCCGTGCGGATTGTTTGAGGTCTCGCANTTTGATTCCANATCGACGCAAAACGNCATGGGGTCAACAAGACCAATCGTCCCCGCGGTCGAGTCTGGGGCTTTCTCCCAGATTGCCCTCTCGATGTAATCTGCCGTGTAGGGGTTTGCGAGACTAGACCGCGATTCGTCAGCAAAGATTTCTGTCCANGAACCCGCTAAGTTGTTCCAGGGATCCCACGGGTCATTAGTGATTACTCGCCCCGGTTCCATCCGGGCAAGAATCTTTTCAAATGTGTCCGCTTCGCCGTCAAAAAGTGACTCCTGTCCCATGCCTGAGTCGGCTTCATGCTCGAAAGTCGGTGGCATAGGAATCTCGGCCGGTAGCGCCTCATTCCCCGAGGAACACGCCGTTAAGACAAGGGAGACAGTCGCGGTAACGGTGAAAAAGCCTAAAACGTTTACCTTCATGGGACTTCCTGAGGATTACGGGTCGACCAGGCAAAATTTGGATCTTCGTCAATTCTAGTAATTGGAAGTGTTGATAACCCGTATCTGACAGTTTCAATGGCATCGCCGGTGTTGTGGTCTACGTAGTGAATATCGACTGTATGCATTTTGCGGGTAAAAACATTTACATTGTTGGCAATGGCGATATCTCGAACGCTCGCGCGAAAGACTGTGTCGAGGGACGATTGGGAGAGTCGCTTCCGGACGACGATGGCAGTTATCGAAGCGAAGTTCGTCGAGATTTTTGCGTCTACGAGCACCATCCGATGGTTGACTTTGGCGGCTTCCAGTTTCTTGTAGAGACTTTCTTTGAGGCTTTTCCGCGCCTGTCGCTTGTCAACTTCGTAAGAGTCGGCCAACACCCTGGCCACTCCTTTCCGGCGTTTCGACACCAGTCCAAATATTTTACAATGATAATTTAGCACGGGGTCGCCGCGGATTAGAGACTATTCAACACGAAGTGCGTGCGGCTGCCTGACTACGAGGTGTCGTGTGCCGAGAAGGTGAAGGGCCTAATCCACTCCTCGTTATTTCGCAAAGCTGGTCCGACAGGACCAAGCTCACAGGGAGGTAGCTTCGCGGGCGATTATGCGACTCCTCCAAAAAGCGAAGGGATGAGCGGCTTGCTGATCCTTTTTCGGTCTGCTTGGCTAAAGACAGGAAGGCCTCGAATGCCGGCAGCGCCCTCCAGATCCAAATGGGGTAAGAAATGAAGTCATGGTCGAAGTTGTTCGTGCGCTTTTGGGCCATCTTCTTTCTCGCGGTCTTTGGGGCTAACCTTTCCGTTCTTTTTTCCGCCAGCTCTCAAATCGCGTGGGCTGAAGAGCACTCGGACATTAAGGAAGACACCGGCGATCGAGAAACAAAACCTGAGGACGCCCCCACGGAGCTAAAGGTTGAGGACGCCCCCACGGAGCTAAAGGTTGAGGACGCCCCCACGGAGCTAAAGGTTGAGGACGCCCCCACGGAGCTAAAGATTGAGGACGATTGGCTCTATAACGAGCGGAAGTCGGAAGAGCCCCTGTTTGNCCACGGANNNAAANGTTGANGACGCCCCCACGGAGCTAAAGGTTGAGGACGATTGGCTCTATAACGAGCGGAAGTCGGAAGAGCCCCTGTTTGGAGATATAAAAGTTGACGACCTTTTCATACCGCCCGCACCAGGGGTCGAGTCGGAAATGTACGAATCCGAAGGCCTCAAATTTACTCTCGAACCAACTACTGAGGAAAAAGTACGAGAAAACCTGGTGAAAATTGATGGGGAAGAAATCGTCGTTGTCGAGACAATGGTGACGACCACAGACTATTTTGGTCGAACGGTGACCTCGACCACCTCAGAGTATGTTGACCCGAAAACGGGGAGTCTGGTTTTCCTCGAAACGCANGATGAATTCCTAAAGGCTTCGATCGACGATTTGAGCATTGTGGAGTCGTTTGACTCGACATACCGTGAATCCGTCGCACTGTCATTGTTGGGTGGAGCACCTACCGAATTTCGTGACACATTACTTGCGTCTTTGACCGACGCGGAGAAAGATTTCCTCTTTTCGGCGGAAACTTTTGGCCAAAAGACGTCGGCGGCCACAAATTTCGATTTCGGTCAGATTGAGGAAANGTTGGAGTTGCGCCCGGACGCCAATTTTTCCATCGGAGCAAGTGGTGACGACGATCTGGTTGTGCCATTCGAGCCTTTGGCATCCGAAAAGTCTGTTCAAGCGGTTACCGAGATTGCGGTGTCCGCCACCGTTGCGGCTGGCTCAGCCACGGCAGCGGCGGCAGGGGCGGCGTCGGTGGGGTCGGGTGGTGCCGGGATCGGTGCTGGCTCTCCTGGACCTAGCTCCCCGGCCGCGCCAAGCGCGCCTGCGCCGGGTAACCCATCGACCTCACCCTCGAGGCAAGGCGGCAGTTCACCACAAAGTCCGTCTCCGGGGACGCCAAAGGCCGGCGGAACGGGTGCGGGNGGTGGTGGCGGATCGCTTGATGGCGAGGCCGGTAGTGTCGAGAACGCCAATGAAGATGTTTACGACGCTCTAGCTGTAGCCGAATATGACGTCGACAGTTATGGCGTGCGCCGTACAGGCAGGTTTGAGAGATGGTTCGGTGCCCAGCGGTGGATGCGGCTGTTTGAATCATTTGACGCACTCTTCCAAGGAATTCAGGCTTCGCTGCGCAAGTTTCCTCTTCTTCACAACATGCTTGACGATTCGTCGTCTCTGCGCACAATTTCAGGGCCTCTTTACATAGCTTTACCGATCGCAGGAGTCCTTACCGGCGTATTTGGGGCAATGGGGAACTCCCAGGGCATCCTGCACCCTCCCATTGAGATTTATCTTCTCTTGATGGTTATCGGTGTCTTGGACACTGCCTCTGGCCTTTTGGGCGCGGTGGTCTTCCTCGGGCTGTCGTCTCAAGTCTTCGACTTTCTCAACATTGCCGACTACCGCACCGCCTTCGGGTTCCTGATGTCCTGCATTGGGCCGGCCTTGATTGCGCGGGCCGTGGTTGGATTCCGCCGGGCCCGCACTCCCACCCCNCTGTCGAGACTCCGCGACGTGACCGATGTCGCGTTGTCGATGGTCATCGGTGGCTGGATTGCTTCAATTATGGTGAGGGCTCTGCCGTCTCTCTCGGGCCTATCCCTGCCGGCAGCCAATCACGTTGACACGACGCATCTCATTGTTTCGGCAGCATTCGGTTTGCGATTGGCATTGGAAATATTCGCGGCGCGATTATTGCCCGGCCGAACTGCGCATGTTCGAACGGAACCGGTTGTGTCGGGCTCGGTTTCAGGGAGCCTGCTGTGGGCCGTCGGTCGAATCGGACTCACTTTCATGTTGAGTAGCGCATTCTTGGGAACGGGTTGGGAATCATGGGTGGTCACCATTGTTATTGGAGCGCCCCACTTGGTCTCGATCTTCAACCAGCGTCTCCCGCGTTTTGAAGCTCTCTGGAAAGTCTTCCCCTACGGGGCATTTTCGTTCGCGACGATTCTTGCGCTCGAGGTGGGACTGGAGACGGTCGTCGCCCGTTTCGCGGCTGGTCTGGACTTCTCAACGATCTTCATGCTGTGTTTAGCGCCGCTGACCGCCGTCTTCGCGATTGCACAAATGCTTGCGCAACCGAAGGATGAGTCGATTGTCCATTGGTGGGAGCGGGTTCCGAGTGTGAGCGTTAGGGCCGCAGCCTCGATCGCGCTGATTTTATTGGTTTTCTTCGTCACCAGGCTGCTGTAGGAACCGTGGTCAGGAGCCTCTAGACGGGTTCTGCATCAATTGGACGTCCCACGGCGATTACTTGGATCTCGTCGTAACTTGCCAGACGGTCGGCGGGGTCGACATTGAGCTCAGTTCTCCAACTCTCTCCGTCAAAGACCCGCCACCCGATTACCGAAACCGCGGCCCTCACACCCGCGTGCAGCACCGAGGAAAAAGTGGCTTCTGAGTCAGCGTGACGGATCTCGAAAATCTGAAGAGCAGAGCCTGTAGAGGGACTAAGGAGATCCTCTAGCGCATCGACTACGGCGCCGTTGGCCATGTTTTGGGTCAGCATCATGCCAGAAACCTCATCGCCCACAACGATGTCGGGGCTGGTCGGGGACTCAATTTCGAAGAGTCTTCGATTGCGTGAGGCCACAACTTCTGCGGTGATTCGTGTCGTTANCGGCGAATCCTGACGNCTCTGCCGCAAAAGTTCCACAAGGAGCAGGGTGCGTGCATCCACAGTATCTGCAGACTCGGCCGATCCCGGGTCGGCAAGCACGACGATGCGCGCAGCTGACGCTGGAACGCATTCCAATAAGTCGGGACTTACCAGATCTGTAACGACCTTCTGCGTGATCTGAAGACGGGGGAAAGTTGTGGGCGCCAGCACGGTTTCGCCGGAGGAAATAGTGGTGACTTTCGTCCTTGCAGGCAGAAAAGAGTTGAGATTGGTCAGCAGCGAGTCGAGATGGCCCGGAGTTCCGATTGCCACAATCTCATCTCGAGTTGCCGTGAGATCGTTCAGCTCGATGGTCAAGTCGGAACTCGGTTCTGTGTCAATGCTTACCGCGCTCGCAGCCTTTGAATCGGTGCCGACAAAGAAGAGGTTTTCCCCGGGCGCCACTTCCAGGCTGGGCTTGGGGTTAAGGATAAGACTCGAATTTTTCATGACCCCAATCAGGGCTCCGCCGCGAAAGGACGTCAACACGTCGCCATACTTCCTCGCATGGTCCAACGGGTAGGGAGCGCTGTAAATTTCCGCACCGCCGAAATTGAGCAGGTCGATTAATCCAGCAGTCACTGCGTCATGGCGGGCCGACTGCGCAATCACTTTTGTCACGATATCGAGCCCCGATACAGTCCTGACACTCCGTCTTGTGACCGAACGTGCGACTCTCGCGGCGGACGAGCTTCTCGCCTCCAAAACAATCTGAGGTCCGCTATCGTCGTCGCAGATCTTGGCAACCAGAGTTGCAATCGCGACGCCCTCGTAGGGATCTGGCTGGAGGGGGGAATCCAAGATCGCGACTGATCGCGCATCGTGAACATTCACCCGCTCGAGATCTTGAGTTCTTGCAGGGTTTCCGGTCCTCACAAACACCTGTGCGCGCTTTTTCAGCCGCGATCGCGTCAAAAATTCTTCAATTTCGTTTTGTATCTCGCGGCTGTCCTCAGGAGATAACAGGGCGATAACCGTTTTTGCGCGACCAGGCGAGGACCGAATAAGTTCCGCCATGACCGTCAGGGTCGTGGGTGTCCAGCCGAGAACGACGTCGTGGCCGCGGACATTCAACGGCGCGCGACCGGCCAAGATTTTTTGCTTGGTCGCCTCGAGCGCACTGGTCCGCCAGGCAAATATTGTTCCAAAAATCATGAGACCGATAAACCAGAACCAGAGGTTTGCAACGGTCTCAAGAACTGTAACGCCCTCGGGCACGCCGAGGCTCCGAACGAATGAATCCTGGGCAAGCTTCAGCGCTGGGCCGAGGCTGTCCAGTGGCGTGTCAACACGTGTCAGAAGTCCGGGTAGCAGCGCGATAAGCGCTCCAATGCCGATGGCGAATGCCACCGCCGCCATGGTCCAGAGCGAAAGTGCTCCCTTTTGATTGAGAGTGTTATCAAACCACACGCGCATTTTGCGAATAATCACAATATCCCTCCACACCCGCACCTTGGATGGCCTCGTCGATTAGCAAGTTCGAACGCCCCCGCTACTTCCGGAGCAATTCTGAATTTTCTCACGAGAGCGGCAATTCGCTCCGCAACATTCCCGGGGAGACGTCTTCTCGACAGTGGAACGAAATGACAGCCTTATCCCAAGCCGAGTAGGTCACTACTCGTCCGCGTCCCGCGTCAAAAATGCTTTGTGGGTCGTCAAGGTCATTGATCAGACCCATTGCTTGGGTGGTTTCCTCCAGAACAAAATGTTCCATCTCTTTGCCTGAAATTTCATTCGCAATGGCTACAGTCATCCCGGTGATTGAATTACTCCCGTCCCAGTCGTAGTTGAAAAGGCCGACATTTCCGGGGACATAAACGGCCAAAACGTCAGCCATCCGTGCTTCGTCAACAAAGTAATAGTTCATGACAACGTCGCTCGGGCCGCTTATCTCGAGTGGAATCATCGGACATGCGGCGTTCCATTGAAAGAGTGCCTGGTCGAGAGCCCGGACCTGGTCATCCCGGTAGNTGCCATGTAATTGGACAGAGACGGGTTGGCTTGGGCGCACAATTCCTGCGGGGCACTCCGCGTACTCGCAGGAGAGGGCGACAGCAACATACCGCTCGATTGTCTCGCTGAAGCTTGGTTCGACGGTGCTAGTGGGGGTGCAACCGGCGGTGCTGCCCAGCACAAATACCACGAACCACGCGAGCCGCCTCATGACTTTTTCTGTTTGGCAAGTTTGTCTTCGCCCAATACCCACGCTGCCAAAAGTGCGGTGAGGGCTCCAAACAAACTGATGCCCAAAATCATGAGGAACGTTGCCACCAATCGGCCTTCGTGGGTTATCGGGTACATATCGCCGTAACCCACGGTCGTCACCGTTGCTAAGGACCACCACACGGCGTCCCCGAAACTCGTGATGCTCGCGCCGTCAACATTCTGCTCGGCTTCCAGCACTGAGACTGCAGACGTGTACATCAAAAGAGGCACGGTTACGAGGGTCACGATGCTCAACTTGTGGGTTCGCCGCCACAAAAACGGTTCGAAGGCCCGCAACACCACCAAGACGCGAAGGACACGGAGTGACCGGAACGCGGGCAACATCACCGCGATGACGCTGAGCCAATACATTTTGGCAAAATCCAGAGCTCCCTGTAGGGACGTCAGACTCGCCCGCTCGGACACTATACGCAACACAAGTTCGACCGCGAAGACGCCGTAGATACCCCAATTCACCGCCTCCAGCACGGAGAAAACTGCCTCAGAGGGCTGGGCGACGACCTGAAATGAGTAAATCGCCAAGTACAAGAAACCGAGAACCATCCAGAATGACTCGAGCCGGTCGAGAGCAGAGGCCAGTTTGCTCTCAATGTCCGACGACCGGTTCTTACCCACATTTCTCCTCAGTGCTTACCGCAAGCTTACGTACGATTCTCTCGATTTGGGAACCTATCGCGGCACCTTTTTGATGTCTCTGCCCAGCGAGCGGGACTTTCTTGGGGTTGTCGATTCCGCTTGTTGCGCATTTTCGTTGAGCTTGAGGTGCCCTCGTGTTTTGGCACACACATGGGCGTACCGGTGGGATTTGAACGCTTCGACAACCCTTCAACGCGACCCGTCAGCCTTCTGCCCCAATGATAATTCGACTCTAAAAACGGTGTTGCCACCTCGGGTGGCGGTCGTGAAAACGCGTCCTGAGATCTTCATCTGGCTACCGCTGTGGCGACAAGGGTTCTCTGTTTTTAGGAATCAATCGAGTTTAGGGTGACTCGAGGGGAGCTAGGGAGATAGACAACCTCAAGCTGACGTTCGCGAAGTAGTCGATAGACCGAAGAGCAAAAATGCTGAGGTGTTGTTGGGCGTCACTGATTCTTCTCCTAGGTTTCAGGAGGCAAGTAATGTACTGAGCCCTAGAACATGGGGAATAATCGTGGCACGCCCGGAGGGATTCGAACCCCCAACCTTCTGATCCGTAGTCAGATGCTCTATCCGTTGAGCTACGGGCGCAAGCGCCTGTGGTGCCTGGCA
>JGI26085J52751_1000244_pt1 | contig 11224 bp, 8 predicted proteins | sample SaaInl25SG_5_DNA_FD_52751 | JGI IMG/M metagenome (IMG submission 52751) | reverse complement strand
GGATCTGGTAAGACGGTCGGCTTTGGTCTGGCCATTGGCGATAGTCTTTTGGGAAGCAATGAGGTGTTTGACCGCGCGTCGCACCCTTTGGCTTTGGTCATTGCCCCAACCCGTGAGCTGGCCTTGCANGTCAAGCGCGAGCTGCAATGGCTTTATGGCGAAGCGCAGGTGACAATGGCCTCTTGCGTGGGCGGTATGGATATGCGCGATGAACGCCGGGCTTTGGCCCGCGGGGCGCATATTGTTGTGGCCACGCCAGGGCGTCTGCGCGATCACATCATGCGCGGGTCGATTGATTTATCTGAGCTGCGGGCGGTGGTGCTCGATGAGGCGGATGAAATGCTCGACTTGGGCTTCAAGGAAGATCTGGAGTTCATCCTTGGTCACGCGCCTGAGATGCGCCGCACTTTGATGTTTTCCGCCACTGTACCAAAATCCATCGCCACTTTGGCAAAATCCTACCAAAGAGACGCACAGCGCGTGTCGACCGTTGCGGAGAAGTCCCAGCACACGGATATCGAGTACCGCGCCTTGAACGTGGCAGCGCGGGATATGGAAAATGCAATCATCAACGTCTTGCGCTTTTATGAAGCCCCGAATGCTTTGGTCTTTGCCAATACGCGGGTCATGGTCAATCGTTTGACCACGCGCCTGTCGAACCGTGGTTTTTCTGTGGTCAGCCTTTCGGGGGAATTGAGCCAGGCGGAACGCTCTCATGCCTTGCAGGCCATGCGAGATGGCCGGGCGCGGATCTGTGTGGCCACCGATGTGGCGGCGCGGGGGATTGACCTTCCGAATTTGGATTTGGTGGTGCATGCGGAATTGCCGAGCAATTTTGAAACTTTGATGCATCGGTCAGGCCGTACGGGCCGGGCCGGGCGCAAAGGGATTTCTGCACTGATTGTGCCACCCTCCGTGCGCCGCAAGGCCGAGCGCATTTTGCAAGGTGCGAAGGTGAAAGCGGAATGGACCGTGCCGCCCTCCGCCGAAGAGGTGACCGCAAAGGATCGGGCCCGGCTTTTGGAAGATCCCGCCTGGCATGAGGAAATTTCAGCAACCGATCAGGTGGCGGTTGATGAGCTTTTGTCCCATTTCTCCCCAGCTCAGGTGGCCGCGGCGTTTTTGCGGGTCTATACGGCCAAGCAATCGGCCCCCGAAGAGCTCTTAGCGGTCGATGCGCGCGAGGCCAAAGAGGCCAAGCCACGCAGAGTTGCAGATTTTGGCCCAACTGTCTGGTTCTCCATTCCCGGTGGCCGTGCCTCTGGCACATTGCCCGGTCGTCTTCTGCCGATGATTTGTAACGCCGGTGGGTTGACCAAACATGATATTGGCGCAATCAAAATTCATCCCGATGCCTCATTCTTTGAAGTTAAACTCTCCAGTGTTGAGGGGTTCAAGAAAGCCTTGGGCCCGAATATGACCGTTGAAGATGATGCGGTTGTGAGCGAACTTAAAGCGCCACCGGCTGATGTGCCCTATGAGCGATCCAGCGCGCCAAAACCTCGGGCAGATAAAAAACGGCCGATCGAAAAGCCCAGCGGACCGATAGATTGGAACGATGCGCCATCACCCAAAACGCGTAAGCCCAAAACGGGTGACGGCAAACCAAAATTTAAATCAAAAACCGCAGCGCAAAGCCGCCCCGACGGGGTAGTTGAGAGTTTCAAGAAAAAAACTGGAAGCGGGAAACCGGGCGGGGGCAAACCCTCTGTGGGAAAATCGGGTGGCAAGCCCGGCTCAAAGCCGGCAGCAAAAGCAGGCGCGGGCAAGCCCAAAGGGGGCAAGCCAAGCGCCCGCCCGGATAAGCATAAGTTTGATCCTGGCAAGCCGAAGCGTAAGTCATCCTAAATCTCTGCTTTGTGGGCGCTGGAAAAAATCCACAAGAGGGATTCACAAGGCGAATCACCTCTGTTACGACTGTAAGCAAGCAGCGCAAGACTGAGCAGTAATCTGGCCGGGACAGACGCCACCAATGGGATTTTAGGATCTCACAGAGACGTGGACGCAGTGCCCCGCACGTCCCATAGGCTCATCAGAGCCATGGATGACAGAGGAACGTCGCAAGGCGTTCCTCTTTGGCCTTGACATCGCCATGTAGGACTGGCATCCGCGCCCCATTGGTGTTGGTGGCCCCCGCAAGGGGATGCCTGTCGGGGTTCGCCCAAAGGACAACGCCCTTCATAGTGGCCCATGTTGGGCTTCGACTTTATCGAAGGAGATCAGCCGGTGACAAAACGTACCGCTGCCAAATACAAAATTGACCGCCGGATGGGCGAAAACATCTGGGGTCGTCCTAAATCACCTGTCAATCGTCGTGAATATGGCCCCGGCCAGCACGGTCAGCGCCGCAAAGGCAAACTGTCGGATTTCGGCACACAGCTGCGCGCAAAGCAAAAGCTGAAAGGCTACTACGGCGATTTGACCGAGAAGCAATTCCGCCGCATCTATGCCGAAGCTGAGCGTCTCAAAGGCGACACGGGTGAGCAGTTGATCGGCCTTCTGGAGCGTCGTTTGGATGCTGTTGTTTACCGCGCCAAATTCGTGGCGACAGTCTTTGCAGCGCGCCAATTTGTAAACCACGGCCACGTGCGGGTGAACGGCAAGAAAGTGAACATTGCCTCTTACCGCGTGTCTGAAGGGGATGTGATCGAGGTGCGTGATCGCTCCAAGCAGATGGCCGTTTTGCTGGAAGCCACACAATTGGCCGAACGCGATGTGCCAGATTACATCGATGCAGATCACAGCAAGATGACCGCGACTTTCGTGCGCACTCCAGGTCTTGGCGATGTGCCATATCCTGTGATGATGGAACCGAACCTCGTGGTGGAATTCTACGCGAAGAACTAATCTTCGCCAGATCAAGTTTCAAAAGGCCGCGACGGGAAACCGCCGCGGCTTTTTTATTTGGGGCTTTATGTCCAGTTTACACCGCCCCGTATTTCGCCACAGTGGCAGGCGGGACTGGATTGGTTGGGCATTGGTCATTCAAAAACCGCTGGAAATGCTTGAGATTGACGTTAGAAGGACGGCAGAAGGGAATATCACATGACACAGCCACAACCTCAGCCTGGGATTTTGGATATTGAGCTTTATGTCGGCGGGAAATCTTCTGTGCAGGGTGTGCGGGACATTCTCAAACTGTCGTCGAATGAAAATCCCAACGGTCCACCGGCTTCGGCGCAACAGGCGCTTGCAGAGGCGGCCAGCACCTTGCATCGCTATCCCTCCTCTGATCACAGCGGGCTTCGTGCGGCTTTGGCGGAGCTGCATGGCCTGGAGGCGCAGCGGATCATCTGCGGCTGTGGGTCGGATGAGCTGATCAGCTTTCTGTGCCAGGCCTATGCCGGCCCCGAGGTGGATGTCATTCACACCGAGCATGGGTTTTTAATGTACCGTCTTTATGCCATGGCGGCCGGTGCGCGGCTTGTCTGCGTGCCAGAGGCCGAGCGCCATGTGGACGTTGAGGCGATTTTATCCGCCATCACCCCGCGCACCGGGATGATCTTCATTGCCAATCCGGGCAATCCGACCGGGACAAAAATTTCTGACGAGGATCTTGCGGAATTGATTGCGAAAACGCCAAAGACTGTGGTGATCGTGCTTGATGGGGCCTATGCCGATTATGTCGAGGGTTGGGACGGTGGCGCGCGGTTTGTTGAGGCGCATGACAATGTGGTCATGCTGCGCACCCTGTCGAAAATGTACGGGCTGGGGGGATTGCGCGTGGGCTGGGGCTATGGGCCGCAACATATCATTGATGTGCTCAACCGCGTTCGCGGACCGTTCAATATTTCCGCGCCAGCATTGGCCGCCGGTGAAGCGGCGGTGCGCGATCATGACTTCGTCATTCAACATCGGGCGCAAAACAATGCGGCCCGCGCCTATTTGGCCGAGGAGCTCGCCGCGCTGGGCGTCGCCTCTGACCCGTCTGATGCGAATTTCCTTCTGGCCCGTTTCGCCAGCCAAGAGCAGGCGGAGGCTTGCGATGACCATCTGCAAAGCCTGGGCATTCTTGTGCGCCGGGTGGGCAGCTATGGCTTGCCGGAGTGTTTGCGCATCACCGTGCCGGATATGGCGGGTTGTGCGCGGGTGGTGCAGGCGGTGCGGAGCTTTTTGGAGAAAACCCCATGAGCTATGATCGCGTGGCCTTTGTGGGCTTAGGGTTGATTGCCTCTTCGATGTTCTGGGCCATGCGCCGGGCGGGTATGGGCGCGCATGTGACAGGCTATGCTCGCTCAGAACAGACCCGCGCCACGGCGCGCGAGATTGGCCTGTGCGATACGGTCTGCGACGATCTGGCCAGTGCGGTGCGTGCGGCGGATTTGGTGGTGCTTTGCTTGCCGGTGGGGGCGATGGGCGAGGTGATGGCCGAGCTGGCACCGCATATCAAACCCGGCGCCACGGTGACGGATGTGGGCTCAGTGAAGCGCGCGGTGATTGAGGCGGTGGCGCCGCATATTGCGCCGGGCGTGCATTTCGTGCCGGGCCACCCGCTGGCCGGCACTGAGCATTCCGGCCCAAGGGCGGGCTTTGCGGAGCTGTTTGACAACCGCTGGTGCCTTTTGACCCCCAATGGCGCCGATACAGCGGCCGTGGCGCAGCTGTCGGACTATTGGCAGGCGCTGGGGGCGAAGGTCGAGGAAATGGATCCGGACCACCACGATTTGGTGCTGGCAGTGACCAGCCATGCACCGCATTTAATCGCCTATACGATGGTGGGCGTGGCCGATGATCTGCACCGGGTGACCAATTCGGAGGTGATCAACTTCTCCGCCACCGGCTTTCGCGACTTTACCCGCATTGCCGCCAGTGATCCGACCATGTGGCGCGATGTGTTTTTGACCAATAAGGATGCGACCTTGGAGATCCTCGGCCGCTTCACCGAAGAGCTCTTCGCGCTGCAACGGGCGATCCGCACCGGCGATGGTGAGATGCTGCATGATTATTTCACCCGCACTCGCGCCATCCGCCGGGGCATCATCGATGCGGGCCAAGACACGGATGCCCCCGATTTTGGCCGCAAGAAAAGCTAAAGCCCCAAGAAACGCTAAAGCCCGCTGCGATCCTTGGGGCCTAGGCCCTAGCGCAGCCGGAACCGCGTGCGCAGCCCAAGACCCAGAAAGAACAAAAACACAAAGCCCAGCAGGGTTTCACTCACAGTGAGCAGAACGGTCACAAACGTGGGATCGGCCAAAAGATCACTGGGAAACCGCCGATAAAACCCAAAGACGGCAAAAATATTCGCAAAAGACAGCCCCATTGCGCTGCGCAAAAGCTCGACCCTGTCCATGCACAGATGCAGCTGGTCTCGGGCCATGAAATGAAGCGCGTAAAATATGCTCCAAAAGTACCATACCCCCACCATCCCAGCAATCGGCCGCTAATAGCTGTAGCCATAATCTGATACAAGATGATAAAGCCAATAGGTGGCGCGGGTGTACCAAGGGGAGAGGCGGCCCGTGAGCTCCATCTCCCTGCGAAAGAACATATGCTCATCCTCCACCTTCCCCAAGGCACCGCATTTGATCCGCAACTGCTCATAGGCGCGTTTGTCGTCCTCTAAGAGATACCGAGGTGGAGCCGCCTGCGCCTCGGCGTTTGGTAATTTAACGCCCGTCCAATCGGTATCTTCATGCAGCGCGCGGCCAAAAAACCTGGGGGGATGTTCGAAAAATTTAGCATCCTTAAAGCTTAATGATACCGCCGCGCTGGAAGCAGCTGCTAAATCGAAAGATGTAACATCGTGAAATTCCACACTGTCAAAATTGGCTGAATTGGTGAAAATGGAGTCTGTAAAGAACGCTCGACCGGCGAACTTTGCATTATCAAAGGCGCAGATATCATTAAATTTTGCCTGATCGAAATTAGCGGTTTCAAATTTTGCACCTTGGAAATATGTACGCTCGATAAAACGGCACTCCATAAACATAGTGAATGACCCAAAACTGGCACCTATTGCATTTAGGTCGTTTTCAAAAACGCACTCAATGGCGGATAGGCCCGCTGCGAATTGCGCATGCTCCAATGTGAGCAAGCCCTTAGATGTAGTGTTTTGGATGAAAACGGCAAACGCGAAATAGAACCCATCGGATGTAAGGTCTGTTTTGATTTCTGCGATGCCTGTACTCAGAGAAATTGTGTTAAACCATACCATTTCTTTGGGAAGGTCTGGTATTTCAGTTTGAATACTATGAATTTCCGCGTCCGAAAGATCCACAATATCTACGAATTTTGGATTTTCCATCTGGCGTTGATACTCATGTGTATTCGGCCTCAACAGATATTTCTGATACCCATTCCACAGCCGCTTATTTTCCTCATGATCCCCTGAAATCCTCGCCAATCTCAACCATGGGGTGTCCTCTGCTGCCGCCGTCATGCCCGCCTCCAAAATCGCTTTTCAAAATCTGCTTTTGGCTCAATGCCCTATGCCATATCTCCCTATCATATCCGTAGGTGGCGCTCTATCAAGAGCAGAAGGCGCGCGGGATGTTCGCGGGGTATTTTATTGGCGCGCAATAGGGCGTATAGGCTGCGTGATCTGAGGCCGGCCGGAGGAGGCAGCGAAAATGTGGGTGTTTGGCTATGGCTCTTTGCTGTGGAACCCCGGGTTTGAACCCATCGAGCAGATGCGCGCGGACCTGCCGGGCTATCGGCGCTCCTTTTGCATGCTCTCCATCCATCATCGCGGCACGCCCGAGGATCCGGGCTTGGTTCTCGCGCTGGATGCGGCAGAGACGGCGGATGTTTGCGCCGGGCTGGCCCTGCGGGTGGATGAGCGTGAGGCTGAGCATGTGCTGCAAGAGCTGCGCGCGCGGGAGTTGATTTCATCGGCCTATGTGGAAAGATGGGTGGATCTGCCCCTGGCCGATGGGCGCCGCGAACGGGCCGTGACCTATGTGGTGGAGTGGTGGATCGCGATCATGCGCAATATTGCTGCTATGGGCTGGATCAGCAGGCCGAGATCATCGCGCGGGCCGTGGGAGGCCGCGGACCAAACCCGGAATATCTGTTTAAAACCGCCGATATGTTACGCGATCTGGGCATCCCAGATCCGCAATTGGATTATTTGGCAAAGAAAGTCGCAAATTTAACTAAATCTGCATAACCGCTTGGCTTAAAGGGCCGTGCGCAGTAAACTTATAGACTTAGAATTTAAGGGCAGGACCACAGATATGGATCATATCCGCCGAGATCAAACGCCTCAGTTCTCGCAGCCGCTTAGTCAAATCCTCACCATGCTGGCCATTGTCGGCGGGGTCGTGGGCTTGGGCTATTTGGCCTATCCCAGCGTTGGGCCTACCTTTTGGGCCAATCCCTATCTCAACGCCTTTATCCTCTTTGTGTTTCTCATTGGCGTGGCCACTTGTTTTCATCAGGTTTTGTCGCTGATCTATTCGGTGCAATGGATCGAAGGCTTTGCCAGCCAGCGAGATGGCCATGAGGACGCCAAGCCGCCGCAATTGCTTTTGCCCCTGGCCAGCCTGCTGCGCGGGCGCGGCGCGCGCACGCAGCTCGGCTCCGCCTCATCGCGGTCTATTTTGGAATCGGTCTCAACGCGCATTGATGAGCAGCGCGAATTGACGCGCTATATCACCAATATGCTGATCCTGATTGGCCTGTTGGGCACGTTTTATGGTCTGGCCACCACTGTGCCGGCCTTGGTGGCCACGATCCAATCGTTGACCCCGGGCGAGAATGAAAGCGCGGTGGATATTTTCTCGCGTCTACAGCTGGGTCTTGAAGGGCAGCTGGACGGGATGGGCGTGGCCTTTGCCTCCTCATTATTGGGTCTGGCCGGCTCGCTGATTGTCGGGTTGCTTGAGGTGTTTTCTGGCCGGGGGCAGAACCGGTTTTATGGCGAATTGGAAGAATGGTTGTCGACCATCACCCGGGTGGGGTTCTCGGGCGGCGAGGGCGAAGAGGGCGCGCAAAACACCATGCTCGGCGCGATGATGGAACAGATGTCTGAGCAGATGGACGGTATGGCGCGGATGTATGCGCAAACCGGGCAGGATCAGGCCCATGTACAGTCGCATTTGATGGCGATGACGGCGAGCTTGGAGAAGCTCACGCAAAAGCTCGATCAGGGGCAGACCGAAGCCCTTGAACGTGTGGCGGCCAGTCAAGAGCGGATGATCGCGCGGATGGGCGAAGGCGGCGGCGGTGACGGGATGGATGCGGAGAGCCGGATGCGTCTGCGTTCGATCGATGTGCAGATGCTGCGCGTGCTTGAGGAAGTCTCAAGTGGGCGGCAAGAAAGCCTGTCCGAAATCCGCAGTGATCTGGCCAATCTGACAAAGGCGATCAGAGCCCTGTCCAATCCCGCAAGCCGCGACCAGAGCTAGGCGCGCGCGATGGCACTTTCCCGACGCACTGGCGCAAGGTTCCAAGCCTCTATCTGGCCGGGGTTTGTCGATGCGATGACTGGCTTATTGCTGGTCTTGATGTTTGTGCTCACGATCTTTGCGGTGATGCAATTTGTGTTGCAGCAAACCATCAAAGGGCAGGGGGTGATGCTCGACGAGCTCAACGTCGATATCGCCCAGAAAAACGCGCAATTGGAAGATTTGGAAGGGCAGATCCTGGCTCTCGGCGATGCTTTGGGTTTGGAGCGCGCCGCGGCCTCCGAGCTCACCCTGCAGGTCGCGAAACTTGACGATCAGCTTGCCGCTGCGCAGGCTCAGGGCGAAAGGCAATTGGGCCTTATTGCGACGTTGACCGCCGAGCGCGATGCCCGGGCTGCAGACCTCAAAGCGGCCACCGCAAGGATCAATGATTTCGAGACGCAGGTGGCCAATCTCTTGGCGCTGCAACAGCGGGCGGAAGGAGAGATTGAGCGGTTCAAACTACAAGTGTCGCAACTGCAAACGCAGCAGTCCCAGTCTGAAGACACGATCTTAGACTTCGAAACGCAAGTGGCGTCGCTTTTGCGTGAACAAAGCCAATCGGAAGGGCAGATCACGGAGCTGGAAGCGCAATTGACCCTGCTTCTGGCCCAATCCTTGGAAGACACAGCCCGTATTGCAGATGCAGAGGCGCAAATCAGCGCGTTACAGGACGAAAAATCCACAGCCGAGGCCACGATCGCAGATTTCGAGACCCGCGTGCAGCAATTGATCGAGAAAGAGGCGCAACGCCATGAGGAACTGGCCGCATTGGATGAGGATAAGGCCAGTTTGCAGCAATCATTGCTGGCGGCGCAGGCGACAATTGCAGCACAGACCGAGCAGGCTGCGCTGGCGGAACGACAACGCGAACTCATGGATGAGATGCTGGCTGATCTGCGCCGGGATGCCCAGGATACAAATATCAACCTTGCCAATACCCTGGCGCTTTTGGCGACGCAGCAAGAACGGGCGTCCCAGCTTGAACAGGACAACCAAGAGCTCAGTCGCCGCGCTGAAGAATTGACAAGCGCCTTGAATGACGAAGAGCTCAATCGCGTGTCCGCGGCTTTTTTGCGGGAACGTTTGGAGGCCGCGGAAGCCGCTTTGAGCCAGAAAGAACTCGAACAATTGTCCATGGCCGCGGCGGCTGAAAAACTGCGGGCGGATCTGGAACAAAGTGAAGCGGCGATATCTTCTTTGACTTTGGAGTTAAACGATCAGCGCAAAAAAGCCGAGGAAACCCTGGCGCTTTTGGCCGCGGCGCAGAGCGTTGAAAAAACACTCGGTGAGAAGTTGGCGACAGCTTTGGTGGCACTTGAGGCCGCTGAAGCCGAAGCGCAGAATGCCGATACTGATGATCTGCGTTCGGCGCTGTCCAAAGCCATCGCCGCACGGCAAACTGCGGAGCAGCAATTGACCTCGGCCGAGCAGAAGGCGGCCTTATTGGCAACGGCACAGGCGGAGCTGCAGGAGGCAAAGGCTATTTCGACGGAGGCACAGCGCAAAATGGCGCTGCTGAGCCAGGAGGTGCGCGAATTGCGCGCCCAAATCGGTGGGCTTCAAGCCACGCTGGACGATTACAAGCGTCGTGACGCGGACAATAATGTGAAGATCACCAATCTTGGCAGTGAGTTGAACGTGGCGCTGGCACAGGTCGCAGCGGAATCCAAGCGCAACTTGGCTTTGGAAGCGGCGGAAAAGCAGCGCCTGGAAGAGGAGAAGGCCCGGCTTGAAGCCGAAGCCAAGACCCTGGAGCGCTATAAGTCGGACTTTTTTGGCAGTCTGCGCGGTCTTTTGGAGGATATCGACGGGGTCAGCATCGTTGGGGACCGTTTTGTCTTCTCCTCTGAGGTGCTCTTTGCCTCTGGCCGTGCTGAGCTGACGGCGGCTGGCCGCCAGGAGATATCAAAAGTGGCGAATATCTTGAAGGATGTCACCCAAGAAATTCCGCAAAATATTGATTGGGTGTTGCAGGTGGATGGTCACACCGATGACCAACCAATCCTTCCGGGCAGTCGCTTTCAAAATAATTGGGAGCTAAGCCAGGCGCGGGCGCTGTCTGTGGTTCTATATCTGATGATCTCCGAGCAAATGCCGCCGCGCCGGCTCTCGGCCAATGGGTTTGGCGAGTATCAGCCCATTAATCCGGCCAATTCGCGCCTAGCACGGGCGCAAAATCGGCGGATTGAGCTGAAATTGACTGAGAAATAATCTCGATCACCCCGCAATGGCCCTACTTGCGGGGTGATAGGGCCTACTCGGCGGTCAAAAGCGGAGGTTTCTTGTCTTTATTGGTGATCCGCGGCTTTTGAGGCTCTTCGATTTTCAAATCCAACGCGCCAGCTTTCACACCAACTTTGACCACGCCGCCTTTGGTGAGTTTGCCAAAGAGCAATTCTTCGGCCAATGGCTTTTTGATATGCTCTTGGATCACCCGGCCCAAGGGACGCGCGCCCATTTTGGAATCGTAACCCTTTTCGCCGAGCCAATCGGCGGCCGCTTTGGTAATCTCGATGGACACATTGCGATCCATCAATTGCGCTTCAAGTTGCAGAACAAATTTTTCGACCACCTGCGCGATGACATCGCGGTCCAATGGCGCGAAACTCACCACCGCATCGAGGCGATTGCGGAACTCGGGCGTGAAGGTGCGTTCAATGGCTTGGGTGTCTTCGCCCTCGCGACGTTCGCGCCCAAATCCGATTGCGGCCTTGGACATTTCTGACGCTCCGGCATTGGAGGTCATGATCAACACCACATTGCGGAAATCCGTGGTGCGGCCATTGTGATCTGTCAATTTACCGTGATCCATGACCTGCAGAAGGATGTTGAAC
>JGI26085J52751_1000236_pt1 | contig 11432 bp, 8 predicted proteins | sample SaaInl25SG_5_DNA_FD_52751 | JGI IMG/M metagenome (IMG submission 52751) | reverse complement strand
GCTCATCCCTCGCTAGAGAGTTGTGAGCCAGTCGTTTAGACTNNTNNCTCAGTTGGTTAGAGCACCTGACTCATAATCAGGTGGTCGCAGGTTCGAGCCCTGCTGGGCCCACTTAAAGCCCTTCCGTTTCGGAGGGGCTTTTTTATATTCTTTAACCAGCGTAGGGTATTTGTATAGATTTTAAATCATATTCGTGGCAATACATACATTCGAATATATTCCTAGCGTTAGGACTAAATAAGATTACATATAGAGTTATGAAAGAGCATTTAATCAATTCAAAACGTCTAATGGTCAAATATTATAGGTTATTAGGTATTGCCGTACTCGTTTTGGTATTGACTGGATGTGATCAGCCGCTTTTAGGCCCAAATTTTATACGAGAGCCTATTGGAAATTTTACCTGTAGTATTGCCGATAGCGCACATGGAATAGACATCAGTTATCATAATGGCCCTATTGATTGGTCAGAGTTAAAGAGAAAGGAACCGCAAATCGAATTTGTTTTTATTCGAGCTACCGTGGGTTTAAAGGAAGATGTTGACTATGAAGATTACCTTGATGGTGCCAGAAAAATAGGTCTTCAAACAGGGGCATATCATTATTACTGGTCGAATGTTAATTCCACAATTCAGTTCAAGAATTTCAAACGAAGTGTTTCCATGTCTAAGCATGATTTATATCCGGTGCTAGATGTTGAAAAACCCAGTAAATACGGTGACAAGAATTTACGAGAAGGTGTTTTAAACTGGTTAAAATTGGCGGAGGAAGAGTATGGTGTAAAGCCAATTCTTTACACGAACATGTATTTTTACAATGAACACCTCAGGGGGTATTTTAACGAATATCCAAAATGGATTGCAGCTTATAGTAGATGTCCCTCGTCCATAGACTGGGATGTGCATCAATATTCTGAAACGGGTAGGGTTGCGGGCTTTGATGCAGCAGTTGATCTTAATTATTGTTCAAGTCAATTTTTAACTCAAATCAAATTACCCCACTAACTATTCTTCCGTAAGGCCTTCATGCGAGTCATTAAATATTTTGAAATTTCAAAGTAGGTCATTTCATGGCACTTAAGTGTTTTGAAAGGGTAGTCTGTTCCAATTTTTCCAGAATTGTACAATTGGATCTTCTCTCTTTTTGAGTGATGAGATGTTTTCTCAATGTATACATGCATTAGGTTGATTTGATTTTCTATTTCTAGAAAAGCCTCAAAGTTTGGATCTCTATTATCGTCATACGTTAATATGAAAGCTTTTTTCATTTGGAAAGGGCCGAATGAAAAATCGTAAGGCATGATATCGCTCAACAAAAATTTTTCTAAATCGTATTGCCCTTGTGAATAGAATAATAGTTCTGGGGCTACAATTGCGAATATGAGTGTGTCTTCTTCATAAACGTAGGATAGCACGTCAATCCTTTCTTGAATTAACTCATCGATACATTCAATGTCTTGATCCTGAGCTTGGCCTGGCCAATGGATAGCTAAAAACAGGAATAGTATGAACTTTTGATTGGATATTTTGCTGAAGAAATTCAAAAGCTGATATTTCGAAATGATTGAAGCCAAGGTTATTGATGAATCTGAAGAAGGGTAAAACCAATATTTAAGAGCTTCATCTCCACAATTACTATATTTATTAGACCAATCAAATACACGATGCTTACAAGAATTATAACGGTTGTCTGTCTATTCCTTTCAATGTCTGTCGCTCATGCACAAAAGAGTGCTAAGAGTGCTTTCAAGCAGTATAAGAAAGGTAATTTAGAAAAAGCTAATCAGCTTTTGGTTGAAATAGAATCAAAAGGAGAACAAGCGTTGCCGTACTACTACGTTAAGACCCTTTGTGTTTTGGAGAGCGCCGTTACTCCAGAAGATTATAAAAGAGCATTGCATTTTATTTTAAAATCGGATCCAAGGTCAATTATCGATCCAAAGGAAAGTAAGTCACTGAATAAGATTTATGAGTTGAATGGTGAGTCTTATGACGAGTTATTGTCCAATTTTTATAGAAAGGTTTTTTTAGCCTATAAATCTTGGAATACAGCGGAATTATGGCTGGATCACAACGCTGTATTTGCATTCAGTACGGAACGTGATTCTGCATTCTTGTACGAAGCAAAAATAGTTTATGATGAAATAGATCCCACGATAGAGGAATATGGCACATTTTATACCACGTATTTGAATGGTAAGTATACTGAGGAGATCGCCTTAGAAGCATACCGTCAGCGAGTCAACCTAGAATTTTTGAAAGTTGATAAAAATGGGGATCCTGAACTGCTTTTTGATTTTGCGTATAGATACCAAAAAGAATCACAGTTTAAGCCTTTGGTTGAGCGAGCATGCGCCAAAGCCGTCAATAACGATGAAGACTCTAAACGCCTATTGAAATTTGCGAATAGTTTCAATAGTATGGGCTTTAACAGTGTGGTATCTGACGCCTATTTAAAGGCATTCAATATTGACTACTCGGTTCTAGAATTAGAAGTTGATTCCGGAACGCTGAGTATTCAATCAGTCAAGGAATTCACATTGAATTATTCTAATCAAACGGAGGCCTGTGAGGCGATAAGAAATGATTTAGACTCACTAACCCTCCTTCGATTGACAACAAACTTTGATACGGATATTTACGCAGCTTATACCTCTAATTTTCCATCGTCAAAAAATAGAGGATCCCTGGATTCGCTATTAAATACGCGTATTTATAGAATCATGATGGGCGATGATTTAAAAACTGCTCAAGAATTGCATGAGAGATTCAATAGGCCAGAATCTAGTTATGGATATGATGTAATCCAAGGATTGATCAACAATCAAACACTATCATATATCCCTGCCCTTAATGAATATGATTCCTATTCCTTCATGCGAATCGATCATAAATCACTGAGTTCAGATGTAAATGAATTCAAAGCAGAGGTGATATTGCGAGACGGCTACAGCTTATTTCGCTTCAAAGACAGCGAAGGATGGGGAGTGGTTCAAATAAATGAGAATGGAAAAATCAAAGTATTATTCAGGTGTGATGAGGTTAGCGTATTAACTAGCAACTTATACCTTTCCAAATCTGATGATACGTACTCCGTAATCGCCACCAATGGAGAGGTCTTGGCAACTTCCGATAACATTCCTATACAAATACTGCCAACGGGTAATTTTCTTGTACCCGGTAGCAAGTCAACGATAATTGATCCTTGGGATAAGTCGAAAGTTGAGATAGATTATTTGGTTTCAACCTTGACATTTCCTGGAAGCTATGCTTCGAGTGATCATTTCTTATCAGCTCACTCAGGAACAAGATCAAACGATATACTGGCCCTTTACAATATGGCCGGTGAAAAAGTTATATCTGGGCGAAAATTAGGGTTTGAAAGAGCTATTGGAACCGTGCAGAATCTACTTGTTGACGGCAAACGATACGTTTTACATGAAGATTCCATATTCAAAAACCCTGTCAATAAGTATCTCATTTTTTACCAAGATGAGCAAAATATGATTTATGCGTCTCGGGATGAATCATATAGCGGCGGAACAATGACTATCATTAAAGACAATACAAAAGAAACTTTGGTTGCGCGGAGGAGCAGTAATTGGGGCGATGTAGTAGAATTTGATACGGATGATGGGGTCCAAATCTACGCGTTGAATTCCCTTACGAAAATTCCACTCGCTTCAATAGAAAACTATAGAGTTGTGAATGGAGATGTATTAGCTCAGTCAGAGTTTGGCTTCGTATCTCTGTATAAACAAACCCCTAATGGATGGAGTTCGCCTATTACTCTGAGTACTGCTAATGGGTTTTATCTTGAGGATTTAGCCGAAGAAGAAGCTGATTACTATGATTATGAAGGTCATGAATATGAAGTTGATCCTTTTAGTACTTCAGCTTATATTGATTTCTCCTATTATAAGACGGCCGACGGTTTGAACTTTGATAATTCAAATTTTGAAACTCCCTCTGTTTACCCGGTTCGAATCAACGATTTCATGGAGTATGTAAATGATCAAGGAAAGCTTATTGGTCCTAATTATTTTCGTTCAGCTAGCAACTTTGATGCTCCATACACTCAAGCTTCTGATTCAAAATATGAATCAATAATAATAAATAGTTATGGGGATGATAAGGTGAAAGGGCTTTTGAAGCAATGGGTGAGCTCAAATGAATTTATTTATTCTGAGGGAAATAAGTTCTACGAATACGATATACGAACGAAATACTCAAAAGAAATTTGTTCCGATTGTTCCGTACTACAGAAAATTCAAAAAGATCTGTATGAAATCAAAGTGGATGGGAGAATTGCTTACCTCCAGACTGGTGGTTCAGGAAAGTTCTTTGGAGCATATATGTCTTCCGAAGATCATACACTTAGGGTACACCTTTCAAAATTAAATGATTACTGGTGGGGAGATTCCTATAGAAATCATTACGAGTACATGAATCACTTGGATGAAATAAAAGTTTATAAGGAAGCCAATAAATATATCTTGGCAAAGGTTAAGCTCAAACTTGCTATTGGACTAGATAAAGATCAGATTCCTGCGGCGGTGGGTGAACTTGAAAATTTTGATCAAGTGTATTTTACGGATGAGGAAAGGGGACAAATCTACCTAAGTGTGGCTTCGAGTTTCTATTACTCTGATGATTACCAAAATGCGATTTTATATTACGGTTTATTATCCACCGTTATGCCTCAAGAATTATATAGTATACATGCTTACGATGTAGCTGTGTGTTATGCTGGTATTTATGATTACGAAAATGCTGAAAAATATTATACGGTATGGGGAGGAACACTTGATGAACCTGCCCATTATACGACGATCGCTGGTATGTACAAGGATGCAGGATATTCTGCAAAAGCCATAGAGTACTATAAAAAATATGCTGCCATAGGCGAATATGAGCGAGCCTATGCTATGAACAATGTTGGGCACATATATTTTGATCAAGGCAATTATTCTTATGCGGCTTCCTCATGGAAGCAATGTATTCGATACCATCAAAAACAGGGTAATGACTACATGTTAGGTCAATTGTATTATAACATCGCGGCTTCTTATCAGAATAATAAAATGACTAGCTCTGCATGTAAATATTATAGTCTGGCATCGGATTATGGTCAATCCTTACCCTATTGGTACAACTATAACTGTAATTCAAGCTATTAATTTCAATATCAGCCTAGTACTTTCCTGACTCCACTATTGAATTCCATCTAGGAGAAGCTTCGTAGTACAATGAAGAATCTTGAATAGCTTCAGGCAATTTGATTTTCCATGCGTGAAGTGCGATGGTATTTGGAGAAAGTTTGGATCCGCCATATTTCTCATCGCCAAGGATAGGGCAACCAATGTGGCTGAGCTGGGCACGAATCTGATGGAAACGACCTGTGCTGGGCTTAATCTCAAGCAAGGCACCGTGCTCATTCACTTCTAGTGTGCGGTAGTGTAGGTGGGCAGGTTTGGTGCCGCCCTTCGGATGGTCGTATACCAGAGATTTCTTTGCGTTTTTATCGGTAAGGAGATGGTGTTCTAAGGTTCCTTGCGAAGGGCTTGGTGGTGTGGAGGTGATGGCCAGGTAAGTTTTTTGGATCTTTCGATCTGCGAACCATTGGTTGAGCTGCTTGAGCGTACTTTTCTTTTTTGCAAGGATGAGTAGGCCGCTGGTCACTCGGTCAAGACGATGCGCGACTCCTACGAATGGAGGTTTATGCCCTTTGTTGAGATAGTGACGGACTTGGCTCTCAGCGGTAAAGGGTTCAAAGGGGTTTTCTTCTGTAATAATGCCCGATTCTTTATTGATGATGATCAACGCAGTAGATTCAAAAATGATTTCGGGTGCCTTCATGGGCTAAAATTACCGCCTTTTTAGTTGGGCTGAGCAGAAGTGCGTGAAAGAGTTAATGTATTTTAGCAGGCAGATTACGGCCACACATGAAACTAAACACCAGCGAAATCCCCTATAAGTTTCGTCATTTCTACTGGAACAAGTACGTTTTGAAACTCTTCAAAAAGGAACGCTTTTTCATGTCGTATAGTTACCGCTACAAAGCTATTTGGTTTCGTAATTACAAGGTCGCGTCGCGTACCATCAATAACTACCTTACGGCAGATAGTAAGCCGGGTTCATTGATTTATGGTTCCGCCATGCCTTATTCAAAGTGGATGGTACGGAACTTTTACAAGTTTGCCTTTGTGCGTAACCCAGAAGAGAAGTTCATCAGCTGTTGGAAGGATAAAGTGACGGTGCAGAACTACTTCAGGTTTACCCCCGAGGAGCACGAGCGCATGCAAGATTTTGATGCGTTTTTAACTTGGGTTGAAGGTCAAGATGTGACCAAGTGCGACGAGCATTTACGAGCACAGACTTCCATCATCGATATTCCTAATATGGATTTCATCGGCAGGTTCGAAAACTTTGATGAAGACTTCGCTAAGGTCGCGGAAAAATTGGGCACCCCGTATGAAAAAGAGGTGAAGCTAAACGTGAATCGTTCCAAGAAAAAAGTGGAGCTTACCGACGATCAGCGCCGGAGATTACAGGCTTTGTACCGCAAAGATTACGAGGTGTTTTACCCCGAGCTATTAATTGACTAGCGGCCGTAGTATTTGGCCACTAGTGGCACCAGGGCCTCGTCGTACACTTGCTGTTCCTTCTTCTTTCTGCTCTTGTTGACCGGTGTATCGAGTACGCGCTGCACGCTGCGTTCATCGGCACTAAAGTTGAGCCAATTCAGAATGCGCATCGCCTCTTCCTTGTTCGAGAACAGGTCTTCTGAGCGTACGGTCAGCGTACGGTCTTTACCAGGACCAGCTTTGAAATCATCGATAAACGAATTTGTCGCATTCCAAAGCCAGGCAATCTTATCCGGGCGGCTCTCGATGCCCAAGGATTGAGGTGGAGCGATACGGCCTTCGTCCGTGATGGTTTTACCGGTGTACCAATTCCGTTGCATGCCCGAAGACACAAAAGAATCCGGATGACGCAGCAAATGGATGAACTTCGCCTTTGGGAATAACTCGGCCATGGCGGGGGCGAAGAAGGTCAATCTATTGTTGGTCTCTACGTAGCGCAATCCACGTAATTTATAATCGCGGATGGCCTCGTAACGGCCTGCCATGAAGGCACCCTTGGCGAAGGAGAGGTCGCCAGTATCGTAGGCAGTTTTCCCGGCCAAAAGCATTTCAGGCAGTGCTTCGTGTTCGATGTGGAGGCCTTGCTCGAGCTCGAATAATCGGGTGAGGAGCATTGTGCCTACGCGGCCGGTGGAAAGCACGAAGATGGGCTCGGCCTCTGCCATGATTTCCTGTGGTAGGGCTTCGCTATTTTCCAGGTGTCCGTGAAGTTTAGCGCGGTGCTTGAGGTCATTCCAATAGCGAACGTTGAACCCGAACCATTCCTTGATCAGTTTGTCTTTTCTCATGATGCGGGTAATTTTTGTTCGAGTAGTGATTTGAATTGGTCCTTGAACGCCTCGCTCGAATACGAACGAATATGCGCCTTCAACGCAGTACGAAGGTCTGCGATTTGCTCGGATTTTTCAAGTTTCTGGACCAATTCTGGTATATCCGCCTCACTCTCATAGCGCAGCTCCGCATAAGGCACCACTTCGCGCTGTCCCCCGCTATTGTGTACAATGGGTAGGCAACCGGCACCTATTCCCTGTACGGTGGTGATGCCAAAAGGCTCCTCACGGAGGGAATGAATGAAAAAGGTGGCTGAGGTCAATAAATGGTTGCGCTCTTGTTCCGACGCATCGGCGACTAAATGCACGTTGGTGAGTTCCAAGGATGCTATTGCGGCGGCGCATTGATCGAAATAGTTGGCGTCGTTTTTAAAACCTATGAGGTATAGCTCATACCGTGGGAGGTTAGCCATCATTTTAACTTGCTCGAGCTGCCGCTTGTTGGGAGAGAATCGGCCCAAACTCACTATGCGGTGGGGTAATTTTTCGCCCTTTTTAAAATCAATATCGACCGGCGGGTAGAGGATGTGCTCCACCTTGTGGTCGTAATGCTCTTCGAATCGCTGTGCTGTGAAGGCACTATTGGCGACCTGAAGATCATTCGAACTTACCCGGCGGTGTCGGCGATACCGAAAGGCGTTAAGCATGAATGGATCGCGTCCAATATCGAACAAGCGTTTCAGTGTAGGTTTTTGCATCAACCGGGCCTTACGAGGGTAATGGACGTAGCTCAAAATATTGAGAGTGGGGTCTAGTCCCAAGCTGGTGTTATTGCTGTTGATGATCAAATCATAGCCCTGAAGGTGCGCATTGATATCAAAGTTGAATTTGGTGATGTTCCACTCAAATGGTCTGCGAGATTCTGGAATGGTGATAAAGTTGCACTCAATGGGACTGCCGTAATGCGCTGCGATGTCCTCGTGGGTGAGTCTAAAACGGTAACTGTAGAAGTCCGGAACGATCCCCATAGCATTGAGCACCTTGGTCATTTCGAAGGTGACCTGGAATCGACCACCTAATTGGACTCTATTTTGAATATATGCGACTTTCAACGGGATAAAGGTACGTAGGCTTAACGCAACAGGACGTGCTTAATGAACTTTCTAAAAATGGCTGCCGCCACCAAAATGATCAGACCGGAGAGGATAAACTTCACAACACCGTCGACCGGCAGGGCATAACACACTAACCCAACCACTGAGCTGCCCACAAGGATGTAGAGACTTTCACGGGTAAAGGGCTGCAGGCCACTTTTGCGATAAATCATGATGGCACGCATAGCGTTGACAAAGAGTACGGCAATCAATCCACTGTAGGCGACCCCTAAAATCCCATATTTGGGGATAAAGAGGAAGTTGAGCACGATGTTGATGACCAACATGATCGAGCCTATTTGCATGTTCAGCTTGTAAAAAGGACTATTGGCAATGATTTCTCCATTCGAGCCGAACGAAGCGTTGATGTATTTGCGCGCCAAGGTCCATCCCACGACTGGAATGGCAGGGTAGAACCTTTCTCCATCTGGAATGAGTGAGAAAATCCACTGAACGTTTACCATGACCATGATGACAAAGGCAGCATTGACCAACATTTGAGCGCTGGAGGTCTTCTCGTAAATCTTGCGCAGCACGTCCATGTTGTTCTTGTTCCAGCTCGTGGAAATTTGTGGAGCCAACATCTGATTGATGGGCCTGCGTATGCCATCGATGACGGAACCGATAAAGAAGGCCATACCGTAAATCCCCACGCTGTCCATATCAGTGAGCATGGAGAGCATTTGAACATCTAAGGTGTTGATGCCTATTTCGATCAGGACGCTAAAGACGCTAATCCAAGCAAATTTCTGTACGTCCTTTCCCATCGGAGCTCCCATATGTCGCCAAGTAAAGGTTGGCTTCACCCGGTTCCACGCGTACAGCAACGCGACGAGCCCTAGCGCCAAGGATGCCCAAGCATAAGCAATGAGCCATTGGGAGAAAGTAAAGGCGTAGTACAATAAAGCCAGCCCAATCACCAACATGGCGATGCGCAATCCAAGGTTTTTATAGAATACCGGGACAGCAATGCGCTTAGTGGTCGCTGCGGCAGCAACGGCCATCAGGAAAGCCATACCGCTGACCACGAAAAAGCTGAGGTAGCGGAGAAGGTGTACGTCTTTTTCAAAATTAAATAAGGGAGCTAGTTCTGGTCCGACAATGAATAACCCTACCCCTACGATAATCATGAGTAATGTGCTCCGTCCCACCACTGCACTTTCAAAGGCTTTCTTATCCTTATTCGGGTCTGAATGGAATTTAGTGAAGGAACGATGTACACCGAAGAGGAAGATATTGGACAGCAACACTGCGGTGCGCTCCATCCACCGATACATCCCCAACTCTTCTGTGCTGAATAATTCCGGAAGCAACCATAGATTTAATACGGCCCCTACGAGGATTCCGGCAATGTTAATGACGGCACCTGATGAGATTTGTTTTTTCGAAACGTTCATTCGCCTTAGGCTTGCATCAAATGTAGTGATTTACCGCATCGCTACTTCACGATATAGGCATCACTGAAGGCATGAAATTTGGCCAATTCTTCCGTAATTCAACGTGTATTACACTTCAAATATTATACTCTGAAAACCCTCAGCCCATTGTTAAAAGTACCTAGCAAGCAATCTACTTATGTAATGATATAAAGTCACAAAAGATTCGCCCCTGCTTTGATCCATCCTTTGCTAGCTTCTGTAGCTCGCTGCCATTGATCTCGAAGCAATGCTTGGTGCATAGGTTTGGGTGCGAAATGTTCATCTATATTAAGCAAAGGTTTGAGCTTCTCCAAAGAAGACCAATACCCTATGCCAAGCCCTGCTAGCAAGGCTGCCCCAAGGGCTGTGCTCTCGGTCTCCGCCGGGCGAATGACCGGACAGCTTAAAATATTGGCTTGTAATTGCATCATGGTATCGTTCGCACTAGCTCCGCCGTCCACCTTTATGGCTTTGAGTTCTTGCCCAAGGTCTTTGGCCATGGCTTCCAAAACATCTGCCGTACTCAGGGCGATGGCTTCGAGCGCCGCGTAGGCGATGTGGCTGTCGTTGGTGCCGCGGGTGATGCCCATGATGGCACCGCGGGCATAGGCATCCCAATGCGGCGCTCCTAATCCGCTCAAGGCAGGGACAATGGTAATGCCGCCATTGTGGCCTTCCTTCAACGCCAAGGCCTCAATATCGCTGCTGTTTTCAATGATTTTCAGTCCGTCGCGCAGCCATTGTACCAAGGCACCGGCGATGTAGACGGACCCTTCGAGGGCGTAGGTGAGTTCGCCGTTTAATTGCCATGCGACCGTACTGAGCATTTGATTGGTACTGTTGACGATGGTCTTGCCGGTATTGGTCACGGCGAAACAGCCCGTGCCGTAGGTGTTTTTAGCCTCGCCCGGCTCGAAACATAATTGGCCAAAAAGGGCACTCTGCTGGTCTCCAGCGATACCCGCAATAGGTACACTTGCGCCAAAGATTTTTTCGGAGGTATGGGCTAATTTTCCACTGCTGTCCACCACCGTCGGCAGCAAAGACATGGGAACCTCGAGCAAGGCGCAAAGGTCTGCATCCCACTGCCCCTTGTGGATATTGTACAAAAGGGTTCGGCTCGCGTTGGAGGCATCCGTAATGTGCGAAGCACCTTCGGTCAGGTTCCAAATAATCCAGGAATCCACGGTGCCAAACCGCAGTTCTCCGCGCTCCGCACGCTCCCGCGCCCCGGGTACCTTGTTCAGGATCCAGCGAATCTTGCTGCCGCTGAAATAGGCATCGGTGATCAGTCCTGTTTTCGCAGTGATGGTGGGGCCGTGCTGGGCTTTGAGGCCCTCGCAATAGTCCGAGGTGCGGCGGTCTTGCCACACGATGGCGTGGTGGATGGGCTCGCCCGTGGCGGCATCCCAAATGATGGTGGTCTCGCGCTGGTTGGTGATTC
>JGI26085J52751_1000228_pt1 | contig 11500 bp, 9 predicted proteins | sample SaaInl25SG_5_DNA_FD_52751 | JGI IMG/M metagenome (IMG submission 52751) | reverse complement strand
CACCAACCCCGTGAAGGAAGACACCGAATATGTGGATGCCATCCGTGAAGACATTGCGTGGTTGGGATTTGAATGGAATGGCGGCGAACATTACACGAGCGATTATTTTGACACGCTCTACGGGTATGCGGTGAAACTGATCGAAGCGGGCAAGGCGTATGTGGACGAGCAGAATGCGGAGGACATCGCGGCCCAAAAAGGCACGCCCACTTCGCCCGGCTCGGCTAGCCCTTTCCGCGACCGACCCATGGAGGAAAACCTGCGTTTGTTCGCCGAGATGAAGGACGGCAAACATGCCGAGGGCAGCATGGTGCTTCGAGCGAAGATTGATATGGCTCACAGCAACATGCACATGCGCGATCCGTTCATGTACCGCATCAAGTTTGCCCACCATCATCGCACGGGAGACACCTGGTGCATCTACCCGATGTACGATTTTGCACACGGGCAATCGGACAGCCTCGAGGGCATCACGCACAGCTTGTGCTCGTTGGAATTCGAGAATCATCGTCCTCTTTACGACTGGTACATCGAGAATTTGGGGATTTTCCCCTCCAAGCAGCGGGAATTCGCCCGTTTGAACCTGAACTACACCGTCATGTCCAAGCGCAAATTGTTGCGCCTGGTGGAGGAAGGCCTTGTGGACGGGTGGGACGATCCGCGCATGCCGACGTTGAGCGGCTTGCGTCGCCGTGGGTATACGCCTGAGAGCATCCGCGAATTCTGCGACCGCGTNGGCGTGGCCAAGCGCAACAACGTCATTGACGTGGGGCTTTTGGAATTCGCGCTCCGCGACCATTTGAACGCCACGGCCACACGAGCGATGGGCGTCCTACGTCCCATCAAGATGGTCGTCACCAATTACCCAGAAGGCCAAACCGAATGGCTCCCCACGGACAACAATCCCGAAGACCCAAGCGCTGGTACGCGGGAATTGCCGTTCAGCCGGGAGTTGTACATCGAGTCCGACGACTTCAAGGTTGACGGGGTGAACAAGAAGTGGTTCCGCCTGGCACCCGGTCGCTCTGTGCGGCTGAAGTCGGCTTACATCATCACGTACGTGGACCACCTCACGGATGAGGCAGGTCACGTGACGGAAGTCCATGTGGAATACCATCCCAACAGCAAGAGCGGTTCCGACACGAGTGGGATCAAAGCGAAAGGGACACTGCACTGGGTGGAATGCAACCACGCAGTGGACGCAGAGGTGCGTCTTTATGACCGGTTGTTTTCCGACGAGAACCCCGACGGCCACAAGGACCGTGATTTCATGGAATTCCTGAGCTCAGATTCGTTGGAAGTTCTGACGGAATGCAAGTTGGAGCCCGTTCTTGCCAAGGCCGAGGTGGGAATGCCTTGGCAGTTCACGCGTTTAGGATATTTCACCGCGGACAGCAAGTGGGCAAAAGAAGGCAAGCTGGTTTTCAATCGGGCCGTGACCCTCAAGGACGGCTGGAAAGGGTAAGCCCCATCTCCTTGCCAAGCCTGAGCATCAGGGCCTTGGCCTCCACCACATCGTTGCGAATGTCGCCGTCGAGGATGGCTTCTTTGATGGCGTTTTTGATGTCGCCCACGGGGCGTGAAGGCGGAATCCCAAATGTTTCCATGATCTCCTCGCCGGATACGGGAGGCTGGAAATTGCGGATGTGGTCTTTGGCCTCGACTTCCTTGAGTTTCTCCACCACAACGTCGTAGTTGCGCAAGTAACGTTCCACTTTGGCCTCGTTCTTTGAGGTGATGTCAGCGCGGCACAAAATCATCAAGTCGTCGATGTCATCTCCGGCCTCGAAGAGCAAGCGACGGATCGCGCTGTCCGTCACAACATCCTTGGTGAGCGCGATGGGCCGGAGGTGGAGAAGCACAAGCTTTTGGACGTATTTCATTTTGCCGTCCATGGGCAGCTTCAAACGCGAAAAAATTTTGGGAACCATTCTTGCTCCACGATCCTCGTGACCGTGGAAGGTCCAGCCAGCCTTGGGGTCAAATCGCTTGGTGGGAGGTTTGGCAATGTCGTGAAGAATGGCAGCCCAACGGAGCCAAAGGGAATCGCTATGGATGGCGACGTTGTCCAACACCTCCAACGTGTGGTAGAAGTTGTCTTTGTGTCCAATTCCTTTGTGCCATTCGACACCTTGCAGAGCCGACATTTCCGGGAAGAACTGATGGAGCAGCTTGGTCTTGAACAACAGCTTGAATCCACGCGAAGGCCGTGGAGACAGAATGATCTTGTTCAGTTCTGCATGGATGCGTTCCACTGAAATGATCTCNAGCCTTTTGGCGTTGCGACGAATGGCCTCGAGGCTTCCCTCCTCAATGCGGAAGCCCAGCTGAGAGGCAAAGCGTACAGCCCGCAGCATGCGCAAAGGGTCATCGCTGTAGGTGATGTCAGAATCGAGGGGCGTCCGGATCCATTTCCGGTCCAAATCGTCCATTCCGCCAAAGGGGTCCACCAGTTTGCCAAAGGTGGCCGCATTCAAACTGATGGCCATGGCGTTGATGGTGAAGTCTCGTCTGTTCTGGTCGTCCTCCAGTGTGCCGTCTTCGACCACTGGTTTCCTGCTGCCTCGGGAGTAACTCTCTTTGCGTGCTCCGACAAACTCGATCTCGTAGTCTCGGGCCCTGAACATGGCTGTTCCGAAGTTCTTGAACACATGAACCTGCTTGATTCCCATCCGGTCTGCGGTGGCTCGCGCCAGTTCGATGCCACTGCCTTCCGTCACGATGTCGATGTCCTTGCAAGGGCGATTGAGAAGCAAGTCTCGGACGTATCCGCCAATCACAAAGGCGCGTTGTCCGCGTTCGTCGGCCAAAGCGCCAACGCGTTTGAAGATGGGGTGGGTGAGGTGGGATTCCAAGTTCATGACAAGACACAGCAAAGGTACACCGAGGGGGTCAGCCGTGGCACATGGATGTCACGTGCGAAGAAACTGGAAGCGCCCGTTTTCGTCGAAAGCCACCATCATGCTCGGTGTGCCGGAACCCGCACGTTCGTCTTGGCGATGTGTGCTCACATGGTCGGCTCCATTGCGCAAAGCTGAGGGCACGTCTCCAAATCCCTTGGGCGTGGGGCCACCTGTCAGGTTGGCACTGGTGGATGCCAAAGGTTTGCCCAGTCCACGAATCACGTAGGCTGAATACGGGTCCTCAATGCAGCGAATGGCGAGGCTCCCGTTGCTGCCCTTGAGAAGTTCAGACACTCCCTTCCCGGAGGGATAAACGACGGTTGTCGGTCGGTCCGAGTGATCCATCAAATCCCATGCTGCCTCAGGCACGTTGCCCACGAGCTGCTCGACGTGGCCTTGGTCCGCCACAAGCACGAGCACGGGATGCTCTGGATGACGGGTTTTTAAGACGTTGAGGCGCTTGACGGCATCGTCGTTCGTGGCGTCGCAAGCCAACCCCCAAACCGTGTCTGTGGCGTGCAAGAGGATGCCGCCTTCGCGGAGCACGCGCACGGCTTGCCGGGCATCTTCGTGCCAGGGCTCGGAGCGTTTGGCTCGGTTACCCATGTCCATTCGCGTTTTCGCGAAGCCACGTTTCTACGGCCTCGGAAACACGGGCATGCGGGTCGGGGTGGTCGTCTCCTTGAAAATCCATGCCCGTGATCTTNTCGTACAGTTCAACGTAGCGCTGGGTCACAGTGTCCAAGAATTCGTCGTCCATGTGAGGTGGCGTTTGGCCATCCTTGCCCATGAAGTCGCGGGCCATGAGCCACTCACGAACAAACTCCTTGCTCAGCTGCTTTTGCGGCTCGCCGGCAGCTTGCCGACGCTCATACCCCTCCGCATAGAAATAGCGTGAGCTGTCGGGTGTGTGGATTTCGTCAATCAACGTCAAGACTCCATGACGCAAGCCAAACTCGTATTTGGTGTCCACCAAAATCAGTCCTTGTTTGGCCGCGAGTTCAGTGCCTCGCTTGAACAAGGCACGGGTGACGCGCTCCAGTTCGGCCCACAATTCGGGAGAGACGATGCCACGGGCCAGGATGTCGGCTGGGGCGATGTCTTCGTCGTGGCCTTCCTCGGCCTTGGTCGCCGGGGTGATGATGGGATCAGGGAACCGATCGTGTTCCTTCATGCCTTCCGGCATGGGCGCGCCGCACAATTCGCGGTGGCCTGCCTTGTACTGGCGCCACGCGTGGCCAGTGAGGTAGCCGCGAATGACCATTTCCAAACGAATGGGCTCGCATTTGTGGCCCACGGTCACGTTGGGGTCGGGGGTCGCCAATTTCCATGTTGGAACAATGTCGGACACCGCATCGAGGAAATGGCTGGCGACGCCGTTGAGCACTTGGCCTTTGAACGGGATGCCACGAGGCATGACCACGTCAAACGCGCTGATGCGGTCCGACACCACGGCCACCATCAAATCGTCGCCAATGGTGTACATGTCGCGCACCTTTCCAAAGTAAGCTTTGGTTTGTCTAGAAAACTGAAAATCAGTGTTTCGAATGGCCTTCATTCAAGCAATTATGAAAGTTGGGAGGGAGGAGTTGTCGATTCGGGTTTGGAGTTGCGTTCGGCACGTTCGGCGCGTTTCGCCTCTCGTCGTGCCTCCGCTTCCTCGGCACGTCGGGCGTCGTCCGCATCGAAGCGATCTACAATGGAGCTCACGAGGCGGTGACGGATGATGTCCATGCCTGTCAAGCGGATGGTGGAGATGCCTTCCACGTCTTCAAGAAGACGCAACGCGTCAATCAAACCTGAACGTTGGTTTCGGGGGAGGTCGACTTGTGAGCCATCGCCGGTGATGACAAACTTGGCGTCACGGCCCATGCGGGTCAGAAACATGCGCATTTGGGCGGAGGTCGCGTTTTGGGCTTCGTCTAGGATGACAAACGCTTTGTCCAGTGTCCGCCCACGCATGAAGGCGAGCGGCGCCACCTCGATGACGCCCTTTTCCATGTGGTCGGCCACCCGCTCGTAGGGCAACATGTCGGTCAAGGCATCGTACAGCGGCTGGAGGTAAGGGTCCAGCTTTTCCTTCAAGTCTCCGGGCAAGAACCCGAGGTTCTCGCCAGCCTCCACTGCAGGGCGTGTGAGGATGATCTTGCGCACCCGCCGGTCTTTGAGCGCGGCAACCGCCATGGCCACGGCCGTGTAGGTCTTTCCTGAACCAGCNGGGCCGACCGCAAAAACCATGTCGTTGTCGCGGATGGCCTCCACAAGGCGGCGTTGGTTAGGCGTGCGAGCGGAGACCTTGAGTCCACCAGGGCCATAGACAATCACGTCGTCGTGAGAGGCGTTCTGGAGAAGGGAGGCTTCTTCGGTTTTCGTGAGACGTTCAATGTCGTCTTCGCCGATGCTGTTGTAACGATCGACATGCCAAATCACCATCCGCATCACCTCTTCGAACCGTCCGAGGTCCTCGCGGTCGCCCATGGCTTTGAGTTCTGTGCCTCTTGCGACGATGCGCAGTTTGGGAAATCGAGCCTGCAACGCGTGCAAATTCACGTTCCCTTGGCCAAGGAAGGCCATCAGGTCGAGACCTTCGAGAGAAAGAATGGTTTCGTGCATGTGGAGGACAAAAGTAGCTTTCTCACCTTTGCGTTCGTGACTCCGATCACCCTCATCAGCGATTTTGGTGCCGACAGCATGTATGTCGGCTTGCTCAAAGGCAGCATTCTCAAGCGCATGCCCGATGCGCAGGTTGTGGATTTGACCCACAGCGTGCGCAAATTCGACCCCGTTCATGCGGCGTTCGTGCTTCGCGCTGCGGTCAGCAGTTTCCCTAAAGGGACGGTGCACATCATTGCGGTCAACGCGGTGGAATCACCCGACCATCCGCACCGAATCGTCAAGATGCGCGACCAGTATTTCATTGGAGCGGACACAGGGGTGTTTCACTTGATGGGAGCGAAGGAGCCTGAGGCGGTGTTTGATTTGAGCGGAGTCCAAACCGACGAGGCGTTGCCCACCTTCCCTGAACGAGCGTTGTTTGTTCCCGCGGCGACGCACCTCGCGAAGGGCGGGATTCCAGAGATGCTGGGCCGCCCCGCAGCGTTGGTGACCCAAGCCGAGAACGTTCGTCCTGTCATCGAAGGCACCGCCCTTGTCGGGCACGTCCGTCACGTGGACGAGCGCGGCAACTGCATCACCGACATTGACCGCGCGCTCTTCAAAGAGGCNGGCCGGGGCCGTCAATTCTTCGTCAACATGCGGCGCGCCCGAAGTGACATTCGACGCATCTGCAAGACCTACCTCGAAGGNACCCCGGGTGAACCCGTCGCGGTGTTCAACTCCATGGGCCTCCTGGAAATTGCGATCTGCATGGGAGGTTCGGGAACGGGGTACGGGGGTGCCACGGAATTGCTCGGCCTGAAATTTGGCGATCCGGTGCGCATTGAGTTCGCATCTCAAGGTCCGGAGTTGTGATTGTCCGCGTCGTCCGCCTCACCCTCGAAGCGTCCAACGTNGAAGCGTTCGACGCACTATTCCACGANCACCATGCTGACATTGAGTCCCAACCGGGNTGCCACGGAGTAGAGCTGCTCACGGATCCCGCGCATCCATGCGTTCGCGGCACGCTCAGCCGTTGGGAATCTGAAGATGCTCTGAATGCCTACCGCGCCTCGGAGCTCTTCGGTGTGGTTTGGCCTGCGACCAAAGCCTTATTCAGCGACCAGCCTGAGGTATGGTCGTACGAGGCGGTGGAGCGGAGGTAAGGTCTATCTTTGGCCTTCGATTCATGCGAGCCCTCGTCNTCAAAGAAATNCAAAGCTTTTTCAGTTCGCTCCTCGGCTACACCGTGGTGGCGGTCTTCCTGCTGTTCACAAGCCTGTTTTTGTGGCTCTTTCCNGGGGGGTGGAACATCTTGGACAGCGGCATGGCTTCCCTCGACCCGTTTTTTGCCATGGCGCCTTGGGTGCTCATGTTCCTGATTCCCGCCATCACCATGCGGTCGTTTGCCGAGGAACATCGCGCGGGGACCCTGGAGTTGTTGCTGACTCGTCCGCTTACGGAAGGGCAGGTGGTCACGGCCAAATTCTTGGGCGCTTGGGCCGTCAGCCTCGCCGCACTTCTTCCCACGCTCTCGTTCGTGCTCGTCCTAGGCATGCTGGGCAAGCCTGCATGGAACCTCGACCTCGGGGCCATTTGGGGCTCGTACCTGGGATTGGCGGTGTTCTCCGGAGCACTCACCGGAATCGGCGTGGTGGCTTCAAGCCTCACCATGCAGCCGCTGGTGGCTTTCCTTTCGGCGATGTTGGCGTCGATTTTGGCGTATTTCGGCTTTGGAGCTGTTGCCGATTTTGCATGGCTCGGAGGCTGGGAGCGGGCCTTTGTGCAACTCGGGATGGAGTCGCATTTCGACGCCATGAGTCACGGTCGACTTGACTCACGCGACATTCTCTATTTCGGTGCATGGATGGCTGGATCGGTCTTGATTTCGAGGTTTGTCCTCGCGGCACGTCGTGGTCGTTTGCTTCGAGAAGGCACCTCACTCGCCCTCTCAATGGCTGTGGTTTCGGTGGTTGTCGTGCTGGGTCAATTGGTTCACGGCGCGGTGGACTTGACGGCGGAGAAGCGTCACACCCTTGCCCAAGGCACAGTGGANCTTCTCGAAGGGTTGCAAGATGATGTCCTCATCACCTGCTACCTCGCGGGAGAATTGCCCCAGGAGTGGAAACGGCTTGAGGGAGAGGTGGAGTCATTGCTTCAACGGATGTCGCAGGCGAGCGAAGGGCGTTTGGCTTACCAATTCGTGGACATCTACTCGGTGGATGACCCTCAAACGGTTGGCCAAAACGAGCAAGCTCTCTTCGAACGGGGTCTTCAATTCACACGAATCGCGTTTGAAGAAAACGGCCGACAGGCGTTCCAAACGGTTTGGCCTGGAGCCATGATTTCTTTCCGCGGTGAGGAGACGCCCGTCCAATTTTTCGGCAGCGAAGTTCCACAGGCCGACCAGGCCATGATTCAAGGGTCCNTCAATACGCTCGAATTCAACCTCTCTGCCGGCATCCGTCGCAGCACGGCGTTTGAGCCCAAGAGCATTGCGATNCTGGAGGGCCATGGAGAGCTTGAGGACGTGGCCATGGCGGATCTGGTGATGACTCTTGAAGAGGACCACCTCGTGGCCCGCGTGGAGCTCGACGGCCGGTTGAATGTCTTGTCCGAGAAACTCGACGGAATGCGCTACCGNGTCAACCGATATGACTTGCTCATTGTCGCCAAGCCAGACAGTGCGTTCCCGGAAAAGGACAAAGTCATTCTCGACCAATTCTTGATGAATGGCGGGCGCATTCTCTGGATGGTGGATCCGGTGGCGACGGACCTCGACAGCCTCCGCAACTCGCAGGAGACGTTTGGGGTGGAGAACTCCCTTGGTTTGTACGAACAGCTTTTTGATTACGGAGTGCGCCTCAACCGCGATCTCATCATCGACCCGCAGTGCGCGCCCATCATGTTGGACGCGGGCCCAATGGGCAACCAGCGGAACATGCAGCTGTTCAATTGGTATTTCGCTCCGTTGGCACTTCCCTTTGGCACAGGCCATCCGATCACGAACAACCTGGATCCCATTCACTTTGACTTTGTCTCGTCGATGGACGTTGTCAACACCCAGGAGGAGGTGGAGGCTACGGTGCTTTTGACTTCCAGCGAACGTGCCAAAACCTACCGCGTCCCCGTGCGCATCTCCAGTGGCATTGTGGACCTCGACCCGTCGTATTTCGCACAGGGGAACACGCCCAATGTCGCTTTTGCCACACTTCTTGAAGGGTCATTCCGGTCCCATTTTGCCCAAACGCTGCCGACCGCCCTGCGCGGCGACCCGGAATTCGCCTTCCGCGAAAAGAGCTCGCCGACGGCCATGATTGTCATCTCCGACGGCGACGTGGCCCGCAACAAATTCCGATCGGACGGTCGAATCTTGCCTCTAGGCTACGACCGCTATGCCGGCCGGGTCGTCTACGACAACAAAGAGTTTTTGCTCAACGCCATCAATTACTTGCTCCAAGAGGACGCGCTGATCAGTGTGCGCTCGCGGACCATCCTTCTGCGTCCGTTGGACGAGGAGCGCATCCGTGCGGAGCGCAGCGGGTGGCAATTCGTGGCCGTCGGCATGCCGCTCCTGGTCGTGATGCTGGTGGCTGGAGCTGTGTTGACCACACGTCGTCGCCTGTTTGCGCAACGCGCCTAAATCCATCCTGACCTATGCACGCTAACCTTCGCATTTTGTACGTCCTCATTGCCCTGACGGGAGTCACTGCGGGGATATGGTGGTTCCAAGGAGGAAAGGGAGAATTGTCTCAAGTGGCAGGCACGGAGTTTGGCATCAGGGACACCTCCCGAGTCGACAAGATTTTCATTGCGGACATGGATGGTGGGCAGGTCACCCTGACGCGTCCAGCAAGTGGACGTCTTTGGGACCTCAACGGCGAGTACAAGGCTCGGGAAGATGCGGTCAAGCTTCTTCTCAAAACCTTTCGCCGTGCGTCCGTTCAGGGGCCTGTGGCGGAGGCGGCCAAGCCCAATGTCATTCGCTTGCTTTCTGCCCGGGGAAAGAAGGTGGAGATTTACCAAGGTGGAGATCGCCCTGTCAAAACCTGGTATGTCGGCACCGCCACCCCAAGCCACACGGGCACCTACATGGTTCTTGAAACTCCCGAAGGTCGCGGTGCGGACCCTTACGTGGTGCACATGGAAGGATTCACCGGCTACTTGAGCACAAGGTTTTTCACTTCCGAACGCGAGTGGCGCCACACGGGCATTTTCAATTATCCCGATCGTTCCTTGGCTTCGGTGGAGGTCCTTGTGTTGGAGCAGGAGGGGGAGTCGTATGCGTTGAAAACCACGGAATCGGGAAAGCTTGTTCTTTCCGATTTGGAAGGAAACCCGCTTCCGTATGTAGACACGACGGGGGTGCAGGACCATTTCTTGCGTTTCAAAAAAGTGCACCTGGAGACGTATCGTTCGCGCCTAGAGCCAGAAGTGGAGGACAGCTTGCGCAACGCCTCAGCGGCGTTCGTGCTGACTGCCTTAGGTCGCAACGGCCGGCGATCCGAAGTCCACGTTCACTGGAAGCCACGAACCGGACTTGATCGCAATGCCGATGGAGAAATGATGAAGCATGACGGTGAACAGATGTACGGCGTCACCTCCAACGGCGAAGTTGTGTTGCTTCAGAGGTTTGTGTTTGACCCGTTGATTCGGCCCCTTAGCGAGCTCCAGAAAGCGCAAATTCCACCTGTTGCGTCAGCTGGTCTGCCCATGCCGACCAACTGAGCCGCTTCTTGACCTGTTCGAAGGCGCCCTTGACGTCCGCAGGTTGAGCACTCCAAGGTTGATCCAAAGCACTCGCCAAGGCTTGGACATCGCCGGGAGGAAGGAGCCTTCCTGTCAATTCAGGCACCACGGTGTTGGCCAAATCGCCAACGTCTGAAGCCACCACCCGCACTTCGTGATGCAACGCCAGGGCGGTCACTCCGCTCTGGGATGCCTGGGTGTAGGGGAGGACTGCTGTGTTGGCCGCACTGAAATAGATGGGGACCAGGTCGTCCTCGATGAATTCGTTGTGAATGAGGACACGTGACTCAAGTCCGTGCTTGCGAATGACCTCGGCGTAGGGCTCCCACGACCCGTAGCATTCCCCGGCCACCACAAGCTTGTGATGCTCAGGCAAGTCCTTCATGGCTTCCAGCAGCACAGAGAGGCCTTTGTACGGACGGATGAGCCCAAAAAACAAATGCACCACATCGTCTTTGCTCAGGCCAAGTTGCCGACGCGCCTCTTCCTTCCTCGGTCCGCGAGGCAGGTGGTCATAGAGCGGGTGAAACAGCGTCACCGGAGACCACTCGCGCAAGGCGGCGCTGACAGGCCCGCTCAGTGTGACCACGCCGTCAACTTGCCTCAAGAATCGATTGACGAGGATGCGATCCATGCGTTTCCCGTCGTGGGACGTGGTGTTGTGCATCAAAGCCATCACGTGCTTGACGCCATGTTTTTTCGCGCTTTTAGCCACCCCTGTGAGTGCAGGGGCCAATGCAGCATGCCAAAACGGCAACACAACCACATCGCATCGCTCCGCGAGGTGCCGTCCCGTTCGCGACCAGCTTGCCGGGTACAGGCTGTCCAACAACGCAGGCATATCGACATCAGCTGCTCCCTTTCCCGGCTCCCATTGGGTGGTGCCGGGGAAGAGGAGTCCGGGGTATTGACGAGACCACGTGACCGACTCGACGTCGTGTCCACGGTCCTTGAGCGCACGAACGGCTGCTGCGTTGAACTGAGCGATGCCGCCGCGGAAAGGTGGAAAGGTGGATGCCAGGCCCAAGCGCATGCTGCAATTTGGGGCAAGAAGGTGTCACGACCAACCTATCTTCGCCTCATGAATGCGTATTTGGTTGACGGCGTGCGTACGCCCATCGGATCTTTGGGTGGCACACTCGCCCCGGTCCGCACCGACGACTTGGCGGCCCACGCCGTGAAGAGCCTGCTCGAACGCCACTCCAAACTCGACCCTTTGAGCATCGGGGACGTGTTGATGGGGTGCGCCAACC
>JGI26085J52751_1000208_pt1 | contig 11961 bp, 11 predicted proteins | sample SaaInl25SG_5_DNA_FD_52751 | JGI IMG/M metagenome (IMG submission 52751) | reverse complement strand
TAGCGTGACCGTAGTTTTATGTGTTTGAGATAAATGATCTTTCAACAAATGACTGCCCGGTACTTCTGTATGTTTTAGACGCAGGTCAAGCCAATANTCATCTAAACGTGAAGACAGTCTCTCTGACGCACGAGAGGCTCTGTGTAGGGACTTTGTGCGCAGACTCAGAGTGACACGATCAGTGCGATAGAACGTCTGTAAATCGCTAGGAATGCGTCTCACAAAGTAATACACACCACGTTTGAGATAGGTGTATGGAACAGCTGAAAATGTTCTACCCATTGTTGTACCTACAATACTGCTGGACACGGTAAGTTCAGGCATATCAATGAGTTATATGTGAAGAAGTGGTATTTATGGTGCCGGTGGCCAGACTCGAACTGGCACGAGGTTTCCCTCTCCGGATTTTAAGTCCGGTATGTCTACCAATTCCATCACACCGGCGTGCAACCCTTGGTTAGCGAAGGGCGAAATTATACAGCGTTCGGTTGGATTTAAAAGCGATCAGTTGGAACTGTTTGCCTGAACACGAGCCACATCAGACCCAAGGCCTAAGTCAATTGCCGTCAAACCCATGCTGATTCCCGCATTAGTCGCCACATCACCGAGAATCCGTCCGTGGCTCAGAGCCTCATATCCACAAGCAACGCGCATCTTGGATGCATTTTGCCGATCGGCAAAATCCAATGCGGCATTAGCACCGATCAGTGCGGGGATCAATCCAGCCGATGCGACAGTCAATACAGGCGTCGCCACAATACGACCCCATTTGAGCTCGTCATGGGTGGACGCGGTTTCGACGGCCTGTGTACAAGACTTACCCGCGATCGCTACTTGATCCGCCTCCATGTCGCGAGCAGTCTGATGGCTCACACTGGAACAACCCGACAAGGCAACCATCATCACCATCCAGACGGCTTTTTTAGTGAACATGCATTTCGGTCCAAATCACACCAGTTGAGTTTATAACATCATTTCGACAAACCAAGGGACTAATCCACTGCAGAGTCTTCGGTCACGGGAAGCAAATGCGGCCAGGCAGCTTTCAGATAGGAGCCCATCGACCAAAGCGTCAAGAGTGCAGCCACGACCAAAATCCATAACCCTGGATGCGTCAACGTCTGCTCAATTGGCAGCGCCAGGCAGACTGTAATCGCCAACATCTGAGTCGCCGTCTTCACCTTGCCAAGCCAACTGACAGCAACGTGTCCTCGTTGACCAATCTCCGACATCCACTCACGCAATGCACTCACCACAATTTCTCGACCGATAATGACAATCGCCGACAAGGTCACCAGTACTGAATCAAACGCATCGACCAGCAACACTAATGCAGCCGCCACCATCAGTTTGTCGGCCACAGGATCTAAGAACGCGCCAAATGCAGATTCTTGACTCAGACGGCGGGCAAGCCAACCGTCCAACCAATCCGTCAACGCAGCGATCACAAACACAACAGCAGCCAGTTCCCCTGCGTATTGGAAGGGAGTCAGCCAGACGAGAACTAATACCGGAATTAAAGCGACGCGGATTAGAGTTAGTACATTGGGTAAATTCACACAGGTCTCTCAGTCAGCATGCAACGCAGAGTACACTAATTCAGCGGTTTGGTGACTCATCCCTGATACCTTGGCGATATCAGAGACACTGGCGCGCGCCAATTCGCGGAGACCACCGAAATGTCGCAACAGTGACTGGCGTCGCTTTGCGCCGACTCCAGGGATTCCTTCAAGGGGACTTTGGGATCGAGCCTTCCCACGCGCTTGCCGGTGCTTTGTAATGGCAAACCGGTGCGCCTCGTCACGGATATGCTGGATCAAATGCAGCGCAGGTGCTGTCGAGGGTAATGACAATTCCTCACCAGTATCAGCGCGATGCAATAATTCAAACCCTGCTTTTCGAGAGGGCCCTTTCGACACACCCAGAACAAAGAGATGATGCACCCCCAACTCCGAGAGTATCTCGATCGCTTCGGTTAATTGCCCTTTCCCGCCATCGATAATGAGCACATCCGGCAGTGGAACCTCTCCTGTTTTGACGCGTCGATAGCGTCTTGAGAGCGCTTGTCGCATCGCTGCATAGTCATCGCCCGCGGTGACATCAGTGATATTGAAGATCCGATAGTCACTTTTCAAAGGCCCTGAGGCATCAAATACAACACAACTGGCAACCGTTGCCTCACCAGAGGTATGACTGATATCAAAGCATTCGATTCGCTCCGGGATGTCCAGTGCAAAACGTTCCGCGAAATCCTTCAATCGCTTCGCCTGACCGTCGCGGGTCGACAGCCGAAGCGCCAATGATTCCTCGGCATTGGTTTTCGCCAAATCCAGAAACTGCTGTCGTACGCCCCGAACCGCATGCGCGATGCGCACTTTTCGCCCAGAGTGTTGAGACAAGGCATCAGCCACCAATGTCGCTTCGTGAACCGGATGTGAACAGATCACTTCAGGCGGCACCGAGCGTGCCGATGACAGATAATATTGTGGAATAAATGCATCCAGAATTTCTTCTGGCGTCTCGAGCAGACCAGCATCTGGAAATTGGCTATTCACGCCCAGTACGCGCCCACCACGCACACTCAGGATCGCAAGACAAATCCCCCCACTTTGTTGAAAAACGGCAATCGCATCAAGATCCGCTGAATCACTCTCCATCACCTGCTCCGCCTGCACCCGTCGGACCCGAGAAATGGTGTTGCGATAACGAGCGGCTTTTTCGAATTGCAGCGATTGCGCAGCTTCATCCATACGAGCCTCGAGCGATGCCAGTAACTCTCCACCACGCCCTTCCAAAAAGAGACGGGTATCATCCAAATCTTCCGCGTATTCGGCTTCTGTCACATAGTTCACGCAGGGCGCACTGCATCGTCCAATTTGGTACTGCAAACAGGGTCGACTGCGATTTTGAAAGACGCTTTCTTCACACTGGCGAATCTGAAACGTCTTCTGAATCAGATTCAAGGTCGACTTGACTGCTCCGGCTGACGGAAATGGACCAAAGGTTTTCCCCCACTCTGCCGATGACCTCGGCGATAGTAGAGACCAGGGAAACGATGGCTCGTGTTCATGAAAATATAAGGATAGGACTTATCATCTCGGAGCAAGATGTTATAGGGGGGCCTTGAATCCTTAATGAGATTTTGTTCAAGCAGCAATGCCTCAACTTCATTACGGGTAACGGTGATTTCAACCTGTGCGATCTTCGACACCATCGCCATGGTCTTTGAGGCAAGCCCACTGCCTCGAAAATAACTCGACACACGGGCTTTCAGATTTTTCGCTTTACCAACGTACAGAATATTCCCGGACGCATCCTTCATCTGATAGACGCCCGGACGCACCGTTAAATTTTTCAAGAATCGCGAGGAATCAAATTCTGCCATCCTTGGATTCTACTCCCTTCATGCCATGGTTGTAGGCTAAGTGTGTTAACTCCACATCAGAATTAATGCCCAACTTCTCAAAAATGCGATACCGATAGGTGTTCACGGTTTTCGCTGACAAACAAAGCTGCTCGGCGATGTCTGGAGCGCGGATTCCGTCCACCACCAAATCACACACCGTGAGCTCTCGTGCGACAATCGATCAAAGGGGTTATCCGAACAAAACCGACTTAATGCCAATGCTTGCGCAACCTTCACTGACAAATGAACATCACGCCGAACGACTTTGCGCATTCCTTGTAAGAGATCAACACCGGACACGCTGGTATCGACCAAGCCCATCACGCCCATCGATAAGAGTGACTGACATTCCACCGCTCGAATCGATCTCAGATACACCATCAAGTGCGTCTGAGGCAGGGCACGTTTCAAACGATCGACGAGAACCAATGCGCTGAACTTTGGGCAACCACCATCCAGCAACAGCAGTCGAGGAGGATCTAGCGCGAGCTCATCAAGCATTAGACGGCCCTGGAATCGAACGAGTGATACATCGAACTCAGACCCAGCCACCGAAGCTTCAATGCCTTCAAGCAGTAAAAGTTGGTGAGATATACAAGCAATCGAAATGGGCATCAGATNCTCCTCAAGTTTGGCGAGGAGACTGTATGCGAAGACAGCCGTTTGAGCGCGCTATCGGACTTCGGACCAATATTAGAGAATCAGAACCAATAGAATCAAACCCAAGGCCAAACGGTAGGCAACAAATGGCAACAAGCCCAAACGCTCGATCCAGGACAGAAATAAGCGAATACACACATAGGCCGACAAAAAGCTGACCAGAACACCAATNCCGATCGNATCCCAGGCAACCGGTTCTGTCGCGTCAAGCAAATCCTTGGTCTTCAATAAAGCAGCACCCAAAATAATTGGGATCGATAGCAAAAATGAAAACTTAGCAGCGATACGCCGCGATAAACCGAGCCATAAGCCTGCAGTTAAGGTGATCCCAGAGCGTGATGTTCCAGGAATTAAGGCTAACGCCTGGGCGAGGCCGATGAACAGAGCTTCTTTGACTCCGATGCTCGCAAAGCCTCCACGTCCGGATTGATAATGCGCCCACCAAAGTAATAAACCAAAGCCAATGGTCGCAGCTGCAATCACCAATTCGCTGCGGAGCGTTCCCTCAATCCAATCCTTTGCCAAAACACCAGAGATGACCGCAGGAAGCGTTGCCAATCCGATCAACCAACCCAGTCGCGCGTGTCGCCGATAGCGACGCCCCCAATCAACCAACATCCCAGTAGCAATGCGCTGGATTTCAATCCGCAGACTGACGATCACCGCACCTAATGAACCAAAATGAACCGCGACATCAAAGGCGAGACCTTGATCAGGCCAACCAAGAACCGCGGACGGTAAAATCAAATGCGCAGAACTTGAGATCGGAAGAAATTCCGTTAACCCCTGAATCAACGCCAGGAAAAACGCATACTCAATGGTCATAAAGTTTCGAGGGTTGTTCAGCTAACGGTTTCCAGGAGACCGTTTGTCTCACATAGCGTGGGGTCAGTCGATGCCCATCAATCCATCGCGAGGAATCCATTTGTGATGCCAGATCTCGTAAGGTTTGCAAGCTCGGAATCACCGGGATGAGGTCTACTGCAAAACGGTCTTGCTCCTCATGATGACAAATCCAGGTGTCATCAGGTGAAAGTTCATTGACTGGTTTCAATTGCAGAGACCCGAATGTGCCATCAGCCTGTCGATCCAAGCCCACATATACCTCATCCATCCGAGCATCCAAGATTGCCCCATGCGACGACTGAGCAGCCTCAGCGAGTAACGAGAGTTGATCCACAGGCAACACTTGCAAAGGAGTCACTAAATCCAGCGCATGAATACAGGACACTGCGATACGAAGACCGGTGAAACTGCCTGGTCCATTCACCACAACGCATCGATTAATGTCACTCACTGAAAGATTGCATTCAGCACAGAGTTCGCGAATCGACTCCAGTAAAACTGCGTCATGACGACCCTCGATTCGCTCACGAGTCACCCAAAGTGATCCAGAGACGAATCCAACAGAGAGTCGATCACGTGAAGCATCGATGTACAAACAATCCATCAGTATTCGCCCATCACCAACCAACGATGCCTAAACAATAGTCCGCTCCATGCGAGAGCCCAGTCGCGTTAAGAATTCATAACCAATGGTATTCGCTTTTGTTGCCAGAGTATCGATCGAAATTGTTGGACCCATGATCTCAACCCAGCTTCCAACCCGATGTCCGGATAAACGACTGACATCAATGGTCACAAGATCCATGCTGACGCGGCCGACAACCGGGCAGCGCTCACCGTCAATGGCGACTTCACCACGACCACTCAGCACGCGTTGATAGCCGTCGGCATAACCCACACCAATCGTCGCCAGTTGCATCTGATGTTGGGCAACAAATGATGCGCCATAGCCGACTGTTTCACCTGGCTTGACTTGCTGCAATTGAAGAATCTGCGCTTGCCATGTCACGACTGGCTGAAATCCTTTGGGATCCATCGGGTCGGGTGATCCCCCGTATAACCCAATGCCTGGCCTAACCAGATCAAATTGGTAATTCTCACCCAACAAAATCCCAGCAGTATTCGCCAGTGAACTGGGCGGACACCTTGACCCTAATGCGTCCCTCACAGACTCAAATTGAGCCAGTTGCTGCTGACTCTGCGAGGAGCCTGATTCGTCTGCGGAGGCAAGATGGCTCATCAAGAGTGATGGCTGACAGCACTCCATCAGCTCTGGCAGCCTTTCAAACTCATCGTGTGGAATCCCCAACCGTCGCATCCCAGTATCGATGTGCAATGCGGGACGAAGGCTCGCGATACCTTGAGTCATTGCTTCGTCAGAAGTATTGATCACAGGCCGAATGTTTTTGTCTCTGGCCACTGAAAATTCATCCGGCATATATCCATGAAATGCATAAATCACCGCATCAGGAAGTAAGGACCGCAGTGCCAAGGCTTCTTCAAGATAGGCCACAAAATACGTACGACACCCAGCTTCCCATAAGACAGGAGCAGCAAACTCGATACCGACTCCGTAGGCGTTGGCTTTGATTGAGGCTGCGCACTCCGCTTGGCCTGAAAATGACGACAGGCGTTGGTAGTTATCTGCCAGCGCCTGTCTTGAGAGAAGTAGCCGAGGCTTTCGGCTCATCAATTATTCGCCTCGAAGGGCACTAAAGATTTCGTCTCGGATCTCTTCGACCTGACCGACACCTTGCACTCGGTTCATTGAAGGCGCTGTTGCCGGATGATTTTTTGCCCATGACGAGTAAAAGTGAATCAATGGCTCGGTCTGTTCGTGGTAAACCGATAACCGATCACGAACGACAGACTCACGGTCGTCATCCCGCTGAATCAACGGCTCACCAGTCTGATCATCAAACCCATCTTTCTTCGGTGGATTGTAAATGATGTGGTAAGTCCGACCCGATGCTAAATGCACCCGACGACCGGCCATGCGCTCGATGATTTCCTCATCATCAACCGCCACCTCGACGACGTGATCGATGTCCACACCAGAATCACGAAGCGCTTCAGCTTGCGGGATCGTCCGCGGAAATCCGTCAAACAAACATCCATTGGCACAGTCAGGCTGCTCAAGTCGCTCTTTGACAAGACCGATAATAATGTCGTCAGATACCAATCGTCCTGCATCCATCACTTCTTTCGCAGCCAGCCCCAGTGGGGTTTCAGCTTTCACCGCTGCTCGCAACATATCTCCGGTCGAAATCTGAGGAATTCCAAACTCTTTGCAAATGTATTGAGCTTGCGTTCCTTTCCCTGCGCCAGGCGCGCCTAACAATATGACTCGCATGTGCTATCGCACTCCTTATTGAAATAATCAGAAACCCTATCCGGATTTCAGGTGTTTGCGCAAGTTATCTAATGGTGCAACTACCCAGTATTCCGCATGCCAGCGGCGATTCCGGCGACAGACGCCATCAAAGCTCTCTCAACCAAGGGTTGTTCGGGCAACTCACGATCGCGCCGCAACAATTCAGCTTGCAGGATATGCAAGGGTTCCATGTAGGGATGTCTCACTGCTAAGGAGCGAGCGATCGCTGGATCACGTTCCAACAACTCAGCGACCTGCTTAATCGAGGCAATCGCCTGAATCACTGTCGACAGGCGAGAACGAGTCCATTCACCAAGCGCTTGCACACGTCCAGACAACACCTTTTCATAATGTGCGGCAATGTCTGGATCCGATTTGGCAAGCACCATTTCCAGCATATCAACATACACCTGAAAAAAAGGCCATTCGGCATACATCGACCTCAGTAATGGTAACTGACCACGATCGATTGCTTTGCACAGGGCATCATCCGAGCCGAGCCAAGCGGGTAGCATCAAACGAATCTGCATCCANGCAAAAATCCAAGGGATGGCACGCAAACTCTCGATGCCACCATCAGCTTTTCGCTTTGCAGGTCTCGAGCCTAAGGGCAATTTCCCAAGTGCACCCTCGGGCGTGACTTGTCTGAAGTACTCCACAAAATTGGGATGCTCTCGAACCATGGCTCGATACGATGCGACCGACTCGGTCGATAATTGATCCATCGCCGCAACAAATTCAGCGCATGGCGGATGTTCAGGGGTGAGTGTCGCTTTTAACACCGACTGCACATAAGCGGTCAGGGTTTGCACCGCAATATCGGGGAGGCCAAACTTCCATCGAATCATTTCCCCCTGCTCTGTCACTCGGATGGCATTGTCAACCGAGCCCGGTGGTTGAGCCAGGATGGCTCGGTGTGCAGGCCCACCTCCACGACCAGCCGTTCCCCCACGACCATGAAAAAGAATTAGCTTCACGCCATGTCGTCGCGCAATGGTTGCCAGCTCATGTTGGGCTCTGTATTGCGCCCAAGAGGCTGCGAGAGTGCCTGCGTCTTTGGCCGAATCAGAATAGCCAATCATCACATGCTGCACGCCACCGATCGCTTCAACATAGGATGGATCGGACAGTAACGCGTCGATGACGGAAGGCGCACGATCAAGATCGTCCAAGGTCTCAAACAACGGAGCCACTGATAAGGGTTGTGCAACACCACACGCTTTTTGTAACAACATCACAGCCAGTACATCCGACGGCTGACGCGCCATCGAGATGACATAACTACCGAGGCTCGCTGGATCGGCATCCGCGATCACATTGCAAGTGTTTAAGACTTCAGCGACCGTTTCGGATGGTTCAAATTCATAGGGAATCAGTGGTCTTGGATTCGCCAATTCATGCTTCAAAAAGTCGCAACGTTTCGCTTCGTCCCAACTGAGATAATCCCCAAGTTCGAGTGCCGCGGTGATTTCAGCGATGGCATCGGCGTGTCGACCGGACTCCTGACGAATATCGAGGGTCACTAAATCGATCCCGAAGGTTGCGATCCGTCTCAGTGTATCCAGCAAATAGCCATCAGCAATCTCACCCATACCGAGCGCATGCAAGGATTCCCACATGAGAAGCATGGGATCAAATAGATCGGCCGTCTCACGAACACGGCTGTAGCGATCAACAGCTTCTCCACGTAAGGTCGCCTCAAGCTCAGCACGCAACACAACCATTTCTTCGCGTAAATCTTTGAGAATTCGACGATAGGGCTCGACTTCATTGGGGCCCGCTAAATTCCTGACCGCTTCTGTCGCATCAGACATCGAGAGATCTTGAATCAATCCAGACAGATCTCTCTCATAAAGATCAGCCGCAGCCCATCGGGCCAATAGCAAGACCTCGCGAGTGACTTCATGAGTCACATTCGGGTTACCGTCTCGATCACCGCCCATCCATGAACAGAAGCGCACCGGAGCAACCCAAGGAGGGAGCTCTTCGCCAGTCGTTATAGCGACTTGCGTACTCAATTCTCGCAAAAAGTCAGGAACCGCTTGCCAGAGTGAATTTTCAATCATGGCGAAGCCCCACTTGGCCTCATCAATCGGAGAGGGTCGGGTTGCTCGCATGTCATTGGTATGCCAGCACTCGCTGATCAAACGCTTCAATCGACGTTTAATATGAGCATCGCGACGTGGTGAGAGTGTCCCGCCATCAAATTCCGACAAACACTCTGCAATTTTTTCGTATTTTTGAATGAGTGTACGTCGCATCGATTCGGTCGGATGGGCGGTGAGCACCAAGTCGATTTGCATCTCCGAGAGCGTTTCTAATACCACGTATGGTTGATTCTGGACCAAGATCGAATTCAATAGATTCGGTAGCGCAGCATCATCAAGGTAGGGATCGCTATCTTCAAAGTCACCCCGTGTTTTTCGGACTCTGTGGTGTTGCTCTGCGATATTGGCAAGATTGAGAAATTGGGTGAATGCGCGGGCGACAGAAACTAACTCTTCATCACCGAGATTTCTGACTTCTTGAATCAATAAATCACGAGCACCGTCATCCCCTTGATGGACAGATTTCGAGAGACCGCGGAGTCGTTCGATGCGCTCGAGAAACGAATCACCGCGGTCAGTCACCATGATCTGACCGAGCTGCTCACCTAATAGACGTACGTTGTCGCGTAATGACGGATGCAATTCCATAACTTCCAATCCCGTGGATGATCTCAAGGCTCAGACGCTTTTCGCCTGATCCCATAGTCCATTTTTTTCGTTGTCGGTTGCGATCGTCAGGTCGATCCCTTGAGACTCAGCAAATCGAATGACCTGACTGATCCGGGATTCAAATTTTTGTGTGGCCAATCGAAGCGATTGCTCACTGTTGATACCAAGATGCCTCGCAAGGCTGACCATTGTAAAGAGCAAATCACCATATTCTTCAATCACCGCCCCTGAATCTTGAGCACTGCGGGCGCGCTCAAGCTCACTGAGCTCCTCGGAGACTTTCTCCAAAACGCCATCAATGGTTGGCCAATCAAAGCCAATTCGAGTCGCGCGTTTCTGGATTTTCTGGGCTCGAGTTAACGAGGGGAGTGAAAGCGGAACGTCATCAAATAAATCCAGTTGCCCGCGAGTTGCACGTTCTTCTGCTTTTTTGGCTTCCCAGGTGTGCTTGATCGATTCAACAGACACGCCGCCACTCTTCCCGAAACTCCCAAAGGTTCCGTCAGAAAATACATGCGGATGACGAGACAAGAGTTTAGACACGATGGCATGAATGACATCATCCAGCGTGAATCGCCCGTCTTCTTCAGCGATACGCGCATAGAAAATCACCTGAAACAGTAAATCTCCCAGCTCGGCGTGCAATTCATCAAGCGCACCGCGCTCGATGACATCAGCCACTTCGTACGCTTCTTCCAACGTAAAAGGCACGATACTTTGATAAGTCTGTGCCCGATCCCACGGACAGCCGTGCTCAGTATTTCTGAGACAAGCCATTAAATGGACAAGATCGTTGAGTTGATAGCTCATCCTGAACGGATCCGTTTAGCGGCAATCACATTGTGAATCTGTTGCACGCGATCAAGGACTTGCGACAATTGCGACAGTCCATCGACCTCGATGGAGAGTTGCAGCCGAGCCGTATGATCGGTTGCGTCGGTTTGTGTCGACATGCCCGTCACATTCACTCGCTCATTCGCTAAAATCGAGGTCACATCGCGCAACAATCCTTGCCGATCGTAAGCGCTGACTTCAATCTCAACGGGATAGGTTTCAACCTGAGTTTCACCCCAAGAGACTTCAATCATTCGCTCTGGATGTTCTTCCTCGAGAGATAACGCGTTCCCACAATCATCGCGATGAATGCTGACACCGCGGTTTTTGGTGATGAAACCGACGATCATATCGCCAGGGACAGGATGGCAGCAGGTCGCGATTTGCGTCAATAACTGACCCACGCCACGAATCTGGATGCCATCGGTCCGCTCCTGAGGGGAGGCCTGACGTGGCTCTAAATCCAACTCTCGTTGCGTTACACCCGACAGGCGACTGACGGCGCCCACGACCTGAGAGACGCGAACATCACCCGCTCCAACAGCGGCATAGAGATCTTCGGCGGCCTGTAAATTGAGTGATTCAGCGACCGATCGCAAATCAAACGAACCAAGCGCCAAGCGTTTGATCTCAGCATCAATCAATTGCTTCCCTGCCGACACATTTTGGTCGCGATCGAGCTGTTTGAACCAAGCCTGGACTTTTGCACGAGCTCGCGATGTTTTGAGATAACCCAGATTTTGGTTCAGCCAGTCTCGGCTCGGGCGTGCCTCTGTTTGTCGAAGGATATCGACCTGGTCGCCCACCTTTAAACGGTAGGTCAAAGGCACAATTTTCCGATTCACCTTCGCGCCCCGACAGGAATGGCCGATCTCGGTATGCACTTTATAAGCAAAGTCCAAGGGGGTCGATCCGGCTGGAAGATCGATCACATGACCATCGCGGGTAAACACGTAAATCCGGTCTTCCAACACATCCTGACGCAGCGCATCGGAAAGCTCACGCAGGTCACCCACATCATCGTGCCAATCGAGTACCTGTCGCAGCCAAGCGATTTTTTCTTCATAGGCTTCGCCGCTAATATCGGTGTCAGTCCCCTTGTATTTGTAATGGGCGCAGACACC
>JGI26085J52751_1000205_pt1 | contig 12015 bp, 10 predicted proteins | sample SaaInl25SG_5_DNA_FD_52751 | JGI IMG/M metagenome (IMG submission 52751) | reverse complement strand
GCAATATTTGCACAATATATGTATCAGTAAGTTGAGGCGCTGAATGCGCCTACGGGGCTACTGCGAGGCAGGCCGCCGCAGCCCGGTGTTGCAACCGAGCAAAGTGTTTTGGCTTGGCAGCTATAATATGTAGATGTCTTTTATATATCCTACCAAAACAAACCACCCAAAGCCGAACTCTGCAATAATAATTAACCAAGACGACCCGGTATAGGGCAAGGTGACAAAGTACAAGTCGTAACCTGTCCCTAAACCACTTTTTCTAAAACCTCAAAGGCGTCCCAGGGCTCCATAGGGGAGTCCCCCACAACCTGCTGTTCTTTTGCACGATAGAAGATGCGCTCCGCGCCCAGAGTGTTTAGACCAGAGTTCGGCTTACAGCGTCTTGCCATCCCGAATAGAGCCTATCGCGGCGCGGCGCGTCCATTTGCGGCTCAAAGCGGCGATCGCAGGCCCAGCTGTCTGCGAACCCTTGTTGGTCTGGGTAAATTCCAGCGCGTGAGCCGGCCAGCCAAGCTGCCCCCAAAGCTGTGGTCTCCAGAACCTTAGGGCGATCCACAGGCGCGCCGAGAATATCTGAGAGAAATTGCATGGTCCAATCGGAGGCTGTCATGCCCCCATCGACGCGCAACACAGCCTCCCCTGGCCTTCCCATGTCATCTTGCATCGCCAGAAGTAGATCGCGGGTTTGATAGCCTACGCTTTGCAGCGCCGCTTTGGCAAATTCCTTGGGGCCAGAATTGCGGGTCAATCCGAAGATCGCGCCGCGACAGTCGGCGTTCCAATAGGGCGCGCCGAGCCCGGTAAACGCCGGCACAAGATACAGCGATTGGGTGGGGTCGGCGGCGGCGGCCATGTCAGCAGTTTCATGCGCCGCAGAAATAAGCCCGAGCCCGTCGCGCAGCCATTGCACCACCGCCCCGGCGATAAAGATTGAGCCTTCCAAGGCATAGGTCGGCTTGCCGCCCAACTGATAGGCAATCGTGCCAAGCATCCGATTTTTCGATGTCACCAAAGTATCGCCGGTGTTCAGAAGTGCAAAACAGCCCGTGCCGTAGGTCGATTTCAACATCCCCGGCTCAAAGCACGCCTGTCCGATGGTCGCGGCCTGTTGATCCCCCGCCACACCAAGAATTGGTATATCTGCGCCAAATAAGGTGGTTGTCCCAAACTCTGAGGCGCAGTCGCGCACGTCGGGCAACATCGCCGGCGGCACCTGCATCAGCGCGCAGATTTGCGCGTCCCAGCAACCTTGACGAATGTCATAGAGCATGGTGCGGGCCGCATTGGTTGCATCGGTCACATGGGCGCGCCCTTCAGTCAGTTTCCAGATCAAATAGCTGTCCATCGTCCCAAAGAGCAACTCGCCCCGGGCCGCACGCTCGGCTGCCCCCTCTACATGCGTCAAAAGCCAATGCAGCTTTGTGGCGGAAAAATAAGGATCAAGCAAAAGGCCGGTCTTTTGCGTGATTTCTGCCTCATGTCCCTCGGCGCGCAGACGATCGCAAAATGCAGATGTGCGCCGATCCTGCCAAACAATCGCCTTATGGATTGGGGCACCGGTGTTGCGGTCCCACACAAGGGTCGTTTCGCGTTGATTGGTAATGCCGATGGCGGCGATATCTTTGGCCGTGCAGCCCGCTTGCGCCATCACACCGCCAACAACCGCTTGCACAGAGGCCCAAATCTCCTGTGCATCATGTTCCACCCATCCCGATTGCGGGAAATATTGTGGAAATTCTTGCTGGCAAGACTGGACCGGGCGCATGTCTTTATCAAAAAGAATGGCACGGCTCGACGTGGTGCCTTGGTCGATAGCCAGAATATAGGTCATGAAAACTCCCGCCGGTTAAGGACATTTCGGATTCAAAATGTGCCGCGACTACAGGGGGGATGTAAAGGGAATTTAACCGCGAAATCCAGTGGCCACGACGAATTTCTCTGAGGAATTCGAGCGTGATGCAGGCGGCTTCATATTCATGACTTTGGTAAATTTTTGCTTGAGCAGCGCTTGCAGCTCCCCTTCTGCGCCGCCAGCCAAAACCTTGGCCACAAAAGTGCCACCAGGTGTCAGCACGTCAAAGGCAAAATAGGCGGCCGCTTCGCACAGTGCAATAATGCGCAGATGGTCCGTTTGCTTATGTCCCGACGAGGCCGCGGCCATATCCGACATCACCACATCAGCAGGCCCATCAAGCCAGGCTTTCACCTTAGCATCCGCATCATCTTCCATGAAATCCAGCACATGAATTTCCGCGCCCGGGATGCTTTCCACTTCTTGCAGATCCACACCCAAAATCGTGCCGATCTTCTTGCCCTGCCGCGTGCCCAATGCGTTGATGCGTTTGACCGCCACTTGGCACCATCCACCCGGCGCACAGCCCAAATCCACAACCCGCGCTCCGGGCACCAAAAAGCGAAATTTATCATCAAGTTCAAGGATTTTATAGGCCGCACGTCCCCGATACCCATCCGCTTGGGCCCGCTTAACATAGGGATCATTCAGCTGCCGCTCCAGCCACAGCGTCGAGGAGAGTTTCCGCCCCCGCGCCGTTTTCACCTTAACGCGCAGATCCCGCTGACCGCGACCACTGTTATTGCCTGGAATTTTTGCCATATCGCCTCAGCTCTTTTGTTCGCGCAAAACACCGTCTGCGCTCATTTGTGCATAGAGTAAACCCTCGCGCAGGCCTCGATCGGCCACAGACAGTTTATGGGTGGGCCAGCAGCGCAGCAAGGCTTGTAAAATTGCCGCCCCAGACATGATCAGCGCTTGGCGATCCTTGCCGATCCGCGGATCATTTTGCCGTCCGACCGGGCCAAGCCGCAGATAATCGTGGATCACCTTGTCAATTTCAATCGAAGACATCGCCAGCCCATCCACTTTATTGCGATCATAACGCCGTAACCCCAAGTGGCTGGCTGCAACGGTCGTCACCGTGCCGCTTGTGCCAATGATCTGGAAATGCTCCATTTTATACGCGCGGTCATAAGGAATAAAGCTTTCCAACTTTTCCTCAAACAACAGGCTCATCAAAGCAAAGCGTCCCGCGTCGTCATCCACATCATTGAACAAATCGCGCAGGGTCGCGACACCTAAAGGCACTGAGATCCAATCCACCACCTTGGCCCCGTATTTATTCGGACGCTCACCCGAACGAAACCCACGGTGCATATGCATGATCGCGCGGCTGCGCAATTTGGGTTGTACATCCACCAGATCAATCCAAACCAATTCGGTGGACCCCCCGCCGATATCGACAACCAATAGCTGATCTGTGTCGCGGGTCACCAAAGGGGCACAGGACAGAACCGCCAACTGCGCTTCCTCCTCCGCCTTGATAATTTCCAATTTCAGGCCAGTTTCTTTGCGGACCTGCCGCATGAGCTCGGCGCCATTGGCGGCGCGCCGGCAGGCCTCTGTGGCCACCAAACGCATTTTTTTCACGCGATATTGCCGCAATTTTTGGCTGCACACCCGCAAAGCCTGCAAGGTGCGATCCATGGAGACACGGCTGAGCCGCCCCGTTTCTTCCAAACCCTGCCCCAGCTGGACCGATTTTGAAAAGCTGTCCACAATTTTGAATTGCGCCCCATCGGGTTGCGCAATCAACATGCGGCACGAATTTGTACCGAGATCCAAAGCCGCATAAAGCGGATGAACCTGGGCCTTGAGGCCTGCGGTTGACTCAACCGCTTTGGGAATCGCATCCGCAGACCGAGGACGCTGTGGCGTCATACTTATACGCCTTTCGAGTTTCGAGTTGCCCCTAACCTAAGCGCTTCGATGGTGCCTTGCAATCACTCATAAACTTATTGCCAATTTTTCCGAATTAACCGCCTTTTCATGGCGCATCGGTTTTGGCATGACAGGAAAGTCGCTCCCACCGGTTCAATTGTCGAAATTCGACCCTGTTTTGAGATCAGTTGCACCTAGTAATCCGTGACACAGTTGTGAGGAATCATTATGGCAGATGTAATTGTAGTGTATTGGCGTGACATCCCGGCCCAAGTCATTGTCGGCAAGGGGCGCAAAGCGTCAAAAGTGCAACTGCCAGAGCGTTTTGAGCAGGCCATTGACCGCGCAGCCATGAAGGTCGGCGCCGAAGATACGGATGCCTACCTGGCCGAATGGCGCAAGGCCGAGCCCTATGTGGTTGATGGCGACCAGGCCGAAGTGGCCCAGTCAGAAGCCGCCCGTCTCGACGCAGACTATGATCAAGAAAAAATCAAGCAGCTCATCGCCAATGATGGCTGGGCCATACAGGCCTAGATCCCCCAAGTTACCAGTTGAAAAGAAGGAGCGGCCCATGGCCCTACTCAATTTTGGATCCAAAGACACAGCAGGTGTCGAGATCAACCCGCAGGTCGAAAGCTTTCTAAAGGATTACTCCATTGAGGTCATGCCACGCACGGCGGAGAAAATTGAAGATTTCCGCGAGCTTCTCCCGGCCGCAACGCGCGTTTACATCGCGCATATTGAAGGCACACCCATTGAAGATATGGTGGCCACTGCCAAGCGCATCGCGGGCGAAGGTTTTGCCGTTATGCCGCATTTCCCCGCAAGGATCATCAAAGATGAGGCCACATTGCGCAATTGGATCGCCATGTATCAGGGCGAAGCGGGCGTTGAACAAGCCTTGCTCCTCGCGGGCGGTGTGACGCAGCCCCACGGCGATTACGACAGCTCCATGCAATTGCTTGAAAGCGGCGCCTTTGGCGACGCGGGTTTCAAGCGTTTGCATGTGGCGGGGCATCCTGAGGGCAACAAAGATATTGATCCCGATGGCTCCATGACCAATGTGGACGCGGCCCTGCGCTGGAAGCAGGCATTTTCAGACACATCCGACGCAGATATGGCCATTGCGACGCAGTTTTGTTTTGAAGCGGCCCCGGTGATTGACTGGGCCAATGATCTTGCGGCCAATGGCATCACCCTGCCGATACATATCGGTGTGGCCGGCCCGGCAAAACTGCAAACCTTGATCAAATTTTCGATTGCCTGTGGTGTGGGCGCCTCTCTGCGGGTGCTCCAACGCCGCGCTAAAGATCTCACCAAATTGCTTTTGCCCTTCACCCCCGATGAGTTCTTGAGCGATCTTGCGGCCCATAAAGTCGCTAATCCGGATTTTGGCATTTCACATGTCCATTTCTTTCCGCTTGGCGGGATAAAAACCAATGCCAATTGGGCCATCGAAAACGGCGGCACCTCCGCCGCTCCAGCTTCTCAATCCTAAGGATTTCCAAATATGACACGCACTGTTGTAGAGTCAAAAACCAAGACAGCCATCATCGGCTTTGATGAGCCCTTCTGCGTGATTGGTGAGCGCATTAATCCAACAGGCCGCAAGATCTTAAATGCAGAGCTGGAGGCGGGAGATTACTCTCGTGTGGAAGCCGATGCCATTGCCCAAACGGCCGCGGGTGCCACGATCTTGGACATCAACTCTGGGGCCGTCTTCTCAAACAAAATGGCCGAAGATCCGCGCTATGCGGATAATAACTTTGTCGAGCCAACCTTGATGCGCGCCTTGATCGAACGGGTGCAAGCTGTGGTTGACACGCCCCTGTGCATCGACAGCTCAGTGCCAGGCGCTTTGGAAAATGGCCTGGCCGCCGCCGAGGGCCGCCCACTTCTCAACTCGGTGACCGGAGAAGAAGAGCGGATGGAAATGGTGCTGCCATTGGTGAAAAAATACAATGTGCCTGTGGTCGCCATTTCCAATGATGACACCGGCATCTCCGAGGACCCTGACGTACGCTTTGCCGTTGCAAAAAAGATCGTTGAGCGCGCCGCTGACTTTGGCATTCCGGCCCATGACATCGTTGTTGATCCGCTGGTGATGCCCGTAGGCGCAATGGGATCTGCTGGCTTGCAAGTCTTCACTCTGGTCCGGCGTTTGCGTGAGGAATTGGGTGTGAACACCACCTGCGGAGCATCGAATATCTCCTTCGGCCTGCCCAACCGTCATGGCATCAACAATGCCTTCCTGCCGATGGCCATGGCCGCGGGCATGACCTCAGCCATCATGAACCCGGTCGCCTTGCCGGTCAATCAAACCAAGATTGCCGAAAAGAAAGCCGCGATTGCCGCGGCGGGCATCATCTTGCCAGAGGGTATGGATGATGAAACTTTCGTCACCCTCTTTGGCATGGGATCCATGTCGAGCAAACCCGGCAAAGAAATGGAAGCCATCCGGGCCGCCAATTTCTTGATGGATTGCGATCCAAGCGGGGCCGCTTGGATCAATTTCAACAAAATTCCTGGCAGTGATGCGGGTGGCCGCGGTGGCCGCAAGCGCCGTCGGGGCTAAGGCTGCAACATCCCTGCCCGGCCTTTGGCCGGGCAGCGCCCCTTAAAGCTGGCGCGCTTGGGCGACATTTTGCGCCAGCGCCGATTGCAACGTCACCACATCAGCGGCAACCCCAAGAAAACACCCGCCCTGTGCGATAAAGCGCTGCTGATCTTCTGGATCGAAACAAATCGTGCCGGCGCAGAGCCCTGCCGCTTTGATATCCTTCATCCCCTGCGCGATAACCTCCAAGACCTCCGGGTGGTTCAAGTCACCCAAATGCCCCATATCCGCGCTTAAATCCGCCGGGCCAATAAAGATGCAGTCAATGCCTGGCACTTGGGCGATTTGCGCAATATTGGCCATAGCGGCGCGCGTTTCGACCTGCACCATGACGCAAATCTGATCATTGGCTGTTTTGGCGTAATCTGGAATGGCATTGTAGCCACTGGCCCGCGCCAGGGCATAGCCCACCCCGCGCCGCCCCTCGGGTGCATATTTACAGGCCTCCACCACTTGCTGCGCTTGCTCTGCGGTTTCCACCATAGGCACCAAAACGCTTTGCGCCCCAATATCCAAAACCTGTTTCAAAATCCAATCTTCGCCCTGCGGCACACGCACCACAGCACTGGCCCCGCGCCCGTCCAATGCGCGCAGTTGCGCCGCCATCAACGGCAAGTCATTCGGCCCGTGTTCCCCGTCAATCAAACACCAATCATAGCCGGCTGCCCCGGCCATCTCCGCCACCGCCGGATTGCACAGGCCTAGCCAAATGCCAATTTGCAACTCTCGGCGCGCGAGGGCGGCTTTCAATTTGTTTTTGGGTGCGGGCATGATCTGATCCTTTAATTACAGAGCTAAAAGCATCTCTACGATTGCCGCGAAAAGCAAGCGCTGAGTTGTTATGCGGGCAAAATCCGCTCCCCCTGATTTTGGCTCGCTTTGCCAACTATCGGGCCCAACGCCCTTGCACGGATTGGGCGAAATAAAGTATGCAGCTGCCTGAGTGGTATGGAAGTTGGAAAAAGAACATGGGACAGCATTATTTGGTCGCAGACGTGGGCGGCACCAATACCCGCGTAGCTCTGGCCAATGATGGAAAGCTGCAAACCCAAACAATTCACCGCTACCGCAACACGGACCAATCCGGCGTTGTCGAAATTTTGCAAAATATCTTGCGGAGCAGGCCCCAGAGGCGCGGCCGGAGGCCGTCTGTATTGATGTGGCCGGGCCTGTCGGCACTGACCAGGGTCAATTGACCAATCTCGATTGGACGGTCACCAGCGCTGAGCTCTGCGCCGCCACGGGCGCGACATTTGGCGCCATCCTGAACGATATGCAGGCCCAAGGCATGGCCTTGTCGCATCTACCCAGCACCGCCTTTCACAGCATTTTGAAAGGCACAGCCCAGAGTGGCAACCGCATGGTTGTCAATATTGGCACCGGGTTCAATTCGGCGGTGGTCTTGGGCGAAGGGCCAAAACTCACGTGCCGGGCAGTGAAACAGGTCATGTCAATTTACCCGTGCCCAGCCCTAAGATCTATGAGCTCCATCAGTTTCTGACCGAACGCTTCGGGTTCGCCTCGGCCGAAGAAGTGCTCTCCGGCCGCGGGCTTGGGCATATTTACGGCTTTCTTGCCGGGCTTGATCCGCGCCAACCCTTCCCCAGCTCCCACCATATCATGTCGAATTTGCGCAGCGATCCTCATGCGCGCAAATCGGTTGATATCATGCTGGAGGTTTTGGGCTGCGTCTGTGGCAACCTCGCCCTGACACATTTGCCCTTTGGTGGCATTTACCTTGTCGGCGGCATGGCGCAGGTCTTGGCAGACTATTATCACGACAGCGCATTTCACCGCGCCTTTGTCGCCAAGGGAAGATTTGCGGAATTTATGGACCAATTCTCCGTACATTTGGTGCAAGACGACCACGCGCCCCTTGTCGGATGCATTGCACATCTGCAACATCACGGGCATGACAAGCTCTGACATTCTTCCAAACGCCCAGGTCCGCCAGCACTTCTTAGACCGTCACCAGCTGCGAAAACCACCGCTCGGCACGCGGCTGGATCAGACCCTGCGTACGCTGAATTTTGTGCAGGTCGACAGCATCAACACCCTTGCCCGGGCACATGACTTAATTCTTTGGTCGCGGCAACAAAGCTATCGCCCGCCCGCATTGCGCAAGATGGTCGATCATAGCCGCACAGCTTTTGAAGCTTGGACTCATGATGCCTCAATCTTGCCAATTACAGCCTTTCCCCATTGGCGCCACAAATTCATCCGCGACGCAGAACAAGTTCAAAAGCGATGGAAGGCCTGGCACCGTGGGGATTTTTTGGCGCAGACCGAAACAGTCTTAGAACAGATCGCCCGGCATGGACCCTTAGGATCGGGGGAAGTCGGCGCGAATGAACAGCGCGGGACCGGCGGTTGGTGGGATTGGCACCCCTCGAAAACCGCCCTCGAATATCTGTGGCGCACAGGCCGCATCACCGTGAGCCGGCGCGAGGGGTTTCGCAAACTCTATGATTTGACGGAAAATGTCATTCCACAAGACATACGCAACGCCCATCCCTCGCTTGATGAAAGCCGAGATTGGGCCTGCCAAGGGGCACTGCGCGCCCTGGGATTTGCCACTGCGAAAGAAGTGAGCGAATTTTATGACTTTGTGACCGTTGCCGAGGCCCGGGCCTGGATCACGCGCGGGCTTAAATCGGGCGCGCTGCGCGAAATCAAGACCGAAGCCGCCAACGGCCAACTGCGCGACCGGGTGGTGTTCACGCAAGACTGGCCCAGCCTACAAGAGCCTTTGCCCACCTCCAACCGACTGCGCATTCTCAGCCCGTTCGATCCAGCGCTGCGCAATCGTGCACGCGCGGAAGAAATTTTTGGCTTTTCCTATTGCATCGAGGTTTTCGTTCCAGCTGCGCAACGCCAATATGGGTATTATGTCTTTCCAATATTAGAAGGCAGCGCCCTTATTTCCCACATAGAGATCAAGGCCAATAGAAAGAAAAATGTCATTGAAATTATAGGATTTTGGCCTGAATCTGATGTAAAATTCACCCCTGCACGCATGGAAAGGCTCATCGCAGAGCTCAAACGCATCTGCCTGCTGGCTGACTGCCGCGACATCACGGGCCTGGAGGTTTTGCGGAGTATTTAAGGCAAAAATTCCGGTCAAATATCCAGCTTCAGCATCCCGCCCGCCTCGGCTGCTCGGCTTTGGCACAGGATGACAGTGGTTTCACGCTGCGCCGCCGAGAGCACAAAGTCACGGTGCTCCACCTCACCAGATAGCACCGTGCATTTGCACACACCGCAGAGCCCATCAGCACATTTCACATCCACCGGTATCCCTGCGGCGATCAGCGCATCACTGGCCGATTGCGTGGCCGTGACTGGAATTTTTTGCCCATTCGCCCGCTCAATCTCAAAGGGATGGTTTTCCCACTCCGGCAGCTCCGGCACGGTAAAGAACTCAGCATGCAGCGCCGCCTCCGGGTAACCAATAGAGCGGGCATGGTCCAAAATGGCGCTCATATAAGCATCTGGCCCACATACATAAATATGCGTCCCGGCGTCATAGGCCGGCACGTCTCGGGCAATATCAAGGCGCGTGCCCTGATCGGAGTAATGCCGGCTGACACGATCGGCCCAAGCCAAACCGTCAAATGCGCCATCAAAGGCAGCCTTTGACTTTTGACTGGCTGAATACATCAGGCGAAACGCTCCCCCTTTGCGATGAAGCTCATGGGCAAAGGCCAGCATCGGCGTCACACCGATACCGCCGCCAAAGAGTAAGGACAGCTTGGCCGAAGGATCCAGTTCAAAATGATTGATGGGTTTGGAAACAAAAACACGCCGGCCGGGCTCAAAAATTCGGTGCATCAATTGCGAGCCCCCCCGCCCCTCGGGCTCCTGCAGCACTGCGATTTCATAACAGCTGCGATCGGCAGGATCGCCGCACATGGAATATTGCCGCAAAAATTCAGGCGCGACAACAATGTCCAAATGCGCCCCCGCCGTCCATCGAGGCAAATCCGCGCCATCCACCGCCACAAGCCTGTATTTCTTGACCGCACCCGGCCAATCTTCCACCTCAGCGACAGACATTTGAATGACCGGCGCTTCGTGATCGTTTTGGTAAANATGNAAGTGATCTCGCGCACCTGTGGCAGATTTTTCTTGATAGACCTCTGCTGTGATCATGGCTTGATAGGCCTCAATGCCAGCTTCGCGGTCCATCGGGGCCGGATATGGGAAGGGATGGGGCGCCAAGGGCGCGGGATACACTGCCAAAGTCTGGTCTTCGTACTTCAAATCCAAATCTTTTTGCAAGGATCGAGCATTGATCGGATGGGCTGTGGGGCGATATCCCCCCGCCTCGGTCAATTCCAAATCCCACCACCATTTTTTGACCGGGTTCAGCTCACCATGACCGGCCATATCATCCATTTTTGCCAAAACTGGCGCCATCTGTGGCACGTTCATTGCCGCCCAGCGGAAAGGCGCTTCGGCAAACAACCCCTCAAGGTTCCAAGGGCAGGTTTTCATGCAGCGTCCACACATGGCGCCGCCCGGGGTGCTGATGCGATAGCTGGCACATTTTTGACTGTCAGATTTCCAAATTTCATAGCCGTTGAACATCAATTTTGGCCCAGCCGTGATTGCCCCTGAGGGACATTCGCGCGCGCATTTATTGCAGCTTTGGCAAAAGCGCTGCAGGCCAAAATCTATCGGCTTATCATGGGACAGCGGCAGGCTCGTGGTCACCACACCCGATTTCAAACGTGGACCCAGAAAGGGGTTAAGGATCACCTCGCCGATACGGCTGACCTCCCCCAAACCGGAGAGCAAAAGCAAGGGCGGTTGCAACACCTCACCATCCATCACCGTATGCGCCTTGGCCATATAGCCCAAGTTTCGGATATGTTGCGCAATGATGCCGCCCAGAAGGGAAAACCGCAGATAGGCCCGCATGGATTGCGCCACGGAGATCCAATCGTCACCAGAAGCGCCTTCCATCGTTTCAAACCCTTGATCAACAATCATGCTGATGGCCTGATCATGGGGCGGCAGGATGGGCGCGCCGCGGGCGTCATGGGAATACCACGACCATTCAGGGCAGCGCGACAGGCCGGTGGCATCAATGCCCAGAAAATAACTGGCCCCTTTGATGTTATCGGCTGCCACCTCGGGCGCAATCTGTTGCGCATGGGCGGCCGGCTCCCCGTCCTGCAAAAGCACAAAGGCACCGAGCAGCCGGCGTTGCGCAGAGCTGGGCGCAGCCTTGCGCGCGTAGTGACCCGCCGTGGCGCCCTTTTGCAGCGCCGGTCCCATATCGCCAAATTGCGCGCGGGCGAACATATCCGTGCGTTTGGGCACCCGGGCCACATTCGGCTCATCAATATAGGTCGTGGGGGTCTCAACGCGCTTTAGGGTTTCAAACGGATGGGCACCCTGGGCGTATTCTCGCCGCGCATAGGGATCATGAGAGCGGCGGCTCGCGCCGCCATGGCGGCCCAAAGTCCAATCCAAGCCCATAAGGGCGGATTGCGGTTGATCGGCGGCCAAAGGCAAATCCGGTGCCAGCGCCATATCGGTGGTGACGGCGGCCAAACCAAATCTTTGACCCAACCAAGGATGGGTGATTTCATCACCCGCCACCTGCGCCAAGCCAGCCTTCACCGCCAAGCGGGCCAAATCCACATCACAG
>JGI26085J52751_1000201_pt1 | contig 12054 bp, 8 predicted proteins | sample SaaInl25SG_5_DNA_FD_52751 | JGI IMG/M metagenome (IMG submission 52751) | reverse complement strand
GGCTGGTAAAGTGGCGGTGGTTTTAGGTTATGGCGATGTGGGCAAAGGCTCTGCGGCCTCCCTGCGCGGCGCCGGTGCGCGTGTGAAGGTCACGGAAGTTGACCCCATCTGTGCCTTGCAGGCGGCCATGGATGGCTTTGAGGTTGTGCTTCTTGAAGATGTTGTCTCCAGCGCGGATATCTTCATCACCACAACAGGCAACAGAGATGTGATCCGCATCGAACATATGCGTGACATGAAAGATATGGCGATCGTCGGCAACATCGGTCACTTCGACAATGAAATTCAGGTCGCCAGCCTCAAGAACCACAAATGGACCAATATCAAAGAGCAGGTCGACATGATCGAAATGCCAAATGGCAATCGTTTGATCCTGCTTTCGGAAGGTCGCTTGTTGAACCTGGGCAATGCTACGGGCCACCCCTCCTTTGTGATGTCCGCCTCCTTCACAAACCAAGTCCTGGCGCAGATTGAGCTTTGGACCAAGGGCGATGATTACAGCAACGAAGTATACATCCTGCCCAAACATTTGGACGAAAAGGTCGCGCGTCTGCACCTTGATCGTATTGGGGTGAAGCTGTCGAAACTCAATGACGAGCAAGCCGCCTATATCGGCGTGAGCTCCGAAGGCCCATTCAAGCCAGAGCATTATCGCTACTAAAACAACCAATCCAAAAACAGCCCGGCTTTAACCGCCGGGCTGTTTTTTTGATCACAGTTTATATTTCAAGGATGGCCCGCTGCACCACTATCGCGGGCTGCGTTTGGCCAGAATACGCTGCAAAGTCCGACGGTGCATAGACAGGCGCCGCGCCGTTTCGCTCACGTTGCGATCACAAAGCTCAAACACCCGCTGAATATGCTCCCAACGCACGCGATCCGCAGACATTGGGTTCTCAGGGGGCGGCGGCAATTCATCCCCAGTGGCCAGAAGCGCATTTGTAATGTCTTTGGCATCGGCCGGCTTTGACAGATAATCCGTGGCACCGATCTTTACAGCCGCGACCGCCGTTGCAATCGCCCCATAGCCCGTCAGAACCACAACCCGGCAATCGGGACGCTTCGCGCGCAGCACTTCCACAACATCCAGACCGTTGCCATCTTCCAGCCGCAAATCCACAACCGCAAAGGCCGGAGGACGCGCCGTCGCAATCGCCCGACCAGCGGCCACTGATCCAGCTTGCTCAACCGAAAACCCGCGTTTTTCCATCGCTTTTGCCAAACGCTTTAGAAACGGCTCATCATCATCCACCAAAAGCAAAGATTTATCTTCACCGATGTCTAGCGGCTCATTTGCCATGATCTGATCCTTCCGATTTTCTCTAAGTTAACAAGATGGTTCGAATATGGCTAGTATCAAGAGGCCTTCAGCACACAAGCCACACGATCCGCAACCACCTCTGGAGGAAGATCACTGCGCAAGAAGTCCACAAAGCCGAAGCCTGGAACCATCAGATAGGAAAAGCTTGAGTGATCCATCAAGTAATACTCCTCATCTTGGCTCGGTTGTTTGCGGTAATAAACTTTATAAGCCCGGGCTGCTTTCGCAATCTGCTCTGCTGTGCCGGTCAAGCCCACCATTTCGGGATGATTATTGGCAACAAAATCTGCCAAATACTCAACCGTATCGCGAGCTGGATCAATTGTTATGAACACCGGCTTCACCGTGAGACCCGCATCGGCCAATATCTCAACCGCCACCACATTGCGCGCCACATCCATAGGGCAGACATCCGGACAAAAGGTGTAACCAAAGTAAACCAAAGCCGGTTGATCTAACACCTGGGCATCCGTCACCATTTGCCCCCTGTGATCCATGAGCTCGAACGGTCCACCGATACTGCCACCTGCAACAGAGCCTTCAATACAGGCTTCAAATCGCTGTGCTGGCATCATGATCTGGGTAATCGCAAAAGTAACCGCCAGCGTCACAACCACCGCGGCACCAGCAAAGGCTGCAAATTTCGTCACTGACATCATGGCCCCCTTATCGTTTCTGGGGTACTCCTATGACATATCTTCTGAATGTGCAGCCTCAGATCGTCACAGGAACATAAAATGTCACAGTCCAGAATAGGCTATATTGACCAAAATGCCCGCAGCAACTGGATGCGCTTGCGCACATTGGTGACCGTGCGTTGGGTGGCGATCACCGGGCAAATATTGGCGCTGGGTGTTGGGCACGAGCTTTATGGCCTCTCCTTGGCCCTTGGCCCCTGCTCTGCGGTCATTGGCCTGTCGATCCTTGCCAATATTTTTGCGGTTCTCATCTTCCCCGACAATCGTCGTCTGTCTGAAGCGGAAACGGTTTTAACCTTGCTGTTCGACACGCTGCAACTCTCGTTGCTTTTGGCTTTCACGGGCGGGCTCAACAATCCCTTTGCCCTGCTCATTCTGGCCCCCGTCACCATCGCCGCCACGGTTCTACCCACCCGCTCAACGCTTCTTTTGGCCTTTTGTGCGGTGGTCATGACCACCACCGTTGCATTGGTTCACCTGCCCCTGCGCACTGCGAATGGGGGGCTACTTGAAATGCCTTTGGTGTTTGTGTTCGGATTTTGGGTGGCCATTGTCACAGGCATCATTTTTATCTCAATCTATACCCGGCGCGTGACCACAGAGATGACCTCGATGTCAGAGGCCCTTCTGGCCACGCAGATGGCCCTGGCGCGGGAGCAAAAGCTCACCGACCTGGGCGGCGTTGTGGCAGCCACGGCCCATGAGTTGGGCACGCCGCTCGCCACGATAAAATTGGTCAGCGCCGAATTGATGGAAGAATTGAAAGACACAGAACCCCTGCATGCCGACGCCCAGCTTATCCGAGAACAGGCCGAACGATGCGGCGCGATTCTCCGATCCATGGGGCGCGCGGGAAAAGAAGATCTGCATCTGCGCACCACGCTGTGGTCTGCTCTTGTTCGAGAGGCCGCAGAGCCGCACCTGGACCGTGGAAAGACCGTCACCTTCGCCTTTGAAGACAACCTTGAAACCGATCCTGATCAACCGCAAACCTTCCGCAAACCCGAGGTGATCCATGGCCTGCGCAATTTAATTCAAAACGCGGTAGACTTTTCCCAATCCCAGGTGCGGGTGGACATCCGTTGGAGCAAGGACAGTTTGGCCGTGAAAATTTCTGACGATGGTCGCGGATATGCGCCACAGGTCATCAATCGCATAGGCGATCCCTTTGTCCGCCGCCGCAATCGATCCTCAACGCATGGTGCCCGCCCCGGATACGACGGCATGGGGCTTGGATTGTTTATCGCAAAAACCCTCCTCGAAAGATCCGGCGCAGATTTGGAATTTTTCAATGGCACAAAGAGCGATCCCCTTCGCGGGGCCATCGTGACCAGCACCTGGCCGCGCCACAAGCTGGAAGCCAAAGACGAACCAGTCGGCGAAAATCAACAGATAAAAATTGAATGAGCTATTAATTCGGAATTAAGACACCTGCGCAACACTGCGCCCGAAAGGGTTTTAATGTGTTGGGAATCGTAGAACAAAATTTGCTGATTTCGGGCCTGGTGTTTCTTGCAACACTTATAGCAATGTCGTCAGGCTATGCCTTGCTGCGCAACAACCTAAGCGGTGCGGCACAGGCCTTGCGGGCCTACCACACACCNCGAAGCAACACCCCACNCTCCGACAGCTCAGATGACCACNGGCCCGATCCAGCCGAGCTGCATCCGCACCCCATCTGGATTACCAGCCATGATCGGCAGGTCACATGGGGCAATAACGCGTTTAAAACCAGCGAATCAGATTTCGTGGCTACCTGCAAACATTGGCTCTCAATCGGCCAAACCGAAGGGCGGATACAAGCACACAGCGGCGCGGGGAGTATCTGTTGGTACGACATCACCGCCCAACTGCAGGATCATGAAACCCTCTGGTTCGCCAGCCCCGTTGACGGTGAGGTTCGCGCCGAGGCATCACGTCGCGAATTCATACAAACCATGTCTAAGACCTTTGCCCAGCTCTCAACGGGCCTGGCCATTTTTGACCGCAAGCGCACGCTCATCCACTTTAATCCCGCGCTTTTGGATATCACCGGTTTGGATTTTGAATCGCTCAGCTTAAAGCCCGATTTGGCCACTTTCCTTGATACACTCCGCGGCAAAGGGTTTTTGCCCGAACCCAAAGATTATAATGATTGGCGCGACCAGCTGGCCAAGCTCGAATCTGCCGCTGAAAACGGCAGCTACCGCGACGTTTGGGAGCCAAGAGATGGAGTCACCTATCGCGTTTCGGGAAAACCACATCCAGACGGGGCAATTGCGTTTTTGCTCGAAGACATCAGTGCCGAAACCGCGCACGCCCGCGAAGCCCGTGCGGAGCTCTGCCTTTTGGAAAACGCACTCAATGCGGTCACCACTCCTCACGTGATTTTTGATGGGCTTGGCGCCTATGTACGCTCGAACCCCGCATTTCAATCCATTTGGCCGGAACTCGCTCACAAAAAGAGTGCGGAAAAGTCCCTGTCCGGCTGCCTTCCGCTTTGGCAAAAGCAGATGTTACCGCATGGCGCTTGGGAAAAAATGCGCGCAACGGTCCTGGGCTGTGGCGATCGAAAGGGTTGGAAAGCGGTTTTATCTTCAAAAGAGGGCCGGCCGTTCGAGCTGCAATGTACGCCGCTGGCCAATCGTCACACGCTCATTGAACTTGGACCAAGCAATAAGCCGGCGATCGTCACCCATCAGCAATCAGTAGCCTAATTTTCGCTTGCAGCAGCGGGTGCCCACCGTATTGTAACCCCATGCACGCTCCGCCCTTGCCTCCCCAACCAAAAGCCACGCACAGCAGCTCGACGGCGCGATCTGTTGCTCAGCTCTTTAAAGCCGCAGCGGCGGAGAGTTTGGCATGAGCCGCAGCGCAGATATTCATGCCTTCCTAGAAGCCGCCGGTTGGGGCATGGCGCAGCGCGCGCCATTGGCTGGAGATGCCGGCAATCGAAAATATGAACGCCTGAGCCACCCCCAAAAGGACCCAGCCATATTGATGGATGCCGACCCTGCCAGTGGAGAAGATATCAGGCCTTTTCTGAACATTGCCGCGCATCTGAAAAGCTGTGGCCTTTCCTCCCCTGAGGTTTATGACGCGAATCGCGATCTAGGGCTTATCCTCCTGGAGGATTTTGGCGATCAGCTGCTTTTTGATGTCGCCATTGCCAGCCCAGAGCTCGAATACCCACTCTACAAAATGTGCCTCGAAGCTCTCGAACGACTGCACCAGACGCCGCCACCGCCGAATGTCGGATCCTATTTTCCGCAAGATATGGCGCGGGCCACTGAGATCACCCTACCATGGTATTGCAGCCCGGACCTCGCGGCGGCCATTACAGCTGAACTGATCAATCAATTGAACAGCCTTGACTGGACACATCCCGTTCTCGTCCTGCGTGATTTCCATGCACAAAATATCGTCTATCGACCCGAGCAATCCGGACTGGCCCAAATTGGGCTCTTGGACTTTCAAGATGCCCAACTTGGCCACCCGCTGTATGACGCCGCTTCGCTCATCCACGATGCCCGGCGCAGTTTACATCCCGACGTTGAACGTCGGCTGAAAGATGCGCTGGCCCAAACCTACGCGGGCTCTGATAATTTTCACCATGCATTGTCCACCCTCAGCGCCCAGCGCAACCTCAGAGTCCTTGCCCTATTTGCACGGCTGTGTCTCAGAGATGGCAAGCCCGGTTACCTTAAGTTGATGCCACATGTTTGGAACAACCTTTGGCGCGATTTATCCCATCCGCATCTGTCCAATCTGTTCCGCATCTGCCAATCCCTTCCCGAACCCACACCAAAACGACAATCAGAATTGAGAGCAAAATGCGCCAGCCGCCCCACGAGCTGATGCTATTTGCTGCCGGTTTTGGCAGTCGCATGCAGCCACTCACCGCTGATCTCCCAAAGCCGCTGATCACCGTGGCTGGGAAAAGCCTGCTTGATCGAACATTAACGCTCGCGGAGGCCGGCGGGATCACCAAAACCGTGGTCAACACCCATTATCTTGGCGAAAAGATCGCAAAGCATTTGGAAAATTGCCCTGTTCAAGTGCTGCATGAACCCAATATTCTCGACACAGGCGGTGGGCTTAAAAATGCCAGCCCATTATTTGATGGGCCAGCAGTTTTCACCAGCAACAGCGACGCCATATGGTCTGGCCCCAATCCTTTCGCTCACCTCTTTCAAAATTGGCAAGACGACTGCGATGCATTACTGCTCTGTGCACCCGTAAACCAAATCATCGGCCGCGCGGCACCGGGGGACTTCTCCATTTCCCAGGATGCAATAGTGACCCGAGGAGGGGATTTTGTGTATCTCGGCGTTCAGATTATCCGGCTGGAGACAGTCCAACATATTCGTGAGCCCCAGTTTTCGCTCAATATCATTTGGGATGCGTTAATGGCGAAGAATACCCTACGCGCCTGCCTCTATCCTGGGCAATGGTGCGACATCGGCAAGCCTGAGAACATCGCCCTAGGTGAGAAATTGCTGGGCACCAGCCATGTTTGAGGATCGGCCAAAATTTCGGGTTTTTGGCACCTATGCCGGTCAAGCCTTCCCCGACACATTGCTTGAGGGGTTAAGCACCCGGTTGCAGGGGGCCGCTCCAGAAGACTGGGCGCGGGTTGAGGTCTATGTCAACACGCGGCGCATGCAGCGACGGTTGGCCGAGCTATTTTTGCAAGGCCCAGCGCGCCTAATGCCAAAGTTTCATTTGGTCACAGATTTGGCGCATGACCCGCTTTTGACAGATCTACCAATGCCAGTTCCAACTTTGAAGCGCAGGTTGGAAATTGCACAGCTGGTACGCAAATTGATTCAACGCGTTGAAGGGCTGGCGCCCGCAAGCGCAGTCTTTGATTTGGCCAATAGCCTGGCGGGTTTGATGGATGAAATGCAGGGGGAAGGCATCGCCCCCGACGTCATTGAGGGTCTCGATATTTCCGATTTCTCAGGTCATTGGGAACGCGCTCTGCAATTTATCTCTATCGTACAACGCTATTTTGAAGGCGGCGAAGCTCCAGATGAGGAAGCTCGACAGCGGGCCAGTGTTTTGGCCCTCACCCGGCGCTGGCAAGAAAACCCTCCAGATCATCCGATCTTAGTGGCGGGCTCAACCGGGTCCCGCGGCACGACTTTTCATCTGATGACAGCAGTGGCCGGGTTGCCGCAGGGCGCCGTGGTCTTGCCAGGATTTGATTTCGACATGCCGCGCCGGGTTTGGGCCCAGCTGTCTGATCCGAAAACCAGCGAAGATCATCCGCAATATCGATTTTCGCGCCTGCTAAATGCCTTGGAGCTCACATCGGATCACGTCATCCCCTGGACCGCAGCGGAACCACAGGCGGCCGCGCGCAATCGGCTGGTGTCCTTAGCTTTGCGCCCTGCTCCTGTCACTCATCACTGGCGACAAGAAGGGCCACATCTGACGGAGCTTGATCAAGCCACGCAAGACATCACCTGGCTGGAAGCGCCAAACCAAAGAGTCGAGGCTAAGGCCATTGCGCTGCGACTACGGCAGGCCGCCGAATTGGGGCAAACCGCTGCGGTGATAACCCCAGATCGCAATTTGACCCGGCGAATATCAACAGCGCTGGCTGCATGGAACATCACACCAGATGACAGCGCTGGGATTCCCTTGAACCTCACCGCGCCGGGGCGGTTTTTGTTGCATGTGTTGGATCTGGCACAATCACAACTCACCTCGGAAACCCTATTGGTTTTGCTGAAACATCCGCTCACCCATTCTGGTTCAGAACGGCCAACATCTGCGCAACACGCGCGAACTCGAGCTTTATCTGCGGCGCAGCGGTCCGGCCTTTCTCACAGCGCAAGCGCTCTTACAGTGGGCAGAAAAAGAAGATCATTACCGCCCATGGGTGGATTGGATCAACGCCAACGTCTTTGATCAATGGCCCCAAGGACCGCAGCCGCTGGAAAACTGGATCACGCACCACCGCAAGCTTGCAGAGGGGCTGTCCGCTGGTCTTGTCGGAGAAGATGGCGAGCTGTGGGAACAAGCGCCCGGGCGCGACACGAAAACCGAAATCGAGAACCTCACAAGATATGCCCCGGCCGCGGGCGATGTAGAGCTCATAGACTATACCGCCATTTTGCGCGGTGTTTTGAGCGCTGGGCAAACCCGCGACCAAAATCATGTGCATTCAAATATCCTAATTTGGGGCACGTTGGAGGCGCGCGTGCAAAGCGCTGATCTTGTAATTCTTGCGGGATTAAATGACGGCACCTGGCCCGAGCCCCCTGCTCCAGATCCCTGGCTCAACCGCAGTTTGCGGCTGCAAGCCGGTCTGCTTTTGCCCGAGCGCCGAATTGGTTTGTCAGCACATGATTTTCAACAGGCCATTGGCGCCAAAGCCGTTTGGCTCACCCGATCCTTAAGATCAGATGATGCGGAAACCGTGCCCTCCCGCTGGCTCAACCGCATTGAAAATCTGTTGAACGGGCTTGAGAAACCAGATGACGCCTCTTGGATGGATCACATGCGCGCCCGAGGCAATGAATGGCTTGGAAAAGTTGAAGCCCTGGAGGAGCCGCAAGTTGCGCCGCTGAGCATCAGACCTTCGGTTGCGCCACCGGTGGCATCCCGGCCCGAAAGATTGGCCGTCACAGACATCAAGCACTTGATCCGTGATCCCTATGCGATCTATGCCAAGCGCGTCTTGAATCTACGGCGCCTAGACCCGTTGACCAAATCTCCCGATGCCCCGCTGCGCGGCACACTTATTCATGACCTTTTGGAAGCATTTTTGAAAACCGGCCCCTGGACCAATGCGGAGGCGGCCAAAGCCACTCTCCTAGCCCTAGCGGAAGAGCGGTTTCAAAGCACCGTGCCTTGGCCCGCCGCGCGCAGAATGTGGCTGGCCCGAGTGGTCCGATTTGCTGAGTGGTTCGTGACACATGAAATGAAGCGCCAGGCGCGCATCCTCTCGACCAAGACGGAAATTGAGGGTGACGTTAATTTGCCAGAGCTCAATTTTACCCTCGCAGGCACGGCCGATCGGATTGACCTCTTGAACGATGGCACCGCCCATATTTACGACTATAAAACAGGCAAGCCGCCAAGCCCGGCACAACAATTACATTTTGACAAACAGCTCCTACTGGAAGTTGAGATCCTGCGGCGCGGTGGATTTCCTGGATTGGGACCGCTCAAAGTGGCTGGGGCAACCTATATCGGCCTTGATAATGCGCCCAGTGAGCTGCCTGCACCTATAGATGAGACTGACGTGTGGTCGGATTTTTCCAAATTAATCCGCGCCTATCAATCTCCTGAACAAGGCTATGCCGCGCGGCGCGCGATGCTGAAAGCAGATGATGCGTCCGATTATGACCACCTGGCCCGCTACGGTGAATGGAGCACCAACCAGCGCGCCACAGTCATCAAGGTGTCAAAATGAAGTTGAGCGATGCAAGCCTCCGACAAATCGAAGCGGCCCACCCGGGGCGCTCAACATGGCTCGCGGCCAATGCCGGCTCTGGAAAAACGCGCGTGCTGACAGATCGCGTGGCGCGGCTCTTGCTCGATGGGGTGATGCCGCAAAATATTCTTTGCCTGACCTATACAAAAGCGGCGGCGTCGGAGATGCAAAACCGGCTGTTCAAAGCGGTTGGGGCGCTGGACCATGTTGGACGATGTCACGCTTTTGGAGGAGCTGGCGGCCCTTGGCGTCGAGCGCGACCTCGGGCCCGACGACATTGATCGGGCCCGAACACTCTTTGCCCGCGCGGTAGAGGCACCCGGTGGCCTGAAAATTCAAACCATCCATTCCTTCTGCGCCGCAATCCTTCGGCGATTTCCCCTGGAGGCGGGAGTAAATCCACAATTCGTCGAGATCGATGAACGGGCCCAAAATCTTCTTCTTGATGAGGTGGTTGAAGCCATTGCAGATGGCCAGGGGCAATCCAGTTTTGACGGTATCGCAGAACATTTTACGGGGCCAGACTTACAAAAATTTCTGCATGCAATTTTAAATCTGGATCATCATTTTGACAGCCACCCCGGCGCAGATGGTATTTGGAAGGCATTGGACCTGCCGGCTGGGTATGATGACGCATCTCTGGCCCAAGAATGTTTTCTGCCGGACGACTTCCAGCATATTGAAGAGCTTAAAGCGCTCCTCATGACCAAAGACGAGAATAGCAATGACTTTAAGGCCGGTCTACGATTGCAAGCCATCCCCGGCCCAGAGCTCACCACGGCCGACCTGCCAACATTGGAATCCGTATTTTTGAACAAAACGGGCAAAGCTCCGGGCTCGGCAAAAATAGGATCGTTTCCCACGAAAGCCACGCGCGCTGAGCTGCCGGGCATGGCACAGGTTGAGGCCCTTATGTTGCGCGTTGAGGCCGGGCGGCAAAGCCGTCTGAGCCTGAATGTCGCCAGACGGAGCCTGGCGCTCTATGATTTTGCAGCGGAATTTCTCGGCACCTATCGCGCAAGAAAACAGGCGCGGGGGTTCTTAGACTTTAATGATCTCATCATGCGCACGCGCCATCTGCTGTCGGATGAACGCGTCGCCACTTGGGTCTTATTTCGCTTGGATGGTGGCATTGATCATATTCTTGTGGATGAGGCCCAAGACACAAGCCCAGCGCAATGGGATGTGATCCGCCTTCTCGCTCAAGAGTTCACATCAGGTGAAGGCGCACGGGCAGATGTGCCCCGAACAATCTTTGTTGTGGGCGATAAAAAACAGTCAATTTATTCCTTCCAAGGCGCAGATCCGGATGGTTTTGATCGGATGCGTGACCAATTTTCCCAGAAATTGCACGAAATCGATCAGCCTTTTCAATCGACCACTTTGGATTATTCCTTTCGCTCATCTTCGGCAATCTTGGGTGTCGTGGATCAGGTCTTTGCCAATCGCAGCGGACTTGGCTCTGGGTCCGCACATTTGGCATTTAAAGCGGATCTTCCAGGCCGCGTTGATGTTTGGCCTGTGTTTCAAGCCCCCGACAAGACAGAGCCGCACCATTGGACGGATCCCGTGGATGAGGTTTCAACAGATCATCAAGACAAACAATTGGCCGATGCTCTGGCCGGACATATCTGTGATTTGATCGAAACTGAGACGCTCACGCAGCTGGATGCCACGGGTGCCGCCTTTCAGCGTAAAATCACAGCAGGTGATTTTTTGATTCTGGTTCAGGGCCGTCAAAAATTGCTGTTTCGAGAGATTCACCGAGCCTGTAAGGAAGCCGGCCTACCAATCGCTGGGGCGGATCGTTTAAAAGTTGCGGCCGAGCTGGCCGTTCGAGATATTCGCTCCTTGCTGGCCTTTTTGGCGCTGCCGGAAGACAATTTATCTTTGGCCGAAGCGTTGAAATCACCGCTATTTGGGTGGTCCGAACAAGAGCTTTTTGATCTCGCGCAGGGTCGAGACTCACCCTTTTTGTGGCGCAGCTTGCAAAACCGAGAAGAGGAATTCCCAAATACAGTGCAACGGCTCACTGAGCTCCGCGATCTTGCAGATTTCAAGCGCCCCTTTGAGCTGATCGAACATATATTGACAACCCGCGGCGGGCGGTCAGCTTTACTGGGCCAATTGGGACCAGAAGCAGCCGAAGGGATTGATGCTTTGGTCAGCCAATCTCTGGCCTATGAGCGCAGCAATATTCCCAATCTCACCGGGTTTCTCGTCTGGCTGGATGCCGACGATCTGGAAATCAAACGTCAGATGGACAGTGTTGGCGACAAAATTCGTGTGATGACGGTCCATGGCGCCAAGGGCCTGGAGGCGCCTATCGTAATTTTGCCCGACACAGCACCACGCAAAGCCCCCAAACTGCCAGAGGTGGTGCCCCATAACACGATCGCGGTTTGGTCTCCAAACAAAGATCTTATACCGGCCGCACTGCAATCCAGCCTTAAAGACAAGCAGCGACAGCAAGAGGAGGAGCGTGACCGTCTACTCTATGTGGCCATGACCCGAGCGGAGAGCTGGCTCATTGTTATGGGCTCAGGAGATATTAAAGAGGGGAAAGAGTGTTGGCATAACGCCATACAGGATGCGATTTCTGCCCT
>JGI26085J52751_1000178_pt1 | contig 12626 bp, 14 predicted proteins | sample SaaInl25SG_5_DNA_FD_52751 | JGI IMG/M metagenome (IMG submission 52751) | reverse complement strand
GCACAGGCTTCAAGCCGTCACGCACATCAGGTAGTGCGCGACCGACAATGACACTCATTGCATAGTCGAGGTAACTGTTTTTGAGTTCGTCTTCAATATTGATGGGTAAAATTTCGCGTGCCGAATCTGACATGGATGGTGGGCTATCCCTAGATGGTTCTTAAACGCGCGATGATACCACGAACCGGTCAAAAACGGTCTTCTTCTGTGCGGATATGGACGAGCCCTGTATCATGAATCGGAACGCAGTAATTGAAGCCTTAGGCACAGACACACGGATCACCTATGACAACACTGGTTGACCCCAAAGAAGTCACGAAATTTAATCAGATCGCCCGCAGTTATTGGGACCCTGACGGTCCAATGCGAGCGATCCATCAAATCAATCCGCTTCGGATTGACTTCACAGAATCCTGTTATCCGCTGCAAGACGCACATGTTCTTGATGTCGGCTGCGGAGGTGGGCTTGCGGCAGAAGCTATGGCTAAACGAGGAAGCCGCGTCATCGGAATTGATGCCTCCCCTGACATGTTGAAAACAGCCAAACTTCATGCGCTGGAGTCGGAGGTCACCGTCGAATATCAAGAATCCTACGCTGAGGCCTTTGTAGAGACCCACGCTTCGCAATTTGATGTGGTCACTTGTTTCGAGATGATCGAGCACGTCCCTGAGCCCATGCAGACACTCAAAGCGCTCTCAGGGCTCGTCAGGCCCGGGGGATGGTTAATCCTGTCGACGATCAACCGGACCCCAAAAGCCTATTTAGGTGCAGTTTTAGCCGCGGAGTATCTGCTCAACTGGGTCCCGAAGGGGACGCACGATTATGCTCGCTTTTTGAAGCCATCAGAACTTGCCGCCGGATTACGTCCTCACGGACTTGATCTTGAATCCATTGAAGGCGTGGTTTATCAACCGCTCTATCAGCAGTTCAAGCGAAGCAACACCGATTTGGAGATCAATTATCAACTGGCTGCAAGGAAGCGCGCATGACAACACTGATCGAATCCATGGTTGCGACATTAAACGCCAAACCGCGATTTGATGATCGAGTCATTCTGGTCACCGGAGCCAGCGCGGGAATCGGTCGCGCGCTGGCGCTCGAGCTGGGGAAACGTGGAGCCACGGTCGTTTTATTGGGTCGCAACGAGACAGAGCTTGATCAGGTGTATGACACCATTGTGGCTCAGGGTGGTGCAGTTCCTGCGATCGTCCCCTGTGATCTCTCAACTCTCACCAGCGACCAAGCGATCGAGCTGGCCGAACAAATCCGTGAGAGTTTTGGACGACTCGATGGGGTCGCCCACATCGCAGGCATCTTGGGTGGACGTGAGCCGATCCAATCGCATCGACCGATGCAATGGGACCTCGCCATACAAATTAACCTGACTGCGGTCTTTCGGCTCACTCAGGCATTATTACCACTTCTCGATGAATCCAGGCCGGACGCATTGTCTTTGCAACATCGAGTGTTGGCATTCGTGTCGACGCATACTGGGGTGCCTACGCGGTCTCCAAAGCCGGTCTTGAAATGTTTGCAGGCATCTTAAGCCAAGAGCTCGAAAATACGTCCCAAACCCGCGTCTTTACCGTGAATCCGGGTGGAACCCGAACCAAAATGCGAGCGGAAGCAATGCCAGGTGAAAACCCATCCACATTGCCAGCACCGGAAATCGTTGCCGATGCTTTCTTATATGGTCTGACGACCGAAGCAGGAGCCTTTCATGGCCAGCGAGTTAACGCCCGCGATCTGATGGCCGCCCTCGGGACGTGGCCNGCTTCTTAGACGACGATTGAGGACGTCGTGAAGACGCCTTTTTCGACAAACGGCGCCGGACATCCTTGAGTTCCTGAGGTGTCATTTTTGGCACCGGCAAGGTTGGGAGATCCACCAGTTTGACCAGGTCATCCACTTCTTTTTGACCGAGCTCGACAAAATGACCCTGCTTGAGAAATGACGGCAGGAAAATACATCCGTAGCGGACCCGTTTGAGACGATTGACCTGAAACCCTTGGCTTTCCCACAGTCGTCGAACTTCGCGATTACGACCTTCCATCAAAGCGACATAAAACCATTGATTACGACGATCAAGATCAGCTTCCGGATGCCGGACCACATCCGTGAATCGAGCCGGCCCATCGTCCAGAATGACCCCCTCAACCAATTGTTTGATGTGTTCTTCTCTGACATCACCATGAACTCGGACCAAGTACTCACGATCCACCTCATTCGAGGGATGCATGAGACGGTTCGCCAACTCCCCATCAGTGGTCAATACAATCAGACCTGAGGTATTGATATCCAGACGACCCACCGCTATCCAGCGACCTTGAGCGATCTTCGGCAACCGATCAAAGATGGTCGGCCGACCCTCAGGGTCACTGCGGGTGCAAACTTCACCTTCAGGCTTATGGTAGGCAATGACCAATCGCGCCTGCTCAAACAATTTTTCAGCCGGAACCGGTTTCCCATCAAACATGACCTTGTCATCTTTTTCGACCTTCGTGCCTAAAACGGCGATGGCGCCATTCACAGACACTCGACCTTCGGTGATTGCGGTCTCAAGCATGCGTCGAGACCCGTAGCCTGCGCGGGCTAAAGCTTTCTGAAGTCGTTCACTCACTGCTCTGTTCCATCTGATCGAGAAGATCTGTTGTTGGTGTTGCAATCAAATCTTCGGCATTCGGTAATTGTTCCAATGACTTCAATCCAAAATCATTTAAGAACTCCGTTGTGGTCGCAAATAACGCTGGTCGACCTGGCACTTCTTTATGGCCAACCACAGTAATCCAACCACGCTCTTCGAGTGTTCGAATAATTTGCGTATTCACAGCGACGCCGCGAACGGCCTCAATCTCCCCTCGGGTCACCGGCTGCCGATAGGCAATCATCGCTAAGGTTTCGAGGGTCGCACGTGAATATTTCCCCGGTTTTTCATCCGTCAAATTGGCCAAGTATGGAGCCAATGCATCCGAGACCTGGAATCGAAAACCGCCGGCGACTTCGATTAAACTGACTGAGCGATTCTGGTACTCCTCCGCCAAACTGGATAAGGCCTCTCTCAGCATCCCCTCCGTCGGAGCTTTTTGATCACCAAAGAGTTTCTTCATTTGGTAAATGGTCATCGGTCCGCGACTCGCAAAGAGCGCGCCTTCCAAAATCCGTTTCAAATCAAACTCAGGCATCCGTTGGCCTCCGGATGTAAATCTGACTTCCAGGAGCCGCCTGAATCAGAGCACATAAGCCTTCGCGCACAAGTTCCAAGATCGCTAAAAAGGAAACGACAACACCTGCGCGCCCCTCATCCGGCGCGAAGAGATCAGATAACGTCAGCTCAGCGGTTTCTTTGAGCTTCATCAGAATTTCACTCATCCGCTGTCGAGTCGACAGAGGCTCCCACTCAATCTGATGCGCAGATGAGAGCCTCGCTCGTGCGAGCAGTTCAGCAAAGGCCAACACCAACTCCGATAAATCCACTTGCGGCGGCGCCGTTCGTTCATCGATCTCCGGCTGACCAGCCTCAGCCACATGAAAGTCGCGATCCACTCGCGGCATCTCGTCGATTGCCTCGGCAGACATTTTGACCTTCTCATACTCCAACAGTCTGCGAATCAGCTCAGCCCTTGGATCATGGTCTTCGTCTTCGTCCGCGCCAACAGGTCGTGGCAAAAGTGCTCGGGATTTGATTTCAGCCAGCATGGCTGCCATCACCAAATATTCAGCCGCCAGTTCAAACCGCATGCTTTCAAGCAGTGCGATGTATCCCATGTACTGACGGGTAATTTCAGCAACGTTAATCTGAATAATGTCGAGGTTTTGACGACGGATGAGATACAACAACAGATCCAGTGGTCCCTCAAACGCATCCAAAATAATTTCCAGAGCATCCGGCGGAATATACAAATCCTCCGGAAGTTGCGTTAGAGGCGAGCCCTCAACAACAGCGAGTGGCAACTCACCCTGGACATGATTGATCACCGGTAACTCAGTCCCATCGCCTGACGAACCTCATTGAGTGTTTGACGTGCGTCATCCTCGGCTTTTTCCGCGCCTTCAATCAAAATCGATCGGACCATATCTGGATTTTCTTCATAGGGTGCCGCGCGAGCAATGATTTGCTCTTGTTCTGCAATCACCGCATCGATCACCGGCTGTTTGCATTCCAAACAACCAATTCCGGCAGAGGTACAACCCTGTCTGACCCAATCTTTGGTGGTTTGATCGGAATAGACCTCATGGAATTGCCAAACAGGACATTTGTCAGGCGTTCCTGGGTCAGAAAGCCGCACACGCGCAGGATCAGTCGGCATCCGCTTCATCTTCGTGGTCACTGAATCGGCATCTTCCCTGAGCCCAATGGTATTCCCGTATGACTTTGACATCTTCTGACCATCAAGCCCGGGCATCTTCGCGGCTTCGGTTAATAACGCCTGAGGTTCGGGTAGGATGACCTTCCCGGTCCCTTCTAAATATCCGATCAGACGCTCTCGGTCAGCTAAGGTAATGTTTTGCTGTTCTTTCACCAATGCCTGAGCGCGTTGAAGACCCTCTTGATCACCATTTTCAAGATAGGCTTTCCGCAGAGACCGGTAGAGCTTCGCTCCTTTCTTCCCCATCTTATCGCAAGCCGATTCCGCCAATTCTTCAAAATCTGGCTCGCGTCCGTAAATGTGATTGAATCGGCGTGCGATCTCTCGCGTGATCTCAACGTGCGCAACTTGATCCGCACCGACAGGAACCTGGCCTGCTCGATAGAGCAAAATATCGGCACTCTGCAGTAACGGATATCCGAGGAACCCGTAAGTTGTCAGATCCTTATCGGTGAGCTTTTCCTGCTGATCTTTATAAGTCGGAACACGCTCAAGCCATCCAAGCGGTGTAATCATCGACAACAACAGATGCAACTCCGCGTGAGCCACCACCTGAGACTGGACGAACAGGGTCGCCGATCCCGGATTCACACCGGCAGCGAGCCAATCAATGACCATGTCGGTGATCGCCTGATCAATGCCTCGTGTGTCTTGGTAATGGGTGGTGAGTGCATGCCAATCAGCAACAAAGAAAAAGCACTCATACTCATGCTGGAGCTGAACCCAATTTTTTAAAACGCCATGGTAATGGCCCAAATGTAACCGGCCGGTGGGACGCATGCCTGATAGCACGCGATGGGACGGATCAACCCCGCTCAAATGTCACTCCTCAGATAGTTCTTAAACATGAATGATACCAAGGTTATGCCAGTTCGGAAAAAGCCGATGCATCTCCGGCACCCTGACGCGTCACCATTGGTAACTCCTGGGTGAGATCAACAACCGTTGTCCCTTCAAAACCACAAAACCCACCATCAATGACCAGATCGAGCTGATGACCCAGCACAGTATTGATCTCATACGGATCGGTCATCGGTAATGACTCACCCGGCAACATCAAAGTCGAGGTCATCAAGGGTTCACCCACATTCTCGAGCAGATCAAGCGCGATTCGGTTATCCGGAACTCGAATACCAATTTGCTTTCGCTTGGGATGCAATAACCGTCGAGGCACTTCACGCGTCGCCTCAAGGATAAAGGTATAGGCTCCAGGGGTGTGTGCTTTCAGCAGCCGGTATTCCTGATTCTCGACCCGGGCATACAGAGCAATTTCAGAAAGATCACGGCACAACAGTGTGAAGTTATGCTTGTCGTCGAGCCGTCTGATTTGACGGATGACATCCACACCGCGTTTATTTTCCAATGCACAGCCAAGGGCATACCCTGAATCGGTGGGTAACACGACGACTCCACCCTGACGGATGACATCCGCGGCCTGCTGGATGAGGCGCACCTGTGGATTGTCTGAATGAATTGCGAAAAACTGTGCCACGGACAGCCAAACCCTTTGCCATAAAAACGGTATGATGCCAGAAATTAATGGAAGCGCTCGATGAAACTACTACTCGATTTTTTACCAATCCTGATTTTCTTTGGTGTGTATAAGACCACAGGCGATTTAATTACCGCGACAGCTGTCCTGATTCCGGTCACGATCGTTCAGGTTGCAGTCGTCTACTGGTTAACGAAAACAGTCGAAAAAATGGCGCTTGTCACTCTAGCGTTGGTGGTTGTTCTCGGTGGATTGACGGTTCTCTTGAATGATGGCTGGTTCATTATGTGGAAGCCAACAGTTGTCAATTGGTTGTTCGCCGCAGCATTTTTTGGCAGCCATTTCATCGGGAATCGACCCATCATCGAACGCCTGCTCGGTCATGCCATTTCTCTCAATCACTCGGATTGGCTCAAGCTCTCGTTTGCCTGGATCGCATTTTTTATCGCTTCGGGAATCGTAAATCTCGTTGTGGCCTATCAATTTTCAGAAGAAGTGTGGGTCAACTTTAAGCTCTTCGGCCTTCTGGGNCTCACCTTTGTCTTTCTCATTATTCAAGGAGTCTGGATCAGTCGACACGGTTCCGAAGTCACGCCGAATGCTGAGGAAAAAACAGATGCTTAAGAAATTGCACTGTGCTCTCACCATCCTCATGCTCAGTGTTCCACTGACCGCCTTTGCAGAAAAAGCATACATCACCGAAAAACTCGAGATTCCAGTTCGGTCGGGGGACTCGCGCGACTACCGAATCATTAGATATCTGCAAGCCGGCGCTCAGGTGGACATCATCGAAACCTTTGATTCAGGCTATGCCAAGATTCAAGATGAACGCGGTCGCGAAGGGTTTGTGTTAGGCCGTTACCTGGTCGACCGGGCGCCCTCATTTGTCATCGCAGGCCGACTCGAAGCGGAAGTGGCGAAACACAAAGAAACCATTAAACGTCTCAGACAGGATATCGATGCGCTAAAAACGCAAAATGAGTCCTCAGGGACANCGCTGAAAAACGTCAAAGACCAACTGGCGCGGAAAGAATCCGAGCTAAATGAATTTATCGCGACTGCTGGGGATTCCATCACTTTAAGAAATCGATTGGTGGCTCTGGAAACAGAGCGGCAAGTCTTACTGTCTGACAACGAGACTTTGCGCGCTGAGAAACTGGCTGCTGGCGATGACTCATCGAAAAGCTGGTTTGCTCTGGGAGCATTAACCTTGGCTGCAGGCTGGTTTGTTGGACTATTGATGCCGCGGATTCGAAAGTCTCGCGTTGACACGAGTTTGTGAGGCGATACCCCAACATCAACCGAGCGCACATTGATGCCAACCANCCGCATCGATCAACAGACTTTGATGATTATTATTTCCTGCTGCTTGACCCCATCGGTGAGCGCCAATCGGTTTTCATCGATGGTAATCAACTCCCCAAGCGCTTTGCCGAACTGCAACCGAACTCTATCTTTCGTGTCGGCGAGACTGGCTTTGGGACCGGACTGACGTTCTTACTGGGATGGTTGAGCTTCCTCACCTATGCACCGCCCAGCGCACGTCTTCAGTGGGTCTCAACCGAAGCGTTTCCATTGTCGCGCCACGATCTCGACCAAGCCCTCGATGCACTGCCGTTGCCTGACGCATTCATCAAGGTCGCTAATCAACTAAGAGAAGCCTGGCCCGACCCCATTCCAACCTGCCACCGTCGTTTGTTTGCGGATGGACGGATTATTCTGGACTTGCATTTGAATGATGCAGAAGTGGTGTTCAGTCAGCTGTCAGGATCCATCGATGCTTGGTGCCTTGATGGATTTTCACCCGATCGCAATCCAACACTCTGGACCAACGGGCTTTTTCGTGCNCTCGCCAAGCATTCGCATCGGACCACAACACTGAGCACATTTACCTCAGCCCGCCTGGTTCGCGATGGGCTGACTGACGCTGGATTTTCTGTTGAGAAAGTTCAGGGGTACGGTGGAAAACGTGACAGACTGAACGCAGTCTTTGCCAACAATCCGGAACAACATCCCTGGACGCCAGGGAACCATGCCGGAGCCATGAACAGAATCGCCATTGTCGGAGCAGGCTTAGCCGGCGCCTGGGTTGCTCAGGCATTTGCACAGCGTGGCATCGCCGTCATGCTCTTNGAAAAAGACCAACCCGCATCAGGTGCTTCTGGGAATCTTCAAGGAATCACTTACGCCAAACTCAGTATCGAGGCGACACCTAACAGCTTGATTCAGATGCAGTCGCTCGCGCATCTCAGTCAATGGTTTCAACATTTCGCTCCCGATCACTGGCAGCAAAGCGGCGCCCTTCTCCTGGCTCAAGACGACCAGGCGCGATCCCATCAAGACAAACTCCTTGCCGCATTACCGGATTGCTATTTGCAAATGCAATCTGTGTCTCGATCGGATGCATCAGACCTCGCGGGCCTGTCGTTGAACCATGGTGGGCTATTTTTACCTGATGCTGGCTGGCTCAATCCCAAGGGATGCGTCAGCGAACTTCTCACAAACCCTCGGATTGAAGTGAAGCCCTATCAGCGGATCCTGCATGCCGAAACCAGCAAGGACGGCACTCTGTTAACGATCCAGTCTCCGACAGATCTGGAGGAACAACAGGTCGTTGATCTGGTGATCTGGACCAATGCCCTTGAAGCATCACAATTCATTGACATGCATCTACCGCTGAAGCCTGTGCGAGGACAAATCACACAAATCTCGAGCGTACCGGCATTACGCATGCCGATCTGCGGAGATGCGTATGTTGCACCAGCGACGAACGGCATGATGACCTGTGGTGCCACTTATGCACCGAATTCTGATGACTTAGAGCCGCGTGTTGATGATGACTTCACCAATCTTGCGGCTGCGAATTCCTTGCTTCAACATCCGGCATGGACTACCAAGGATATCTTGGGTCACCGGGTCAGTCTCCGCACGGCGACACCGGATTACGCGCCGATTGTCGGGCAAATTGCAGATCCGCGCGACTGGGACAGTCGACTCGATGGACTCAAATACGATGCAAGCTTTCAGCCATCAGAAGCGCTCCCCTATCTCAACGGGCAATATGTTCTCGCTGGTTTGGGCTCACGCGGGACGTTAACTGCGCCAATCACCGCAGAACTCGTTGTCAGTCAAATCTTGGGGGAAGTTCTTCCAGTCTCTGAGGCTGTTCGCGATGCATTAGCTCCAGATCGGTTTTTTCGACGTCAATTGATTCGTGGGCTTAACTGAAGGGGTTCCACCAAGATCCACTATCAAATTTATCCCGACAACTGGCTAACTGGTTATCGTAACTACGTGCTTTTTGATCGACCCGTTTAGCAACGCCCATCAACCAACGTTTTGATTTAAAAGTCCCGCGCTGAAATCCACCGACACCCTCATGATAGGCCAAATAATGTCGATACGGATCCGATTTAGGAATCCCGGCAATTCGATAGGCGCGATCGACATACCATCCGACAAAATCGGCAGCATCCCGAAAGTTATCACGCTCTGCTAAGTAGGAATTGGTGTCACTGCGGTAGTCACTCCATGTTCCTTCTTTGGCTTGCGGGTAGCCATAGGCAGAGCTCGCACGAGGACCAGGAAGCACCCACAAGATTTTCGTCCGTGGTGGCTTGGCGTCAGCAACAAACGAGGATTCTTGCCGAATAAACGAGAGTATCAGCCCCTCGGAAACATCCCAGGAATCGGCTGCATCACTGACGGCGTCATACCAGCCTGGTTTTTCCGCCAGCAGATGACAGGCATTTTCGGTATTGCGTGGTGGCGAGACTGCGCAACCACCAAGCGTGATCAGTACCAAGATGATCGCGAGCTTCTGACTCATGATTCCAAAAGCTCCATCAATGCCGATTCATCCATCACTGTCACCCCTAAATCTTGCGCTTTAGACAACTTACTCCCTGCCCCTGGCCCTGCCACCAGCACAGTGGTCTTGGCACTGACCGATCCGGAAACTTTCGCTCCTAGTGCACGTAATCTATCCGATGCTTCATCTCGTGTCATGGATTCCAATGTACCAGTTAACACCCAAGTCTGCCCTGACAAGTCGACTCCAGTTGATGGTACTTCGACGAGCGGACTGGCCAATGGACGCCTAAATCCCGCAGCTCTTGGATCACCACACGGTTTTGTTGCACCTCAAAAAATGCACGAATGTGCGAAGCAACGATGGGTCCGACATCGTCGACCGCCATCAGGTCTTCCAGTGTTGCCGACATCAAGGGTTCTAAATCGCCAAAGGTCTGTGCGAGCGTTCGTGCTGTCGCCTCGCCGACATCCCGAATACCCAGTGCATAAAGGAATCGAGCCAAAGTGGTGGCCTTCGATGCAGCAATTGCTTGCACCACATTGGCTGCAGATTTTTCGCCCATTCGATCCAAGTCTTTCAGTGACTCAATCGATAATCGATACAGATCAGCCGGAGTCTGCACCCATTGTTTTTCAACCACAATCTCCAACAAGCGTTCACCAACGCCATCGATGTCCATGGCTTTTCGCGAGACAAAATGCTTGAGATGTTCCAAGCGCTGCGCCTGACAAATGAGTCCACCGGAGCATCGAATGACGGCCTCGCCATCGGCGCGTTCGACAGGCGAATCACAAATCGGACATGCGGTCGGTAGAGTCACCGCTTGACTGTTCGTTGGTCGTTGGTCAGTCATCACACGGACAATTTGCGGAATCACATCACCCGCGCGTCGCACCATGACCCGATCACCGGGACGCACATCCAATCGAGCCACCTCATCAAAATTATGCAAGGTCGCATTGGAGACCGTCACGCCACCGACGAACACTGGTTCTAAGCGAGCAACTGGAGTAATTGCACCAGTTCGACCCACCTGGACGTCTATGGCAATTAAATCAGTCGCCGCCTCTTGAGCGGGAAATTTCCAGGCCGTTGCAAACCGAGGGGCTCGGGCGACGAACCCCAAGGCATCCTGCAATGCCAATGGATCAACCTTCACGACCATGCCATCAATTTCATAAGGCAAGGAATCGCGTTTGGCTAATAGCGCTTGGTAGGCGCTTTCAATCGACGACGCATCGCCTTTGACCAAACCGGGATTGACTGGGATACCCAACGATTTGAGCGTCTCCATCACGTCGGAATGCCGATCACCCAGGGGGGCAGATACCTCGCCGACGCCATAGGCATAAAACGACAACGGCCGTGTCGCAACAATCGCGGGATCTAATTGACGTAGACTGCCAGCGGCTGCGTTGCGTGGATTCACGAATGTTTTTTCCCCAGCCTTTTGAAGTCGACGGTTCATCGCGTCGAAATCTTCTTTTTTCATGATGACTTCACCCCGGACCTCCAGAATCTCAGGGAGATGCTCACCGTGTAACGTTAACGGGATTGATCGAATTGTCCGAACGTTCTGTGTCACGTTTTCGCCGGTCGAACCATCACCCCGCGTTGCTGCCAAGATGAGCTCACCCCGCTCATAACGAATCGAGAGCGCTAACCCATCAAGCTTCGGTTCGGCTGTCAATTCGAGTGATGAGATGCCATCCAAGCGATCCGTCATTCGTTCCACAAACTGCTGGAACTCGTCTGCATCAAACACATTATCGAGAGATAACATTGGAACCCGGTGGCTCACTTCGGAAAATCCTGAGTCGGGTTTGGCTCCGACTCGCTGGGTTGGCGAGTTGGGGTCAAGACTGTCAGGAAACTCGGTCTCTAGACGCTTGAGTTCAGCGACAAGCTCATCGTATTGCGTATCACCAATCGTCGGTGCGTCGAGCACGTGATAGCGATAGTCATGCTGACGAATCTCTGCAATGAGTTCGCGAATTCGTCGAACAACTGACTCCGTCATGAGCGCAGAAGATGATGGTGCCCGGCCTGCGCTCTGGCGAGATCAATCCATTCCTTAGAAATCGCCACCCCGTCTTGATCGTAAACATCGCCACCGATGTCACGAGCGATCGATCGAGCGCCAGAGATCAATTCATTGACTGCAAACACAGGATCCGTTTGCTTGGGTAATTCTGTGAACAAAAAGACAACTGGTGTGTCGATTGATTGAGCATCCTCATCGAATGTGCCAGGCTCGAGACCATTCACTAACGAAAACAGTGGTTGAGCGCCTTCATCCAATGGGAATCGCTGGTACATCAATGATTCACCTCGACGCAATCCCGCCCTCAGACACGCTTTGTGTAAATTAATTCCCTCAAACCGAGGCGTCCGCGCCGATTGAATACGGACGACGATCAAATCATCCATGGATTCTTCAACAACAGGTTCCTGACTCGGATCAACAGTCGATCCCTGATCCGCATCTGCACACTCGATTGGCTCGTCAAGGATCGCATCAACAGCACTTGGAGCTGACTCTTTTTTCCCAAAGCGTCCAAAGATTCGCACAAGGGTGGAGCCGAGAATGCCACCTTCGGTACTGGCTTTCATTGGGCGCTCCACCGGTCCATCGGCTAAAATCCGCATATCATCATCGTGATCAGAGTCAGCGGTATCATCCTCAAGGCCCCGCTCCTCAACCTCGCTTGGAATCTCGTCTAAGGCACCCGGCTCCTCATCCCAGACGGGCTCGACACGATCAGCAGTGACAGGCTCGGGTTCTTCAATGGAATGGGGATCGCTCGGTTGGTCCACCGGCTCGTAACCGTCAAATAACGAGTCTGTCTGAATATCTGGCAAACTGTCTTCAACCAAAGCGTCGTGATCCGCGGACTTCATCGCTTCGGCCTTGATCTCCCCTGCCCATAAATTCAGCTGGCTGGCATCAGA
>JGI26085J52751_1000170_pt1 | contig 12872 bp, 8 predicted proteins | sample SaaInl25SG_5_DNA_FD_52751 | JGI IMG/M metagenome (IMG submission 52751) | reverse complement strand
GATGAACTGGAAATCCCTGGGTGCGACGACAGCAGTGCGTGCAATTTCGATTCAAGCGCCACAGACAACAACGGCTCTTGCGAATACCCTGCTGAGTTCTATGCCTGCGACGGTTGCATCAACGACGCTGACTTCGACGGCGTATGCGATGAACTGGAAATCCTGGGTGCATGGCCATGGGTGCCAACAACTTTGACGTCGACGCGACGGATGACGATGGAAGCTGCGAGTACGACACGTTTGGCTGTACGGACGAGACGGCGTGCAACTACAACCCCATGGCCACAGAAGACACAGGCAACTGCACGTACAACGAAACGTATTACGAATGCAACGGCACGTGCACCAACGACGTCGACGGTGACGGCGTGTGCGACCAGCTGGAAGTCGCGGGATGCGATGACGCTGCCGCATGCAACTTCAGCGCTGAGGCCACGGACAACGACGGATCTTGCGAATACAGCGCCGAGTACTACAACTGCGAAGGCAACTGCGTCACCGACACCGATGGCGACGGCGTATGCGACGAGCTGGAAATTGCCGGATGCGACGACTCCGCAGCTTGCAACTACGACGCTGCCGCCACGGACAACAACGGATCCTGCACATTCGCTGCTGAGTACTACGATTGCGAAGGCAACTGCCTCAACGACGGTGACGGTGACGGCATCTGCGACGAAGCTGAATTGGCAGGATGCACCGACGAAACGGCGTGCAACTTCAGCGAAGAAGCCACCGACGACGACGGCAGCTGCGAGTACCCTGCTCCAGGTGAGGATTGTGAGACCGACAACGTGGGTGACTTCAACGTGGCGCCTGCCTTGAACTTGTTCCCCAACCCCATGAGCCCCGAGCACAGCATGGTGTACTTGTCCGGCTTGGACAACGACCAAACCCCGATCCGCGTCCTGGCCTCTGACGGTCGCGTCGCTTGGCAAGGCACGGGCATCGTAACGTCCCCCGGCGTGGTGGGCTACCCCATTCGAGAATCCATTTCACCAGGCACCTACTTCATCCAAGTAGGGACTTCCACTCCATCCGGAAACATCCCATTGATGGTCTGGTGATAGGGTTAGGTTCTGCCAGGAACCAAAGAAGAGGACGGCCTGCGCATTGAGCGCGGGCCGTTTTTCGTTTGTCCTGATTTCACCATTTTTGCCCAAACCCGCCTTACGATGATGACTCCCATTCTCCCTTCCCTCCTTCTGAGTGCGTTCCCAATTGCCAACGATGCCATTGTCCTTGGACTGCTCGCGGGAGCTCTCGGCCTCGTGTTTTACACGCACTCGCTGCCCCAATTCAAGAAATTCTACACCTTCGTTCCGGCGCTGCTCATGTGCTACTTCATTCCGGCCGCACTGAATTCGGTGGGCATTGTGAACGGAGAAGAAAGCAAATTGTACTTCGTAGCCTCGAGGTATTTGCTTCCGGCGAGCCTCATCTTGTTGTGCTTGTCCATTGACCTCAAGGGCATTTACAACCTCGGGCCCAAAGCCATCATCATGTTCTTCGCCGCCACACTTGGCATCATCGTGGGCGGTCCCTTGGCCCTTTGGGTTGTAGGGCAATCGGACCCTTCGGTGCTTGGTGGAGATGCCCCTGATGCCTATTGGCGCGGACTTTCCACCGTGGCAGGAAGCTGGATTGGAGGAGGGGCCAACCAGGCTGCACTCAAGGAGATCTCGGACACCTTGGACAGCCAATTCAGCATCATGCTCATCGTCGACGTGTTTGTCGCCAACCTGTGGATGCCCTTTTTGTTGTTTGGCGCTGGCATTCGTGAAAAAATTGACGGTTGGTTGAAGGCAGATGCCACCGCNGTCAATGAACTGCAAGAGANGGTTGAAAAACTTCAAGCTGAAACCGCTCGCATCGCCACCTTCCCCGATTGGATGGTCATCGTGGCCCTTGCCTTTGGAGGGGTTGCCCTTGCTCATCTCGTCGCCGACAGCGCCTCTGTCACCTTGTCCAATTGGCTCTCAGAGACCCTCTTGTCGAATCCTGACTCCCCTGCCATCTATTTGTCGTCAATCACCAAGGGATTCTTTTGGCTTGTCGTGATGGCCACAGCCATTGGCATCGCCCTCAGCTTCACCAAAGCGAAATCGTACGAAGGAGCGGGTGCGAGCAAAATGGGATCTGTGTTCCTGTACATCCTCGTAGCGACCATAGGGATGAAGATGGACATTGGAAGTTTGATTGAAAACTGGTCGATGTATGGCTCAGCAGTGTCCATTGGCTTGCTGTGGATGTTGGTCCACATTGTCGTCCTTCTCGTGGTGGCCAAACTCGTCAAAGCCCCATTCTTCTTTGTCGCGGTGGGGTCCCAAGCCAACGTGGGTGGAGCAGCCTCTGCTCCCATCGTCGCAAGTGCTTTCTCACCGGCCTTGGCTCCCGTAGGTGTCCTCCTTGCCGTTCTAGGCTACGCAGTCGGAACACTTGGGGCCATCGTGTGCATGGAATGGATGCACGTGCTTTCCATGTGAGACATTCGCCCCAACCACGTTACGACGACGTGTGAATGACGTAAATGCTGCGGCGGCGATCTTCTTGCGATTGCTTCCGCAAAATGAGGTCTGTGCCGTGGAGCACCCTGTACTCTGTGTTGATGCGGTTGATCGTACGGGCTCTCTGCGACCTCAAGGTTTCCGGCGAAGAAAGATGCGCAATGCCGAGCAGCTCGTCCAACTCTTCGGTTTCCAAATGTGCTCCCTCCCGAGTCATCACCTTTGTTGTGATTGGGGAGATCCGTGAACTTACTGATTCAGCCTCACCCTTCTTGGCTATGCTTGGTGAATTTGTTCCTCTCGCCCTCGTGCGAAGCAAAACCAGCGAAAGCCATGCCACCAAGCCCCAAGGCAACCACTTCAACCAAGGTCGAGGATCCTTGGGCAATCCTTGCGCCACGGCAGAACCGTTGGATGAAACTTCCGATTCCGCATGAATCGGCTTGTGGGGATCCACCACNCCAAATTCAGTCGCCTTTTCAAGGTCGAACAAAGGCAAAAAGTACGTCTTTCGCTCTCCTTGAAACACATGCCAAGCCGAGTCTGAATGAATGAATGTGCTTCGACCTGGTGACAGGTTCCACTCCAAAAATGAGCTCAACTCCCTGGCTCCATTCGGCAGGACTCTCGCCATCATGTCATCAAGATCAATGACAATCAATTCACCTGCAAAGTTTCGAAGAACCCAATGACTTCCCATGCCGGTCCCGCCATTCAAGGAACCCAGCCTCGGATCCACAACCCCCTTCAAAGACCAAGTGCGGGTGGCCACATTCAATTCATGCAACATGAATTCCGCATTGCCGTATTGAGCTTGCTCCAACACCTCCTCCAACACATAGTAAAGCCCGTTCCGCGCATGCATCATGCTCCGATCTATGTCCCTGTCCAAAGGCTTGTCCCCGAGAACCCCTAACAACTGCCAAGCACTTTGGCCTCCTTCAAATCGAAGCAATTCAAAGTGCTTTCGCCAGAGCCCATATCCACCAAGGCTGTGAAGTTGATCTCCCCACACCATGCTCTCACTCCCTCCGTTGTAACCTTCGACAAGGGATACACTCAAATTGGAGTCGAGTCGATCTTCCCCAACCACCCAACGCATGTCGCCGCCGGAATGGAATAGGATTTTGCCCGAGGAGGGGTCCCGCTCCGCTAGGATTTGTTTGATCGCGCCCTGCTCCTGGACAAGGACATAGGCTTCACTCCAGGTGGAATCCACTTGACATGCTTCAGCGAACCGAAGGAACTCCTGGTTGCTTGACAAACGGTTCGGGTCGTGCCAAGGCTGCTGAGCTTCCGCTTGGAACACGCGCGCACTGAACAGAACTGCCGTTAGAAAGAGACGCCCTCGCATGCGGGCAAAAGAAAGCGGGTGGGCGAGAATTATTGCGTTTCAACACGTTTCAACAAAGTCGAGACAGGTTGAATGACCCTGAATACTGGATTTTGCCTGACAACCAGTCATGTGAAATCACCCAAGCGCTAGGGACCAACTTCAACCAGACAACATCTGACTCCTTTCAGGCGTCGCTTTTGTGAGTCATCATGCCAAACCTTGTCCCTCCAAAGACTTGGCTTTGAGATAGGCCTCGTTGTGAGGATTCGCTTTTATTTCAAGCGGGATTGCTTCTGCGACTCTCACTCCTGCCGTTTCGAGATCTTGAACCTTCTCAGGGTTGTTCGTCAAAAGTCGGATGTTGAACCAACCAAGACTCTTCAATATTTCTCCGGCAATGCCGAATTCACGGCCATCACGTTGATGCCCTAAAGCCTCATTGGCCTCGAAGGTATCCATCCCTTCATCTTGCAAATTGTAGGCCCTCAACTTTTCGATAAGCCCAATGCCGCGGCCTTCTTGTCGCAGGTAGATCACTGCTCCCCCTTCTTTAGCCACCAATTCCAACGACTTGTTCAATTGAGGTCCACAGTCGCATTTCAAGGACCCAACCACATCGCCTGTCCAACATTCCGAATGAATACGGATCAGAGGAAGCGCGCCTGCAGACTGGTCAGTGCGAATCACGAGGTGCGGCTGGCTTGCCACTCCGCTTTCAAATGCCAGGATTTCGAAATTTCCTGACTGGGCAGGCAGAGACGCGGTCACCAAGGGCTTCATGACGTAAAGATACTTTTAGGTTGCGCAAAAAAGGGGAGCCCGAAGGCTCCCCTTTGAATGTTTATTTGTCAGATCGGCTTACAAACAGGTCAAACCGAAGGTCGCCAAGAATGCGAGAAGGTCACCCGTGGTTACGGAACCATCTCCATCCAAATCCGCAGCACAATCGTTCGTGGATTCGAACAAGCACGAGTTGTCATCCACGTTCGCAATGGGGTTAAAGTTGCTCGCAGCGTCGTAAAGGCAACCATACACGATAGCCGTACCGCAGCTTCCGTCGTCCACCAGTGCATATGGATCGAATTCCAAAAACGATGGATCCGTACAACCACCTGACACCGCGCATGCTGCGCAGGATTCCCAACACACCGCATCGAGAACGACATCTGCCTCGATGGCCAAGGAACGGTTAGTGAAGCCATCAATTGTTGAGGTGCAAGCCTCAATGCCAGCGATGCCAGCGAGTTCTTCTTGGTAATTCCATCCGTCCAAGGTGAACTTGTACTCTACGGTTCCAGGGTTCAGAGACAACGTCAATTCCCAAACACCATCGCCGTCTGCATCATCCATGGCGTTGCACGTACCACACCATCCGTTGAAGCTTCCATTGATGAACACACCGCTGTAGGCATAAGCTTCTGCATATTGGTTCATGTCCACTTGGAACGTCACGTTGGCGGGTTCAACTTGATCCGCACACGTGGCACAGCTTCCGAAGGTATCGTCGGTCGATGAACCAGCAGCCACTTGGCGGTTCGCATATCCAGCAAAATCCGTGACAGGAGCGCAGTCTGCACCATTCGCCATGTCGTCGACGAGTTGCTCCTGGTCTGTGAATCCGTCAATTCCGTACTTGTATTCAACCGTGCCCGTCAAATCAGCAATTTCTACGCTGTAGATGCCATCGCCGTCTGAGTCTGTCAACACGTTGTAACCTTCTGCAGCACACCAACCGCACCACGGTCCTGTCACAAACACTTCCGCAAAGGTGGTCGCACCGTTGACTGTCGCGCCAGCGCCGTCTACACAGCTCATGTCTACGTTGAAAATGGTACTGCCTCCACCCGAAGTGCCACAGGCCGTGCATGAAGCATACACATCCGAGAAGTTGGCCGAACCAACCGTCCAAAGACGATTGGCATAAGAAGCCCCGTCCGTAATTGGAGTGCAGTCTCCAACACCAATCAAGTTTTCCTGCACGCCGTCCACAATCCAGAGGTACTCCATGTCCGTATCTGGTGCCGGATCAAAGGTCACAGACCACGTACCATCACCGTTGTCCGTGGCAACAGGACCTGCCCCGGCATCCCAACCCCAGAAAGGTCCAGTCAATCGCACTTCAGTCGCGGCATCACCGCAGAGGTCCACAGTGGCAATCAACGCTTCCGGAGCTGCAACACAGGCGTCACAACTGTTGAAGCATACCACATCCAAGGTCTCAGCCAAACCGGAACGCTCGTGCAAGCGATTGGATCCGCCCACACCGTTGTCGACTCCGCAACCTGTCCCTGCAAAATCCCCGTTTTCTTCACCTGCGNAGGTCGCAACGCTGTCCANCACCGCNAGGCCATTGTTGAACTTGTATTGGAACGCCGCAGGACCGGAGACGTTGGCCGTCGCTGTCCAAACACCGTCCCCGTCAGAATCGTCCATCGCGATGGCACCAAATTGCCATGCTGGCGTGGTGAACGAACCGATCAAGAAGATGCCGGCGGAATCCACTGCAATTTGAGAAGCATCCACCTGAAAGGTGATGTCTGCTGCATCCGGATCGATGGCACAAACTTCAGCGCACTGGCCGAAGCACCCCTGCATTGAAATGGGCCCTCCAAGGGTCACAACCAACGATCGGTTGCCGCCGCAATCCAATTCTTCATATCCACCAGCTCCGTTTTGGAATTTGAATTCGTAGGTCGCCGCTTCGAGCATCTTCGTGATGCTCCATGTGCCGTCCCCGTTGTCCATCATGGCTTCACCCGTCCAGCCGTTCATGGCACCTGCGATGTACATGCCGTCCGCAGCCACAGTGATGTTGTCGGTCAAGACGGTAAACGTCACTTCCTCGGTTGGCAAAGACGTGCCGCAGGCAGTGCAAGAACCAAAGCACACCACATCCAAAGTTGCGTCAGCAGTTCCCACCGTGTAGCCGCGGTTGCCATTGACGGCACAGGCCACAGGAACTGACTCATCGAGCCCCCAAGTTGGGCCGTTGATGAATTTGTATTCCACNGCTGACCCCTCTGCAATCGTAGCTGTGTATTCCCAAACGTCATCACCATCAGCATCGGTCATCGCTGTTGCACCAGCCGACCAACCTTGGAAATTGCCCGCGATGAAAACACCAATTGGATTGGTTGTTTGTTCGCTCATGTCCACTTGGAACGTCACTTCATGTTGCACTTGAACGCATGCCGCGCAGCTGTTCCAGCATACGGGATCGAGTGTTTGGCTGGAGTATGCCGCGAGGGTGCGGTTTGTGAAGCCTTCAATGGTGGAGGTGCACGCCTCACCTCCCGCAAATTCTTCTTGAGCCGTCCAACCGTCGACCGTGAATTTGTATTCAATCGTATCAGGTGCAACCGTCACTGTGAGGTCATAAATGCCATCTCCGTCCGCATCCGTCATGGCGGCGCATGTGCCACACCATCCGTTGAAGGAGCCGTTCAGGTTCACGGTCGTGAAGACGCCAGCATACTGCGACATGTCGACCTGGAACGTGATGTCCACAGGGGGGGCGTCGTTGCAGACACCGTCGCACGATCCGTAGTAGTCATTCGCCTCAGACCCCTGCTGGATTTGACGGTTTGCATAACCGTTGAAATCGGTCACGGGTGCACACGTCGCACCTGCAACCATGTCGTTGACCAAGTTTTCCTGGTCAGCAAATGCGTTGATGGCGTATTTGTATTCAATGAGTCCCGTCACTGTCGAGTCGAGAGTAACCGAGTAAACGCCATCACCGTCTGAATCGGTCATGGTGTTGTACACATCGTTGGCACACCAACCGCACCAAGGGCCGGTGACGAAGACATCTGTGAAACCCTCAGGGGCACAGGTCATGTCCACATTGAACGTGGTTTGGGCTTGAGCCGCAAACGCGCACAAAGCAGAAAAAAGCAAAAGAGAATAGCGCATGTGAGATAGAAAAAGGGCTTTGAATTGGCAACCCGGGGAAACAACATCAATCGACGAGCACCCAGAATAACCAGATGAGGACGCATTTTCCTCAAACGTAAAGATAGCTCAATCTTTGAATTGTGTCAAACGAACACACCCCAGAATTGTGAACACATGCCTCGTTCAACTCTCCCAGCCCCTCAAAACATATTCCAAGCCCAAGGACCTGCCCTCCCTTCTGTTGGCCGCGGGATCACGACTCGCTGCCAGAAATCCACAAATTCGAAGCCGAGGCCACGAACAGACTCACTCCAGCCAACACCATGGTCTGCACGACATCTCCTTCAAAAAACAGCTCGTTCAGCCAGACAATTCCGCCCAAAGCTGCGATGATTTGTGGAAGCACGATGAACATGTTGAACACGCCCATTCCAATGCCCATTTTTTGGGCAGAAACAGACCCCGACAACATGGCATAGGGCATGCTCAAAATGCTCCCCCACGCCACCCCCACGCAGGCGAAGCTCAGGTTCAACCAGGAAGATGTCTCTGGTGTCAACCACGACATGGAAACAAACCCGACCCCGCCAATGGCCAAACTGATCAAATGCGTCCAACGACGATTGATCTTTCTCCGCGCGGTCCAAAGAGACAGCACCAAGGCGAAGGCCATGCTGCTCAGCCCGTACATCCCCATGGAGCTCGACACCGCATTCGCTGCCCATTCAAAAGCCGATCGTTTCAATTCGTAATCAACGTCTCCATCCGCGGGCATCGGGGCTTGGAACACCACCTCCGTGAGCGCCGGTGTCGCAAAAGACCACATGGTGAAAAAGGCAAACCAGCTGAAGAATTGCACCACACCCAACTTAGCCATGACCCTAGGCATCGACGTGATGAAAGCGAGGATTTCTTTCAAACCCGAAGCGTTCTCGATCTCGCCATCTGAATCCAATTGGGCTCCTNGCATTTCAGGTGGATCTTCCGTCGTGGTGAATACCGTCACCAAAATGCTGCCAAGGAACACCAACGCACCGATGGCAAAAGACACGTAGACGCTTTGGGGCAACTCTCCTGCCCCGGCCTCATTGGACACTCCAAGTTGGGTCACAAACCAAGGCAGGTTGGAGGCAATCCATGTCCCAATCCCGATGATCAAGGTTTGCAACACAAACCCATAACTGCGCTGGCTTTCAGGCAATTTGTCTGCCACCAATGCACGGAACGGCTCCATGCTCACGTTGATGCTTGCGTCGAGCACCCAAAGAAATCCAGCCGCCATCCAGAGCTCACTGCTGTACGGCACGAAAAACAAGGCAATCGAACTTAAAATGGCACCAATGAGAAAAAATGGACGGCGCCGTCCCCAACGCGGATGCCAAGTGTGATCGCTGAGGTACCCGATGATCGGCTGCACAATCAATCCCGTCAAAGGAGCCGCAATCCAAAGCATGGGGATTTCGTCTTTGCTCGCGCCAAGCGTTTGGAATATCCGTGACATGTTGCCTCCTTGAAGTGCAAAGCCAAACTGGATGCCCATGAAACCAAAGCTCATGTTCCAGATTTCCCAAAAACCAAGTTTTCTCTTCTCCATCGTCGTCTGAGGTATGCAGGATGCCCTGAGGTTCGTGTGCAAGATACACTAACCTCCTTCGGATGAGAATGAAGCACAAAAAAAGCGCCGGCATCGAACCGGCGCTTCAAGGACATCTCTGCCCTTCAGTCAGTTTGGAATCACAGGTCCGAGCATGATTGCCCGAAGGCCACGAGGAATTCGAGCAGGTCACCGGAACCGATGTCTCCGTTGCCATCCGCATCGAACGGGCATGCGTTGCCTGTCCCGCATGGCTCGAACACACATGAGCCGTCGTCGTTGTTGGCGTAGGCAATGTAGTTCTCTGCAGTGGCATCCGTGCAACCTGAGAAGATGCAAGAACCATCCTCAGCTGTATTCACAGCGTCATAGTTGTCCGCGCCAGGGTAGGTGCATCCCGTGGCCACGCATGAGCCGTCGTCGTTGTTCGCAACAGGGTTGTAGTTCTCCGCGTTGGGGTTGGTGCAACCACTGATGATGCAAGAGCCGTCGTCGTTGTTCGCCGCAGGGTCGTAGTTGTCTGCGTCTGGGTTGGTGCAACCGCTAACAATGCAGGATCCGTCGTCGTTGTTCGCCGCGGGATCGTAGTTGTCCGCAGCGGGATTCGTGCAGCCGCTGATGATGCAAGAGCCGTTGTCGTTGTTGGCAGCGGGGTCGTAGTTGTCAGCCGCGGGATTCGTACAGCCGCTGATGATGCAAGAGCCGTCGTCGATGATGGCGGTGGCATCGTAGTTGTCGGCAGCCGGGTTGGTGCAGCCCGAACACGTGCTGTCGTCTCCTCCACAAACACCGCACGCATCAAGACTCAAGCACGAGTCATCATTCTCCGTAGCATTGATGTTGAAGTTGCAAGCCCCGTTGTCCGTGCAACCCAACACTTCGAGTTCGTCACAAACTCCGTCGCTATCCGTGTCGTTGATGCAGCCGTCGCAATTGTAGAATTCTGACGGGAACACACAATCCGCGTCGCCTTCAGCAGCAGGATCGTAGTTGCATGCCTCAGGGTCGTTGCAACCTGCACCGGCCAAAGGAAACGTCAAGGTCATGCCTGACGCGTAAAACGAAGCCTGGTTGGCGTCGCGGAATTGCAAATTGATGAGTGCGCTGGTCGTTCCAGAAGTNGTCACTTGACCCAGAAGCACGCGGCCGTTCACAGGATTTCCTTGGCCGTTCGCACCGGGAACGACGAAAATGGAACCTCCGATAAAGGTGTTGACCACGAAGTCGCCACCGTTGTTCCAGTCGGAGAACGAGGTCAACGCCTGGTCAAAGGCTTGGTTCAAACCGTCTGCATCGCCAGGAGCCGCACCGATGGTCCACCACGTATCGTATTCCAGGGTTGGGAAAGAGCCGAAAAACAAAGGGTTGATTTGGCCACCAAAATCGCTACCCAATGCATCTTGGTAGAAAGGGGCATCACCCGAGAGGNTCCACACCTCCGTATCCGTGCCGTACATCGCCGTCACCTCAGCTTCGGGCGTCGAGAAATTGGCGTAGATGCGGTACGTGCTTTCACCTGTGCCGAGAGGGTCTGCAGAAACAAGGTCATACGAGAGTCCAGTGCAGAGACCTCCGCCGTACGTGCATGACCCGTCCTCTTCGTTTGCGGCAGGGTTGTAATTGTCCGCAGCGGGGTTGGTGCAGCCCGGGATGGCAACCTCAGGGAAGACAATGGTCACGCCTTCGTTCTGGAACGTTGCGGTTGTCTCATCATCCCACTGGAAATTCATGGTCAAATTCACCACGCCGTCGGTGGTGAATTGGCCGATCAACACACGGCCGTCTGCACCNGCTTCAGCATCAGGGCTCTGGTTGGGGAGCAAGAACCANGACCCCCCAATGAACGTGTCAATCATGAATCCGCCTCCAGCTTCAAAAGCCGCGAAGTAGGTGTCCATGCCGACCTGTTGCACGTCGCTCGTTCCATTGGAATCCGAAGATCCAATCGTGAACCAGCTGTCGTATTGTAGCGTCGGGAACGCGCCAAAAAACGCGGGATTGATGGTCTGAGCCAGCACCGCACCAACAGGGTCTTGGTAGAACGACGTGGAAACACCTACCACCATAGGTGCAGTTTCCAAGGCGTAAACTGCAACCAATTCGTCAGTTGGGTTGTCGAACGTCGCGTAGACGCGGTAGGTCGTTCCATTGGCTGTTTCAGCCACGGTTTCGTACTCCATGCCAACAAAATTGGCCAAAACCATGCTCGAGGCAAATGCCATCAAAGCTGCAGTAAATAGATGCTTCATCGGAAACAATTTGGTGGGCCATGCCCAGTTCAAGATTTGACTTTTGCCGTCTGTAAATCGCTTTTGAGCGGCTTTTGCAGACCTCTAATCTACAAAACCAACGCCATGATACTGGCAGTTCCTTCAGGAAAAACCATTGTCTGAACCGAAAATCCTTAGCCTCGGAGGCGATGGACAAGCAACTCGGTGGAAGCGTCATGAGTCCCAACCACCTGTTCGCCGCTCAATTCCGGCAGAAGCGCATTGGCCATCGCTTTTCCCAACTCCACCCCCCATTGATCGAAACTGGCAATCCCCCACAACACGCCTTGTGCAAAAATCCGATGCTCATGAAGAGCCACGAGCATTCCAAGCGTTTTGGGAGTGAGTTGTTCGAAGAGCATGAANGTGGAGGGTCGGTTGCCCTCAAANGACCGGTGTGGCTCTCCTTCGGGTGCTTGTTTCCCTTGAAGCAAGGCTTCCGCTTGCGCCAGGGCATTGGCCAAGAGCATGCGATGCATGTCATGATATGAGCTGGTTGGTTTGGCGAAAGCAATGAAATCCACGGGGTGAATTTCGGTGCCTTGGTGCAGCAATTGAAAGAACGCATGCTGGCTGTTGGTCCCAGGCTCTCCCCAAACCACAGCCCCTGTGTTCCACGTCACGCGTTCGCCATCTCTCCCGATGCTCTTGCCGTTGCTTTCCATATCAGCCTGCTGCAAATACGCGGGCAAACGGTTCAAATCTTCAGCGTAAGGCAGAACCACATGAGAACGAAGACCCAAGCAATTTTGGTTCCAGTGTCCGAGCAACGCCAATTGAACGGGGATGTTTTGGGCCAAATCTGCTGACTGCACGTGCTGATCCACCACCCGTGCACCCCTGAGAAAATCCTCAAAGTGCTTTCGACCCACGGCCAGCGCGATGCAAATGCCAACAGGCCCCCACATCGAATACCTTCCACCAACCCAGTTCTCNAAACCAAAGGTNTGGTTNCCCTTGATGCCAAACGCCTCCGTCGCCTCGGTGTTGGTGGAAACGGCGACGAGTTGACGCGAAAGCTCCCCTCCTCCCTGTTCCAACCAATTCTTGGCGAGTCGGGCGTTGGCCATGGTTTCTTGGGTTGTGAACGTCTTGCTCACAATGACAAGCATGGTGCGCTTGGGGTCCAAACGCTCGAGCACCGATTCCAGATGCGCCCCGTCCACGTTGCTCACAAAGTGACATGCCGGACCGGCCGCGAATTGCCGCAAAGCTCGAGTCGCCATGGCGGGCCCCAAGTCTGAACCGCCAATCCCGATGTTGACCAC
>JGI26085J52751_1000155_pt1 | contig 13534 bp, 12 predicted proteins | sample SaaInl25SG_5_DNA_FD_52751 | JGI IMG/M metagenome (IMG submission 52751) | reverse complement strand
CTCACTTCAGTCGAAGCTGCGGCCTCGTTGGCGCGTTGTGCTAAGGTGTCCGGATGATTCGGATGAGCGGCCATCCACCATTCCGGAAGAGGGGCNTTGGGGTCGTCCTTCTCAAATTGGTAGGTCTGGTCTTTGGGGCCTTGACGTCGGTAGGTAAGGGCGAGTAGAGTCCCTACAACGGCCCCGCTCAGGTGGCCTTCCCAGCTCACGTGGTCGTCGATGGGCAACATCCACCAGACGATTCCTCCATACAAGAACGCCACAGCGAGACTCACGCGCAGCAACAGTCGGTTTTCGCGGATGACGCCACTGGTGAAGAGAAAGGCAGCCAATCCGTAGATGATGCCGCTCGCTCCGATGTGGTTGCCATCGACAGCAAGACCCCAAAGCATGAAGCCACTGAGGAAGAAAAGCCAGAGCCAAACCCTCAGCGCAATGGACCTGTAGAAATAAAAGAGGAATCCATTGAGGGTGAAAAAACTCATGGTGTTGTTCCAGAGGTGGCCCCAGTCGCCATGGAGGAATGGGTAGGTCAAGATGCCAGTGAGGCCTTCCAACTTGCGTGGATGGATGCCATGTTTTCTCCATCCCAAGTCGAGGGTTTCGTTCATCACATACACAGCCCAAATGGACAGCAGGAAGGCCATCGTGAACCACAATGCGTACGTCAGGCGCATGCGGTCAGTGACGACGGGACGGGGCGAGGAGGAAAAAGAAGGACTCACCTCCCGAAGATAAACTTCGTAGCTGCAAGGGATTGTGATGCCATTAACACAAAGGCTGTGAAAACTGGATGGGGCCGTTCCGAGAAAGCACGAGGGTGGCGGGTAGTTTTGGAATCGACTGCACCCTAACAATCTGCAAGCGTCATGCAACCTAACGAAATCCAAGCCCTCATTCAATTGCTGGACGACCCTGACGAAGGGGTCTACCAGCACGTGCGTGAACAGCTCCTCGCCAAAGGCGCAGCTGTGCTTCCAGCACTACTTGAATCGCGCGAATCCCACGCCCACTGTGCCGAGCACGAACGGCGTATGGATGAGTTGGTGGACGGCCTTCACGGAAATTACGTGCACCAAGGTTTGCGAGATTGGTTTGACTCAGGTGCAGAAAGCGCGCTTGAGGGGGCGTTGTGGGTGCACAAGGCCGCTGATCCAATGTTGGACATGGACGCACTTCGCGTCAAGTATGAAAAACTCAAGCGAAACGTTTGGCTTGAACTCAACGAAGAGTTGACGGCGCTTGAGCAAGTGCGCATCCTGAACCACATCCTTTATGACGTCGAGGGATTCACCAACGCCAAGAGCGGCCAGCCCGACCCTGCGCAGGCTCTGCTGGGGGAAGTCATCGATGAAAAGCGGGGGAACCCTCTGGGCCTTGGCATTTTGTATCTGAGTTTGGCGCAGGATTTGGAATTGCCAATTCACGGCGTGAATCTGCCCAACCACTTTATTCTGTGTTATTGCGACGAGCATCACATTCACCATGAAACGGAGCAGCCGGACAACCAGGCGCCGGGTGGGGTGTTGTTCTACATCAATCCGTTCAGCCAAGGCACCGTCATCAACAAGGCTGAAGTCAGTGAATTTTTGAGCCACCTCGAGCTTCCCGTAGACGAGAAGAATTGCGGTCCTTGCGGAAGCCTCGACATTGTTCGTCGTTTGATCGGCAACGTGGCCTACGGCTACGAGCGCAGCGGACACATCCGCCAAGCGGAAAAGATGCGCGAGCTCTTGATGTTTGTCGAGACGGGAGCCACCGAGACGCCTTCAGCGGACACGTCATCGGGCAACGACGAGTCGTCGGAGGGGGGCATGTTGTAATCTCGAGTCCAACGCGGCTTTCGCGAAAGGCGTGGCATGTCCACGCCTTTTCCTGTACATTGGCCCTGCAAATACTGCTGGACATGTGGCAAGAACGTGACAATCGACTCGTGCGCGAGTTTCGCTTCAAGGACTTTCAAGAGGCCTTCACCTTCATGACGAGGGTGGCATTCTTGGCCGAATCTCACGGCCATCACCCTACCATGGTGAATACCTTCAGTTACGTTCGGATCGAACTGCACACCCACGACATGGGTGGGGTGGTGACGCGCAAGGACCACGAACTGGCTCAAGACATCGACGTGCTGCTTCAATAGGGTTCGTCTCCGTGGCCGGAGATCCGTTGCTCGAGAGGAGCACAACAAAAAAGGCACCTTGAAAGGTGCCTTTTTTTGTTGTTCGAGGAGCTCGAATCAATTCGTCTCCGCAGGATTCACGAACGCCTTGATCTTCAGGATGGTTTGTCCTGGGTCGGTGTTGGCGTTGATGGTGACCGTTTTGGTCTGGCTGTTCTTCTTGCCTTTCGAGTTGAACTTCACCTCGATTTCGCCGCTGGCACCTGGAGCGATGGGTTCCTTGGGGCACTGGGGCACGGTGCAGCCGCAAGATCCTTTGCACTTGTCGAGGATGAGCGGCTCGCTTCCCGTGTTCGTGAACTTGAACACGTGCGTGACGGCGTCACCTTCGTCCATGGTGCCAAAGTCGTGCTCGTAGCTGTCAAACACCATTGCGGTGGTCGGGCCAGCTGGAGCTTCCGCTTGGGTCTGGGCAGGGTCAAACTTCTCGGGCTTGGCGTTGACAGGGGTTTCGGCAGCCGCTTCGCCTTCGATGGCTTTTGCAGTTACGTCAGATCCTCCGTCGTTGCACGCTGTGAAACCGGCCAACAACGTGGCCAATGTCAATGTAGTGATGGAAAAACGCATGGTTGTATATTGAATTGTTTCTTGCAAAAGTAGGATTCGTGTCAAAATGTGCGGTGCGCAAGGTTGGCAGCATTGAACGTTCCATCGTTCAAAACGCGAATCGCTTCTTCAAGGGCTTCGTTCAAACCGCCAATGACACGGTAAAAGGTTCTGCTGTTGTAGACGTTGCGGCCGTAAAAGGCTTTCAAGCGCAATTCGATGGCAGGGCGGGAACGCGTCCATTCTTCCTCGTCGATGTCTACCCCTTCCTCTGAGACGTAGGCCTTGAAGGCCAAAATTTCATCGTCGGAGAACCGCATGTTTTGGACAAAATCATCTTCAGAGTCGTGCCGTGTTTCCCAGGCTGAACGGTCCGCATCGACTTGGGTCAAAGCATAGCGGCTGCACAATCCTTTGCGCAGGATGCGGGAGAACGTTTCCGAGCTGAGGGACGTGTCGAGGGGCACAAAGATGTCCGGAAGAATGCCGCCCCCGCCGTACACTTCACGTTCGAGCAGCCGGGTTTTGTACATCAGGCTGTCGGGCAACTCCAAACTGTCGAGGCTCATGAACTCGCCGCGTCCGTAGCGCTCAAACTTTTCCTTGCGGTAGGCTTCCACACCGTCGTCATAGGGCTTTTGGATGCAACGACCGGAAGGGGTGTAGTATTTTTGAACGGTCAGGCGCACGGCGCTTCCGTCAGGCAACCGCATGGGACGTTGCACGAGGCCTTTGCCAAAACTGCGTCGCCCCATCACAAGGCCACGATCCCAATCCTGCACGGCGCCTGACACGATTTCGCTTGCGCTCGCGGAGGCTTCATCGATGAGCACCACCAAGCGCCCTTTTTCGAAGAGGCCTTTGTATTGCGCAAACGTGTCCTCCCGCTCAAACGCCCGGCCCTCCGTGTAGACGATGAGTTTGTCGCCACTGAGGACTTCGTCGGACATGTCGATGGCCGTGCGGAGCATCCCGCCGCCGTTTCCTTGCAAATCCAGGATGAGGTCCTTCATGCCCTGGGCTTGGAGTTCGGCAATGGCCTCACGGAATTCGTCCATGGTGGTTTTGGCGAACCGGCTCACTTTGATGTAGCCAATCTTGTCGTCCACCATGTGCACCGCGTCGATGCTGTAGATGGGGATGTTGTCTCGGGTGATGTCGAAGGTGAGGAGCTCCTTGACGCCCTCGCGCTTGATGCCGACTTGCACGACCGTACCCTTGGGGCCTTTCAGCAACTTCATGACGTCGCGGTTCGTGATGCCAATGCCTGCGGCGTTTTCGCCATCCACTTCCACGATGCGATCTCCTGCACGAATCCCAAGCCTCTCCGAAGGCCCTCCGCTGATGGGGGACACCACCATGATGGTGTCTTTGAAAATGTTGAATTGGACGCCGATCCCTTCGAAATTTCCATTGAGGGGCTCGTCGGCGTCTTTCAATTCTTCCGGCGAGAAGTAGACCGAGTGGGGGTCCAAATCTTCCAGCATTTTGACAATGGCTCGTTCGGTCAAATCTTCCACATTCACGCTGTCGACGTAAAGCTGGCCGATGTAGCGCATGAGGGTGCCGAATTTTTGGGCTGCTTCTTGAGGACTCATGTCCTCCTGCGACAGACCTCCCAAGGGGCTGAGCATCAAGGAACCACCAAAAAACAACGGAAGAAGAACAGTTCGAATGGTCATGGGTGCGTGAATTTAAGGGAAGCAGAGGGGAGTTGGCGGTAACTTAGGGACATGATTGGAACGACGATTCAGGGTTTTTGGCATTCGTGGCGTTTGGCGTTGGTTGTGTCCGTGTTGGCGACGAGTGCAAGTGCATGGGGGCAGGCAGTGTGGAGCGTGGAAACGCCCGATTTGGGAAAGGCACAGGCAGAAATGGTTGTGCAGTCCGAGGAGACGGGCCGCGAGATGGTGGGCTTCGTGTTGCCCACAGCGGTGGACTTTTTTGAGGTGGCTTCCCGTCAAGTCACAGCCTCAAGCGAAGTGTGGAGTTTGGAAGTCGTTGCTCCGGGTGCGTTGGGCACCTGCCTTTACTTCGATGACTTCCACATTCCAGGTGGCGCGCAGGTGTGGTTCGAGACGCCGGAAGGGCGTTATGCCGAGACTTGGATCGAAGGCCCTGTCACGTCGTTCGAAAACAACGATCACCGCCGCTGGACGAACAACGAAGTTCCTGGAGATGCCCTTGTCATGCGCTACGAGGTGCCCTTGGGCAACATCGAGCCCGCGGCCTTGGGGATCTGCGGCGTGGGTTTTTTCGCCCGCCACCAACGGTTTCCGGCGCCGTGGACATCTGCCGAAGAGCGGGGCGGGTCTGACGCTTGCCAGGTGGACGTGAATTGCCCGGAAGGCGACAGCTGGGAATGCGAAAAGGACGCCGTGGTGAAGCTTCGGATCACCCAAGGCGGTGGGATTTTCTTGTGCTCGGGATCCATGATCAACAACACGGCTCAGGATTGCCGCCAACTGATGTTGAGTTCCTTCCACTGCGCCAACGACGCGGAGGAGGACGATTGGCCCTACTTCAAGGTCCAGTTCAACTACGAATACTACGATTGCGGTGGGACGTCATCCATCAATTCGCACACGCGAACGGGTGTGATTCACTTGACCGACAGCGACGACATGCCCAACGGCCAAATCGACGGCAGCGATTTCTCCTCGTCGAGGTGGAAGATCCGATTTTGGACAGTTGGGAACCCTACTTCGCAGGGTGGGATGCGACCGGATTCAATGGTCACAACGGCGTTGGCATTCACCACCCGTCAGGAGACCGCAAGAAGATTTCGACCTATTCGAATCCCCTGATCAACAGCAACGTGTATGCCCTTGGGGCGCATTGGCGGGTGACATGGGTGTCCACGGAGACCAGCCACGGGGTGACGGAAGGAGGTTCTTCGGGGTCGCCCATTTTTGAGGAAAACCACCGCATCATCGGCACCCTGAGTGGGGGAGCGTCGTTCTGCGACAGCCCCAACTCGCCCGACTACTACGGCAAACTCAGCTACCACTGGGACGGGGCCAATCCGATTCCCGTGTCGATGCGTTTGAAGGCGTTTCTCGACCCCATTGAATCGGGAGAAGAAGTCATGGACGGCAGCTACCGCGCTACCGATGAGGACGGCAACGTCACGTGCGACGTCTTTGGGGCGTGTGAAGCGACGGCCGTCGAAGAGCGCTTCTTGTCGGGCCTTGCGGTGATGCCCAACCCGACGGTGGGCCAGGTGTCTGTGGTCTGCCCCGAGGGATTTCAGGTGGTGCGTGTGCAGTGGTTTGACGCATTGGGCCGGCCCCTTGGTGAGGAGGCGGGTGCCCGGTTTGACGGCCAACTCGACTTGTCAGCGTGGGGGAGTGGCATTCGCTACGTGACGGTGACCACGATCCAGGGCCAGAGCGCCACCCGCAAGGTGGTTGTGCAGTAAGCACGACGTGCTTTGTGGAACGGTCAGCGGAGCCAGGTCAGCTGGTTTCGCTTCACCTTGGTCTTGAAAGCGCCAAACATCACGGTGACCATGTCCCCCTTGACTTCGATGACGTCGCCGCGTTCTTGGCCTGTCCGCAACCGCACCAACGAGCCCACGGCGATGTTGTCGGACTGGTGGTTGGGGCGTCGCTTGCCCGAGGATTTGGACTTGGAGGTGCCTCGTTTTGCCTGTTCTTCTTGGCGCGCCTTTTCTTTCGCGAGGTAGGTTTTGATCTCCTCGAGCAAGGCCTTGTTGGGCTTGCCTGATTCGAAACGGTCGACGAATTGCGTCAGTTTGGTGCTCCGTACACGCGCGGTGTTGAGGGCGTCGAACTGCGTGTTGAGGTTTCGCTCTTTTTCCTCCATCGCGTCTTTCAGGCGTTCGGCTTCCGCCGTGGCTTTTTCCGCCTCCAGTTCCGCCCGGAGCTGCTTGTTGGTCAACTTGGCCAGTTTGGACTTTTCCTTGTGCAAGTCGCCGAGAAGGCCGTCGAGCTCCACCCGGCGCTTGTCCAGCTTGCCCTTCGCGCGATCGATGAGCTTGGCGCCGATGCCGTTGATCTCCGCCACCTCAAAGGTGAAGGAAGACCCCGGCTGGCCCACTTCCAATTGGTACATGGGGGCGAGGGATTCACGGTTGAACAGCATGCTCCCATTGAACGCCTCAGGCAATTTGGCGGCGCGCGTCTTGATGTTGGCGTAGTGGGTGGTGATCACCCCAAACGCCCCCTTGTCGTACAACTCTTCGAAAAACACCTCCGCCAAAGCGCCTCCCAATTCAGGGTCCGATCCAGTGCCAAACTCGTCCAGCAACAACAAACTGTTGGCGCCCGCCACATTCAAGAAGTGACGCATGCGTCCAAGGCGGTAACTGTACGTGGAGAGTTGGTTTTCAATGCTTTGGTGGTCGCCGATGTCAGGGAGGATGGCGCTGAAAACGCCCACTTCCGAGGCGTTGTGGCAGGGCACGAGAAGCCCGCTTTGAATCATCATTTGCAGGAGCCCCACCGTCTTCATGGTGATGCTCTTGCCCCCGGCATTCGGGCCGCTGATGACCAACATGCGTTGCTTGCGGTGAAGTTCCACGTGTTGAGGTAGCGTATCCTTGCCCGCCAATGTGTTGGTCAGATGGAGCAACGGGTGGTAGGCCGAGAGGAGGTGCAGTCCCGGCTTCTTGCGAATTTGGGGGAGGCTGCCCTCGAGTTTGGAGGCCAAACGCGCCCGCGTCGCAATCCAGTCCAGTTCCGTCAATCCCCGTTGGTACCCTTTGATGGCAGGAAGGTGCCTGCGGATGTTGCGGGTCAAGACGCGCAAGATGTTCCGAATCTCCTTGCGCTCGTCGTCACGCAACATCTCCAGTTCCTGGTTCAGGGGGATGCAGGCGCCGGGCTCGATGAAGGTCACGGAACCGGTGTTGGAAGAACCAAGAACGGCGCCGCTCACTTGACGCTTGTAGCTGCTGATCACGGCCATGGCCCGGCGCTCCTGCACAAAACCTTCGCGGATGTCGGCCAGAAAGCCGCGTTCCTGGACGGACTTCATGGCGCGAAGGAAGGAGCGGTTGATCTTGCGGCGAACGGACGTCATGTCCTCGCGGATGCTCGCGAGTTCGGGGGAGGCGTCGTCCCGAATGTTGCCCTTTGCGTCGAACACGGCGTCGATGGCCTCGATGAGTTCCGTGCTGGGTTCTTGGCCCTCGAGCACGGCTTCGAGACGAGGCCACGGGTCGTCCGATTGGGCCAAGACTTCGAGGACGACGTTCATGATGCGCGAGGCGGTCGAAATGCGGCGGAAGCCGGCTTCGTCGAGCACGCTCTCCTGCACACCGAGAAGTTTGATTTCGCGATGCAACTCTTCGAACTCAAGAAGTGGGAATCCGTGACCACCCGACCGGATGCGTTTCATCTCATCCGTCTCTTGAAGGCGGTGGACCACCCAAATGCGGTCCTTGCTCGGCACCAATTCGCTCGCCCGTGTTTCGCTCGACGGACAGCCGGCGAGCTCGACGAGCATTTCCTGGACGACGTCAAACTCGAGGTCTTCCGCCACGCGCGCGTCGTAATGGTCGAGGGGGGCGCCGTGCTTCATGCGTCGTGAGGGGGAAGGGGTGAGCCTTGCAGACGTGCGACTTCGGAAACGGCGTGGTCTAAGGCNGCCTCAAGGGTGCGGCTTCGCGATTCGTGCGTGTACGGGAACCACGCCGTGCGCGGGTCCTTGCGGAACCACGTCATTTGGCGTTTGGCGAATTGCCTGGTGTGAGTAATGACCAAATCCACGGCGTCTTCCAACGGCATGTCGCCGTCCAGATGCTGAAACAACTCTTTGTAGCCTACGGTGTTCAACGCGTTCTCGCTTCGAAGCGGAATCAAGCGCCGCGTCTCCTCCAGCCATCCGGCGTCCATCATGGCGTGGGCCCGGAGCGCGATGCGCTCGCGCAGCTCGGTCCGGTCGGGGTCCAGGCCCACGGAAACGACGTGCCATTTGCGTGGCTTGACGGCGCCGGAATGAAAGCTCGAGAAGGGGCGGCCAGACGTGAGACACACCTCGAGGGCTCGGACCACGCGTTGCGGGTTGGACATGTCCATGGCGTCGGCGTGCTCGGGATCCAGCTCGCGAAGTCGCGACACGAGGTGGGGCAGGCCTGCGGATTCGACCTCCGCGTTGAGTTGTCGACGCAGGTCGAGGTCGGCAGGCAGGGGGTCGAGCCCTTCGAGGGCCGCTTTGACGTACATGCCCGATCCGCCGGCCAGCACGGCGCCGCCGCGTTCTTGGCTAAGCTGATTAAGCAGCGGAACGGCCTGTTCTTCGAAGGTGCCGGCGCTGTAGAGCTGGGTCGGTTCGAGGAAGTCGACGAGGTGATGGCGGGCGGCGGCGCGCTCAGCGGCCGTGGGTTGGGCGGTGCCAATGGCCATGCCTCGGTAGACCTGGCGGGCGTCCGCATTGACAACCTCCGTGCCGAGGCGTGTGGCAAGGGCGATGGCGAGTTCCGTCTTTCCAGAAGCCGTAGGCCCCACGATGGAAACCACCACGCCGGGTTGCCCTGCTTTGCCTTCCGCCATCAATCAATACAGGTCGTCGAGGTCGTCAATGGACAGGTGCTCCTCACCGCCGTAGTCGTCGTCGTCGTCGTCGTCGTCGAGGTAGGCATCAAGTTCAGGGTCGCCCGTGCGGTAGGGCTTGCCGTGGTCCTCTTCTTCGTCTGAAGGGAGATCCATGCCTTCGAGGAGGTCGCCGTCTTTGCTGTCAAAGGCAGGCGGAGTCCCAAACTCGTGGCACAATGCTGGGTACACCGCGTTGGCATCGGGATTTTCAAGCGACAACGGCTCGACGTAGAAGCACCACATGCGCAGGAAGTCGTAGACGTAGATGGCACGCTGACCAAGCTCAGGAATGAGGTGGCCTACGGTGCTTTCATTCATGGCGTCCTCGGGTTTGGCCCCCTCCTCCGCCATGGGGTCGCTCATGTCGAGAAGTGAAAACTCCTTGCCACGGCTCCACGATTCGTCGCTTTGGAAAAACGACGCGAGCTCGCCGGCCTCCCAGCCAAAGGCGTCCAACACCGCGAAATGCAGGTGCATCAAGGGAGCGTCGGTCGCGATGTCGATGTCGCGAAACACGTCGTCTTCGGTGTCGAGAATGACACGCAAGCGCATGATTTGACTCATGAAACGAAGGTACACCGCCTGTGGAGTAGTTTTGCGAACGATTCAGCCCAAAATTCCCCCCATGCTCATTCGCCTTTTCAAAATTCTCGTCGCCGCCGCATCGCTCGCGTACACTGTGCTGTTGTACACCCAAGGAAGCTGGGGCGCAGCCGTAGGAATGACCCTTCTTTCCATTGTGCTCGTGCTGGCGAATTTGCGGAGCGTGCGTTTGGTCGTGGCCTTTGCGAACCTTCGCATGCAGCGCATGGAAGAGGCGGTCAAGTGGCTCAACCGCATCAAGCCCGACCAACTCTGGACAGGGCAACGCGGCTATTACCACTTTCTCCTCGGCAGCGTGACGATGCAGTCCAACCTCAACGAAGCCGAGGGGCACCTGCGCAAGTCCCTCACGCTGGGGCTCAAGCAGGACCACGACAAGGCGGCCGTCAAGCTGAACCTTGCGGTCTGCATGAGCGCCAAACAAGACCGCAAGAGGGCCATGGTCATGATTCAGGAAGCCAAGCGCCTCGACACCAAGGGCATGCTGAAGAACGACATCAAGCAGGTCGAGGCAATGATCAAAAACCCGCGCGTGGTGCAGCGGGCACGTCGCTGATTTTGCGGCCCGCACATTCGGCGCGTCGCTGAATCAGCGCGCCAACAGCGCCTCGAGGTCGCTTTCGAGACGGGCGTTCGCCATGAAATTTCGCTCCAAGTCTTGGGCAAACGGGAAGGCCGTGTCCAGACTCGCGGTGCGCGCCACTGGGGCGTCCAGGTGCTCGAAGCACCGTTCGTGAATCCGAGAGCTGATTTCCGCACCAATGCCGCCGGTCATCGTGTCTTCGTGGAGCACCAGCGCCTTGCCTGTCTTGCACACGCTCTGCATGACCAGTTCTTCGTCCCAGGCAACAGCGTGCGCAAGTCGAGGACCTCCACGCTCCATTCTGGATGCGCGTCGAGCACTTGCTCCGCCCATTGCACGCCCAGGCCGTAGGTGATGAGCGTGGCGTCGTGGCCCTCGCGAACCACGCGTCCCACCCCAAACTCCAGCAAGTAGTCCTCCTGCGGCACGGGCCCGGTCAGGCTCCGGTAGAGGTACTTGTGCTCGAAGAACAAGACGGGGTTAGGGTCCTCGATTGCCATCCGCAGCAGCCCCTTCGCATCGGCCGGGGTCGAAGGGTAGGCGATCTTCAAGCCGGGCACGTGGAAGAACCACGCTTCGGTGCTTTGGCTGTGGTACGGCCCCGCACCGACACCGCCGCCGGTGGGCATGCGGACGACCACGTCGGCCGATTGGCCCCAGCGCCAGTGGATCTTGGCGAGGTTGTTGACGATTTGGTTGAAGCCGCAGGTCACAAAGTCGCTGAACTGCATTTCCACCATCGCTTTCTTTCCTGCGATGGCGAGTCCAAGGCCGGCTCCTACAATGGCGGATTCGCACAGAGGGGTGTTTCGGACGCGGTCTTCGCCAAACGCCTCGACAAAACCGTCCGTCACCTTGAATACCCCGCCGTAGGGACCAATGTCTTGACCCATCAGCACAAGCCCATCGTTCTTTTCCATGCTGGTGCGCAGGCCTTCCGTGATGGCGTCGATGAACCGGAGTTCACGTCCTGAATCGGCAGGCGCTTCTCTGACACCTTGAGGGGTGCCGGGGGCAAACCGGTCGNTGAGTTCTTCTGCGGTGTCGGCGTTGATCAGAGGTTCAGCTGCNGCACCTTTCAAGCCCGCTTCGATCAGCGCCTTGATTTCCTCCCGCAAGCCGTCTTCGGTCGCTTGGTCGAGCACGCCTGCGGCCATCAAATGTTCGCGGATGCGGTCCACAGGGTCCACTTCGGCCCAGGTGTCGATGAGGCCCTCGGGGTAGTACTTGGTGCCGGAAGCTTCTTCGTGACCCCTCATTCGGAACGTTTTGAATTCCAATATGATAGGTCTTGGGTGTTCTCGCAAAGATTCAACAGCGTCTCGCACTTTGTGGTACACGTCAAACAGGTCGTTTCCATCGACTTGAATGGCGTCCTCTTCGGGAATGCCGTAGCCGATCGCCTTGTCCGTGAAGTGGGCGCAACGGAACTGTTGTTCGCTGGGCGTCGACAGTCCCCAAGAGTTGTTTTCAATGCCGATGAGGACAGGCAATTGCCAAACGGCCGCCACATTCACCGCCTCGTGAAAATCGCCCTCAGACGCACCGCCGTCCCCGGTGAAGACAAAGGAGCATCCTCCGGTGTTGTCCAGCTTTTCTGCCAAGGCGACGCCATCTGCCAATCCAAGTTGGGGGCCGAGGTGGCTAATCATGCCCACGATGCGGTGCTCTTTGCTGCCGAAGTGGAAACTCCGATCGCGTCCTTTGGTGAACCCAAAGTCCTTGCCCTGGAATTGGGCAAACAAACGGTCGAGTGGAACGTTTCGGGTCGTGAAGATGCCGAGGTTGCGGTGCATCGGGAAGATGAACTTGTCCTCAGGCATGGCCGCNGCAACCCCCACGGAAATGGCTTCTTGGCCCATGCCGCTGAACCATTTGCTGATTTTGCCTTGACGCAGCTGAGACATCATTTTTTCCTCAATCATGCGAGGAAGCAGCAGCTTGCGGTAGAGCGCCAGTTGATCCGAGGCGCTGAGGCCACGTGCGTCAAAGCGCAGAGGGTTGTGCGGGAACATTTCCGACATGGCCCACGAAGGTAGGATGTGCAGGTATCTTCGCGTTCAACTTATGGACGCTTCTTCTTCACAAATCCAAGTTCGGGTCTTGCCCGAGGAGGTGAACTCACCCGAGGCTGTGCGCCTTGCAGTAGAGGGCCAACTTCGGAAGGAAGGGAGGCCTGCACTGNAAGGCGGAGAGCGTTTGCACGTGTTGCGCCAAAGTTGGGATGCCCGCAAGCATCCCGTTCGCGCGCAGTTGCTTGTCGGGTGGGGTGAGGGTGCGAAGAAGGCCGAGATGGTCGACTGGAGCTGGAAGTCGGTGCCGGAGGGAGCGCCAGAGGTGATTGTGGTGGGAGCGGGGCCGGCAGGGTTGTACGCCGCGCTGGAGTGCCTGCTGCATGGAGTGCGGCCGATTGTGGTGGAGCGCGGGAAAGACGTTCGGGCAAGGCGGCGGGATTTGGCCCGGTTGAACAAGGAACACGTTGTGCATCCCAATTCGAATTACTGTTTCGGCGAAGGCGGTGCAGGGACGTACAGCGACGGCAAACTCTACACCCGAAGCAAGAAGCGCGGCGACATTCGTGAGGCTTTGGAATGGCTTGTTGTGCATGGTGCCGATCCGGGAATCCTCGTGGAGGCGCATCCCCACATTGGCACAAATCGCCTTCCCGCCGTGGTGACGGCCATGCGTGAAACCGTAGAGCGTGCGGGAGGGAAGGTCTTGTTTGAGACCAAAGTGGTGGATGTGNTGGACCGCGGAGGCCNGTGCGTGGGTGTGGAGGTCGAGGACTTGGTCGGAGGGTCACAGCGCGAACTTCTTGGAGAGGCTGTGATTTTGGCCACCGGGCACAGCGCGCGCGACATTTTCGAACTGCTTCATCGACGAGGGCTCGAGGTCGAGGCCAAACCTTTTGCACTCGGCGTTCGTGTGGAGCATCCGCAGTCATGGGTGGATCACGTGCAGTACCACGGNGAANCAGTGGAAGGTCGTTTGCCGCCGGCCAGCTACAGCTTGGTTTGCCAAGTGGAAGGCCGCGGTGTGCACAGCTTCTGCATGTGCCCGGGG
>JGI26085J52751_1000154_pt1 | contig 13560 bp, 22 predicted proteins | sample SaaInl25SG_5_DNA_FD_52751 | JGI IMG/M metagenome (IMG submission 52751) | reverse complement strand
CTGTTAATCCGCTTGTCGTTGGTTCGAGCCCAACTATCCCAGCCAATTAGGAATGACTGCGCCTTAAAGACAGTCCCAATTTTTGTGGGTGTAGTGTTAATGGTAGCACGATGGTCTCCAAAACCATAAGTTGAGGTTCGAATCCTTACACCTATGCCATTTTGTGGACGTGGCTGATAGGTTAGGCGACTGACTGCAAATCAGTTTAAGGCAGGTTCGATTCCTGTCGTCCACTCCAGAGTTCGGTGCCTGCAGCACCGATAGGGATGTGACCGAATACCTCTCGCTCATGGGGGGTAAGGTAGACCGAAGGGGTAGCGCCCATTCTCTAAGCGGAGATGCAGGTCGTTGGAAGCCTAATGTAGAAAGGTACATGAGATCGTGCTTCCTTGGTGGTTACCCAAGTCCACCCATCCCGCCTTTATTTTTGGAATGACTGCGCCATAAAGACAGTCCCAATTTTTATATTATGGAGTTATGAATGGAATACTTGTGGGTAGAAAAGTATCGTCCTAAGACGATCGAACAGACTATATTACCTAATGGATTGAAGAAGACCTTCTCTGAGATNCTAGCTAGNGGCGAGATGCCNAATATGCTATTCACTGGCTCTGCTGGTGTAGGTAAGACAACAGTCGCAAAGGCTCTATGTAATGAGCTTGGTTGTGACTACATTATGATCAACGGATCAGAGGAAGGTAACATTGATACACTTAGAACGAAAATCAAGCAGTTTGCCAGTACTGTTAGTCTCCAGGGAGGACACAAAGTTGTCATCCTCGACGAAGCAGACTATCTCAACCCTCAATCAACACAGCCAGCATTGCGAGGATTCATCGAAGAGTTCTCGAACAATTGCCGCTTTGTTCTTACCTGCAACTTCAAAAACCGAATCATAGAACCACTACACTCTCGTTGTAGTGTATATGACTTCTCCATTCCCAATGGAGAGAAGCCAGCTATTGCAGCTGGGATCTTTAACCGTGTAATAGAAATCCTCGATACAGAAGGAGTAACATATGATAAGCAAGTGCTCGTGCAACTTGTGCAAAGACATTTCCCTGATGTTAGACGTGTTCTTAATGAGCTTCAGCGTTGGTCTGTTAGCGGGACTATTGACGTAGGGATACTCGTCAACCTATCTGATGAGAATGTTAAGAGCCTAATGGGCATGCTGAAGGATAAGAACTTCAAGAGTATGCGTCAGTGGGTTGTTGATAATATGGACACTGAACCTCAAGCAATCTTTCGTAAGATCTACGATAACATGGCTGAGTATGTTGCTCCAGGATCGATTCCACAGGTTGTGCTAATTCTAGCCGACTATCAGTATAAGAATGCATTTGTTGCTGACCATGAACTAAATGTTGTAGCAGCAATGACTGAACTGATGGCATCTGTGGAGTGGCTATGAACCCGTTTGAATACTTAAATCAGATCAACTATGGTAAGAAAGATATCATGGTCGACGACCTAGCTGAGAGGTCGTACAATGGGTTCATGGTCAATCGTTCTTTATCTTACTTCATAGATACTGTAATGCTGGCTAATGAGATGAATGTTCGCCACCACGTCGACTCAAGGCTTCAATTTGACTATTTGATAAATAGTGTACGGAAGAAGCGTAGGTTTGCCAAATGGGCTAAGCCTATTGAGTTGAACGATCTTGAGGTCGTCAAAGAGTATTATGGCTACAGCAATGATAAGGCTAAGTCTGCTTTACGATTACTCAATGATGAACAGTTAAGTGAATTGAGATATAAGGTAACAAAAGGTGGAAGAACAAAATAACATTGAGATCAAGGATTGGTCTCCCGCGATGATGCTTGAGGTCACTCTGAATGAGCCTGACGACTTCTTGAAGGTACGCGAAACCCTAACGCGTATTGGGGTTGCATCCCGTAAGGATAATAAGCTGTTTCAGTCTTGTCACATCCTTCATAAGCAGGGGCGATACTTCATTGTGCACTTTAAAGAACTATTTTTGCTTGATGGTAAGCCATCAAACCTAATGCAGAATGACATTCAACGTAGGAATACTATTGCTACACTGATGTCTGATTGGGGTTTGATTACCATTGTAAGTTCTGATCAGGCAGCTGATAAAGCACCCCTGAGACAGATCAAAGTTATATCGTACAAAGACAAAGACAATTGGGAGCTTTGTCCTAAGTACAACATAGGTCAGAAGTGATTTTCATCATGAAACTATTTGGGGTCATATTTGGCTCCATGTTTGGAATGATGATATTGGTCTCAACGTATGGTGAGATCGTAGTCAACAAAAATGGCCTAGAAGAAGTGTTGATTATCTTTGTAACATGGTGTATAATATGGGCTATGTTACAAATAAAGAATTCGTTGAAGCGAAGAATAAAGTAAGCTGGACCCGGGTGCGACTCCCGGCAGCTCCACCATAAACACACTATACCTCTGGGAGCTCCTGGGGGAAACCTTGCAAGTTGTAGTGTGTTTATGATGGGGCTGAAGTAGGTATCGACAGGTGCTGATAGCTTCGTGGAGAATAGGTGCGCAAGCTACCTGTTAGGCGTAGTGAACGACTCGAGTACGAGCTGGACTCCGCAAAAACGCAAGAACCTAGTAACTGCAAACGATAACGACTTTGCACTTGCAGCCTGATTAAGGTAGACGGAGTTTCGATAAGTGTACTTGGCAACAGAAACACTTATCATTTTTGTTATAAATAACGTTGGATGCCGGACTNCCGGGTCCAAACAATCTTGCTTGTANAAAAGGAGATAACTATGACAGGCGTAAAAACACTATTCCCACGTGCATCTTTTGTTGGTTTCGACCATCTCTTTGATGAGTTGGATCGGGTAGCGCGTCATGCAAATGACCACTATCCACCGCATAATATCGTAAAGGTATCAGATCATGATTACCAGATCGAATTAGCGGTCGCAGGATTCGCTCGAGATGAGCTTGTAATCGAGGTTAATGATCGCACACTTACTGTTCGTGGAGAACATGTATCGAAGGGACGAGAGTACATTCATAAAGGCATTTCTGCTAAGAAGTTCAATCGTAACTTTAGGCTGTCTGAGTACGTAGAAGTACATGGAGCCGATCTGGTGGATGGAATCCTTGCTATTCAATTGAAGGTAGTACTTCCAGAAGAAAAGCGTCCTCGCAAAATCAACATTGGTTATAATAGCGAGGAACAAAATGACCGCACTAGCTCTCAGCTACTCACAGAAGCTCTGGCATCTGATTGAAGTAGTATTTAATGTCGTAAAGAAAACACTAGAAGGCATTATGCTTGGATATATTCTGGCTCGCCAGAATTCTGCTAATCTCGACCTAGCACGTCGAATGTTGCATGAGTATCCAGGTCATACAGTAGAAAGTCTACATGCTGAATTGAATCGTAAGACGATTGACAGCATAAGGAAAGAAATCAGTGACTAAGTTTATACAAAAGCTCAAAGAGCTGTACACTAAGTCAAGGATGTCTCCGGTAGAGAAGTATCTGTCTGAATCAGAAGATCTCGTTGAACTCGAAAGACGTCAACGTAATCTTCAGCGTAAAGGCATCTGGGTCTAAACGACTAAATAAACTGGACGGGCAGATAGTCTGCCCGTCTTACACAACACACACATAAGGAAGACAATTATGTCACAAAAAAATCCATTTGAAATCCGCTTTGATGTTTTAGCTATGGCTAAAGAACTTGCCGATCGCGCTTACGAGCAACAGCAGCAAGTATTCTTCACTATGGTCGATCAAGCAAAAGACCAGTCTAAAGATCTCACTGAGATTGTTGATAAGTACACACCTAAAATGTACCAACCTCAGGAAATCATGGAAAAGGCTGAAGAGCTTTATAAGTTCGTCACCAAGAAAGACTAACCCCTATGGACCCACCAATGGTGGGTCCTTCTTTTATTATTGGAGTATATCATGGCTGTACAAATCGTACGACTCAGCACAGGTGAAGAATTGATTGCACAGGTCTCAGAGACTGCTGTAGGAATCAAACTCATCGATTGTGCTATCCTAATCCCCACCCAACAAAACTCACTTGGCCTGGCACCGTTCATGGCTTACAGTGATGCATCTAAAGGCTTTGAAGTTACCTGGAAGGATGTGATGTTTATCGTCAATCCCGTCAAGGATCTTGAGAACCAATANAATCAGATGTTCGGCAAACTTTTAACACCAGAAAAGAAAATTATCGTTTGACCTTTACCTCAACCTAGTGTATAATGNGCGTATTGTTATGGAGGTAAGGTTTGAAGTTTTATACATCAGTCAATCGATTCGGGAACCAGATCCTTGTACGTGGTTACAAGGACGGTCACCGCTTTACAGATAAGATCCCATACTCACCAACTCTGTTCGTTCCAGATCAGAAAGGTGATTGGACTGCTCTTAATGGAGAACCTGTGTCTCCATTCACCTTTGATAGTATGCGTGAGGCACGTGAGTTCCTCAACAAGTACGATGGTGTCGAGAGCTTTACAATCTATGGATCAACTAACTATGTCTGCCAGTACATCTCTGATGAGTATCCTGGTGAGATCGCATTCGATCGTTCTAAGGTTAATGTCTGTACGATTGATATTGAGGTAGCCTCAGATAATGGATTCCCATTCCCTGAGAAAGCTGATCAAGAAATGATCTCCATTACATGCAAGAACAACATCGATGACACATATTATGTGTGGGGTCTCTATGACTATGATGCATCTAAGTCTGTGATGCAAGATCATCGTGTTGTCTATAAGAAGTGTCCTTCTGAGTCACATCTTATACTTGACTTCCTCAACTGGTGGTCATCTCCTCGTAACACACCTGATGTCGTTACTGGATGGAACACTAAGTTGTTCGATATGGTGTACATCGTCAACCGTATCAAGAACACTATTGGTGAGGAATATGTCAAGAAACTTTCTCCTTGGGGCAAGGTCGATCTTCGTCCTATCAGGATGCTCAANAAGGAGGTTCAGGCGTACGATGTGATGGGCGTACAACAGCTCGACTATCTTGATCTGTTCAAGAAGTTTGGCTACAAGTATGGTGCACAGGAATCATACAAGCTCGATCACATCGCACACGTCGTGCTTGGAGAGAACAAATTGTCGTATGAAGAGTACGGTAACTTGTTCACTCTGTATAAGCATGACTTCCAGAAGTTCATCGACTACAATATCAAGGATGTTGAACTTGTGGATAGGCTCGAGGATAAGCTCGGGCTGATTACACTTGCCATGACAATGGCCTACAAGACTGGCGTCAACTACGATCAGACATTCGGGACTACGGCGATCTGGGATTCGTTTATTTATCGAACTCTCGCTGCTCGTCGTATTGCTGTACCCCCTAATCTCAATGCTGAGAAGACTTCACTGGGTGGTGGACATGTGAAAGATCCTGTAGTTGGTCGCCATGAGTGGATCTGTTCATTTGACTTGAACAGTCTGTATCCTCACTTGATTATGCAATACAATATGTCACCAGAGACGATCTTGCCTGAACGCGTTCCTGGTGTCACCATTGAGAANATCCTGAGCAAGGAAGTCAAGAATGAAACTGAACATTCNATGGCTGCTACAGGTCAATTGTTCCGTAGAGACCAACGTGGATTCATCCCTGAGATGATTGAGAAGCTCTATGCAGAGCGTAAGGTCATCAAGCAAAAGCAGCTTGCTGCTGAGCAGAAACTTGATGATATGGGTGAGAAGGTTCGTACTGAATCCAAAGGTAATGCTGATGCAATTGGCTTTGGTGAGCGAGGTAACTCAGGTGTTGTTGATCCTGAGGACATGCCTTCGACAGAAGAAGTTGCCTACTCATCACATGATCACTATCTCGTAGAGAAAGANATTGCTACCTGTGAGAACCAGCAGATGGCGATTAAGATCCTGATGAACTCTCTCTATGGTGCAATGGGTAACGTNCACTTCCGCTACTTTGATATTCGTATCGCTGATTCGATTACAGCTTCNGGTCGTCTATCTATCCGTTGGGCTGAGCAGGTCGTCAATGGCTACATGAACAAGATTGTAGGAACTACANNNACTGACTACATTGTTGCNATTGATACNGACTCCTTGTACATTAAGGCTGAAGCTCTGATCAAGCAATACCAACCTAAGGATCCTGTCAAGTTCCTTGATGCCGTATGTGCTGATAAGTTTGAGCCTGTGATCATGAAAGGATACCAAGAGCTAGCTGATCGTATGAATGCTTACGAGAACAAGATGGTTATGGCTCGAGAAGTGATTGCAGACAGAGGGATCTGGACTGCTAAGAAGCGTTACATTCTCAATGTGCATAACAGTGAGGGTGTTCAGTATGCTACACCTAAACTCAAGGTGATGGGTATTGAAGCAATCAAGTCTTCTACACCAGAGGTCTGTCGTGATAAGTTCAAAGAGCTATTCCGACTGTTGATTACTGGTAGTGAGCAAGACATGCGTAACTTTGTTAACACGTTCCGTCGTGAGTTTGATCAGATGGATCCTGAGAACATTGCAGCTCCACGAGGTGTATCGGACATTACCAAGAATGCTGATCGTAAGACGATCTACGGTAAGGGTTGTCCTATGCACGTCCGTGGAGCACTCCTCTATAATCATTATGTTGAGAATGCTGGTCTTGGTAAGAAGTATCAGCAGATCAATGATGGTGATAAGATCAAGTTCCTTGCTCTGAAGCTACCTAACCCTATCAAGGAGAACATCATATCGTTCCCTGATCGGTTACCACGTGAGCTTGGATTACACAACTACATTGACTATGATGAGCAGTTCGATAAGGTGTTCAAGAAGTCTCTCGACATCATCCTTGATGCGATTGGCTGGTCTGTAGAAGAGAAGGCAACATTGGAGGACTTTTTTGTATGATAATGTCTGGATGGATACTCCTAATCTGTTTAGGTTTAATTTGGTTTATGATCAAAGGTGAAGATGAAAATGAGTGAAGAAAGATATACGTGGAAGCGACTCCACAAGTTTGAAGAAAACATAGAACGTACTATTACCGAGTGGGTCGAGGAGCATATCCAAGAACACTTTGGCGTTGATAATACTGATGATTTGACAGAAGAGCAAATCGGTGAGGTAATTAAGTTCCGCGATGAAGATCTTAATGAATTCTCGCCTATGCAATGGGGTTACTCGAACGTAATCAGTAATTGGGAAAACAATCAATGGGAAGAATCCCAGGAGTGCGACTAATTACCCATAACTTTTTTTATCTCCCCTGTTCCCTTTTGTGCAAACCTATTAGATAATGGCTACATCAAATGAGGAGAGAGTTATGACAAAGTATGAAGTTAGAGTTGAAGGCCGGGATCAAATGTATTGTGAGTCTTTCATCCTTTTCGGAACCAGCAAGCGCCATGCTATGGAAAAGGGAATTGGGATCGCACGCAAGTGTGATAATGTCAAGGGTGAGATTCTTGCAACTGCTAAGATCATTAGCGCAGAACCAATTACACCAGGAATTTGTGTATAAGCTGTTGACCTTTTCGTTTTTAGGTAGTATGCTGGGTATACTAAATGAGGAGAGATTATATGAATTTAAGTTATGAACAAGTGAGAGATTCCGTTGCAACTGTTCAACAGTTGATGGTTCAGTTGGACAGTCTTTCTATAGCTACTGGAGTTTCTGTCAATCAAGCTATGGCAGAGTTGTTGAAAGTCCAGTTGGAAGTAAGTGATATGATGGAGGAGGACTAATATGCTAGCATACTGTGATAGAATTGCTGATATGATCAGCCGAGCTTTTAACACTGAAGATAGCGACTTCTTCAGTAAGATTGGTAACACAAAACTGGATCTTCATCCAGAACATGGTTACTTTATGACAACCAAGAAGACCATTGATGTTGTTGATTTCAATGGTAAGACGTATCGAGTAACCGTGGAGGAAGTAGATGGTTAACAAGGATCCAGGAAAGAAGCACTTTTACATCAGTATGGTTAAGAGTGGCGTTCGGATTGCAGCAGGCCTAACTTTAGTATATGGATCATTTTATTATGCAGGTTTGCTGTTGATCTTTGCTGAAGTATTGGGTATAATGGAGGAATTCTAATAGAGGAGAGAAAATGATTGATATGAAAGAAAAAGTGATTATGGTTGATTGTGATGGTGTACTTCTGGATTGGGAGTATGCATTCACTCGTTGGATGGATCGTCATGGATATAAGATCATGGAGAATGATCAGTACGACATGAGCACAAAGTATGATCTGAAGAAGACTGATAGTAAGCGTTTGATTCGGATGTTCAATGAGAGTGCTTGGATTCGTCGATTGCCTCCCTTGCGTGATGCTATCCATTATGTTAAGCTCCTACATGAGCGTCATGGATATGTGTTCCATGCAATTACAAGTCTGAGTGATGATCCATACAGTCAGTACTTACGTACAAAGAACCTAATTGAATTGTTTGGTCCAACTGTATTTGAGAAGTATACATATCTTGATACTGGTGCAGATAAGGACGAAGCATTGGCAGAGTACGCTGATACAGGATGCTACTGGATTGAAGACAAGCCAGAGAATGCTGATGCAGGCATCAACGTAGGATTAGATTCGATTTTAGTTGCCCATACGCATAATGTAGGGTATAATGGTCAAGCTAAACGATTGGCAAACTGGAATGAGATCTACCGCGAGATTGTATAGGTGTACTCTTTAACGATATTCAAAGCTGTGTATGACAACAAGACCCATCGTCGTCAAAACTTCAAGACATGGGACGAGTTCGAAGTGTTGTTATACAATCTGGCTCAACAGCCTGGCTATAAAGCCAAGAAGGGTGAGAAGAAGCGTTCCTCTCCTCTCATCTCTCCCGCTGTATTCAAACCCGATACTACTCGAGCAAACGACAATGTCGTCGAGTGGGGCGGTTGGGCTGCTTTGGATGTAGACGATCATCAGTTCGAGGGCAACCTCGAAGAAGAACTAAAGGATCGATATGGAAAATATCATTATGTATGTTACAGTACCGCTTCTAGTACTGTCGATCATCCCAAGTTTCGTCTTGTTTTTCCTCTTACGGAAAGAATTGAACAAAGTCGAATCCGTCACTTCTGGTTCTCTCTCAATACTGAGCTTGGTAATATCGGAGACGCGCAGACTAAAGATCTCGCTCGTATGTATTTCGTGCCTGCTCAGTATCCAGGTGCTCACAGCTTTATTTTTACTAATGCGGGCCAGCATCTTGATCCATCAGAGCTAATGGCTAAACATCCGTATACGGATGTCAGTAAGGCTAAGTCGTTCTTTGATAGGCTCCCTACCGAGCTACAGAAGCAGGTGATGTCTCATCGCAAGAATAAGATGATGAATACAAATGTTACCTGGACCTCATACAGGGACTGTCCATTTGTTAGTAAGAAGGTGATTGCTGAGTACATGTCTATCAATGAGACTGGTTGGTATCATAAGATGTATCAGATGATGGTCTCTATTGCTGTTCGTGCTATTAGACAACAGTATCCAATCACNTCTGGNCAGATAGCAGATCTCTGTCGTGAGATAGATAGNGACACTGGNAATTGGTATGAGAACAGACCTCTTACTGTTGAGGCGGAGAATGCTCTNGAGTTTGCTTATAGGAATGCATCATGAGCAAGAAACTAAACAAATGGGATAAGCGATTCTTACGGATCGCCTATGAAGTTGCTCATTGGAGCAAGGATCCCAGCCATAAGGTTGGGGCTGTTGCTGTGAAAGAAAAGAGGATCATAGCAACAGGATATAATGGGTTCCCTACTGGTGTTGAGGATATCGACTATCGGTGGAGAACAAAGGAAATTAAGAACCAATACATCGTCCATGCTGAGATGAACTGCATTTACAATGCTACCAATCATGGAGTCAATCTCACTGGATCAACGCTGTATGTTTATGGATTGCCTGTTTGTAATGAATGTGCAAAGGGAATAGCATCAGCTGGAATTAAGAAAGTAGTAGGTGCTGCTAACTTAGAAGATGGTATCCCAAGTAGGTGGTTCGAATCATACAAAAAAACTGTTGCAATGTTGGACGAAGTTGGTGTACAATTAGTCCTCACTGATACAATGACTCTAATGGAGGAATTATAATGTCCGTTATGGATAAACTAAAGAAGAACAGTAAGATCAAGGATACTGAAATCCTAGCATCATCTGCATTCTTCAACGAGAAGGATCAGACGGCGACTGATGTTCCTATGATCAACGTCGCACTCTCTGGTTCAACAGAGGGTGGACTATCTGCTGGGTTGACGGTCCTGGCTGGTCCATCTAAACACTTCAAAACGTCATTCGCTCTCTTGATGGCTGCAGCATATCTTAGGAAGCATGATGATGCTGTAATGCTGTTCTATGATAGTGAGTTTGGTTCACCTCAATCATACTTCGAGTCGTTTGGTATTGACACATCTCGTGTCCTCCATACTCCTATTGCTGATGTTGAGCAATTGAAGTTNGATATGATTGGTCAGCTCGAAGCTATCGAGCGTGGTGAGAAGGTGATTGTTGTTATCGATTCTGTTGGTAACCTAGCATCTAAGAAGGAGCTTGAGGATGCTCTGAATGAGAAGTCTGTTGCAGATATGTCTCGTGCAAAAGCACTCAAGGGTCTGTTCCGTATGGCTACTCCATACCTGACTATGAAGAACATCCCTCTTCTTGCCATCAACCATACGTATAAAGAGATCGGATTGTTTCCAAAGGATGTGGTATCTGGTGGTACAGGTATCTACTATTCTGCNGATAACATCTGGATCATTGGTCGTCAGCAAGAGAAGACTGGCACTGAGGTGACAGGATACAACTTCATCATTAATGTGGAGAAGTCTCGGTTTGTTAAAGAGAAGTCTAAGATTCCTGTCAGCGTTAGCTGGGAGGGTGGTATTGAGCGTTGGAGTGGTCTTCTGGATGTTGCTCTGGCTGGTAATTATGTTGCTAAGCCTTCTAATGGTTGGTACTGTCGTGTTGATCGTGACACTGGTGAGCTTATGGACCCAAAGGTCAGATCAAAGGATACCACAACAAAGGAATTTTGGGATCCCATCTTCAACGAAACCGACTTCAAGGAATTCGTGAAGAACAGCTACACGATTGGACATAAATCGATGTTGGATACATCAGCGCTTGACTTTGAGGTGGAATAAGTGTATAATGTTACTCATGATGACTACTCGTTCGCAGAGCGTGTTGATCAAGAGCATTGGGTCGTCCATCTAACGACTGGTAAGTATGAGGGCACGTATTATTGTTATGATCGTGTCCAAATTATCCCACCAGCTGAAGGATGGAACGAAGATGATGATACTATTGGAACTCTACGATTCAATTATGGATTGATAGAGTCTCCTCTTGATCTTGATGAGCTCTCAAACAGTGAGGACTTCAACGAATACATCGGTGCTGTCCTTCAACATATTATCGAGGACAGTTTTCAATCAGGCAAATATAAGATAGGTGATGAAGATGGCAAACCTCGAGACAACAATCCTACGTGAGGTAATGAACAATGATGAGTTCATGCGTAAGGTCATTCCATTCCTCAAGCCTGAGTACTTTGATCGTGCTCATGCATTCGTGTTCAAGGAGATGGCTCGCTTTGTAAGCAACTATAATAAGATGCCTAACAAAGAAGCTCTTGTCATTGAACTCGATAAGAATGAGAACCTTCATAGTGAGCTCTCTAATGAGGTGTATACTGTTGTCGAGGATCTAAAGCCTAACACTGATGTTAATCAGGACTGGTTGATTCAGAGTGCAGAGAAGTGGTGTCAGGATCGTGCAGTGTATCTTGCTATCATGGAGTCTATTCAGATCATTGATGGTAAGCACAAAGAACTGACACCCAATGCTCTTCCAGATCTACTACGTGATGCTCTGGGTGTGACATTTGATAATAGTGTTGGTCACGATTATATTGATAATGCAGAGGAGCGCTATGAGTTCTACAACAAAGATGAATCGCGTCTGCCATTCGATCTTGACTACTTCAACAAGATCACTAAGGGTGGTGTTCCTAACAAGACCCTCAACGTCATTCTCGCAGGAACGGGTGTGGGTAAGTCATTATTCATGTGTCACTGTGCAGCATCAAACCTCCTAGAAGGTAAGAATGTTCTTTACATAACCATGGAGATGGCCGAGGAGCGTATCGCAGAACGTATCGACGCTAACACTATGAATCTACCGATTGATCAGCTTGAGTCTCTCCCCAAGCAGCTATTCGATCAGAAGGTTGAGAAGGTTGCTCGTAAGACTGCTGGTAAGCTAATCATCAAAGAGTATCCTACTGGATCTGCTCATGTTGGTCACTTCCGAGCATTGCTCAACGATCTTGATACTAAGCGTAGATTCAAACCAGATGTGATCTATATCGATTATCTAAATATCTGTTCTTCATCNCGTATGAAGGGTCTTGGTGGATCGATCAATTCTTACTCACTCGTCAAGGCGATTGCAGAAGAGATCCGTGGTCTTGCTATGGAGTTTGATGTTCCGATCTTTACTGCAACTCAGACTACTCGTGCTGGTTTCTCTAACACAGATGTTGGCCTTGAGGATACATCAGAATCGTTTGGTCTTCCTGCTACTGCTGACTTAATGTTTGCGTTGATCAGTACAGAAGAGCTCGAGCAGCTTAATCAGATTATGGTCAAGCAGCTGAAGAATAGATACAACGATCCAAGCACTAACAAGCGATTTGTCATTGGTGTAGATCGACCAAGGATGAAGTTGTTTGATGTGGAGCAGAACGCTCAACAAGTAGCGGGTGATGGTGCATTACCTAAAGAAGACAAGCCAATCAATACATTTGGCACTAGAGAGAAAGCAGATTTTTCGGAGTTTAACATATGAATGTCAAATTAGTAAGCTACAGTCAACCCGCTGGAGAAATCGAAGGGCTTGATGATGTCCAGGACATGGTTGCATACTGTGCTCGTGTATCCAACCCATCTAATCAGATGAACAAAGAGACAGCAGAGAAGCTGTTGAATTATCTGGCAAAGCATAAACACTGGTCTCCATTCGAGATGGTCAGTGCATGTATAGAGATCGAGACGACCCGAGATATCGCTCGGCAGATCCTACGTCATCGTTCGTTCTCTTTCCAGGAGTTTAGTCAGCGCTATGCTAACCCAAGTGAAGGGTTNGATGAGATGTTCGTTCGTCGTGAGGCTCGCCTTCAGGATGAGAAGAACCGACAGAACTCAATCGAAGTTGATGATATAGAACTTGAGCGCGAATGGTATCGAATCCAGAGTCGTGTGATGTGGATGGCTGAACGTGAGTACAAACGAGCAATCAAACTCGGTATTGCAAAGGAACAGGCACGCGCACTTCTCCCTGAAGGTCTAACTGTATCACGTCTATACATGAATGGCACTATTCGGTCGTGGATCCACTACATTGAGCTCCGTGCAGCTAATGGAACACAGAAGGAACACATCGAGATTGCTAAGGCCTGTGCAGAAGCAATTACAAAGATTTTTCCACAAATTGTTGAATATGTTGATAACTAACTGATCTTGATAGGAAAAAAAATCAAAAAAAAGTTGGTTTTTTTCATTTT
>JGI26085J52751_1000136_pt1 | contig 14117 bp, 12 predicted proteins | sample SaaInl25SG_5_DNA_FD_52751 | JGI IMG/M metagenome (IMG submission 52751) | reverse complement strand
TCCTGAAACCTTCACCGATGAACGTGTGATCTCTCTNGCGACGCCATCAGTCGCAACCAGNTGGATATCCGTACCGCTCGCCGTGACTGTCAAATTCTCAAACCGTCCCAGATCGATTTTTGACTGAATCGTATCGGCGAAATATTGCGTGACGCTGTATGCATTATCGCCAGGGACGGCTGTATATTCGATGGTTTCGTTGTCTATCGTTAACGAAAATTGGTCACCGACGGTGGTCGATCCAATCTGTAAATCATAGATTCCTTGAACCACATTTAACTGCTTCCCACTATTCACCGACTGGTATACGTCAGGTCCAGATCGTCCAACTTGAGTAGTCCGCGTATCCGTAAATTTAACGCTGCTTTCGACTTGGTCCCCTCGATATCGGATGATACCCGCGGAATCTGCCTGATACGGTTGGGTCTTCGTTCGAGTACCACCAAATAGATAATTGCCATTGGCGTCAGCACCGTTCGCAAGCGACTGGATTTCGTTCACCAGTTCCTCGATCTGGAGCGCGATCACTTTGCGATCTTCGATGTTATAGGTCGCGTTCGCGCCCTGAATCACCAGCGTTTTGATTTCGGTTAACGTATCAGAACTTCCTTGAAGATAACTTTCCTCGATTCGCAATCGGTCACCGACAAGATTTAGACTCTGCTCATAGGCGTCGAGTTTTCCAATGTTTGCCTTCAGTCGGGAAATATTCAGTGCCTTGTCCACTCCATCAGAGGCGCGAACAATTTCCTTCCCGGTAGCAACTTTTTCCTGCATCGTGGCCAGGTCTGTTTGGTTCTGCGACATCAGTGATACCGCTTTAGAGAAGAACAAGCTGGTCGAAATAGTCATNGTCTAGTCCTCACTGGATCCTCAACATGTCATCAAAGATCTTTGTCGCAATCTGAATAATTTGAGCTGATGCCTGATAGGCCTGCTGGAATCTGATCAGGTCTGCCGCTTCGCGATCGAGACTCACACCCGAAACACGATCACGTGCTTCGATNGCCTGTGCCTCGAGCACTTCAAGCGCATCGTAGGAAATCTCTGCTTGAGTCGCTTCATTGCCAACATCGCCAACCAAATCNAGGTAGGCTTCGGTTAATGACTGTCCACTCACAATACCCGCCGATTCGAGGTCAAGAATTCGCATCAAGTTCGAGTTATTACCTTGTGCATCAAATGTCTGACCTGGTGCGGTGTTATTGCCATCAATGGTAAACACATCCCCTTCAACGGCTGAATCAGTGAATCGAACGAGCATTCCTTGGTAAGAAATTTCTGTTTCATCACTGTATGTCCGCTCAGCAAGTACAGTGTTTGTCAATTGATCAGTGATCGTGTACGACGTATCCGATGTGAATTCGACCTCAAAGACGCGATCTCTCAAACCAGAGACAAAGGAGCTTCCTTGTTCTGTGCGCTCCGACGAAAGGGATGCTTCCCCTGTGCCGCGAACAAATACACCGAGATCCTCGTCAATGTCACCTCTCAATATGATCGATGTATCGAGCCCCACTGCGTTTAAGTCGGTAGAACCACCCCCGTCTAGAATCTCAATCGACAGCGGGGTGCTCGATGACGATTGCTGCACGATTTCGTATTGACCGGCAAAAGTTCCATTCGAAATACCCAACAAATTTGGACTGATCGCGTCAGTCGAGGACGCAATCTTAATATTCGCGCCATTGGTGTTGCTCAGTCGAATTCCGCCATCGCGCAGGATCGACGCACCCACACCTGTAGACGCTGTAGCTGCATTTATCGATTGTGCAATATCAACCGCATCGTCAAACACTGTAGCCACGCCATTAGCCACCGAAATAATATCCACATCGTTAATTGATAGCCCAGAACCACTCAGAGTGAGTCCGCCAACCGGAATCACGATCTCATTAGAAACGTTCACAGAAACATCGGGGGCTAAAGCTGTGTCTATCCAAGTTTTAATATCGAGCGCAGATAATCTTCCGTAACCCTCTTCGGGAGCTATGCCGACTGTCAACACTCCCAAATTAATGCCATTGATTGCTAACTGATTAGCAGCGACAACTGTGGTTCCATCTCCAGAAAAAAGTGGTATGTCTTTACCTATAATCTCTGATCGATACTGCGCTGTTGTCTCAATACGACCAGTAGCGATCAGATCATCACTGTTAAAATTGTAAGTCTCCGCAAACTGTCCACTTCCATCTTGAGTAACCGCCTCAACACTGACGTTCGAAATCACCGGATAAGGTGAATTTTCAAGATCCGCTCCAGTCGACAAGCTCAACCGTGAGGCAATCGTATTGACAGTCGACACGTCGATATCAGGGGGCGATGCCGCCGTCCCTAAAAAATTCACCCGAAGTGTATCGAACGACGGTGAAGATGGCCCAAACGGGTAATTAATCGAGGCAATTTGTTCAGAGCCGGCCCCAGTTCCTCGATACACTGCATTGCCAACAATAGAGATAACGCCGTCGGTTTGATTGATGGCACTATCTTCCAACAGATCCAACGCAGAATTTCTATCAATAACACCCGCCGTCAAATCGACGAAACCACCTGCAAAGTCTGTGGTGGTTGGCGCGCTGATTACGTTTCCATCGATTGGACGCAACAGTGTCACCGGATTGGTTTCACCGAAAGCACCGAAACCAACCTCCAAGTTTTTATAACTCGACTCCGCTGATCCACTTTTGTTCAAATAACTATCTGAATAGGTTGCGCTGGAAGAAAAAAATGAGGATTGGTTTACGGCACTGGTAAGCCCAACAGTATCCGCCTCTCCGACAAGATGGCGGCCATCACTCGTCAGAATATCAATGGTCAAATCAGAGGCGTTATCTGGATTGACCTTAAGAACGACTTCAGACAAGCCAGCAGGAATTATGCTGATTGGATCGGATGCAGATGAAGCGGCAGTCTTTGGATCTTCGGCTATCTGATCAAACAACTGTTCCGGCTGATCAAAATTAATCGACACATCATTGCCTCCCAAATTATTCGGTCCAGGAGTCACCCGAAATAGTGATGAAGCAGCAATCTGTGATCCATCTTTGATACCCATTCGGATACCGCTGGCTGCATCATCAAAAATTCGGACAGTAAATCGATCACCGTCAAGTGGGGTCCCGGCAATTCGGAACTCTAAGCCAGGGATGCCCAGGTCAACAGTGGAATTGATCGATTGGCCTGCATCCGGCATCCAACCCCGACTCTCGAAATCATAGGTAAAGGAGTACGTTCCATTTTCAATCGATGCCAGATCCTGTATTTCAGAAGTTACATCATAATCGCCGCGTGATGCACCTTTGTCGACATCAACACCCGGCTCTAGTGAAAAAAAGGCGACGCCCTCTCTACCTTCACCATCGAGGCCAGCAGTTTGGATCGCATTCACCTCTTCTGCCATCACCGTCACAATATTATTGAGCCGCTGACCTAAGTTAGAGAGGGTTCCTTGGATGAAGTTCGCGAACCCAGCAACGCTTCCCGATGACACTTCTGATAAATTTACTGATTCTAGACCGCCCTTTACCTGAAAGGTGACAGCGTTAGTCTGAGTATCAGGAGCACTCACTGAAAGTTCGTAACCTTCAACCTTATTGACCAGNAATCCCTTGTTCATCGATTGGGTCAACGAGACTGATACGAGGCCTTGAGAATCAACCGAGGTCTTAATTCCAACATATTGACTCAAGTCTCTCAGCAACTGATCGCGCTGATCGAGNAACTGTGGCGGTTGATTCTGTTCTAGTTTTTTCTTAAGGAGATTCCTGTTAACCGACGCAATCTGTGACGCAAGGCCGTTGAGTGCCTCAATATCGGCTTCCATCGCTGATACTGCCTGTTCGCCAAGAGAGTCAATCTGATCAGCCAGTGAATTAAATCGAGACACCAATGCTTCGGCATCCCGATACATCGCATTTCTCAATGCTGTTGAACCTGGATCAGTTGACAGTGCTTTTGCTGAACCAAAAAACTTCGAGAGCGCCGAGGTCGCACCCAATTTCTCATCGCCAATGAGATCCAGAAGGCGTTTTGCAAACTCAACCGTTGCACCCTGGGATTCGAGATCAGCCGTTGCCTGCTGTAATGATGACTCTAAAAATTCATCATACTGCCGAGAAACACGATCAAAATACGCGCCATTACCGATGGTACTTTTCCCGACCTGTGTCGGTGTATTTTGTTTGATGTCGGTGACCTGACGGCTATACCCCTCAGTTCCCATGTTCGCGATATTATTGGAAACTGTTGCAAGTGCTCGCTTGTAAACATTGACACCACTTGAACCGATTGCGACAAGATCAACCATTAGTTATCTCCTCGCAAATTGAGTCGATTCCGATTCAACAAAAATTTTTGCGCGCTATCTTCAGGAATCTTAAATGGATCCGATTCATTGACCAGACGAAGTGGATCTTGTGATTCAGGCTTAAGTGAAAAATTGTTGTTAGATGGCTCTTCAGAAGAAACCCCTTGAGAACGACGGATGAAGTCCTCAACCATCTGGCTGAGCCCCGTCGAACGACGCCCGGCCATAGACATCGCAAACTGCTGGTCCAGCATTTGCTCGAAGGTCTCCGTTCCCCCCGACTCAAGCAGTCCACCTTTCTGGATCGTTGCTCGCATTGATTTCATCATCATTTGAAGAAACATGGCCTCGAACTGATCCGCAGTTTTCTTGATCGCATCATCATCACCACGATCACGAGCCGCCTGCGCTTTAAGCGCACCAAGTCCCGTGAAGTCATAGGATGTTTTTGGATCAGAGACAGTATTCATCAAATCACCACGAGCTCAGCCCGGAGACTTCCAGACGATTTCAGTGCCTCTAAAATAGCAATTAAAGATGATGGAGTTGCACCGGTTTCATTGACAGCATCTACTATCTCGCGCAAATCAACACCCGGCTGAAAGAGAAACATTTTGTTCGCCGGCTCTTCAATCGCAACATCTGCATTTTGTAATTCAACTGTCCGTCCTGCATCTGCAAATGGGTTAGCCTGGCTAACTTCGTTTGTCGCTGACACAGTGACAGTAATCGGACCATGCGTGACTGCTGCAGCTGTGACTTTTACATTTCGACTAATCACGACGGTGCCAGTACGACTGTTGATCACAATTTTTGCTGACGGCTCGCCCGGTGTAACCTCTAAATTCTCGAGTAACGACAGAAAAGAGACTCGGGAATTGGGATCTTCTGGCGCTTTGACCGCGACCGAAACGCCGTCAAGGGCTGATGCAGTCGCCTCGCCAAAGATAGCGTTGATCTTATCGACGATCTCCTTAGACGTGGTGAAGTCACCTGTCGACACGTTCAACACAATGTATTCGGAACGATTGAATGGCGACTCAACCATGCGCTCGACAGTGGCACCATTTGGAATTCGTCCAGAGGTTGGAACACCAATGGTTATCTCATCTCCCGCGGCATTGACTTCGACCCCAGTTGAAGTCAGAGGTCCTTGAGCAAGCGCATAAACTTCACCATCCACACCACGGAGGCGTGTCATGATTAAGGTCCCACCACGGAGCGAACTCGCAGCACCGATGGTGGAAATATTCACATCGATATTCTGACCGGGCTTTGCAAAGGCGGGTAAAGAAGCAGTAACCATTACAGCCGCAACGTTATCGGCGGGAATACTACTCGCTTGCGTTCCTGCAACATCGAAGTCTGACAGCACGCCATCGACGTTCACGCCAAGGCGCCCCAAGATCGAGCGTAAGGACTGCCCCGTATAAGGAACCGCTCCACCGTCACCAGTGCCATTCAAGCCAACGACCAAACCGTATCCAATCAGCTGATTGGAGCGAACGCCCGCAACAGTTGTCAGATCTTTAATCCGATCAGCTGTTGCATGAGTTGTTGCCAAAAAANCAACGAGTAGCAGAAATACCCGCATCGATATCTCCTAAAATGGCCAGATACTGAGAAGCAGATTCGTGCCCCACGGTACCTTTTGAACATTCGCATTGGGCCCTACCCCCTTGTAGGTGATTTGAGCTGATGCAAGTCGTTTAGATTGAACAGTGTTATCCGGTTGGATATCTTGCGGACGGATGATTCCTTTGACCTGAACGACCTCAGATCCTGCTGAAAAATTGACGATCTTCTCGCCGCGAATCAGCAGGTTACCATTGGGGTAAATCTCCACCACCTGAGCGGTCATTGTCCCCTTTAGCGTCGCGCTTTGATCAATCACACCAGAACCAGTAGACGACACCTCATTCTCTTCTTGAAGGTCAGAGGACAAAAAGCCACCTGGGCTTCCCCATTTCGCGAGCTGAAGCGGTGATAGAACATCTGTCTTTGTTTTCCGCGATGCCGTATTTTTTGTTGTCGTGTCTGCGTCAACAGACTCATCAAGAACGACTGTCACGATATCTCCGACCCGATACGCTTTCTTTTCGCCAAACCAACTATCAGAAAAAGCAACGTTATAAACTGATCCCGTAGGTATGGACGACTGCTGGGTAGCTACCGGGATGACCGGCGCAAACTCAGGTGAGGGCCCAGCGACTTTTTGCGGACCTGCGCAGCCAGAAACAATGCCCGTCGCAAGAATCAACGAAAACGTGTGTCTCATATCAAACCCCTTACAAATTCTGATTCAAGAAGCGCAACATCGAATCCACCGAAGAAATTGCCTTCGAATTGATCTCGTATGCACGCTGCGTCTCGATCATGTTGACCATTTCTTCAACCACATTCACGTTGGCCGCCTCAAGCGAGCCTTGCGAAATTCTGCCGGCACCATCTGCATCCGGTACGCCAACGAGCGGAGCACCAGAGGCAGAAGTTTCTCGATACAAATTCTTACCCATGGGTTCGAGCCCGGCATAGTTAACGAATCGAGTAAGAAGTAATTGTCCGATCACCTGCTCTTCAGCATTTCCGTAGGGCTGAATCGAAACGGTCCCATCCTCACCAATACTGATGGATTCGGCGTTTTGAGGAATCGTGATTGCAGGCTGTAACTGCATACCATTGGAGGTTACAAGCTCCCGATCAACCGACAATTTAAACGAACCATCACGGGTATAACCNAANGTTCCATCAGGTTGGAGTACCTGGAACATCCCCTCGCCCTGAATGGCCATATCCAGCGCATTCTTGGTCTGAATCATCGAGCCCTGTGTGTGTGTCTTCTCGGTCGCCACAATTCGAACGCCAGTCCCCATCATGAGACCTGTCGGCGATTGATTATCCCCACCAGTTGAGCCACCCGCCTGGCGAACATTCTGATACAACAGATCCTCGAAAACAGCACGATCTCGCTTAAATCCCACCGTATTGACGTTGGCCAGATTGTTCGAAATCACCGTCATTCGCATCTGTTGTGCATCAAGTCCGGTTTTTGAGACCCAAAGTGAGGATTCCATTATTTATCTCCTACGACAGACGCATCATGGCCGCGCCAGATGCATCGTTATCTTTCATCTCTCGAATGACTTTGGTTTGCATTTCAAAAGATCGCATGTGATCAATGAATTTAACGAGCGTCTGCACGGCACTGACATTCGAACCCTCAAGAGAGCCAGGTGAGAGTGATGCAGCTTGTGGGCCTGACTCAAAGTCAAAACCATCCTCAGTATTGTTAAATGGCTTGAACAAACCATCTTCGCGCCGGGCCATCATCGTCTCGGACGCATCTTTTAAACCTAATTGCGCCATCGCTTGTGGCCCTGCGGCCAAATTATTTGGATCAATCGTCGATATCGTTCCATCACTAGCAATCTCAAAACCTGCTGTGCCTTGAGGCAATTGCAATGGCTCCAGCGACTGATCGAGAACCAGATATCCCTCCCCAGTTCGGACAAACCCATCAAGATCCAGACTCAAGTCACCACGACGTGTCCAAGCCAATTCACCATTCTTCGCCTGAACCGCNAATACTGTGGAATTATCCATCGCAACATCCATCGGGCGACCAGTAAATTGGCGGACACCAGGCGTGAGATCGATCTGAGGAGACGTCATCGCACGCGGCAAAAAACGAGTATCAAAGCCGTCTCCTTCGACACGTACAGCACGATTGGCCACTTGATAGGCTTTTTTAAAGCCCGTCGTAGATACGTTAGCCAGCTCATGGGTCATATTCTGACGATCCAATCGGTACTCAGACATCGCTGTATTTGCTGTGAAGACAAGACGATCCATATCAAATAACCACTAAGCTTCCTTAGTTCCTGATGTTAATAATTGTTGAGGTTAGGGTTGATGACGTTTCAATTGCCTTAGCATTCGCCTGGAAGTTCCGCTGTGCGGTGATTAGGTCCACAAGCTCTGACGTCAAATCAACATTCGCTCTTTCTCTTGCACCTGCACGGATTGTGCCAAATCCAGCACCCCCCGGCTCACCCAGTGTGGGAGCCCCTGAATCGCTGGATTCGAGGAAGGTTGAGTCCCCCAACTGCCGTAATCCATTAGGTGTCGAAAAAGTGGCAAGTACGATTTTGCCTTTTAAATCCTGGGTACCATTTGAGTATGACGCTGTGACTAATCCATCATCAGCGATATCAACTGCAACCAAAGAGCCATTTGGCAGGCCGTTCTGTGATTGCGTATTCACCGAAAAGTCACCGGTAAACTGAGTCGAGCCAACATAGTCGATGATACCGATTCCGCCCCCACGACAACATCTTGAAGATTGACACCATTCAACGGAGAGACCAGACGGCCAGCCGTATCAAATGTCAACTCACCCTTATCAAGGAACAACGGGCGCCATTCAGCTTCCTGAGCAAGACCCGCTGCATCGGCTGGCAATTCTGGATTATCTGTATTGGGATCCGTGTCATACTCAAGGAATGTTCGATCCTCTTGAGCTTTACTTTCTGCCTGGTCAAGCTGAACGTAGACCGTTTGGTTTTGATCTGTTAACTCTGCAACAGGCCGACGATAAGTTCCAGTCGAGCCGACCGATGAACTTAAGTCCTCCATTCCAAACTTAGGAGAGCCTTCGACTTGAACAAATGAGTCATCACCCGTTGTACCCGATGTGAAAGTAAATACGCCGAGTGTTTCATCAAACTCCACCTTAACCCCAGAAATGGACTGCCCATCAGCATTCTCCATCGCATTAATTCGACCCTCGAGCGCATTGATAAACGAGTTCAAATTGTAATCGCCAACATTTAAACCAAATGTTTCTGTTACGTTATCCACAGTGATTGTGAATTGATTTGAAAGTTCATCCACACTGAAGGTTTCATCTGGATCAAATTGAATGGGAGTCCCGAAGACTTTTGCTGCGGTCGACGACACGCCTCGAACAGCCGAGTCACCCGATTCTCTACCCACAGATAGCGGTCTCTGTACCGAAGTATTCGTCGAGTCTAGGCCAAAATAAGTAGCAGCGCTGGTTGAGATATTGCTCACCGCAAGAGAGGATTGATCCCCCGTTGTACCTGATGCAATCGTGAAGTGGCCATCAGTAGATCCAGCTGCCGTGTTTGGCACAAACTCAACGACAATCCCCTGTCTTTGCTGAACCTCAGGAAGGATAAAATCGCCTTGTGGAATTACCTCAGCACCAGGCGCTCCCGTGGCCACATCGACAGATAACACTTTCCCTGACGTACCCAATCCAAATAATGAGTTTAAGTTTGTTCCAGTATTTTGGATGCTGATTGAATCAGTCAGATCGTTGGTCTTAAAGGTGAATTGCTTGAGAGCGTGATCATAATTTACGTTGATCCGTGCCGCAGCGCTTGAGCGAAGCTGTGATTGAATTTCTTCAGCCAAGGCTTTCGGAGTGTACGCTCCGGCGGGGACGGCAATAGCATGGTCAACGCCGTTAAAATCCACCGTGAAGTCTCGATAAGTTGCATTGGAAGATAGATCGAAGACACGACTGTCACCCAGCTGACGATTAATTTCAGAGGTCATGATTGATGCGACCTCTTGTCCACTGAGGTTCTTCGAAACTGAGCTTAGTGCGGAAAGATCGATCGCGATTGGATTTGCAATCGGGTTATCCAGATCCTCATCGATTAGCAGGCTGAATGCATCAGAAAAATCAATCGGTGCGCTACCCGCGGTTGCTGCACCTGCTCCAATCAGAGATGTAGGAGCGGTCCCACCAACAGCGGCAACCGTGAAATCAGATCCGTCGCTCGAAGCAATCTGGATGGTCGTCCCCGTAACCGACGCGGTCAAATGCTCAGTGTCTGACGACGATGCAAGCGCGTCATCTAATGCTGCAGCTAACTGGGCGATCGTCGGCTCTGCAGCGAATGCCGTAGTGGTCGCAGTGTAGGTAGTCCCATCGACGAGAACAGAAAGTGCAACGGTCTCTCCGGGATCAATTTCTGTGACATTCACCGATGTAAAATCGAACGTTGCTGGGTCTGCGGAAAACTTAACGCCATCTGCACCTTTTTGATATGGCTGATTGGACGCAACTGATCCCACAGCTTTCGCCGGTGTTGATTGGAGTATTGGACCTAAGTCATCGAGATTGTATTTTTTAAAGAACGTTTTGGTCGTAAAACCACCAACCTCAGAATCGTTTTCTGTTTTGATGTCACCGTATTTATTCACAAAAAGCTTATTACCACCGGAGTCTGTCGCTTGAGAAAGCGTTGGTTCCAATTCTGTATCGTTCAACAGGATGTGCGTTTGCCATTTGCTATTCGGACTTTCAGCACTGGCGACCTGCGTACGTCGGTAATAGAACGTCAGCAAAAAGTCTTCACCGTTGGCATCAAAAATCGTGATGGCCGCCGACTTAGCATAAGTGGTCGGATCATTCGGGTTAAATGGAACAAGTGACTGCAGCCCTGTCTCAGGATCAGTCTCATAAACAGGGTTTGTATTTCCTGGAAAATTGATTTCAAGATCAATCGCTGATGTCGCGAGCGCCTCACCAACGGTATTTGGTCGAATTTGTAGAGGAACGAGATTCGCCTCGAAATCTGCTTTACCGAGGGAGTCAACCGACGCAACCTGAAGAAACTGCCCGGCCGAGTTGACAACTGTATTTTGCTCGTCCAACAGAAACGATCCGTTCCGGGTAAATAGATCCTGACCATCTCCTGACCGTAAGGGGAAGAACCCCTCCCCGGTAACTGCAAGATCCAGAGAATTCCCTGATAGCTCAATGTTGCCCTGTGAAAATTCCTGAGTAACTTGTTTGAGAGCTGTACCCTGACCGACAACAGTTGACGCTTTCTGTAGTGGGGACGTAGCGAAAATATCGCCAAAATCAGATCGCGACCGTTTAAACCCGGTTGTTCCTGCGTTGGCAATATTGTTTGATGTCACAGCCAGTTGCGTTGTTGCTGCATTAAGTCCGGTTAACGAGGTAAAAAATGACATCTCTTATTCTCCAGCTTGTTCGATCTGATTAGTTAATGGTAAGGATTTGGGAGTCTCNCCGATTCGACTGACCTCACTNATGGGTAAAGTCACGCCGCCCGAAAGATTTAAATTCAAGTTTGCAGACTGAGCGTCCCAAGATACGGTCTCAACCTTTGCGAAAGTGCTTGGATTGACGTCTGTAGCGGCTCCATCGATATTTGCAGTCCCACGAATGACGTAGTCACCAGCGGGAGCAGGCCTGCCGTCAGCCATTCGACCATCCCATCCAAATGAAGCGGTTCCTGAACTTTGTGGACCTGAAACAATAGAACGAATCAGAGCTCCAGAATTGATGTCATAAATCCCAAGATTGACCTGTTCAGCGCCATAAGGAAGGTACACTTCGATCTGCGAAGTTGTTTCTCCGTCGGTCGAAATGCGACCGGTCTGCCCAAAGACAGATTTACCAACCATATTCGCACCAGTCATGATCCGGTCCGAGCGAATGACATCAGCAACATCTGTCAGCGATGTCGACATATTTGTTATTCCTTCCAGCTGTGAGAACTGAGCCAATTGAGCAACGAAGGCTTCGTTCTTCATCGGATCTAGAGGGTTCTGGTTCTGAAGCTGGGTCGTTAAGAGCTTTAAAAAGGCATTACGGTCTAACTCATCGTCGGAGGAGCTCAGAAGTTGCGATTCTTCGTATTCCTGCTTGGTTAAGATGCCAGTCGAAGCGAGAGAAATATCTGTGTTCATAATTAAGCCTTCGTAATCTCAAGTGTACGCATCATCAATTGACGTGCTGTGGTCACCACTTCAACGTTATTCTGAAAAGAGCGGGATGCAGCGACCATTTCAACCATTTCTGTGACTTCATTAACGTTTGAAAGGTAAACAAACCCGTCTTCACCTGCTTCAGGGTTTCCGGGATCATGGACCTTACGAACAGGTTCAGTACTGTCGATGACCTCTTTCACCTTGACGCCGCCAAGGGTATTGAACCCAGCATTTAAATCGGCTTGATCGACTAGCGCTCTGAAAACCGGGCGTTTAGCTCGGAACGCTTCCTCCTCTGTCGGTGAGACTGAGCCCGCGTTAGCGAGGTTTGAAGCCGTTGTGTTCATCCGAATCGTTTGCGCTGTCAGCGCAGTGCCGGCAATTTCAAAAATATTCTTCAACATGTTCTAATCCTTACTCGCCGCGTAGCGATTTTCTGATGCCAGAAATTCGACTCTCAAGAAACTGCAAAGTTGCTTGGTACTGAGTCGCGGCCTCACCGTATTTTGCTTGCTCAACGTTAATTTCAACGGTATTGCCGTCAACCGATGAGTTATATGGCGTTCGGTAGACGATCGCGCTCATATTCTCTGATTCGCCTGTATCAAAATGTCTCGCATTGGTTGCCGCCATCGGGCTCGGATTGGTATCTGAGAGCACTTTTTTAAAGTCCAGATCTTTCGCGCGGAACAATGGGGTGTCAGCATTTGCAATGTTTGCTGAGATCAACTCCATTCTTTGATTTCGCACTGCTAAGGCTTTCTCATGAATGCCAAACGGATTTTCTAGCAATTTCATCAACAACCCCTAAAGTTCCCAACCATTGTGTCGATTTACGGTTTTTAAGTTCTCGGACTGAATAAGCAATCTATGTGCCAAGCTGAAAACGTGGCGCTGAAGCCCAAACACCTCTAAATTGGCAAAAAACTTCCGAGTTTTTCCGGCAACAGTGTGCCGGGCACGTTTGCATTCTTCGCGGGGAGTCGCATACTGCATCTATGCGGGTGATATTGTTAGTCATTGGACTATTCACGATAGTGGTGAGCCAAGCCGGACCATTTCCCGGAGGTCACGAAGCATTGCTCGAAGTCACTAAGGACTGGATCGCTAACGATCAGTCAATCGATCGAACTCAAATCGCGGTCACTCCACCAGATCGACGGATTCCAATCAATGCTTGCCAAGAGCCGCTCTCTATCCGATTTCCCTTTATCAATAATCGAAAAACGATCGAAGTAGCCTGCGAAAATCCAGAATGGAAACGCTACCTGCGAGTCAAGATCGAAGAAAAGTTCAACACATGGGTGTTCACGCAAGATTTAGCCGAGGGCACCCAAGTGCTCGACGTACATATTGAAAACATTCCTGTGTCTAGTCACCCCATCACAAGTTTGCTAGGAAAGGATGAGATCATAGGGCGGGTCATCAACCGCGATGTTACGGCAGGCGAAGCAATCACCACTGATATGTTGATGGATGAAATCACCGTCTTCCTGCCAACCCGAGACTACGAAGCAGGGGAAATCATTGCACTCGACGACCTAGCCATCGAAACCCAAATGAAGGAGAAAATGAAAAGTCCCCTGACAATTTGGCCTGAACAAACGGTCATTGCAAAAGATGCACTTCAGGCCGACAACCCAATCCAAACAACCGATATTGAAATCGTCCAAGAGCTTCTTATTGCGAAAAAAACGATCGTGACTGGCCAAGTGATTACACCAGACCTCGTCGAGTTGCGACTCGAACCCACAAGTGCATATGGACCGACTCCACTCACAAATTTAGAGGAAATAAACGGGTTAGAAGCGACTCGAACGATTCGTGTGGGTCAACGTTTGCATGCGAGCGATTTTGTTGCAGCCGACTTAGTTCGAAAAAATGAAACAGTCCGACTGACTATTACGCGAGGAGCACTCAAAATTACCGTAGAAACAATTGCTTTGGGAAATGCCAAAATCGGTCAACAAGTATTATTAAAAAATCCTGATTCTGGTAAAGAAATCCGAGGAATCGTGACGGGACAGAATGAAGC
>JGI26085J52751_1000135_pt1 | contig 14149 bp, 9 predicted proteins | sample SaaInl25SG_5_DNA_FD_52751 | JGI IMG/M metagenome (IMG submission 52751) | reverse complement strand
GTGGCGGCGTGCCTCGAGCGGGCATCGCAGCGGCGTCCCGCGGGGGCGAAAACGCTGACGCGCGCAGAGACAGAGGTGGCAGCGGCAGACATGACGATGGCCGGGTCGATACCGTGTGCAGAGCTGCTATGTGCGCGCTCGTCCGATCGCNAAAGTCGAAGACGCAAATGTGATGAGCTCGGCGCANNAGCAAAAGTGCTCCACTCCAGTCTGGCTCGAACGTCGAAGGCTCGAAGCCTCGGACACGAGGAAGAAAACGCGTGAAGATACTTTTTTTCCGTTCTCAACTGCCTCACTCATCAGTCGTCGCGTCGCGGAGCAGCGGTGGCCGAGGAGCCAGGATGCTGTTCCGCCCGCGTCGCCGGCGTCATGTCGGTGATGAGGCGCCCGCGTCGGAGGCTGGCGCGTTTACCGTGACTGCCAGGCCGAGGCCGAGGCGTTCGTTGTTTCTCGCCAAAATCGACACCGACGAGATGGTGGACAAGTTGAGGAGCAAATTCCCCGAGACGTGGGGCGCGCTCGAGAAGAGCGAGGCGGCGTCGGCGATGAAGAAGAAGTTCGACGAGCTGACCAACCCTTCGTTCCAACCCGACCGCCGGAGGCTGAGCGCGGTCGAGGATTTCTTTCGATACACCGAGGAAGAAGGTGCGTATGCGTCGATTTGGCAACCCTAACGGACGAGTCACCTGGGAAAAACGACGAGTCAGCTCGGCAACCCTTCAAACGCCTTCTCGAATGCACAGTGTGCCCCTTCGCCTCCTCCTCCATCGCCAGACCGACTGACCCTCGACCACCCGCGTGATTCCTCTGAAACCTCCACTAGGGCGGCGATTCTTCGACGACATCGACCGGGACGGCGACGGTCGCCTCAAGCTGGATGACCTGAAGGTGGCGATGCGCAAGAGAAATCTGCCAGACTGGTACGCGAAGGCTTTCATGGAAAAAGCGAAGCCGACGTTCTTTTCGCGCACCATCGGATGGGAGGACTTCGAGAGTGTCATGAACGAGCGCGAATCCACGATGCTTCGCGCGTTCAACAGCCTTGGACTCAGCCGCAGCGGGATGATGAAGGAGTCGGACGTCAAGCAGTCTCTCAGACGTTTGGGCTTGCCCGCGACTGACGAAAACGCGACGGCGATGCTGAACCACCTCGGCATGAGCGGCGAAGGGTACGTCTCATACGGACAGTTCCGCAACTTCCTCATGCTGCTCCCGCGAGACGTGGCGACGGCGAAGGATCCGTCTGTCCTGTGGTTCGAGGCGTCGACGATGGTTCAGATCAACCCGCCCGAGGCGGCGAGGTCGGCGACGATGAAGCTCGCCATCCAGGCGGCGATTGCCGGAGCTTTGGCGTCGGGATCCTCCACCGCCGTGATGCACCCGATGGACACGCTCAAGACGCGCATTCAGGCTACGGTGGGCGCGGGACCGGGAATGAAAGCGTTTCTGAAGACGATCCCGCAAATTGGCGCGAGGAACCTGTACCGCGGGATCATCCCCGCCGTCGTCGGCGCCGCGTCCGGCCACGGGTTCCGCACGGCGACGTACGAGGTGGCGTGCAAACTCCTCGCGCCGCTGACGCTCATGCCGCTCATCACTGAGATTCAGATACAGGGGTTCGGTTCCGGTCTCGGGACGCTCGTGGGGACCAGTGTGCGGATCCCGTGCGAGGTTCTCAAGCAACGTCTGCAGACNGGGCAGCACGCCAACGCGGTCGAGGCGTTCAAGGCTGTGACGGCGAACGGTCCGAGGGGCCTCTTCGCGGGGACCGCGGCGACGCTCTCGCGTGAGGTGCCCTTTTACGTGATCGGGCTCGTTGCGTACGAGAAGCTGAAGAAAGCCGCGGCGGGCATTAAGCGGAAAGACCTATCTGCGTGGGAGACCATCTCTCTTGGAGGCATGGCGGGTGCCATCGCCGCGGCGTGTACGACTCCGGCGGACGTGCTGAAGACACGGGCAATGACTGGGGCGTCTCCCGCGGGCGAGGCCATCTGGATCACCGTGAAGAAGATTGTCGCCTCGGAAGGCGCCGGGGCGCTGATGAAGGGTTGCGTTCCGCGTATGCTATGGATCGCACCGCTCGGCGCCATGAACTTCGCGGGGTACGAGCTCGCGAAGAACGCGATGCAAGCCGCCGGCGAGGACCCATCGGCGAAAAAGGAACCGGAGAAGGCAATCAAACTTGAACCTGAGCACGCGGCGCGCGTCGGTCCGCCGCCCGCCTTGCCCGCGCCGGTTGCCCCTGAACCCGTGGCAGCGCAGGCTGAGCCTGTCGCGCCCCNCGTGGTGGCTGCACCTACGAGCACTGAATCCACCGAAAGCCAGACCGTGGTACAACAGACCATGTCGGAGAAGGCGCCTGACGAGACGTCTTCTGCCCCGGCTGAGGCTGAGGTTCCGGTGCCTCCCGCGGCGCCCTCGAGCGGATTCCGTAGCTTGCCTCCGCCTTCCAAACCCAACCCTCCGGTCGAGCGTTGATGAGTACAGACCACCGAATGTAATGAGATGTTTGCGCGAATCTTTTCAACTATATGGTATTCATACCAGCTATCATTTCGCCTCCAGCGCGGCTATTTTCGCGAGCAGAGCTTCTTCCTGAGCCGCGAACTTCTCTTCCAGTTGTTCCCTCATCGCTTCCATCGACGCCGCCAAAGCTTCTTGCACCTTCGTCGTGACCTCCGACGGAATCGCGGCTTCGTACTCTGCCTTGAGTAACGCTTCACGCTCCGCCTCTTCGATCGCCGCAGCCTCTTCTTCTGCCCTAGCCTTAGCCTCAGCCGCTTTTTCTGCCAGCTCTTTCTGCTTTTCAGCCCACTCTTCCTTGGGGTACGCCACGCCTAACGACTCGAACGCGTTCGCGCCTGGCGTCTCGAGGATGGGGGTCGCCGGGCGAATGTCCATTCGGACCAAGTCTGTGAACGCGTATTGATACAGCTTGTAATACCGGAAGTACGTGCTCAGCGCGTACTCTGTCATGTCCTTCATCTCCGCGAAATTCAGGATGCCGAGGCTGTAAGGTGGCCGATGCACGCTGCTCTGCAAGGCCAACAACTTGAAGAAACCGAAACTTTTCTCAATCGTCATGCGCTCCGCCATGGACTTCTCGTGGGTCGCCTTGAAAATGCCGAGAAGGCACGAGGTCTTCTCCAACGACAAACCCTGATTGTTGGCGTACACCAACGCGTTGAAGTACAAGTCCAGCGCAATCGCGCTCCGCTCATTCGTCGGGTGATCCGCCACGTCAAAAACCACGGCCAGCTCCCTGTAGAAGGGAAGGGGGAGGGGAAGGAATGGTCAGTCGTGGACGCGGAAAGATTCGTTGCCGAGCCGCGTTGACGTTGACGAGGACGTTGGCATCGCACGCACTCTTTGGTCATGCCCGGCTTAACCGGAATGTCCTCCAACTGGACTTTCCTGGGCGGTGCCGACGCATCTATCTGCGTCATGGCCCGCGCTCACTCAGTTCGAGGTGCCGTGCGGGCGCGCGTGCGTCGCTGAGCATAGAGCATTTCGTGAACACAAGCACCCGTTTTGGAGCTCGCGAACTCGGCGGGTTTTTCTACGAAAGCATTTATTACTCGGACCACCGGACCACTTGGTGGGCTCCGGCGAGGGAGAAGGCCGCGTTCCAGGTGAATGGCGTGCCTCCGGGAAGTCGCTCGGAGGTGTTCTCCGCTCGTACGATGTCCCACAACGTGGCGTGGACTNGCCTCGTGNACGTCGACCCTCACGGAGGCGGCGACTGATGTCTGGGGCGTCGAATACACGGCCGATGACGAGAGGAAAGACAAAGCCTTCGTCGACCGCCGACGCGTGGTCATCACGGCCGGTAACGGAGGGTCCGGGGCAGTGAGCTTCATGAAAGATGGTGGTGCCAAACGCAGAAGGGGCGCTGACGGGGGTAACGGTGGCAACGGTGGGGACGTATGGATCGAGGCTTCACGACACGTAAAAGGGCTTGGAGACTTGCCTTTCAGGATAGCCGCGGGTAACGGAGGTAGGGGTGCAGCGCAAGGCACGCAAGGGAAACGTGGCGACGAAATCAACATTAAAGTCCCTGTCGGTACAGTCGTGTGGAAAGAAGTCGTCGATGAAGTGGAAAAGGATGACGTGCGCATCGACGCAGGCGACATCGACTTCTCGAAATGGGGAACCTCGGAGCCCGTGTCTAACTTCGACGGCGACGACATGGTTGATGGTGTTGGCGACGAAGCAGAACTCATTCCAGCTCCGAATATGGGCGATAGACCACGTGGTATCTATAAGGGCACGTGGGATGTGCTTGTCGACCTCGATGAGCACGGCTCAAGGCTACGACTTGCGAAAGGCGGACGCGGCGGAAAGGGAAACAAGTCCAAGCCAACTGGGAAGTTAGCTGGCACGCGCGACCTGGGTACCGAGGGCGAGAAGCTGACCGTGGTGCTCGAGCTCAAGTCTGTGGCTGACATTGGGCTAGTCGGCTTCCCAAATGCTGGAAAGAGTACGCTGCTGCGAGCCATTAGTGGCGCGCAACCTAAGGTTGCGGGATACGCGTTCACGACGATGCAGCCGCAGCTCGGGGCAGTGACAACAGACGGTGGTATATCGAGCATCACCGTCGCTGATATCCCAGGCCTCATCGAAGGTGCGCACAAGAATCGCGGTCTCGGCCATAATTTTCTGCGGCATATCGAGCGGTGTGCGGCGTTCATCTATGTTGTCGACCTCAGCGCGGGTCTAGGAAACAGGCCCGGAATTCGCCCGTGGAAAGCGCTCGAGGTGCTCAAAGCGGAGCTTGAAGCCTATTTACCCGGGCTCTCCAACAGACCGGCGATTGTCGTGGGAACTAAAACTGATATCGAGCACACTTCGCGAGCGGCGGAGGCTTTACGCCGCAAAACCCACCTGCCCGTGGTCACCGTGTGCGCGAACGAGGCTCGCGGAATCGACGTATTGTTGGCCGTGGCCGAGAAGACGCTTCGCGATACGGCGAAGAAACGAGAAGAGATTAGTGAGGAACCTTAGATATATAGCAAACAGTAGCCAAGGCCTAGGCCTCACACACACGTCGAGTGTCCACCTTCGTCATCGTCACGAATCGTGAACCGTGAATATGCAGCGGCCAGAACGACTCGTCGACTCGTCCGCGCTTGGGCGCCGGACGAAGTAAGCGTCTGCTTCCCGCCAGCCCGAGACGCGCCGATTTTGAAGCAGCACTTGGAGTTAACTTGTGCATCAGTGTTGAACGAGAGACATCGCCTGCAGACTCACATAGGCGTAGTCTCCCGTCGAAACTGCGATGCCAAGTGCTTGTCGTCGGCGCGGTGAAAGGTCTTGTTAATCTCGGCAAGAGGGGCTTCGTTAGGGGAGGGTCAGACTCAGAGTCTAGCTAGCTAGCTCTAGGTATAGAAACGCCTCGTTTTGGAAAGACGAGATCTCTGGTTTTTCGGTGTGTGCATGCCTTTAGGATGTAGATCGCGGGGCGTGCGCACCATGGGTCTTCCCAGCACGACTAAAGACACCCTTCCATGACGAAGTTCCATTATCGAAGGATCCTCACGCTGCCAAAAGTAGGTGGCTCCCGCAGCCAAAAGTGGGTGATGCGTCCGAAAAAGAAACGTTTCGACGCGATCTCGAACCGTCGAAGTCGCGATGATGGAGTTCGTGGATTCTGCGCCGCGACTGCAGAGGATAAAACGGGGTTTCGGAGCTGGACGCCTTCACTTCCCCGCGCACCACCCGCGATACGAGCGCGAGAACTCATCAATGCTGGCCTAATACACGTCCTCTGGTGAAGTGGTGACCGTACATCATGTCATTGGTGTCGGATGACCCTCTGTGGGAGTCACTGCGCCAGGTACGCGTCGTCCCCGAAACGCGTAAACCGCGTTTCGCGAGACGCGTTCACGCATTCCCCCCAGTTCCTGACCTTGGCACGAAACTCTTCCCACGAACATCGGCGCAGGGTGCACAAGAGCTAGCTATNAAAGAACCTCTGTTGGGCGGCTTCCTATATTCNAAGATCCTCAATCAGCCCACCTTCGAGCGTTCCTTGGCATTCCTGCTTGCCACCAAGCTCGCTACCTCCACGATATTGGCGTCGCAGTGGAATGACCTTATTATTGACGCCATCACGACGTCAGCGGAGGAAGAGCAGAACAAGTCTCCCGGCGCCGGGTCCATCGCTGCAGCTGCGCGTGCGGATCTAGAGGCTATAAAATATCGTGACCCGGCTTGCCCGAGCTACGTGCACGCATTTCTGTTCTACAAGGGGTTCCAGGGTCTGCAAGCGCAGCGCGTCTCACATTGGCTCTGGGGTCACAAAAGAAAGGTCTTAGCGTGTATGGTGCAATCAAGCATATCCGAGACCTTTGGCATGGACCTCCATCCGGGTGCCAAGTTCGGCAGAGGCATCATGATAGACCACGCCACGGGAATAGTGGTTGGTGAGACTGCGGTGGTGGACGATGATTGTTCTCTGTTTCATGGAGTCACGCTTGGGGGCACGGGAAAGGAGGCGGGTGACAGACATCCAAAGTTGCAAAAGAGGGTGACGGTGGGAGCGCACGCCTCCGTGCTCGGAAACATCACCATAGGGCACGATACGAAAATTGGCGCGAGCGCAGCGATTCTGCATGATTTACCTCCAAGGAGCGTCGTGGTGGGTCACAAGGGGATCATCATAGCGAAACGAAGAAAGGGAGAAAAGGCAAGCGCCATCATGTCAAAGCTCTGAACGTGTGTTTCTAACTCTAAAAAATAGTCTAGGTGTAAGTAAAAGTGTATCATAGCTACTGCTTCTTAGGCTTTACCGCACTCTTGCTGCGCAGATGCCAGCGCACCAACCACCCTGTAGTGACCGTCACGAAGACACCCCAAAACCATAACACGTGCCTCGGCCAAGGCACTTCGAACATCCCGCGGCCGTGCTTCAAAACCACGATAATTTCGATTAAAGCCCCCGCGATGGCTAACCACGCGTTCGCGCCCATCTTGGTCAAGTGCATCCCCTCCTTCGACGTGATGAAGACATAATACTCACGCGTCGCGATATTCGCGATCCCGAACCAAAGCGCGAGCCGTATGTGATTCAGCAGGTGTGGTGGTGGAATCCAGAGCACGTACTTTAAAAAGAAGGCGTTCAGCTCGAAAACAAGACACAGGATCACCACGAACGCGCACTGCAAGAAACGCAAAGGACTCGACGTGGGGTTCCATATGTACGAGTCCCAAGTAGCGGGTGTGAAGAGCTGAAGGCCCTGTCGCATCTTTTTGGTCAAACCTTTCGCATTCTTCGTGCCCATCCAGTCGTATGTTGTTCCCTCAAAGAAGCGCACAGTCATCATCCCGAGGCTGATTCCTACAAAGTTACACAACGCGACGTCGAGCACCCAAGAGTCCCACCAGCACTCGTTAAAGTTTTTCAGCCAGTGCTGGAAGGTGAGCTCCATCAATTCAAATGATATGGAGTATGCCCACAACAACGGCAAGTTTCTCAACGCAATAGCTTTCCCGTACCATCCAAGAATGTGGCCCACGAAGAACTCGTCAAACACAGTGTCGCGAAGCACCCGAAACTTAGAGGCCGGGTCTTCCGGGGTGTATATTCGGCAATCCTCTCCGTAGGCGCGCTCCGGCAGTTCGACACCGAGGTCTGGTGCGAGGAACTTGAGGACCATTCTCGCGTCAGCAGTCTCTTGACACAACAAAAACACCAGGAAAAGCAAGTATAACACGAAGAGACCATGCATGACTTTCCAAACAGCCGGATGAGGCTTCACCATGTGCGTATCTGGACCCTGCAGAGCTGAGTACAGTAAATACGACGCACACACAGCGTTCAGGGACGACTTCAGGTTCCGCGAACGGACGGCTTCACGCTCCGTCGGCGATATCGACGACATATCCACCTCAGGCTTGAACGCTCCGGATAACACAACCAGAAGCATCGCACATACGAACAGAGCAACCAGTGATCCACTCTTCACGGTCTTCTCGAGGTTGGCCTTGCCACCTTCTTTGGTGACGGCCACGGGGCCGCTGTTAACTAACTTCGCCATTCGGTCGAGCTGGTCGAGCTTCCGATACGTCTCACAAGCACGCCCGGGCCAGACCCCAGATTAACCGCAGTCGCGACAACAAGATACACGAACTATACGCAATACATCACCGATGGTCTCCGCGTGCAGCGCGAAGTGACAACGAGCCTTCGTGACGTTGACGCGGACGATGTCAGTTTTGGGTCGGTGGCAACCGAACGCCGTCTCGCCGTGATTTGGAAACTCGCCCGAGAGCGCAACGAACTGCGGTGCGAGCGAAATTAATCAAACCTTTGAGCGACCTTGACACCAGGAAAGTGCGTTCGGGCGTCAAGAGCATCTGGCCGAAACCCTCGCCAGAAGGGGTCGGAGCCCTCCTCACGGCGGACGACTTGAGTCGAGACGTCGAGAATGAATCCGAAACAAATACAAGAAGGGCACCTGGATGTGTGCGAGCGGCTTGGAGACCATCCGGTGTTCGCTGAATCTTGGTTGAGCGCTGCGGGGGATGCACGCTGGAAAAGTGGGCACATGGTGGAATTTCAGCACCTGGTCGAGTCGCGTGCGCGAAGGATGTTAAGAAACAGAAAGAGCGGCTTGCGTCCTGCGGAAGAGTACGGCGTTCCTTTAGTCGGACCGGAAAAGCTCAGCTCAGCAGGTGTGCCGGAGCTTGTTCACACCAAGGCAGACGGTATGTTCGCCTTCATGAAGGCTCTCGAGCGTTTGCCGCTCCAGCAGCTGGCTAGATCAGTGCCGCACGGGTTGAGACAGTCTAAACTCTTTGAGGCACTCATCAGCCACCAGATTCCCATGCCACGAGCTCTTTGGCTAGTGAAGATAATCTATCTGAACCGCACCAAGTCTGCCGCTGAGCGGTCGAGCGTGTGGACGAAGGACCTTTGCCAGTACATTGGCGAGTTACTTCGCGAAGGTTTTGTTCCAAAACCCACGAAGCACGGGAACGGCGAGAGCACCGCGACTCAACAGCTTTCGCACGAAAACAAGTGGGATTACGTTCTTGCTCTAGTCAGATGGTGCGTATCTGCCAGAATACTCGACCAGGAGTTATTCTTGAACAACNTGATTGAGTTGATGGGGAGGGCGAAGGAGCTTTTCGGGGCGGAGCANGTGTCGTCTGNCACCGGCGAGCTGCTCCTGATTCTCGTCCCCTTCGTNCCTTACGCCATCGGGTTGCATCGATTGACTGGACGACTCGCAGCGGCATGCATCAATATTCTGCGGCAAATCAGTGCACATCCAACCACGACTTTCCCTGGAAGAACAGCATCCAACATGAGGCTAGACGAAAGCGCCATAACTGTCGTGTTTGACATCTTGAGAGAGTTGCTGAACGAGTGCCCCGACGCGTTTCTTGTCCTAAAAATCGAGCTTCCAACACCCATGCAGATGTGGGAGGTGAGACAATCCTATCCGAGCTTGCCCGATGATCATTTTTCTCGGCTCGACCGCTGCATGAACATCGTCAGGGAACGGATCGGGTCACTCAAGCTTGCGGCGGCGCCTGCCGCAATTTCGGAGCGTCGGCTGGATGTCATTTTGCTACTCGAACGAGTTCTCGCAGGAAGCGACTTTAAAGACATGGACACGTATGTTGAGACATCCCCAGTGCTGAAAGCTGCTTCGACGGACCAAAGAAACGGTCTTCAGAGTCTTGTTAGTACCATCTGCACATGGTCTATGCCTCCTGGATCAGACTCGGTGCAGTTGGGGCCCCGGCGAATAGTCGCGGCGAAACTGCTCCAAAAGCTCGGGCACTCGCTTTCTGAAAAACGCGGAGACGAAAAACCAGAAAAAAAGAATGTGCTCCAGACGGAAATATACGCCTGGCTCGAATCCACCTTCACACAGTGCCCCACAGATGTCTTCGCAGACCTGAACCGAGGCAGGTTTGTGGAGTGGTCGGAGCTCATCAACACGGTGATAGAGAGCGGCGTCATAACCTTGGAAGGCTTGACCTCGCACTTGATTATCACAGGGAGCGTCGAAGCCAAACAGCCGAAGACCTTGACTGCCTTTTACGGCGCACTGCTCCTTCGTCTGAGGCCGACGGAATTAGCTTGTCAGGGTAACTCGACGCTGAAAAAGCTCCGCGGAACGTGCAACGCGCTGATAGAAAGCGCACGAAACTCATTGGGCTATCACATCGGCTCCAAGCGGAAGGTTGACGCGGATAAGGACATGCTATTTCCGACGGAAGACGCCTTAAACGATCAGGTATCGCAGTTAGTTGGAAAGGTACTGAACGATGGAGAGCTTTTGGACGTGAACGCGCTTAATCTGAATCCATTTAACATCTGGAACTTTGCGTTGGAGTATTCAAGGCGAGCTGTGAAACGTGCATCGACGAAAACGCTGATTAATTCAATCGCTGTGATGCAAATGACGGGATATGACGCGCCTCTTGTTGAATTTTTGGAAGGTGTTTTGAATGCTGAGAATGATATCTGCCGAGAGGCGATTCTATCTCACCTCAACATCTACCGTCACGCTGTCTCACCGCATATTAAAGAGCGCTTAAACATGCGCGCGGGTATCATTGTGGACTCGGGCGATGTCATCTCAGGAATTGTTTCACAGTACGAAGACAGGATTTCTGGTGTAACTGCAGCTTCTGGGAGCGTCGAATCTGTGTTAGCATTCTGCAAAAAGCGCGCTCTGTCGCTCCTAGAAAGCGCCGACGCGCCATATACTGGTGCCATTGCGGTGTCTACGATGGTGATCGAACTTATTGCGGCTGGTATTGTCATGCTTCAACAGGCATTGACTGCTCTTATCTCGGACGCATCATACTCGTCTAATTTTTGGATAATTGCTTTGTTGTCCTACGATTCTCGTTTGCATTCGGCGCTTCCTTTTGCCACTTCCAAGGCTTTACATGCCTCGCAGTCTTCAATATCACCCAGTGGTATTATTTGTGCCACCGTACATTCCGCAGCCGAGCTCATACAACGAACTGGCTCTCATGAAGTCGGATGGCTTTCCTCTTCTGAGACATTGAAGGTACGAATTCGATTAATGCGCGTTGAATTATGTTGATTTCTTCTACTTTTGCGTTCAACGCTATCTCACCTTTTGAATTTTTTCCCCCTCCTTTCGTCGCAGGCTGTATTCGAGCATCCACCTTCATGCAGCGTATTTCATCGAGCCCATTCAGTTGTAGCGCTCGTCCGAAATGCTTGCGCTAATCTCGATAACGCGGCTATTCCAGAGAAAGTCGCGCTTGTGCTTCTCAAGGGAATGAGCGGCGGTGTTGCTACCCACGATCAGCCCCTCGAGCAACGTGTGCTGGATATCTTCCTAAGCCTCGATGTTCACCGGCTCTCACAGCAGGTTGCTGAGCTTCAGCTTCTGCGTGCTCAGATGCTGGTCGACGCGGAAGACGTCTTACGAACTAAGCATCAAAAGGTAGTCGCAGGTGCGAAAGAAGAGACGCTGCACATCGTTCACGAAAAGCTCGTTCTTGCGATCATGGCCGCATCATCTAGAAAGTCTCCACAGGAGGTTGTGCTCGTCGCCGAGGTCGTAATTGCCTTGGAAATCAGACTCGCGAACGCCGCGCTGCAAAAGATCCAAAAAGCTGAATCTAACGTCGATGAGCACTTGGTGTTGAGTCTCCTAACCTTCGGTGGACCCCCTCTGCAGTCTCACATTGGTCTGATAATCAAACACTGCACCGAACAGCTTGATGCTCTCACCAAAAACCCTGAAGAGGATGGTGTTCTGTCCGAGGCGTCAGTGACAGAAAAGCTGAAACTTATTCTGCCGCTGCTCGGTTTTGTTCTGGGCAACAAGGTCTCACGACAAGCACTTTGTTTTGCGCTCTTCAAGCTCTTGGAGGCCTCGCGTGACTCCATAGACACACTTGTGGTGCTGTTTTGCATTCTCATCCGGGGTAACTTACCACCCTGGCACGCTGCGTTTTCAAAACTGAAACCGTCCTCTCCGGCTTTGGGATTCACTTTCCCCAGCGGACAAAGCAGACTCCGTCCGGCGGTGCTTTCTCGCTTGCAAGCAGGAGTCAATGTATCGACGCATTCCGTGGATAATTCTGAAACAGACCCATGGACTTTGCTTGATGGAGGTGTGAGCAGTGGTGTGACGGGGAAGGCTGCACCTTTTCTGAAAGGCAGCGTCCGTGTTCCGCACTCTGAGTTGTTGGCGGAATAATTTTTTCTTCGATTTTTCTAGTTTTATTAGGACAGGGAGTTCTGCCGTACGACTTGTAATCAACAGTCTAGATTCTAAACAACAATCGGTCCTCACTTCCGCCGCTTCTTCTTCTTAGGCCTGCTATCTGAAGAGCTGGAGCTGCTGCTTGAAGATGAACTACTGTCACTTTCGCTCGATGAGCTGGATGATGATGACGACGACGAACTACTGCTGTCCGAGTCGCTGTCGCTGTCACGCTCCGCCGCCGCCTTGGCTTGCGCGATCATTTTGGGCATGTTCTTCAAGTGCTCTCGCAGGTCGTCTGTCAAGCCGCCCAAACCGATGGACGTGAAGAAGTTGATGGCGAATCTGACATTCTTCGGAGTATCCCGCGGCATGATGCCCTGAAAATATTCCGCCATGCTTGCATCCATCAACCGCTCGTTCAACTTTCGAAGACCGAGCGACTCGGAGAGTTCCTGGAACAAGATCTTTATGAAGATACGTGACGATGACGTGGTCGCCTCCTCGGTGAGCTGAAGGTACGCCATGCACGTCCACGACATGGCATCGGTCGACAGGAGATGCGCAAAGAACTTGGCGACGTTACGCAGCTTATTCGTCTCCAAGCGATGGATGGTGGAGTACTGCTTCATGAACACCTCGTCAAAGAGTTGCGCGTACATCTTGTCGATGAAACAGAACCGCTGCGCGAGCAGGCCGTAATACCGCAAGTACGTGCGCTCCTGCGAGCAACACTCCGTGAGCATCGTGCAGATCTCCACCTCTTGTCCGGGCTGCAAATGAATCTTCATCAGCTTGTGACCAGCCTCTTCAAAGTCCAGGGACGACATGATGGTCAGGTAAATGGTACGACGCAGGTTGACCAAGTTCGTCTCGGTCTGATCCTCGATCTTTTGTCGCATCGCTTGCTGCGCGACGGCCTGCGCCTCATCTTCGCTTTCGCTGTCGTCTTCGTCGTCGCTGTCATCATCGTCATCCTCGTCCGACGAGGACTCACCCAGGATCTCTTTCTTGATCTCTGCGTACTTCCTCTCGCTCTCCTCGTACTCCGGGTCGACTTTGAAAATATCCAGAGTTGCCTCCGCCTGAAGTTCGTCGTCCATCGAAAGCTCATGCACGATCTGGTCTTCCTCCTCCACCAGATCGAGATCCGCAGGCACACCTTTCTTTCCTTCGAATCCCGCCTTTCTGATCGCGAAGAGGTTCTCGATCATGAACTGCACGCGCTTGTCGATTTCCCCCTCGTGCAAGATCCCGCGGAAGCGCTCGAAGATCCCGTGCAANCCTTGCGGAGTTAGCTCGTGCAAGGTGTACCCGCACTCCTTCACGAATTCTATGGCCACCTCGACGCTGTCGTTCGTCGGCGTGGAAAGCAGGACGGTGAGGAGTTCCAGCGCGATGAGCTCATGTACCACCTGCTGGTTGATGAGATGCGCTAAAAACTTTGTCGCCGCGACGCACACGGGTTTATCGTTCCGCTTGAACGCTCGACGGAACTGCAAGATGATTCGCTTCAAAACCAGCTCGCCGAGCTCGGGAAACTTGGTGTTCACCACAGCGACGAGCGCGGCGAAGACGGAAGAGAAGTGAGGCGAAGCCATCTGGGACTTCATCACGGACCGCGCGAAGAGACCGCGTCCGCGAATCATGTTCTCAGCGAAAAGCTCGGGCAAGATGTGCTTGATGTTGGAGGCGTTCACCTTGTTGACGAGACCGTTGATGGACTTTTTCAGCGCGTCCCAGGTCATGCGCTGATACTCCGGGCCCGTCTTATCAGTCTGCTCGGCCATCATCTGCGCCAGCTTGAACGGAGGGACGTACGCGCCACCCGCCTTGCCCGCGGAGAGCGGTTTTCGCTCTGCAGGCGGACGATCTGCACCACCGATCCCCCCTCGAAGGTCTCGCCTGCCATCGCGCCCGTCCCCATCCCCACGGTC
>JGI26085J52751_1000134_pt1 | contig 14195 bp, 8 predicted proteins | sample SaaInl25SG_5_DNA_FD_52751 | JGI IMG/M metagenome (IMG submission 52751) | reverse complement strand
GAAGAGGTCTTGAGCAATTGGAAGTTCAATTCGTCCGTTTTTTCTTTGGCCTTAGCCTCCATTTCGCCCGCTTTAGCTGAGAGTAAGGCTTTTTCCGTTTCAAGCAGTTGCAGCCTGGTTTCTTTTAGTTTACGCTCTTGATAGACCGCAATGGAGCCGCCCACAATCACAAAACTCAATACTACAAGAACGATGCGAAACCAACGCTTCTCCCAAAGGTGCGCCTTTTGAACGAATGGCACTTCGAGAGCGCTCAGTACGGCACCGGCATCATTCCGCAACTCTAATTTTAGTCTATAGTTGCCCGGTCGTAAGTTATTTAGGGAGAATGAACGAGAACGTGCGTTTAGCTGGAGCCATTGGTCAGAAATACCGTCTACTTGGTAAAATACGGTACCTCCCAACATGCCTTGTTTTCCGATCCATTCGTAATTGAATTCAATCGAATTGACGCCTGCTGGTACAATCAATGCATTCTCCTCATTGTTAATCCCTGTGTACACCGGATTCTGCCGGATCTCATTGTCTTGGTAGATACCTGTTATGGCCAATTGGCCCCGGTCCTCAACCTCATTTTGTTCGATCCGATACGAAACTACACCGCGATCACCACCGATAAGTAAGTCATCACCCCAAGGCAACAACGACTTTCTATTAAACAAGCTGATGGACAGCTCCGACATACTCGCTTCCGCCACGATGGACGAAGCCTGATCTTCTTCCGAAAGTCTTAACAATCCATTACTCGAGGCAATCCATAATACGCCTCGATAGGAAGTCAAACCGTATACCGAAACGTACGTAGATGGCGCAATAAGCGTATCAAAACCCGAAGGGGTCACGCTATAAAGCCCACCGCCTTCTGTCCCCACATAAAGCTTGTCGTTGTGTTGTTCAATGCTGAGTATGGGATGGTCTAGGGACCAATTCGTATAGGACAAATTCGATTCAATACGGTACAGCCCTTGAAATTCAGTAGCGACCCAAGCGGCATCGTCATACACCTTCAAATCCATGATGTTTCTACCCACTTCCCAAGGCGAACGCCAAGGCAGCGTAAACTCCGTGCCGTCCCATAAATACAATCCTCCGAGCGTACCCACCCATATAGAATCGCCTTTACCTTGCGCTAAAGACCAAATGTTATTGTTGCCTAACCCATTCGCTATAGGTGTAAATGCAACAAACCTGCGCAGCAATGAACCGTCTTTATCGTAGACAAATATCCCCTCGTTAAAGGACCCTAGCCACAAAGTGGAATCTGATGTGAGTAGCATGCTCGGGGTAACCTTAGGCATTGCCGTAGCGTCCGCCTCTTCAGGTACCCAACCTTCCTCAGTCCTTTTGTATAGCACTACACCGTCGCCATCAAAACCTGCCCACAGCGTGCCGTCAACATTTTCTAGGCTCAAGGCACTCTGGATCCCAGAGGGAATAAATCTGTTGGGTTTTGCTAAAGGTGCAGATTGCGCCTCCTCGAGCGGAAAAATAGTGACACCACCATTGAATGTACCTACCCAAAATTCGTTGTTGATTTTAGTGAAGGCGTACAATTGGTCCGTCGTCATGCCAAGCTGCACAACGTTTTTGGTAAACTGCCTCCAATGTTCACCGTTCCATACCCACATGCCGTCACCGTCTGTACTGACCCAGATTTCACCTTCATGAACCGCCACATCGCGTGGATTAATCACCCAAGGAGCAACCGGTAGTGCCGGTAAACGTACAATCTGTCCGTTTTCCACCAGAACAATGCCTTGATCTTCTATTCCTATAATGACCTTCCCTCCGGCCACGGTGACCGATTTACGGTAACTGTCATACACATCGCCTGAAGCAATGGATAGGATGCGTCTTAGCGAATAATCGTAATACAACAGGTGGGAGCCTGAGGTTCCGAGCCAAAGCGTATCGCCTTGTTGCGCGAAATCAAAACCAAACAAAACATCTTCAGGAGCATAATCAAAGCCCAAACGCTCCCAACCGGAAGCGCCATTGTGAAGCGCATAAATACCCTCACCCGCCGTTGCGGCCCATAGCGTGCCATATGAATCCTCGAAAATGGACATGACCGTGGTACTTAAAGGCAACTGCGGAACCGCTGCATCCGCGATGGGCTGCAATCTGTATATGTTGTAGGCAACAATACCTCCTTGCTGCAGTCCAATCCAGAGAATCGAATCTTGTGCGACGCATAGACTCTGTACATTCGTTGTTCTTCGCGCCGTTGTTTTCTCCAGGAAAGGCACCAATTGGGCCCTACCATCATTATACCGATACAGCCCATCGCGTGTACCCATCCAGACAAAGCCCAGATCATCCGATGTTATCGCATAAACGGTCGGATGACCTAAACCTTGAACGGCGTCAATATGGCGAATTCCCTGGGCCTTTAACCCAACAGAGAGCCACAAGAAAACGACAAGACATTTGATTCTTTGCATGGCGGAAATTTACAAAATGAAAAGGGGACCCTCGCGGGTCCCCTTAACACTTACTTACTAACCAAAAGGTAAGTGATTATTTAAGTGCAATGCGNACAACGCTTTCGCTCAAACCATTTTGAACGCGTACGATGTACATACCACGTGGTAAAGACGCAACGTCTAAACGTGCTTCATTCTCAAAGCGCTGCTCCAATACTTTCGCACCAGTTACGCTGTAGATAGCTACGTTAGAAGTTGTACCTGTAGTGTTTTCGATGAACAATACATCAGAAGCTGGATTTGGCTTCACTACGAAGTCCGCTGCTGCTTCTTCAATACCGATACCAGAACATGGACCACACTCTTCCCAACATTGAACGTCAAGAGTAGTATCCGCCTGAGAAATAGTCACTAGACGGTTCGTGAATGCACCAGTAGTCAACGTACATACTGAATCGGCAGTAGTTGGATCAAAGTTCTCTTGAATAGCCCAGCTATCCGCAGTGAATTTGAACTCGTAAGAACCTGGCAATAGAGAAAGTGTTACTTCGTATACACCGTCGCCATCAGCNTCAGTCATTTGGTTTGCATCACCACTCCATCCGTTCATTGTACCTGAGATGTACGCAGTAGTAAACGCAGGGCTGTTCGTACGGTCAGACTGGAAGGTAACGTTCACTGGCGTTGCAGGAACAGGACAAGTACCGTCTGTAGTACACTCAGCAAAACATGTGCGGTAATGGAAATCTCCCATCAAGCCCATAGTTGCAGAGTAACCTACCATATCACGGTCACTGTATGTACCCGCAGCACATGGCTTACCTACGATGTTCTCTTTTGCGCCCCACGAAGGATCGTTGGCACTCAAGAATGTGAACATGCTGTAGAAACCGGTATCTGCAGCAAGTGTCTTAGAGTAAACGCTGTCACCGATAGGGTACATCTCGTTATCNCCAGGAACACCGAAGCCAGAACCACCAGCTAAGAATACACCTGTTGAATCAACGGCTCTGTATGCCATGTTCACTTGGAACGTCATGTATACTTGGCCAGCTTTAGCACCACAAGATTCCCATGCAACACCTGGAAGGATAGTATCTCCAGTGAATGCAGCGAAACGGTTCGTGAAAGCACCTGTAGTTTTAGTACAAGCAGTACCAGAAGTCAAACTTTCTTGACCAGTCCATCCATCAAGTGTGAATTTGTACTCAATAGAATCAGCAGTTAACGGAAGAGTTACCGTCCAAATTGAATCACCTTCAGGGTCAGACATTGGGTTACAGGTACCACACCAGCTGTTAAAGTCACCATTCAAGTGTACAGTAGTGTACGACCCTGAATAGTCGCGCATGTCAACGATAAACGTGACATCCTTTTGTGCAAAACCCAACATTGGAAGGGCCAGCATTAATAAAGCGTAGATTTTTTTCATGTTAAGCATTATTTATGGTTAGTAATTATTGAAATACACGTACATAGTCCACCGCCATATATTGTGGGAACACAGTGTTCGGTCCCACTGGCCCAGGCCAATCTCCTTCTACGGCGATGTTAAAAATGAAGAAGAATTTTTCATGGAACGCCGAAAGCGATCCAATGTTTAAAGTATTGTAAAGCACATCGTCCACGTACCACTTCATGGAACCTTGATCCCAGATTAAGCTAAAGACGTGAAATTCATCGGCGTATTTACCTTGTGGCAAGCTTTTGGTCGCACCATGGCTGGCTTGGCCACCGGCATTCCAGTGTGCCGTTCCGTGCACCGTTCTATCGTTTGCACCGTCGCCCCCGATCAATTCCATAATATCTATTTCACCACACGAAGGCCATCCTACCGTGCCGATATTATCTCCTAGCATCCAAAGTGCCGGCCATAAACCTTGACCGTAGGGAAGACGTGCTCGAATATCGATGCGTCCGTATTTGAAACTCTGCTTACCCTGTGTAGTAATGCGTGCTGAAGTAAAGGGTGCACCGCCGAAACTTTCGTCTTTTGCGGCAATAATGAGCACACCATTCTCAACGGTTGCATTGTTTGTTCCTGAACGGTAGTACTGACTTTCCTGGTTTCCCCAACCGGAAGCTCCGGTTTCGTAATTCCAATCGTTTGTGTTCAGCGACGTACCATCAAACTCATCATTCCAAACCAAATCTACACCGGGGTAAGATAATGGGGTTGTATATCCACTGTCCGACTGACCGCTGTAACTGTCGTCATTCTCAAGGGTAATGACATTAAAAGGATTCGGAATGCTCACGTTCACTCCATTGGAATAACTGATCCAAAGCGTCTCATCCTGCTCAAAATCTACATCACCCAACACGGGAATGGAGATGGTCGCGCGGCTTTCACCTTTCGGAATGGTCGCTGTACCACTGACCTGCTCGAAATCTTCTCCAGCCAAAGCACTTACCTCTACCGTACTGTAGTTAAACGTCACCTCCGTTGCAGCCGGCTCGTTTAGACTAACCTGGTATTCGTAGGTGTTCGCTGAATTTCCTTCGACCACAACGACATCGCTGCCTGATAGCACAGGCGGTTCTGCCGTCTCACAAGATGTGAACGCAATGGCTAAGCAAAAGGGAACAAGTAATTTATTCAACTGCATAATAGGGGTTGGGGTCTGAACCAATTATTCTGAGTAAAGTGTGTAACGCCAAATCAATGAGCCACCACAATTCACTTCGATTTCCATGTAGCGCGTTGACCCATCGTCGGTCATACTCAAAATATCATAAGTGATTTCAGCAACAGGATTGCCCACCTCACCTGTATTTGCAGCCTTTGGAAGACCAATGAAAGCGCCCGTTCCAATTACTTTTAACTGGTCAACACCATTGAGACCTGAACCTGGTAGTACTTCAAAACCATGCGTACCACTCGCCCATGCGGCCTTAGGGCCGGTCAAAATGGATTCTGGCTGGCAGCCATCAGCCGCCACACCCATATAGGTTTCAGCCCAGATATCGCCTTTGGTGTCGTAAATCATTTCCAAATCAGAATTGAACGTCCATTCGTCGTCAAAAGCACACGGACGGTCTGTTGCACCCGTTGCGCCGATCGCCCACCAAGTAGAAGAGGCATCCGGTGGTCCTACCCAAAGTGCACCCGCTTGAGGTGCAAGTTTCCATGTGCGCGAAGTACAATCGGTCAAAAATTCAGATGTACCGGCACAAACAAAGGCGGCATCTATCAAAATTTCAACTTGCCCTTGTGCAGTGGCGTGTCCACCTTGGTTGATTACGGTGTGCTTGATATCGTATACCCCCATTTTAGGGATGAATACTTCTACCTCTTCGCCAGTGAAGACGCCAACACCGTCCACTTCCCATTGGTATAGGAACGGATCACCAGAACTCTCACTGGTCAACATTACTGTGTTAGAATCCACGAATTGCAGGCTGTAATCAGCCGTAGGCAATGGACCCAATTCTGTTTTGCCCGGTACCGTTGGTTCACACGATACAGCCGCAAATGCTAAGCCAAGAATGGCGAATAATTTGAATGCTTTCATTTTAGTAGCCTGAGTTTTGAGTTAATGCACCTTGCGATGCGTCCAATTCATTTTGCGGAATAGGTAAATACATGTGTTTCGTATCGTCCCAGTTGTCTAAAGTAGTCGCTGCCTTACCTGTTCTAATCAGGTCATAGTAGCGGTGTCCTTCTGTGGCCAATTCCATTCTACGTTCGTCGTAGATAGCTTCCAACAGTGCGTTGCCTGATGCGCCAATTCCCTGAATACCTACACGTGAGCGTACTTGGTTGACGTAGCTGCGAGCGGTTCCTTCTGAACCACCACTGCGCACGAGACCTTCAGCCGCCATCAGCAATACATCCGCATAACGGATTTCGCGAATGTTATTTCCCCAGTTCAAAGCAGGCTCACCATCTGGTGGGAAGTTGCTCGCAAGGGGTGCATATTTCTTCATGAAGAACCCAGTATTCTGGTATCCTGGGCTGTACTCTGCACCTGCTAGGTTGTCCGCATCAATAATGGTAGCTGCATAACGTGGATCGCCGTCCATGAACGATTCTAAATCCTCTGTAACAGGACAGAAACCCCATCCTGGAGCATAATCAGGGCCGTTGTAATCGCGCATACCACAAAACTGTACACCCACATTTCCTTCGCTGTGGCCAGAACCGAATCGGCCCCAGTCGCTTGTAGAGTTTTCAGAATAGGTGATTTCGAAAACGCTTTCAACACCCCACTCGCCCGTTTTCTTGAAGATGTCCTCGTAGCTCGGCTCAAGGCTGTATTGACCGGAGTTGATGACCTCTTGACACAAGGTAGCTACCTCGTCCATGTTCGCATCGTCGTCCATAAATAAGTAGACACGCGCAAGAAGTGCTTGTGCAGCACCTTTCGTTACACGGCCCAATTCAATGCCTGGAACGCTCACCGGTAAATCCGGAATAGCCGCTTCCAATTCAGCGATGATAAACGGATACAATACCTCTGGACCTACCTGATTTACAGAATAGTATTCCGATGGATCCAACGTACTTTGAATCAAAGGCACATACCCAAAGTGGCGTGCGAGATCAAAGTAGAATTTCGCACGTAAGAAGTGTGCTTCTGCTTTCGAACGCGTTTTGAATGCTTCTGAAGCTGCATCAATGGCATCAATCTTCTCTAGGAAGAGATTTGCACGGTACACCCCCTTGTAATTCTTGCGCCAAAAACCCGCTTGAGGTCCCAAGTTCGGGGTCCAAGTAAAGTTATCTGTTGCAACCCAAGACGGCTGATCCGATGCATCCGAACCACCCGCGTAGGTATCATCAGAAGCTACGTTCATTAAGAAGCGGTGCATAGAAAAACCGTACTGGTCATTCCATTGCAAAACATCATAGATACTTACCAATGCCTCGAATGCTTGTTCTTCCGTTTGGTAGTAGTTGATTTCCAAATCACGTCCTACTGGAGTAGTCGTTAGAAAATCTTTCGAACATCCGACAGATACGAGTGCACCCAGTGCGAGTATTGCGAATGATTTGATTGTTGTATGAAGTGTCTTTTTCATCTTTCTAGCTTATTTGAAAGTGACGTTTAAACCAATGCTGTGTACACGCGCTTGTGGATAGATACCGCGGTCTACACCAAAACCTGCTCCGATTTCTGGATCAAATCCAGAGTATTTCGTGAAGGTCAATAAATTCGTTCCTGCATAGTAAATACGCATTTTACGTAGCATCAAACGATCAGCCACTGCTGGGCTCAAATTGTACCCAACTTGAACATTTTTAATACGGAAGAAGCTGCCGTCCTCCACGTAGAAATCTGAGCTACGTGCAAAGTTCATGTTGTTGTCCTGGAACGTTAAGCGAGGNTAATCGTTTGAGGTACCTGGTCCTGTCCATCTGTCTAGCGCAGCGCCCGTCATGTTCGCTGTTGGAAGATCGTAACGACGTGTTGCGTTGTAAATCTGATTTCCCCAAACTCCTTGACCGAAGATGGCGATATCCCAGCTCTTGTATTGCATATCAATATTGATACCCGCTGTCATGTCTGGCGTTGGATTACCGATAAACGTTCTGTCGTCCGCAGTAATTTCGCCGTCGCCGTTTACATCCACAAAGCGGAAATCACCTGCAACCGCTCCTGGTTGCAGTGTATCGCCGTTTTCACCACCGGTGTGGGTGAACACTTCGTCTTGCGTTTGGAAAATACCGTTGGTTTGGTATCCGTAGAAGTAACCTATGGGCAACCCTTCTGAAATACGCGTTATTTCCAAACCTTGTGGACCCCACTGCTGGCCTGGTAAATATCCGCTTTCGTTACCCAATAGCACTACTTCGTTTCTCAAGAAACTTACGTTCGCTGATGCAGCGAATCTGAAATCTTGCGTAAATGATTTTTCATAACCCAATTCGATATCGATACCGCGGTTAGACATCGAACCGATGTTCGCAGTTGGCGCATCGTTACCAATGTAATCTGGTAATGGCGGACGCGTTTTCATATCGTTGGTAATACGGCTGTAGAAATCAATGTTAGCTGTTAGCCAATCGTAAGCACGCATTTCAANACCTACGTTGAATTGGCTTACGCTTTCCCAACGTAAATCTGGATTTGCCACCTGAGCAGGCGCTGTACCGTTGGTTAACACTTCACCNGAACCGAACGTGTACGAACGACCTCCGACAATCGTAGAAGCATATTCTAAAGAACCTGCAGCATCGTTACCGTTCAAACCGTAACCTGCTTTTAATTTCATCGTGTTTACATTATCAAACACCCAGAAGTTTTCTTTGTGAAGGTTCCAACCTGCACTCACCGACGGGAAGTACCCCCAGCGGTAGTTCGCACCAAAGTTGGACGATGCGTCTGCACGAAGAATCGCTGTAGCTACATATTTTCCTTGGTAATCGTAGTTGGCACGAGCGAAATACGATTCAATCGCATAGCGCTCCCAATAACCACCATAAACTTGTTCGCTTTCCTCATTACGTGCGTAGTCGATCGTCGCGCCGTTGTACGTGCTTACCGGCACATCGCGCTTGCTACCACCGATGTAGCGGCCTTGAACCTCCTGAGCACTGTGGCCAGCAAGACCGTCAAAGTGATGATCGCCAAAGTCTTTTGTGTAGGTAATGGTTTGATCCCAAATCCAAGTAAAGGCACGGTTAAAGTTGCTGTACACCATGTTGGTGTCTAAGAAGTTAGTTGCATTCAAATAATGTGAAGGACGGAAACCGTTGCCTCCATAGAACGCGAGGTCAACCCCCATACTTGTGCGTGCTTTTAATCCTTCAGCAATCTCAAATTCAGCAAACGTGTTGTTGACAATTTTATCCGACCAACCGTAGTTGTTTTCAATCATATACGCAGCAACAGGATTTAAAACCTCTGAAGTTACACGGCTTGAAATTCCGTAAATACCGCCTGCATCACGAACAAGGTTGTTACGCAATACACCACCAGAGGTGTAAGGGGCTTGAGAAAGTACCGTAGGATCGGTCTCGTATAAAGGAGTGATCGGATCAATATTCATTGCACGGCCTAAAGGCGAACCAAATTCAGTGTTCTCCGCAACCGTTTGGCTTTCGTTGTGCGTGTAAGCCACATTCCAACCTATAGTGAAGCGGTCGTTTGCTTTTGTAATGGTATTTAGACGTGCAGATAGACGTTCAAAATTTGACTTCCCTTCCGCGACAATACCGTCTTGCTTGAAGTGACTGATTGATGAGAAGTAGGAACCGCGATCTGATCCACCAGAAACACTGAAATCAGTGCTGCGCATCAATGCGTTCTGATTAAATACGTGCTGTTGCCAGTTCGTTCCTTCGCCATAAATAGATGGATCATCATAAATAATTGGCTGACCAGCTGCAGCGGCCATTTCATTTTGAAGAGTAGCATATTCTGTCGCGTTGAGAAGCGGCAATTGCTTCCAAGAATTCTGAACACCCGTGTAGGTACTAAAATTCACCTCCATGCCTTTCGCAGTAGAGCCGTTCTTAGTAGTCACAATGATGACACCGTTCGCTCCACGTGCACCGTAAATGGCTGCAGAAGCGGCATCTTTCAACACCTCTATGGTTTGAATATCGTTAGGGTTTAAGTAGTCAATACCTCCACCGATCACAACACCATCGACAACATATAAAGGATTCGATCCATTGATTGAAGATGTACCGCGAATACGAACCACCGAAGCAGCACCTGGCTGTCCGGAATTTTGGAGTACCTGCACACCCGAAGTTCTACCCTGTAGCGCAGTCTCTAAACGAGGCAACTGAAGATCTTCTAAGTCTTCCGCTTTTACGCTAGAGATGGCTCCGGTAACGTTGCTCTTTTTTTGAACACCGTAACCGACGACAACTACTTCATCCAAGGTGCTTGCAGCTTTGTCGTATTTCAGTGCAACTTTTACCGTTTTCGCGTCACCTAGAACGACAGATTTACTTTCGTACCCTATAAAAGATACATTAATCTTAGTTCCTTTCGTGGCGTCTAACGACCAGCGGCCGTCCATATCCGTCATCGCAGATTTCGTTCCTGCCTTCACTACTGCACCAGGTAATGGTGCGTTGTCCGCTGCATCTACCACAGTACCAGAGTATTGTGCAGTTGCAGTAAACATCATAAAGGAAAACAGAACGAGTAAGCTGTTTCGCATGCTGTGTTTTTGCATTGTGTTGAGTCTATTAGCGTTTAAATGTACTTTGTACACTCAAAAGTGTTAATCTATTATTAAGAACGCAACTATGGGCGCCGGACAAATACCGGACAGAATGTTAACACCAGTAAAGTCAAAAGGTTCAGGGCAATTCTTAGTACAGTAAAGATGCCGAATCACTCGTCAAAGAAACCGTCAATATCGCGTCGATCTTTTTTTGTAGGACGTCCCAATCCCTTTTGACGACTGACATTGCGCGCTAAACGTAGAAACGCCATTTTATCTAGTTCGACTTGGGGCGTTTTATTCTCAATGAGGTCTGCGACGAATTTTGCGCTTACCCGACTTTTAGGCAATGCTTTGATTTGGAAGACTTCATCAAAACCGTGGCGCTTAAGCGTAAATAGGTCGCCCTCTTTGACTTCACGGGACGGTTTCACTGGATGTTCATCCATATAAACGCGATTGGATCTCACCTGCTCGCCGGCTAAGGTGCGGGTTTTGTACAATCGGACACACCACAAGAATTTGTCTATACGCATGGCTACAAAATTGCACGTTTTCCACTAATTTCAAGCCTTCAAGATTAAAAATGATCGAATGAAGAAATCAGTACTCCTTGGGGCATTGGCCTTTAGTACATTATTTGCCTGTCAAAACGCAGATGAAGCGGCTACTACGACCCCGGAAGAAAGCACTCAGGTTATGAATCACTCAGCAAAAGGCTACCAATTGTACACCGTGCGTGAAGCACTTACCGGTGCGGACTCCATCGCCGCCACACTGCGGGCTACGCACGAAATGGGCTATGAAAAAGTGGAAAGCTTTGGCTACATGGACGGCGGTTTTTTAGGCCTGAGTACCACAGATTTTAAAAACGCAATTACAGATGCGGAACTTAAAAGTCCATCTGGACACTATATGCCTCCAGAATTGGCCAGNGAGACTATGGGAACCATCGATCCAGCGTCCATTGATGCGTTTTTAGATGCTGCAGAGGCGCTTGAACAAAAATGGGTCGTTGTACCCTGGATGAACGAAGCGTGGCGCAACAAAGAAGGGTACGACCATTTGATTGAATACCTGATCCAATTAGGAGAAGCAGCAGCACAGCGCGGCATGGTCGCGGGCTGGCACAACCATGATTTCGAATTCGCTCCACTAGAACCCAACCAGCCCGGTTCTCCTTTTGCTTATGAGTACCTGTTGAACGCACTCGAGGGCAGCAATGTCATCTTTGAAATGGATATTCATTGGGTGGCCTTCGCCGGACAAAATCCAGTAGAATGGATGGCACACTATCCGGGCCGATTCCCTTTATGGCACGTTAAAGATTTTGCCGCAGATACCGCAACCCAAGTGCCCGTGGGGCAAGGCGTCCTGGACTGGGCGGAAATATTTGCCATGGCAGAAACCGCAGGGCTACAACATTATTTCATCGAACAAGACTTCTGTGCTGCGGACAAAGCCGTTCAATGTCTTGAAGAAAGTATAGCATGGGCCAAAGAGCAGCCCTTCATGAATTAAACTAAACTGCTCAAGCAGCGTTAACACCACTACGAACACAACTGACCTATGTACGNAGGATTAAAAGACCATTTGANCACACAACTTGAAGAGATCACAGCAGCCGGATTATTCAAACGCGAACGGATTATAACCACGCCTCAAGATGCAGTCATAAAGACTACTGAGGGCGAAGAGGTTCTGAATTTTTGTGCAAACAACTATTTAGGATTGAGCTCACACCCGCGCGTTTTGGCGGCGGCTCAAAAGACATTAGAAACGCACGGTTTCGGCATGTCATCCGTACGTTTTATTTGCGGTACCCAAGACATTCATAAGGAGTTGGAGGCAAAACTAGCGGAGTTTCTGCACTGCGAGGACACCATTCTCTACGCAGCGGCCTTCGATGCGAACGGCGGCGTGTTTGAGCCGTTACTTACCGCGGAAGATGCCATCATTTCAGACAGTTTAAATCACGCCTCTATTATTGATGGAGTTCGCCTTTGTAAAGCGCAGCGTTACCGTTATGCGAATAACGATATGGCAGATTTAGAGGCGCAATTGCAAGCAGCTGAAGGTGCCCGATTCAAAATAATTGTGACCGACGGTGTTTTTTCTATGGACGGTTATGTCGCCCAATTGGACAAAATTTGTGATCTCGCCGACAAATACGATGCANTGGTCATGGTGGATGAATGCCACGCCACNGGATTTATTGGCAAGACGGGACGNGGTACNGTCGAGCTAAAAAATGTNCTGGGGCGTGTGGATATTATTACCGGAACTTTAGGTAAAGCCCTGGGCGGTGCAATGGGCGGTTTTACTACCGGACGAAAGGAAATTATTGAAATGTTGCGTCAAAAATCTCGCCCATACCTCTTCTCCAACTCGCTCGCGCCAGCTATTGTAGGAGCGTCGATTGAGGTGTTGAATTTGCTGAGTGAAACGACGGACCTTCGTGACCAATTGGAGTGGAACGTCAACTACTTCAAAGACGGAATGAAGGCTGCCGGATTTGACTACAAGGACGGTGAAAGTGCCATTGTACCGATCATGCTTTATGATGCCGCCTTGAGCCAGGAATTTGCAGATCGACTACTTGCCGAAGGCATTTATGTAATTGGCTTCTTTTATCCGGTTGTACCGAAAGGTCAAGCGAGAATTAGAGTTCAGTTGAGTGCTGCACATACCCAAGCGCACCTGGACAAAGCCATTGCAGCATTTACAAAAGTGGGCAAGGAATTGGGCGTAGTGGACTAAGGAAGTCCATTTTAACAACACTTTATCGAGGTTTATTAGAAGCTAAAAGCGCTCATCTGCAACCGTAGCGTTACTTTTGAGCCTCATTAGAACTACAGCACATGCTTATTCAGATTTTACAGTTCGTTTTAGGACTCTCCATATTGATCGTACTTCATGAGTTTGGTCATTATTTGCCTGCACGTTATTTTGGCGTGCGCGTTACTAAATTCTACCTCTTTTTCGACTATAAATTTTCTTTATTGAAGAAGAAGATTGGGGAAACTGAATGGGGAATTGGTTGGATTCCATTAGGCGGCTATGTGAAAATTGAAGGTATGGTCGACGAAAGCATGGACACCGAAAACCTTAGCGAAGAGCCCGAAGAATGGGAGTTCAGAGCGAAACCGGCCTGGCAACGTGTGATCATTCTCACCGGAGGTGTCATCATGAATTTCATCACTGCGTATTTTATATATGTGTTCTTATTGATGTCTTATGGTAAAGACTATTTGCCTAACGAAAGTTTAGTCAACGGCATCTGGACGAACGAAATGGGGCTTTCCATGGGGCTCGAGAACGGCGATAAAATCGTGAGTATCGGTGATAAGATCCCTGAAAGCTACCGTGAAATTCCAATGGAGATTCTATTAAGCCAAGAAGAAGATATCGTCGTGGAGCGCGCGGGTAATCTAGTTACCGTACCCATCACCATGGAAGCTATCGAAGATATGATCAGCAACAAAAAATTTGTTGGGTTGATCAAACCCCGTATGCCCTATGTCATAGGCGCATTTGGCGAGGTTAGTGTCGGTGCCGATGCAGGACTTGCCGTGGGCGATAGCATCGTCGGTCTTAACGGTCAGGAGCTGCTGTTTTTTGACCAGTACAAAGAAGCCT
>JGI26085J52751_1000132_pt1 | contig 14337 bp, 11 predicted proteins | sample SaaInl25SG_5_DNA_FD_52751 | JGI IMG/M metagenome (IMG submission 52751) | reverse complement strand
AGATCTAATGCTCCTGCATATTCTGCGCGAGATGGATCTGCTTTTGCCCAATCCATGTAGCGTGCCTCGATGGCTTCTTTCTTCGCCTTCACACGGTTCTTCTTGAGCTGTTCGGTTTGACCGATGAAGTATTTCCAATAGTTCGCTGTAGAAGCATAGTTAGAGGCCAATGCAATGCGTACTGCATCGTCTGCATCCATCGCTTTTTTCATGATGGCCAATTTCTGCTCACGAATCTCAACCACTGTTGGATTGTATAGATTAATGGCTTGCTCAATACCGGTAGAAGTAAGGAATCTATCCGTAGAACCTGGGAAACCGAAGACCATAGTGAAGTCCCCTTCTTTTACACCGTTCAAACTTACCGGTAAGTGGTGCTTTGGAGTCAACGGTACATTGTCCGCACTAACGTCAGAAGGATTGCCTTCTGCATCCGCATAAATGCGGAACATTGAAAAGTCACCGGTGTGACGCGGCCACATCCAGTTGTCTGTATCGCCACCGTACTTTCCTACACTGCTTGGCGGAGCACCCACCAAACGAACATCCTTGTACGTATTGAATACGAACAAATAAAATTCATTGTTATGAAAGAAACTGCGTGTGTAGGCGTTNTGCACGGTACCTTCCGTAGCTTCTTTAGCCAATGCATCACCCACTTCTTTCGCTTTTGCAGCACGCTCGGCTTCAGACATATCATCTGTGAGTTCGGCCATAACTTTATCCGTTACGTTCTCCATACGTACTAAAATCGCTGCCGTCAAACCTGGATTGGTACGCTCTTCTTCGCGAGTCATCGCCCAGAAACCGTCCGTTAGGTAGTCGTTTTCTACCGTTGAATGCGAGCGGATGGCATCGTAACCACAGTGGTGGTTTGTCAGCATCAATCCTTGATCTGAGATGATCTCACCCGTACAAAAACCACCCAAAGAAACGATGGCGTCTTTTACAGAGGCATTATTGATATCGTACAATTCTTCTGCGGTCAAATTCAAGCCGTTTGCTTGCATCTCCGCCATATTAAGGCGCTTGATGAGCATAGGCAACCACATCCCTTCGTGTGCCGTAGAAACTACAGAACTCAGGACCAAGGCTAGGGTAAGTAGGCCCGAAATAAATCTTTTCATGCGTTGTTATTTCTGTTTGTAAATCAAAAGGAGCGCTGCCCTTGCAGGCAGCGCTCCCAAATATAAGGATTTTAAGGCCTCGTTATAAGCCTAATGCTTTGCGAACATTGCCTTCCATCAGTACCTCTGCTGGATTTTCAAGCGCTTCTTTAATGGCTACTAACGTACCCACACTTTCACGACCGTCAATCACGCGATGGTCGTAGCTCAATGCAACGTACATCATAGGACGAATGACCACTTCACCATCAACTGCAACCGGGCGCTGAATAATATTGTGCATTCCTAGAATGGCACTTTGCGGCGGGTTGATGATCGGTGTAGATAGCATAGATCCGAACACACCACCGTTAGTGATGGTAAAGGTTCCACCTGTCATCTCATCCACTGTAATTTTACCGTCGCGCACTTTCGTTGCTAGGCGACCAATCTCACTTTCTACCCCTGCGAAATCCAAGGTTTCAGCATTGCGAACCACAGGGACCATCAATCCCTTAGGACCACTTACCGCTACACTTACATCCACATAATCAAAGCTCACGAGCTCATTTCCATCGATCATACTGTTCGTAGAAGGGTACATTTTCAATGCGCGAACCGCAGCTAGCGTAAAGAAACTCATGAAGCCAAGTTTCACCCCGTGCTTCTCAAAGAACTCATTCTTGTATTCGTTACGCAAGTCGAAAATAGGCTTCATATCTACCTCGTTAAAGGTGGTAAGCATGGCCGTTTCATTCTTTACCGTAACTAATCTACTGGCCAATTTGCGACGAAGACTACTCATCTTNTTGCGNGTCTGCGCNCGCTCGCCGTGTTCAGAAGAACCCATAGAAGCTACTGCATCAATGACATCTGCCTTAGTGATGCGACCGTCTTTGCCCGTTCCTTTTGCCACAGATGCACCCGTTTCGGCCATCATTTTCTTAGCAGCAGGGGAAGCTGTTCCGGTAGCATAGGTCGTCGCTGCTGGCGCAGCTGGTGCCGCCACCGGCTCTGGGTTTGGTGCCGCTGGAGCTGGAGCTGCGCTGCCCTCTGGACGCGCCGCGTTCGTATCGATCAAACAAACNACTTGACCCACCTCTACGGTGTCGCCTTCTTCTGCTTTTAAAGTGATAATTCCACTTTCTTCTGCAGGCAATTCGAGCGTTGCCTTGTCGGAATCGACCTCAGCAATGGCTTGATCTTTTTCTACATAGTCGCCGTCACTTACCAACCAGGTAGCGATTTCAACTTCAGTAATGGATTCGCCTGGTGAAGGCACTTTCATTTCTAACATATCTGATAGACTTAAATGCTAAATACTCGTTCAATAGTTTCTCTTTGACGCTGAACGGCCACTTGGTGTGATCCGCTTGCCGTCGCTGCACTTGGCGCTGGACTCACGAGAGTCAACTGCTGGTGCATTTGCCACAACATGTAGGTCCATGCCCCCATGTTCGCTGGTTCTTCTTGCGCCCAAACATGCATTGCTGCGTTCGGGTATTTTGCTACTTCCTGCTTGATGGCAAGATCATCGAGCGGGTACAATTGTTCTATTCTAATAATAGCCACGTGATCCGCGCCCTGCGCCTCGCGCTCATCGGCGAGTTCGTAGTAGAGTTTCCCTGAACAGAAAACCACTTTCGTAACTTTTTCTGGGGCGACTGTGGTATCCGACAAAATGGGTTGGAATGTGCCATGGGCCAATTCTTCCATAGTGCTTTGCGCCTTCGGTAATCTCAACAGACTCTTCGGCGACATTACCACGAGCGGACGTCTAAAGTGACGCTTGTGTTGACGACGCAGTAAATGATAGAAGTTCGCTGGTGTGGTACAGTTCGCTACGGTCATGTTTTCTTGCGCACACATCTGTAAGAAGCGCTCAAGTCGTGCAGAACTGTGTTCAGCACCTTGTCCTTCATAACCGTGAGGAAGCAGCAAAACCAATCCGTTCTGAACTTTCCATTTGTCCTCGGCAGCGGTGAGGAATTGGTCAATCATGATCTGGGCGCCGTTGGCAAAGTCACCGAATTGGGCCTCCCAAATGGTTAAGGTATCCGGAGATGCCATGGCATATCCGTAATCAAAACCCATTACTGCGTATTCACTCAACAACGAATTGTAGATGGCAAAACGGCCTTCTTTTCCTGGATATTCGTTGAGTAAATTCACTTCTTCTTCGCTGTCCTCTACCTTTAAAATGGCATGTCGGTGCGAGAACGTTCCGCGCTCTACATCTTCTCCGGAAATTCGAATGTTGTAATCTTCTGCTAAAAGCGAGCCGTAGGCGAGCAATTCACCCATGCCCCAATCTATGGAGTTGCGTTCAAACACTTGTGCGGCACGATCCCCCATCAAGCGAACGGTTTTCTTTAAGAACTTCTTGCCTTCAGGAAGGGTCGTGATGTATTTCGCGATATCCTTTAGCTTGTCTAAATCAAATGTCGTGTCCACCGGATGCAACATTTCACCAGGTTTAGCAGCAGGATAATCTACCCACTCCTTTTCCATAAACGGCGTAATCACGTTGCGCTCGATTTTCTTCGCTTCATCAAAGTCGACCTCCAACATGGATTTAAACTCATCCTGCATTTCGCGTACCATTCCCTGGGTAGCAATTCCTTCGCTCATCAACTTCTGTGCGTAGATTTCGCGCGGGTTCGGATGCTTTGAGATGGCCTTGTATAAAATCGGCTGTGTGAAACGAGGTTCATCTCCTTCGTTATGACCGTACTTGCGGTAACACAATAAGTCGATAAAAATGTCGCGCTGAAAACGCTGACGGTATTCAATGGCGAGGCGCATGGCATGCACTAATGCCTCTGGATCATCCCCATTTACGTGAAGTACAGGAGCTAAAATAACTTTAGCCACATCCGTACAATACGTCGAAGAACGTGCATCCAAATAATTTGTCGTAAACCCTACCTGGTTGTTAATGACCACATGCAGGGTTCCACCTGTTTTGTAACCGTCCAATGTTTCCATTTGAACCGTTTCGTACACTATTCCTTGTGCCGCCACTGCAGCATCACCATGGATCAGTATCGGCAATACTTTGCCCGATTCCATCCCATAGTCATTGTTGATTTTTGCGCGAGCAATACCCTCCACAACCGGGTCAACCGCCTCGAGATGCGACGGGTTTGGTGCGATATTCATCAACACCTCATGCCCATCGACAGTGGTGTGAACGGTGGTATGGCCCAGGTGGTACTTTACATCCCCATCTATGGTCACATCGTCGAACGCCTTTCCTTCAAATTCAGAGAAAATCTGCTTGCGCGGCTTACCGAAGACGTTCGTAAGTACATTTAAACGACCGCGGTGGGCCATGCCTAGAACGAATTCCTTCACACCGTGACGCGCACCGTGATTCACTACCTCATCTAAACCTGGAATCAACGCTTCCGCTCCTTCGATTGAAAAGCGCTTTTGTCCCACAAATTTTGTGTTCAAGAAAGCCTCAAAACTAACGGCTTGGTTCAGTTTATGAAGGATTTGCTTCTTCTCTTCAATGGAGAGCTTCGGCTTATTATCGTCTTTGTGGATCCAATTTTTAATCCAAGTACGACGTTTAGGATCGCGAATGTAGTTGTATTCTACCCCGGTGCTTTGGCAGTAAATCGCCTCTAAATGCGCGATGATTTCACGCAACTTCGTCGCACCTGGCAGCCCCAATTCTGTAGCTGCATTAAACGGTGTATCCAGATCGTCTTTGCTTAATCCGAAGTTTTCGATGTCTAATGTAGGCTCGTAACTGCGGCGCATGCGAACAGGGTTCGTCTTTGTGAACAAATGTCCACGAGAGCGGTAGCCTTGAATTAAATTCAAAACATGAAACTCTTTAATCACCTCTTCAGGCACACCCGCGCCTTCAAGGTCTTCTTCAGAATAGATTTCTTTTGCAAAATCATATCCCTGGAAGAAGGCTCGCCAGCTCGGTTCAATACCGTCCGGATTTTTGAGGTAGCGCTCGTATTGATCATCAATCAATTGGGCGTGAACGCTTCCTAAAAATGAAAATCTATCCATGTAGATGTATTGGATTTACAGTCAAAAGTACAACACAAAACGCGGTCTATAGATTGGAAATTTGCAATATTCCTATAGGCCTGGAGTATTGTGCGGCACGCAAACGATGCGTCCAAAAAAAAGCCCCTAGAAAAGGGGCCTTAAATCAATATTCTTCTTCGTTCCAGAGGAAATCTTCTTCAGACGGATAATCCGGCCAAATTTCTTCGATACTCTCGTAAGTTTCTTCCTCTTCCTCCTCAATAGCTTGTAGGTTTTCTACCACCTCNAACGGTGCTCCCGTGCGGATGGCGTAATCAATAAGCTCATCGCGAGTTGCCGGCCACGGCGCGTCACTCAAATACGATGCAAGTTCTAAGGTCCAGTACATAAGTCTTCAACAACTATTAATGTATTATCAGTCGTGCAAAAGTAGTTTTTCTGCTGACTTGTGCAACACCTTTAGAAAAAATGTAAGTGCTTAATACTTAGGAGTCCAAATTCTGTCCGGCGCACCGTTGGAAAAATCAATCCAGCGTGCCATGACGAAAAGGAAATCTGAAAGTCGATTTACGAACGTAATGATTTCTACTGCCACCTTAGCTTCGTCATTTAAGGCCACTACCCTGCGTTCTGCGCGACGACAAACGGTGCGCGCGACATGGCAATGGGCACTTTGGGGGTGTGCACCCGGTAGAATGAAACTCTTTAGTTCAGGTAGGATTTCATTCCATTGATCGATCTGACGTTCCAACTGCCCGACCAAATCTTCGTTGAACTTTGGTAGCGGGAAATCAGGGGTTCCTTCTACTGCGAGATGAGCCCATAGCAAAAAGCTCACTTTGAATGGCTTGTGCATAAGGGAACTGATCCGACGGAAGTGTTGCGGCCAACACACCTAAATGACTGTTCAATTCATCAAATGTACCGTAGGCTTCTAACCGCAATTCTGCTTTCGAAACGCGGCTTCCGCTCAACAGCGATGTCTGACCGTGATCGCCAGTTTTAGTGTAAATTTTCATGTTTTAGTAGGCTCGTTCTGTACGCCCTTCAACGTAATACATGAAGCTCTTGTTCACAACGCGGTTTCCACCCGGAGTCGGATAATCCCCGGTAAAGTACCAATCCCCTGGATGACCTGGGCAACTCAAGTGCAAGTCCTCTATCGTTTGATAAAGCACAGACACCTTAGCATTCACCTCAGGAGGGGTTAATAATTCGGCAATCTTATCGCTGATTTCTTGCGCTTCAAACGGCTCGTAAATCTCTTTTACAAAGTTTTTTACTTCGTGGTCAGCAAGATGCACTTGGGCTTTACACTTTTCGTAGACCTCTTGTATCAGGCCTTCTTTGCCGCGCTCTTTGAGCAGAGCAATGGCAGCTCTGAAAGCCACAAAATCTCCCATACGTGCCATATCAATCCCATAACAATCCGGGTAGCGGATTTGAGGCGCTGAAGATGCAATGACGATGTGTTTCGGGCTTAATCGGTCAAAAATGCGGAGAATGCTTTGCTTCAACGTCGTTCCACGCACAATACTATCATCAATCGCGACCAGATGATCCGTCGGTTTTACCGAACCGTGGGTAATGTCGTACACGTGGCTGACCAATTCATCTCTTGAACTGTCCTCCGTAATAAACGTACGCAATTTCACATCCTTCCACGCCACCTTTTCAACTCTAGGACGCAGGTCCAGAATCGCTTTCAGCTGTTCATTCGTTGGATTTTCTAATGCCGTTATGCGGTCGTATTTCAAGCCATTAAAATGATCTTCCATTCCTTTCACCATTCCGTAAAAGCTCACCTCAGCGGTGTTTGGAATAAAAGAGAACACGGTATCCTCCACTTCACCATCGACAAGATCGACAATCCTAGGAATCAATCTACGGCCCAATTCTATACGCTCGTTGTAGATGTCTTTATCGTTTCCACGCGAAAAGTAGATGCGCTCAAAAGAACATGCTTTAAAAGCTGTTGGCGTTTTAATCTCATCAATAGATACTTCCCCATGATGCTTCACAATAAGGGCATTTCCAGGAGGCAATTCTGTGATTTGTTCCGATTTTAAATTCAACGCCGACTGTATGACAGGGCGTTCTGATGCCACAACCACAATCTCATCGTCGTAATAATAGTAGGCCGGTCGAATTCCAGCCGGATCGCGCAGTACAAATGAATCACCGTGTCCGGTCATTCCAGCCATCGCATAGCCACCGTCCCATTTTTTAGAGGCGCGGCGTAGGATATCTGCCAGGTCTAATCGGTTCGCGATTTCTGCAGTGGCCTCTTTCTTAGAATAGCCCTCCGCCTTGAGTTCGTAGTATAAATCGTCGTTGGCCTCATCCAGGAAGTGACCAATTTTTTCCATGATTGTGACCGTATCCGCTTTCTCCTTCGGGTGCTGGCCCAATTCGACCAATTCATTAAAGAGTTCATCAACATTCGTCATGTTGAAGTTTCCCGCAACAATCAAATTCCGAGTCGGCCAGTTGTTCTGTCTCAAGAACGGATGGCATGCTTCGATAGTATTTCCGCCGTACGTTCCGTAGCGCAAGTGGCCTAAAAATACTTCTCCTGTAAAGGGCAGATTTTCTTTCAACCACGGTACATCAGAAAGGCGCGATGCATCACCCGCAATACCCTCGGCAATACGCTTTTGCACTTTGCCAAAGATGTCCCCAATGCTGTTAGTATCCACCGAACGGTAACGCGAAATGTACCGCGTACCCGGTGCCATATTCAACTTTATGTTCGCAAGACCCGCACCGTCTTGACCACGGTTGCGTTGCTTCTCCATGAGGAGGTACATCTTGTTCAGGCCGTAAAATGCCGTTCCGTATTTTTCAACGTAGTATTCGAGAGGCTTTCTTAGGCGAACGAATGCTATGCCACATTCGTGTTTGATGGGATCACTCATAGGAGGTATTAATGTGGGTCAAAATTACCGAAATTCTCGCAGGTGTACCAAGGTTTTTCTAGGGGAGTAAGTGAGATAAATCCATTCCTAACCATTCCAGTGCAGCGCCATGCAGCAGCTTTCCTTTACGCTCCTCGCTCCACGGCATTCCGTTAATGAGTTTACCGGGCTGTAATTCGCCGAGCGGGAACGGGTAATCGGTCCCCAATGCGACCCTATTTTCTCCCACAAGACCCACTATGTATTCGAGCATCTGGGGATCATGTACTAATGAATCGAGCCAAAATTTACCCATGTACTCTTTTGGGGCAATAGGATTATCTATGGCACAAAGGTCTGGGCGCACTTCGAATCCATGTTGTACGCGTGCGAGGGTAGCAGGAAAAGATCCGCCGCCGTGTGCAAAAGCAACACGCAGCTTGGGAAGGCGCTCAAAAACGCCACCGAAGATCATCGAGCAAATGGCCAATGAGCTTTCAGCCGGCATTCCGACCAACCAGGGCAACCAGTATTTTGTCATTTTCTCCTTTGCCATCATGTCCCAAGGGTGAACAAAAACGGCCATATCTAAATCTTGACACGCCTCAAAAATGGGGAACAACTCTGGTGCGTCGAGATTCCAGTCGTTGATGTGTGTTCCGATCTGAATCCCCTTTAGCCCAATTTCTTTGCACCGGCGTAACTCCTGTATAGCTAAATCCGGTGCTTGCATCGGAAGAGTTCCTAAACCCACAAAACGGGTGGGGTAACGGTCGCAAATTTCTGCGATGTGGTCATTTAAAAATTGGGCCACCTCAAGCGTGTCTTGCGGCTTCGCCCAATAACTAAACATCACGGGAACTGTGGATAATACCTGAACATCTACATGGTGCAGACCGCATTCTTTCATGCGCGCCTCAGCGCTCCAACAATTGTCCTCAACCTCGCGAAAAAACTCGCCATCTTTCATCATTCGAGCACTGCAGCTCTTGTGATGATCGAGCGTTATAAATCCTCCATAGCCAAACTTCTCCCGAAAATTCGGGATGTGTTCGGGCAGGATGTGCGTATGTATGTCAACCGTAAAATTTCTTGATGTAACCTGACACATACCCTAAACGAATCTGGGGTCAACCTCCATTACGTGCCCACAATCCTTGCAGGTACGGTTAGATTCGTTGCCATAATATTCGCGGAAATGGGGAAGAAAGTCCTTCTCAATATCTTTCAATTCGAAATACGCTTCGTGCAATTTGCCGTTGCATGCATCGCAAAACCACAACAAACCGTCCGTAAAGCCACGGCCCTCGCGAATGCGTTCGATCACCAGCCCGATACTGCCTTCATGACGAATGGGACTGTGCGGCGTTTTCGCCGGAACGGTCATCATGTCGCCGGGACCCAAATGCAGTTCATGCGCCTGACCATCGACTTGTACTTTAACCGTGATATTGCCTTCTAACTGGTAGAAGAACTCTTCCGTCTCATTGTAATGGTAATCTTTTCGAGCGTTGGGCCCTGCTACAACCATGACGATGTAGTCGTCCGATTCCGGGGTCAAATTCTTATTCGCCACCGGCGGCTTAAGAAGGTCTCTATTTTCGTCCAGCCACTGCTGAAAATTGAAGGGTTTTGGTACTGCCATTTGTGTTTGCTTTGGGACCTCAATTTATGAAATTCAAAACCGATTTCATCCTGCCTCGCCCTTCCTTATATTCGTACAGACAGATCACAGCTATGAATTTACAGAATTACATTGGAGGAGCGTTCCTTGAACCCCTTCACAAACAATACCTTACCAACACCAACCCTGCTACTGGAGAGGCCTATGGACGCATCCCAAAGTCAGGCGAAAAGGACGTAGCGCTCGCCACAAAGGCGGCACGCGACGCATTTCCTCACTGGAGCGCACTGCCTGCAGCGGAACGAAGTGCGTGGATGTTGAAGGTAGCGGATGAGATTGAGCGACGCTTGCCGGAATTGGCCCTTGCGGAATCTATTGATAATGGGAAACCGCTTTCGCTAGCCACTGCTGTGGATATTCCTCGCGCTCGAGACAATTTTAAATTTTACGCCACCGCCATCCTTCACGATGCCTATGAAACCCACGATATGGGAACCCATGGCTTCAACTATACACTGCGTCAACCCGTAGGTGTTGCTGGGTGTATTTCCCCGTGGAATTTACCCCTCTATTTATTTACCTGGAAAATTGCTCCAGCCCTCGCTGCGGGCAATACGGTGGTTGCAAAACCGTCAGAAGTGACCCCAGCTACGGCGTTTTTATTGTGCAAGATTTTAGACGATATCAACTTCCCACCAGGTGTTCTAAATATCGTTCATGGATTAGGCGCAGAAGTTGGAGCAGCCATTGTTGCCCATCAAGACATCCCCATCATTTCTTTTACCGGAGGCACACAAACCGGAAAGGCCATTAGTGCTGTTGCCGCTCCGATGTTTAAAAAATTGAGTCTTGAGCTCGGCGGGAAAAACGCAAATATTATTTTCGAAGATTGCGATTTCGATGAAGCGGTTAAAACCAGTGTTCGCGCTGCATTCGCTAACCAGGGACAAATCTGCCTGTGCGGATCACGCATCTATATCCAACGCAGTATCTACGATAAATTCAAGGAAGCTTTTGTGGCTCGCGTTAAAGGCCTTACCGTTGGTGACCCCTTGGAAGAAAACACCAGAACGGGTGCAGTAGTGAGCAAAGCGCATTTTGATAAAGTACTTTCACATATTGCCGTTGCTATAGATGAAGGCGGCACGCTGCTTACGGGTGGAAACCCGGTTCAATTAGAGGGTCGTTGTAAAAACGGCTACTTCATAGCACCGACCGTTTTCGAAAACCTGGATGCTTCTTGCCGTACTAATCAAGAAGAAATCTTTGGACCTGTCGTGACCCTTACTCCTTTCGATACGGAAGAGGAAGCACTTGCCATGGCCAATAGCACCGCTTACGGTTTGGCTGCGACGGTTTGGACGTCCAACCTTCAAGTGGCGCATCGAATGGCTGCTCGACTACATGCCGGCATCATTTGGGTGAACTGCTGGCTACTGCGTGACCTTCGCACCCCTTTCGGCGGTGTAAAGCAAAGCGGTGTTGGCCGCGAAGGCGGTTTCGAAGCACTCCGATTCTTTACTGAACCTAAAAANATTTGCATCAAACTATGATTCCTCATACACAGTGGGCAAAAGCCCTCCACGAAAGTGCACGTGCACAAAAACCCCGCGACCAATTTTCCACACAACACACCTACACGCTCGATGACGCCTACAGAATTCAGCATGCCCTTATCCAAGAGCGTGTCAATGAAGGCCACAGCATCGTCGGGGTAAAAATGGGATTTACCTCTGTCGCTAAAATGAAACAAATGGGGGTCGATGATATGATCATTGGCCAATTAACAGCGGATATGTGGATTACCGAACATCAGCCTCTAGTTCGTTCACAATGCATCCACCCGCGTGCCGAACCGGAAATTGCTTTTCGACTTTCAAAAGATATTACCTCCCCACTGAGCGTTGATGAAGTTTCTTCTGTCGTAGACGGGGTGGCCTCAGCCATTGAAGTCATCGATTCGCGTTACGAAAACTTCAAATTTTCCCTAGAGGATGTCGTCGCGGACAATTGCAGCTCCTGCGGGTTCGCTTTGGGCCCCTGGTGTGAAGTACCCTTAGGTCTTAACGGCTTAGACATGATCCAGACCTTTGACCACCACATAGTGGCGCAAGGAACAAGCGACGCCATTCTGGACAATCCCTTTGAAGCACTTGCTGCAGCAACACGATTGGCGCTCCAATACGGTTTGCCATTAAAAAAAGGTATGATAGTTTTGGCCGGCGCCTCAACGGCCGCGCACTTTATTGGAGCGACAAAGAACGTAGAAGTCACTGTGGATGGGCTGGGAAGCGCACAATTCAACATGGCATAAAAAAAGCGAGCCACACCGGGGTACGGAGTGGCTCGCTGAACAAAACCATGTCGCATCTTAATGAATTACTCGCTTACACTCAATTGGGATGCGGATTAATTTATTACAAAAGCTGTGCCAAAAGACTTATTTGCGCTGTTAAAGTTTCGCAGAAAGACTCAGCAACAACTGTGCACGATTATAGCTCAGTGGAATCCCGTTCCAATCCCCAGTATGATTTTGGAAATTGCTGTAATACACAAGGTCAATTCCTAATTTCCAGAGGTCCACTCCTANACCNACATTATAACCCGCCGACGACGGCGCAAACGTCGATGTAAACGTATTATCTGCCAGNTAGTGCTGATAATGTACACCTGCCTCAGCGCGTGCAAACTTTAGCAGTCGCAAACCTGCACTTGACTCAAACTGAAGTAAGTTGTGATCAAAGCTCTCATAGATTAACACCGTTCCGTCATTACCTGAGAGAAACTTTGAATTCTTTACATAGAGTGCGCTTGCGCCGATGTAAAATTGGTCCCCAATAAACTGGCGCCCGAAAAAACCTAAATGATAGCCATCATCCGTTGCAGCCCCTTCAAAAATAGATTGCGACGTAGAAAGGGCATCATTCAATCCAATTCCAGCCATATCAAAATTTAAACCCGTGCGCAATCCCCAGCGACTTTGAGCGCTTACACCCGTAGCAAGAGCTGCAAGTGTTACGATTAAAAATAATTTAGATTTCATAATACACCTTTTTTATGTATTCAGAATTACAGCAATCGTGCCAAAGCACTTTCTAGAAGCGGATTCAAAACATACAATACCTGCCGCTTGTCTTGCTCCGAACGTTCCCGAAGCAGCACCTCTTCACCCAGCTGCTTTTTCGATGTTTCATTAAGCTGCTTTATAAATTCGCTACGCTTCCTTCTTTGCACCTCCCACGACACGGTTTCGATGCCTAAAAGCTCATTAATATCATCTGTATTTAGNGGGCCGNCGGCACTTTTCTCAAGAATATCCCACTGTACCGTATCGAAGATAGCTCCGCGTTTGGTAAGGTAACGCCTCCTAAGATACACCGTTAGTAAAATGCCGAACAGGGTGAACAGCCCAAACGATGCGAAAAGCAAATTTTGAACACCTCNGCCTTCGCTCACGTAGAGCGGTTTAATAGATTTCAATGGCGGATTTTTAGTCGGTATGCTTTCAAAGAAATAGCCCNATTTAAGTTTATTAGATTGCTTAGGAACCAATAACTCGTCCCCTTCAGAATACGCGCAGGCAAAACCTAGGGCACCTTGTTTGTTAGCTAGATTTGCACCGTTTTCCATGGTCACATCCGCCAATTCATTACCTGCCGGGTACAACCAAAATGACCNCAAAGGAGCCATTATAAGACAGGTCGTATCAGACAATGTATGCACCATGTACCGCTCTTCTACCTTCAGATCTAAACTAGCAGTACCGTAATTCTGCCATAACGCTTCCNTAAAATCATATCCATAAACACCATCGTGGTGGATGACATACAAAATATCGTTTGCACGATCATAGAAGCGCACCTCCGTACCAGTTACATCAAAGTCCGGCGTTTCTAGACCAAAGGGCGCCTTACTGTATACACTCCATTCTTTGCGCTTATCCGAATAAAACGTCAGTAAGTTATTTTGAATCCAGAAACCATAACCACCAAAGGAAAATATCGTGTCCTTTCGAACGAACTGGTAGCTATCGAAGTTGTACCCACTGTGATAGGTCTCATCTATACGATCGATACTTTGTCGCACTGTATCTACGCGAAATACCTTGCCCGTCCCAGCAAAGACTGCCTTCAAGCCGCCNTTCGTTGGAAACAAATGCCCNTTGATTGTTAATTCGTANTAATGTGGGTCATAGTTTAGGGTATATTGCGAAAGTGTATCTATGTGATTTTCGTAAAACACAATGTTTTCACCGGTCATCAAAGAGATTCGCTGCACCGCCTGTGTAGAAGGCACTTTCCAAGAAATATAACCATTGCTATACACTGATTTACAGCACATTAAACTACATATAAGAACACCTGTAAATTTAAAAGAAATGCGTTTTATATACATGTTACACATATGTTTGAACGCAAATATAAGATACAAACTTATATTCTGGCGCATATTTGCCTCAACCGATAACCCTTGGCAGCTTAAGTTGCTAATTTAAGAGGCCAAACCAATACACCTCAAGCGAACCCGATCCATTTCATGGATCGGGTTTTTTTTATGCCCTATTCTTTTGTCTCTACATTACCCCATTCAAAGAGGGCACAAATCTATTGTTTTGCAAAAAACGAGTTTCAACCCCCTTTATTAATAGGGGTGTGGTTCTAAAATATTTATATATTTTGCTTACCCTATTTTT